>Ga0208188_1001053_pt1 | contig 12861 bp, 7 predicted proteins | sample June2015DPH_8_50_FD_184698 | JGI IMG/M metagenome (GOLD analysis project Ga0208188, IMG submission 184698) | Peatland microbial communities from SPRUCE experiment site at the Marcell Experimental Forest, Minnesota, USA - June2015DPH_8_40... | ecosystem: Environmental > Terrestrial > Soil >...
TCAAAACGCCTCCGCCGAATTCGGCAACTACCAGGGCGGGATCGTGAGCGTCAGCACCAAGTCGGGCACCAATAGCTTTCATGGCAGCGCCTATGAGTTTTTCCGCAACGATGCGCTGGACGCCAACTTAGCTTCTTCGGGATGGACCCAAGGCGTTGACAACGGTCTGCTTGGATTCAACGCCCAAGGTGTGGCAATCAAGCCGGAGCTGCGGTACAACCAATTCGGCGCGACCATTGGCGGTCCGATCATTAAGAATAAACTGTTCTTCTTCGGCGACTATCAGGGCCAGCGTACGGTCAATGCTGGTACAACCGGAGCCCAAGTTTTAACCCAAAGTGCGCGCGGCGGAGATTTTGGGCAGCTGTGCACGGATTGGGGCGGATCGTTCAATAGCTCCGGGATATGTACTGGGGGAACGCCCCCAGCTGGCGTGCCGACCCAGCTTATATACCCAAACGGTCCAAACGTTGGCAATCCGATTCCAAATAACAATCTGGCGACTGCTGGGTACACCATCGACCCGGTGGCCTCGGCCCTGTTTGGCATGACCAATTACTATCCTGTGCCTGCGCTCGACAACCTCGAGGGGAACAACATTTTTTATAAGAGCGGATACGATCTGAACAACAACCAGTACGACGTGAAGATCGACTTCAACGCCTCTCAGAAAGACCATGTCTTCGGACGCTGGTCGCACATGGATCTCAAAGAGCCAACCTTCACGGGCTGCGTGTTCTGCAACAGCGGCGCCGCGGAGGGCAGCGACGAGCCCGTCCGGAATGCAGTTGTTAACTGGACCCATACGATCGGCCCGAATTTGCTGAACGAAGCTCGCTTCGGCTTCAATGCTGTCGGATTCACTCAGAGCATAACGCCAACCTCCTCGCTGGGCGATATCAGTCAGACACTCGGCATTACCGGCGGCAACGCTCAGGCATCGGGCTTGGTTGAACTCGATATCACGGGCAATAATGGAGGAGCAGCCAGTCTCGGACTTCGCAATCTGGTTCAAATATTCCACTCCACCCAAGGCCAGTTGGAAGACAACGTGATCTTTACTCATGGCCGCCACCAGATCAAGAGCGGTTTTGAGTACGTGCGCGAGCGCCAGGATTACATCTATCCGGGAAATAATGGCGCGCTTGGCTATTTGGGTTTCACTACTGCAACGAACTCCGGCCTGGCCGACTTCTGGTTGGGCAGCGTTTCGGGGGGAGTCGCTTCGGAAAGGGACACCGGCAGCCAGCTCAGTTCGCCCGCCAAGCTTAGGGGCAATGTTTTCGCCGCCTATGTGCAGGACGACTGGCGTGTGACTCCGACGCTCACCGTGAACCTCGGCGTACGCTTCGAGGACCACACTCCGCTCTACGAAACGACCAACCGGGAGGTCAACTTCGGGCTGTACACGGGGACGATTTACACCGCGACCGGAGTGGACGGAACCGCGAAGTTTAGCAACCAAGCCCTCTACAATAATTACTTGGGAAGAGGCGATTTCATGCCGCGGATCGGGATTTCCTGGTCGCCAGCAGCCATGGGCGGCAAGACGGTAATTCGCGCGGGCTTCGGCATTTCCTCCTTCATGGAAGGCGGCGGCGGCAACGAAGAACTCACCCAGAACCTGCCGTTCGGTTTCCTCCAGCAAGAGGCTGCGGGCGGCATTGGAACGATGGCGCTTGGTTTCGGGGCTACTACGGCTGTCGCGTGCGGCGGCGTCATCGATCAAGCCTGCTATGCCGGCAACCGCATCCGGGTGTTCGATCAGAATTTCCGGCCAGCGACGATCAATCAATGGAACCTCACGTTACAGCAGCAATTGAACAACTCACTGACCTTCCAGATTGGCTATGTCGGCCAGCGGGGCGCGCATTTACTCAACTTTGAGGACATTGCGCAATCCATCCCGTTGAACGCGGCCGGGAAGGTTGCGGGACGCGGGGACCTCATCACCACCCTGGAACCTGGACCGTTCCTGGGAGGCAATACGCCCGGATCGCTCTATCTGGCGGATAACCCCCAATTCAACGCTGCGGGTTGTGGGACCGGCGCCAACCCCCCATGTGGCAAGGCAACCCTCGCCGGAACCAACATGTCGAACTCCGACCAGTCATACAACGCGCTCCAGGCTGTACTGCAGAAGCGCATGAGCAACGGGCTGGAAGCTCAGGTTTCCTATACCTGGTCGAAGTGCATGAGTAACTCTCCCGGTTACTTTGGCACCGGCTGGGGCAGCACCGGCGCGACCAGTTCGGGCGGGCAGCCTGGCTGGGAGAACATCTATAACCCGCGTCTGGATTGGGGACCGTGCTATTACGATCAGACCCATATCCTGACCAGTTATGTCACTTATCAACTGCCATTTGGCCGCGGTAAGCAGTTTGGCCACGACATGAACCCGGCACTCAGTGCTGTGCTCGGGAACTGGGAGATCGGCGGAATTGTCACCCTGCATACCGGAAACGCTCTGACTCTGAATAACTTTGGAGGATGGGCCGTGGGTGGTAACTCCGACAATACCAACGGCGTCGATCCCCAGACGCTGGCCGGACTGCCTGACTGCAGCGGTACAGTCCATATTCTCAACCAAACAGTGTACGCGGCGAATGGGGCGGCTGGGTATATTCAGTACATCGACCCCTCGCAGACCAACGTCAGTGTTCCGGTGCCGAACACGTTTGGGACCTGCGGCGTCGGCAACGTTCGCGGCCCGGGCTATGCCAATGTGGATTTGAGTCTGCACAAGGGCATCCCCTTCACAGAGAACAAGAGGCTGGAATTCCGCTTTGAGGCCCTGAATGCCTTCAACCATCCGGTGTGGACATTCAGCGGTGGGCCTGATGACGGCTCGTTTGATCCGGGTTCATGGTCGACTGGTCCTAACGGACCCGTCAGTACCAATACGAACTTCGGTAAAATCACCGGGTCACAGGGAGCACGAATACTTCAGCTTGCTTTGAAGTTCTACTTCTAACCCAAACTGCCTTCGCGGTAGGATGGCAGCTAAGCCAAGGCAGGCGCTCTCCCGGCGCCTGCCGTTTCTTTTGTGAAGCGTGTGGCGGCAAACACTGCGAAATTCGGACAGCCGTGATTTCGGAATATAATAAGTCCATGCGTGAGTCCTTCCGGCGAGCCGGGTTTTCTTTTGTACTCCTCCCTTGCCTGTCCTTGTTGGCGACGTTTTCCGTGGGTCAGGCTGCAAAGAAGAGTGCGACGCCCGGCGCGAGCGGAGAAGCGGAACGGGCCACGAATTTGGCGGAGAGTGGACATTGCGCGGAGGCGCTCCCGCTGCTCAGGCGCGCCATTCGGCAGACGGCGGATCGCGAACTCAAAAAGAGGGTCGGTCTGGACGGTCTGCACTGCGCGATGACGCACAGCAGTCCCTATGACTCGCTCGATTTTCTGGTTGTGCTCAGCCGGGAGTTTCCGCGCGATCCCGAGGTGCTGTATGCGGCCACGCATGCGTACTCCGATCTTTCGATGCGAGCTTCGCAGGACTTGGCCCACGAGGCTCCCTTCTCGTTCCAGGTTCACGCGCTGAATGCGGAGGCACTGGAAATCCAGGGCAGATGGGATGAGGCGGCGGCGGAATACCGCAAGATTCTGGATATCAACCCGATGCTTCCTGGCATCCACGCGCGACTGGGTCGCGCACTGCTATCGAAACCGCAGCCTTCGCCCGCGGAGGTAGAGCAAGCGAAGAAGAGTTTTGAGGAAGAGCTTGAGATCGACCCCCGGAATGCCGTGGCGGAATTTGTCCTAGGGCAGGTGGCCGCAGACGCGAAAGATTCGGCGGCGGCGATCCGGCATTTTACACGCGCAACAAAGTTAGACACCGGCTTCATGGAGGCATACCTCGGACTCGGGACAGCGTTGAACTCGGCAAAGCAGTTCACCGAGGCCATTCCGCCGCTTGAGACCTACGAAAAAATGGCGCCCGACAGTCCGACAGGGCATTATCAACTTGCGGTCGCCTACGCTGGAGCAGGACGCCGGGAGGATTCCAACCGCGAGGCCGCGCTACAGCGGCAAACGTCGGAGGCACTGGAAGAGGTCAAGCGGAAGGCGGCCATCGCTCAGGAGAAGCAAACTTCTACCGATACGCAGCCACCGGAGCCGAAGTAGCGATGCGCTTCGCCCCCGGGCTCGTTGGAAGGAGAGAGTTCCTGAGAGTTCTGGCGGGAACGCTCGCCTTCCCTGCTTTGGCGAGGATTGCAGCCGCCTCGGACTCTCCTTCTTATCCGTTTTCCGAAGTCCCATCCTCCGCCAGCGGCATCACCTGGAAACACACCGCAGGCCTCTCCCCTGAAAAATACTTACCCCAGTCGACCGGCGCCGGTTGCGCGTTCTTGGATTACGACAGCGACGGATGGATGGACATCTATCTTGTCAACAGCGGGAAATGCGACATTTTCACGCCAACGCAGCCTCTGCGCAATGCGCTCTACCGGAACAACCGCGACGGCACGTTTACCGACGTCACGGAGAGGGCGGGCGTTGCCGGCGGTGGCTACGGCATGGGTGTCGCGGTTGGCGACTACAACGCCGACGGCTTCCCCGATTTGTACGTAACTCAATACGGGCGGAGCATTCTGTATCGCAACAACGGCGACGGCACGTTCACGGATGTCACCGAGCACGCGGGCGTAGCGGCTCCAGGATGGGCATCGAGCGCGGTGTGGTTCGACTACGACAACGACGGACGGCTGGATCTTTTTGTCTGCCACTTCGTGGACTTCGACAAATCAAAGCATCACAATTGCGGCGCGCCGAACATCCCCGCGATCAAGGGGCTGAATGAGTATTGTTATCCGCGGATCTATTCGCCGATGGCGAGCTGGCTGTTCCACAACAATGGGGACGGCACATTCACGGATGTCAGCCAGAAAATGGGAATTGCCGATAATCCGGGCAAGTCCTGGGGCGTAGTGGCGACCGATGTCAACAATGACGGGTGGATGGACTTGTTTGTGTCCAACGACACGGTGGCCAACTTCCTATTCATGAACCGCGCTGGGCGACGTTTTGAAGAAATCGGTTTCACGTCGGGAGTGGCCTTCGGTGAAGGTGGAATGGCGCGCTCGGGCATGGGCGTCGATTCCGCGGATCTTGACCAGGATGGGTGGATGGACCTGTTTGTGACCGACCTGAACCACGAGCTCGACGGCCTCTATCAGAACCGGCACGACGAAACATTTGACGACATCGCTGCTCCTTCCGGCATTGCGACCGCCACCAGGCTCATGAGCGGCTGGGGACTAAAATTCCTGGACTACGATAACGACGGCAACCTCGATCTGATGATCGCCAATGGTCATCCCGACGACCTGATCGAAAAAATCTATGACAATGTGAGCTACCGCGAGCGGATCTTGCTGTTTCATAACAGTGGGAACGGCCTGAAAAACGTAACTGAGGAAAGTGGCCCCGCCTTTTCCCATCCTATTGCGGCTCGCGGTTTGGCCCTGGGCGACTTCGACAACGACGGAGGAGTCGACGTGCTCATTTCTTGCAATGACGAGGCGCCGGTTCTCTTGCACAACAACATTGGCAGCCAAAGCCACTGGCTGGGAATCAATCTCATCGGCAAGAAGGCGAATATCGACGCCGTTGGCGCCCGTGTTACCTATCAGGCGGGCGATCTGAAGCGCTACCGGATGAAAGTGGGTGGTGGGAGCTACTTATCGTCGCACGACCCCCGATTGGTCCTCGGACTTGGCCAAAGAACGAAGATCGATCTACTCGAAGTGAAATGGCCGCAACCCAGCAACTTGGTCGAACGCTTCACCGATCCTCCCGTCGATCGTTACATTACCATTGTGGAGGGTCAAGGTAAGTGGAAGTGACGGCGGAAGATCCTTGCCGGAGAATACCGGTCTCCGCAGAGCGGGAATGACGCCACCACGCAGGGGAGAACCTGGCGATTTGCTTCAGTTGATGCGGTTATGGCAGCCGCGGCTTTCGCGGGATTGTTGAGCGGCTTCGAGTATCAGAAGCGCCGTGAGGATGCCGTTGCGCAGGCCGATGATGGAATCGCCGACCTCGCACTTTTCGTAGAAACGCGCGATCTCGAGGTCGAGTTCGCGCAAGATCCGCATGGCCCGGTTCAGGCATCTCTTGCTTCGGATCAGGCCGACATAATTCCACATCGTGTGCTGGATCGTCAGCCAATCTTGAGTGATGAGGACGGGGTCCGCCGGTTCATGTTCGTAGCGCCAATCCGCCACTTTGGGAAAGTAGAAATCGTCGCCTCGCGTGATGCCTTCGGCGGCATGCTCCCCGGCCCGCGTTCCCCAAACCAGGCATTCGAGCAGGGAAGTGCTGGCCAAGCGGTTGGCGCCGTGCAATCCGGTGCAGGCGACCTCGCCCGCCGCCAACCGAGAGGATGTCGGCAACAAGTTGTTCTGGGATTCCGATTGCGCGCGATAGATGATTCCGCCCTGCGCCCGATCAGTATTGCTTTCCTCAGGTTTTTCGGCGCGCGTCAGCAGAATGACTTGGCAGCCCCGTTTGGCGGCGTTCCAGGCGGCCGCCAGGCCAGCCAGGCCGAGGATATCGGTCTGTCAGGTGTCTTGCATCACGCGGGTTCAATCTCGAAGCTCAAGTCCACTGCCGGGGCGGAGTGGGTCAGCGCGCCGACCGAAATCCAGTCCACGCCGGTCTCCGCGAACTGCCTTATGTCGGCGAGCGTAATTCCGCCGGAGGCCTCGATGCGAATCTTTTTCGTTAGATCGCGCGCCGGATCGCGCGCTTGCTCGCGTTGAGCGTCATGTGCGGGCATTCGCTGCACGAGCAGCCACCCTCGCCGGGAGCCGAAATGAACTTTTTCTCGGGGCAAGCCTTCTCCATCTGGTGGAGGATGCCGCTTTCGGTGGCGACAATGAACTCGGCCGCCGGGCTCTGTTCGGCGTATTTGAGAATTCCAGTTGTCGAGCCGACGTAATCCGCATGGCGCAGCACCGCTTCCGGGCACTCGGGATGCGCCAGTACCTTGGCTTGGCGATGGCGCTCCTTCAGTTGCACCAGGCTGCGCTCGGAAAACATTTTGTGAACAATGCAGCTCCCCGGCCAAAGCCGCAGTTCCCGTCGCGTCTTCTTTATGAGGTAGCGGCCCAGATGCTGGTCGGGCGCGAACAAGATAGGCTGCGCCGGCGGAATCTGCCGGATGATCTTCTCCGCGTTGCTGGACGTGCAAATGATATCGCTGAGCGCTTTAACCTCGGCGCTGCAATTGATGTATGTGATCGCCACATGATCGAGGTAGCGCTTGCGAAACGCCTGGAACAAGTTCGCCGGACAGCCGTCGGCCAACGAACAACCTGCCTTCAGGTCGGGGAGCAGCACGGGCTTGGTGGGGTTGAGGATCTTAGCTGTCCCGGCCATGAAGAGCACGCCACAGAAAACGATCACATCCGCCGAGGTAGCCGCGGCTTTTTGCGAAAGTTGCAGGCTGTCCCCAACAAAATCGGCCAGGTCCTGAATTTCCGATTCCTGATAGTAGTGCGCCAGGATGACGGCATTCATCTGGCGCTTGAGCCGCACGATTTCCTGCTCGAGATTGAGGCGCGCCAGGGGCTCGTGGTCCCCGGTCACTGTCGGAGCTATCATCGGACCTATCTAGTCTCATTATGGAGTAAGGCAATTTGCGATGCAAAAGCGCTCACCTTAAGGCTACGCCCGTTTCACCGCCATCGTAGGCTGACATCTGCATGAAGAACGGTCTGGCGAATCCGAAACCACCGCTCTGCAATCGGCAGGGTCTCCTCTGTGCTCCTCTGGGACCCCTGTTTCGAACTTTTCCCTCTTACCGCAACGCCCTCTGAAACACATCGCGAAGCCGGGCCAGCCCCGGACGGAACATTTCTGGCGCCACCAGCGTATCTGAACGCAGGTAACGAAATCGTCGTGCAAGAACTGCTTCAAGAATCGCTCTCTCTCTGGCGGCAGAACGGGGTCTGCCTCGCCCCGTTCGCCCGAACGTTCACGGCTGCCGAGCAAGCCGCCCGCGAAACTTACCTCGACCGGTTTCTGCAGACAGTCGAAACGGAGTTGCGTGATCTGCCCAGCACCAGATCTGAACGCCGTTGCGCGCACGATCGCATCACCTCAGCCTTCACGAATTTTGCAAAAGCCTGTCTGGGCCTTGACGATAGTCATCTCGAACTCCTGCTAAACCACGGATTCTCAGCCATCGCCGCAGAACTCGCCCGGGAAGCCCGCCATATCGATCCCGCCGTCAGCGCCGCTGACATTTTTCAAGCCAGTCGAAACGCGTGGACCGCGTGTGCTCTCCAAACTCTCATGGGACAACGCATGCGCCTCACGCCCGCGATCTTCGCTTACAGCATGCTCTACCCCTACACCGATAATTATCTCGACGACCCGGCAATATCCCGCGACGCAAAGCTCGAATTCAGCGACCGGTTTCGCCGGCGTCTCGAGGGGTACGCGGCCGCTCCATTCAACGATCGGGAGGCCACCATCTGGCACCTTATTGGACTCATCGAAGAGCAGTACCGCCGCACCGACTGGCCCGAGGTCTATGCCAGCCTGTTGACGATCCACCGCGCACAGGAAAACAGCGTTCGCATGCTTCGTTTCGGCTCCTCCCCAGCTAACGTAGACGTTCTCAAACTCAGTTTCGAGAAGGGCGGCGCTTCCGTTGTGGCGGACGCCTGCTTGGTCGCAGGATCGCTCTCGCCCGATGAAGCTCGGGTCGCCTTTGGTTGGGGAGTGCTGCTGCAGTTGGTTGACGATCTCCAGGATATTCAGCAGGACCTTCGTGACGGGAACCTTACGGTTTTCACGGAATCTGCCGCATGCCTGCGTTCGGGTCCGCCTCCCGGCATGCCGCTCGATGATCTCACAACGCGCGCGCTGAATTTCGGCTACGGCGTCATGCGCCAAGTCGACCGCATGCCCTCAGATCACTCCGCGATCAAAGACGCAGCCCCGAAACACAAATCTCTAAAAGAAATGATTCGGATGAGTTCTTCGCTGCTGCTAATCTGGTCTGCCGGCGAGTCCGCCAAGCTCTATACCGGCAACTATCTTGCGGACCTTGAAACCCACTCGCCATTCCGCTTCGCCACTCTCGCCCAGAGACGCGGCAAGCTAAGCCGTTGGACCGGTCCCCTGGCCCGTATGTTCGAGTCGTTCCTCAAGGATAAGGATGAAGAGGACGGCGCCGCATCTCTCCTGCTCGCCAGCTTCTTCATGCCCCGCTTGTGACCGAGCGAAAGGTCCGCAAGAGAACGTCCGCGGGAGAACATACGGACGTTCTCCTAATCTTGACACCTCAAGCCTACGGCGTGACCGTGAGCTCGAACGTTCTCGAAGCACCCAGGCTTCCATACGTGCCGGTGACGGTTAGGGTGGACTCTCCGGTTGCTGCCGAGCCGCTTACCGCCAGCGTTAACGTGCAGGTGGAAGTGGCCGGGTTGGGACTGAAGGACGCGGTCACCCCACTCGGCAGTCCACTCGCGCGCAGAGTGACACTCTGATCGAAGGTATTCGTCGGCGTGATGGTAATCGTGGCGGTTCCGCTGCTACCTTGAGCGACCTTCACGTCCCACGGAGAAACCCTATCCAGGTAGAAGTTCCCCAACGGATTCACCGTCAGCGTGATCGTTGTGGTTGCGCTCAGGCTGCCGGAAGTTCCAGTGATCGTTACCGTTGCCGTCCCCTCCGTCGCCGTGCTGCTTGCCGTCAGGGTCAGGACGCTGGTTGAAGTTGCCGGGTTCTTACTGAAAGAAGCGGTTACGCCCTCCGGCAGTCCGGAAGAGGCCAGTGTTACGTTGCCGGAAAATTCATTGGCCGGAGTGATAGTGATGGTGCTCTTGCCGCTGGCTCCGCCAGTCGCGATAGCAACTGTTTTCGTCGAGGCGGAGAGGCTGAAGCTCTGCTTCGTAGCACTCCCCGTGAGGCTGAGCATCGTGGTATTCGTCAACGTGCCCGACTTGCCCTTGATCGTCACCGTGACCGTTCCCGTAGCCGCTGTGGCGCTGGCCTTCAAGGTCAGCGTACTTGTCGTTGTGGCGGGATTGGGCGTGAAAGACGCCGTCACGCCGCTGGGCAAGCCCGACGCGGAAAGAGTGATGTTGCCACTGAAACCGTTGAGTGGAGTGATGGTGATCGTGCTCGTCCCGCTGGCGCCCGGCGTGATGGCCACGGTACTCGGCTTGGCTGAAAGCGTGAAATTCGGAGTGCCTCCCGGCCAGCTGTTCACCAGATTGGCGGCGTTCACCGTGCCGATTCCGGTCGCGAAGTCCCAGCCGGTTGTGGCGCGGTAAGCCGGCTGATACGAACTGTCCGAAGTGGAAAGCACACCGTATGCACCGGAGGGCCGGTAGCAGTTGTGAGTGCCGGTGCAATTCACGTCCATGTCGCCCTCGGTCACGTCATAGAAAATGCACGAGCTGCCAGCGGCATTTCCGAGGCTTGAATTGCAAGAACTGTCGCCGCTGCTGCCATACTCGCTGGCCGCCAAGCTGTAATAGACGGGATTCGGATTGCCTTGGCGTTGGCCGGTTTTCTGGTTCACCAGGGCTTGGATACCAGCCATGATCGGCGACGAGAACGACGTGCCACCCGCTCCCAGCCAATTTTCGGGCGGGAGGGAACAGGTGCCCCCATAGGAAGGGTCGCTTAAGCAGAATGGATAATAGTGTCCCCAAACTCCGTTGGCGGCGAAGAGCGAGACGTCAGGAATATCGCGCACACCGTCGCTGGGATTACCCACCAGCGATTGCCACGATGGCTTTGGCCAACCTGCGCATGTTCCACCCACTACGCCAGATTGGGATGGCGATCCCGTCGCGCAGCCGCTCGGTCCGCCGCTGCCTCCAACCGGATACAAGAAACTTTCTCCCTCGCTGCTATTGCAGAACCCACTCGTTCCGTAAGTCTGGCTAAAACCGTTGAACTCCGCGAGTGGCACGCTGGCGCAGGAATCGTTCCAGGGAATCTCGGGGACATAGGACTTGGCCGATCCATAGGTTGCGGTGTTAGTGGCATTCCAATAAGTGCTGTTAGTGCCGGCAAAAATATCGCCGTAGTCGGTCCCACCCACGGCCACGTTATAAGGAGTGGATGCAAAACCGCTGACCCCAATACCATGCGTGGCATTAGCCTCGTCGGAGTCGCAGCCCGCCGCGTCCTCATCGCCAGCGGAAACGAAAACCGAAACACCTTCCGTGGCCGCCTGCTGATAGGCCGCGTTGTAAGCGGCATTGGCCGATGCGCGGTTCTCGGCTTCGCACTCGCCATAGCTGATGCTCACGAGAGCCGGCGGCATGCTGCTTTCGTTCAACAGGTTTTGCAGCGCAATCAGGCCGCCAAACGTTGCGTCTGTGTCGCTGCACGAAGCCAGTACGATGGCCGCGCTGGGCGCGGCCGCGCTGGAATATTCGGCATCAATGATCGCTTCCTCGTCGTCACTGTTTACTCCCGGGTTTGTGCAGTTGTTGGAGCCACTCGGAGGAGCGGGATGAACCTCGGTGAACGAGCCGCTGGTGTACGACGAAAGACCAAATGCCGAACGGAACCTAGTCCAATCGGCGGTGGTGTAGACGTTCGTGTCCTCGATCACCACAATCGTTTGGCCTTGTCCTGAAATGCCTGCGCTGAAAAGTGGATTTAGGTTGTATATCGTCGCCAGATCGGATGGAACGACTAAGTAATATGTTTGCCCGCCGGAAGTAACGGTGTAGTTTGCCCGCGGCCGGTACATGGCATGAGGCATGAAGTCGTGCAAAGACACTACCCCGGCTACTGCCGGCGCCAGAGCGGCCGGGATCTGCGGATCGCTCATGTTGGCGATGTGCTTCGCGCCCTTCACGTTCAATTGGTGAATCTCGGTATGGAAAGCCTCCCGTACTTGACCGGCAGTCCCCGAAAAGTCGATGAGCAGGCCGTTCTCGTAAACCACATTGACCTTGAGACCATGCGACTGCAGCCAACTCGTAATCGCGTCGAGGTCTTGTTTCGCCAGCCCGAATCTCTCTCCGAATTCCTTGGCAGTGAGCCAGTGATGAAAATTCCGCGAGGATGAGTCATTAAGTTCATCAATGAACTGTCGCAGCTCTTGCTCCTGCTCCGGAGACCGCTTCAACTGGAGCAGCATGTGCTCCATCGAAAGAGTGTCAGCCACCAACCCGCGATCATATTTCGCCTTCGCCTCGGGCCGGGTGTTACCCCCAAGTGTGGTCAACTTCCCTTCATCGATATTTTGTGTGATCAGAGCAGGGGGGCCGCTTTCGGCTTGCGCAGTGGGAACAACGACAAAAAGGCAGAGAGAAGCCAAAACAGCCAATAGACAGCACGAAAGAGACACTTTACGACCCATGGGGGAATCCTTTCTGGGAGGGCGAGGTTTCGAGAAGAACGACCGATTGCATCTGAAAACGGGCCCAATCACGCGTGCAATTACTGTGCATTTCCGTGGGAGTATACACGAAAACAACACACAAGCAACGATGAAACTCCTGTAAATGAACTTCTGATTCTAAGCGCGGCTACGGATGCTCGCACTGTGCAAAAATAAACTGCACTTGATGTGTTCTCGCTCGCATTTTTTTGCACATTACTTACTGTAGGGCATCGTTCGGACTGTCCGAGACTTGGTGACTCAGGCGTGGTGGCGGCTGCGGAGAAATTTCCTCTTTGCTCTACACCGGCCGAACGTCGCCCCTCGCTGAGCTACCTCGCGCGGCGAGTTGCACGCGCCATCTCCCCCCGGAAGCTCAGGAACGCCTTCTGCCCGGCGAGTTTCGCCAGTTGTTCGCGCTCATTTTCCAGAGGCATGCCCGCACGCAGAAACTGTTTCCGAAGTTTTCCGATGTGCTCCACAAACGGTCCCCA
>Ga0208188_1001056_pt1 | contig 12846 bp, 12 predicted proteins | sample June2015DPH_8_50_FD_184698 | JGI IMG/M metagenome (GOLD analysis project Ga0208188, IMG submission 184698) | Peatland microbial communities from SPRUCE experiment site at the Marcell Experimental Forest, Minnesota, USA - June2015DPH_8_40... | ecosystem: Environmental > Terrestrial > Soil >...
CGTCACCTTGCCGAGATTCGACCTCATGGCGCAACTCGACAAGGCACCCGGCGGCATGACGCTCGGCGAGCTTTCGCAGCGCATGATGGTCTCCAACGGCAACGTCACCGGACTATCGGAGCGGCTGATGGCGTTGGGGCTGTTGGATCGGCGGCAGTCCCGCAGCGACCGCAGAGCACAGCTTGTGAGCCTGACCGCCGAGGGGCGCCGCGCCTTCCGTGCCATGGCGCGCGCCCACGAGGGTTGGATCGCCGAGATATTCTCCGATCTGACGTCCGCCGACGTCGAGGCATTGATGCGGCTTCTCGCCAAAACGAAAGCGTCGGCGCGCCGCGCGATTTCCGGAGAACCGTTAAGATGATCGGCGCCAATCCGGTCGGACAAGCAGAAGCCGGTAGTCGAGGGCCATTAGATCTGTTGTGATCGCTTCATTGCGGGACGTGCAAGGATGATGCAGCCATGATCCGCTCGGCACACATCGATACTTTTGCGCGGGATCATCTGCCTTCACCCGATTTGCTGCCGGACTTTTTGTTTAGCCTGCCGGAGCTGCGCTATCCGGACCGACTGAACTGCGTGACCGCATTCGTCGACGCTTGGCTCGCCGCCGGGCACGGCGACTGCGATTGCCTGATTTCGCAGACGGAGCGGCTGTCCTATGCCGGTCTGGCGGAGCGTGTGAACCGCATCGCCAACGTACTCACTCGCGATCTCGGAGTCGTTCCCGGAAATCGGGTACTGCTGCGCGGACCCAACAGCCCGATGATGGTGGCGGCGTATTTTGCCGTCATCAAGGCCGGCGCCGTCGTGGTCGCCACCATGCCGCTGTTGCGCGCCAAGGAGATCGCGTTCCCGGTTGGCAAGGCCGCAATTCGCCTTGCATTGTGCGACGTGCGGCTTGCGGACGAAATGGAGAAGGCGAGGGCGCTCGCGCCCATGCTCGACCAGGTCGTCTATTGGGGCTCCGGCGCCGGTGACAGCTTCGAAGATTTGATGACGAAGCCGGGCTATGAGCATTTCGAGGCTTGCGACACCGCGAGCGACGACGTGTGCCTGATCGCCTTTACGTCGGGCACCACCGGCGTGCCCAAGGGCACCATGCATTTTCATCGCGACATGCTGGCGATCTGCGACACCTTCGGCAAATACGTGCTGCGGGCCGGCCGTGACGATCGTTTCATCGGTTCGCCGCCGATCGCGTTCACCTTCGGGCTTGGCGGGCTGGTGCTGTTCCCGCTGCGGGTCGGCGCCGCCGCCATCCTGCTGGAGAAAGCCGCGCCGGACGACCTACTCGCGGCGATCGGCAGACTTCGCGCCACGGTCTGTTTCACCGCGCCGACCGCCTACCGCTACATGCTCGGCAAGCTCGCGGACCACGACCTCTCGTCGCTGCGAAAATGCGTCTCGGCGGGGGAGACGTTGCCCGCCGCCACGTTCGACGCCTGGCTGGCGGCGACCGGTATCCGCATCATCGACGGCCTCGGCTCGACCGAGATGCTGCACATTTTCATCGGATCGCCGGAAGAAGCGGTGCGGGCGGGCGCGACCGGAACGCCGGTGCCCGGATACGAAGCGCGCGTCATCGACGAGGGCGGCCGCGAATTGCCGCCGGGCGCGGCCGGCCGTCTCGCCGTGCGCGGGCCGACCGGTTGCCGCTATCTCGGCGACAGGCGGCAGACCGAGTACGTGCAGCACGGCTGGAACATCACCGGCGACACCTATATGCAGGACGCCGACGGTTATTTCAGGTATCAGGCGCGCTCCGACGATATGATCATATCGGCTGGCTACAACATTGCCGGGCCGGAGGTGGAGACGGTTCTGTTGACTCATCCGGCCGTCGCGGAATGCGGCGTCGTCGGCCAGCCCGATGCGGAGCGCGGACAGATCGTCAAGGCCTACGTGGTCCTCAAGCAAGGCTTTGCGGCCGACATGGCGCTGACCCGCACGCTGCAGGAGCACGTCAAGTCGACGGTGGCGCCTTACAAATATCCCCGCGCGATCGAATACGTCACCAGCCTGCCGCGTACCGAAACCGGCAAACTGCAACGCTTCGCATTGCGGCGCATCGCGGCGGAATCGGCCGCCAGCAAGCTCGCGTCCTAGAGGGAGCATGATACTTTCGCAACCGGCTTCCGCTTCTCCAGATCATGCTTGAAGGAGATTGAATTGTCCGACAGTCCGATCGACGCTTTGCCGCGCGCGATGCCGAATGTCGTGCTGCAGCCCTCCGGTTGGCCGCGGCCCAAAGGCTACGCCAACGGTATCAAGGCACGCGGCGATCTCCTCTTCCTCGGCGGAATGGTTGGCGCAGATGAGCGCGGCCGCTTTGCACCGGACTTCCTCGGGCAGACGCGCCAGCTCCTTGCCAATATCCTGACGGTGCTGGCCGAAGGCGACGCTTCGGCCCGCCACATCGTGCGCATGACCTGGTATGTCCGCGACATGGACGAATATCTGCAGGCGCGGTCCGCGCTCGGCGAGGTCTATCGTCAGGTGATGGGCGATCACTATCCGGCCATGGCGCTGGTGGCCGTCACCCGACTCGTCGCGCCCGAGGCGCGGCTCGAGATCGAGGCGACTGCGGTGGTGCCGGAGAACTGACACTCACACCTGCAAATACCGCTGCCGCACGGTCGGATCGCTGACCAGCGCCACCGACGAGCCCGACCAGACGACGTAACCCTTCTCGATTACGACATGGCGGTCGGCGAGCTTGATGAGCGCGTCGATGTGCTTGTCGACCAGCAGAATAGCTTGCCCTTCGGCCTTGAGACGTTTGAGGCTCGCCCAGATTTCGTTGCGAATGCGCGGCGCCAGCCCCTCGGTCGCCTCATCGAGAATGAGGAGTTTTGGATTGGTCATCAGCCCGCGTCCGATCGCCAGCATCTGTTGCTCGCCGCCGGAAAGCTGGTTGCCCATGTTGCGGCGGCGCTCGGCGAGACGGGGAAACATCTGGTAAATGTCCTCGAGCTTCCAGCGCGGCGCGCCGAAGCGCGCCGCCGCGGTTGCGATCAGATTCTCCTCGACGCTGAGCGTCGGAAAGATTTGGCGGCCTTCGGGAACCAAGCCGAGCCCGGCCTGGGCAATGCGGTATGGCGGCAGGCCGTCGAGCCGCAGATCGCCGAACGCGATGCGCCCGCCCGCGGCTGGCAGCAAACCCATGATGGCCGAGATCGTGGTAGTCTTGCCCATGCCGTTGCGGCCGAGCAGCGTGACCATTTCGCCATCGCCGACGGTGAAACTCACGTCGAACAGCACCTGCGCGGCACCATAGGCGGCCTTGAGCGTCTCGACCTTCAGCACTGTTCGCCTCACTCCATTTGTTCGCCGAGATAGGCGGCGATGACTTCCGGATCGGCGCGAACTTTAGCGGGTAGGCCGGTAATGAGGAGGCGGCCGCCGATCAGAACCGAGATGCGATCGGCCAGCGCGAACACGGCGGCCATGTCGTGCTCCACAAGAATCATCGTCAATTGCCCTTTGAGCCGCAGCAGCAGTTCGACCAGCCGCTCGATCTCCTCACGGCCGATCCCGGCCATCGGTTCGTCGAGCAACAGCAGCCTCGGCTGCATGGCAAGCGCGATGGCAAGCTCGAGCGCACGCTTCTCGCCGTAAGAGAGTTCGCCGGCGCGCACATGCGCCCGGTCGGCAATGCCGGTCTGTTCGAGCGCCGCCATGGCGGGAAGGTTCAGCGCGGCCTCGTCGGCGGCGCGACCGATGAAACGCAAGCTCGATCCGGCCCGCGCCTGGACGGCGAGCGCGACGTTCTCCAGCACCGGAAATCCGGGAAGGATCGACGTAATCTGAAAGTTGCGCGCCAGACCGCGCAAAGCCCGCGTCTCCGGCGGCAGACGGGTGACGTCGGCGCCGGCGAACAGGATACTGCCGTCGTCCGGCGCCAGCAGGCCCGATATCTGATCGAGCAGCGTGGTCTTGCCGGCGCCGTTTGGTCCGATAATGGCGTGCATCTCGCCGGGGATGACATCGAGCGTCACATCGTCGGTCACGACCAGGCTGCCGAAGCTCTTGCGCAGTCGTTCGAGGCGAAGCACCGGCTCAGGCATGATCGAACCATCGCCAAAGCCGCGAACACAGGCCGATCAACCCGCCGCGCGCGAACAGAACGACCAGCACCAGAAGCGGCCCGAAGATCACCTGCCAGTTCTCGATCATTCCCGATAGCCATTCCTCGGCGCCAAGATAAGCAGCGGCGCCGACGATCGCGCCGTCGAGCGTGCCGACGCCGCCGAGAATGACCATGACGATCAGTTCGCCCGATCTTTGCCAGGACATGAAAGCCGGACTGACGAATTCGGTCGAATTTGCCAGCAGGAATCCGGACAATCCGCCGAGACCGCCGGAAATCGCATAGGCGACGAGCTGGAAACGTCGGACCGTGAACCCAATCGTCGCCATCCGCGCCGCGTTCTCCTTGGCGCCGCGCAGGACACGGCCGAAGCGCGATGCGACCAGAGTGCGGCAGAACAGATAAGTCGCCAGCAGGCAGAGGAGGGTGACGTAGTAGAACGCGCGGTCGCTCTTGAGCAGTGAAAAACCGGCGACGGTGTTGCGCGCCGCAATGGTCAGGCCGTTATCGCCGCCATAAGGCGCCAGCGAGGTCGCGACAAAATAAATCATTTGCCCGAATGCGAGCGTGATCATGATGAAATAAACGCCCTTAGTCCGCAGGCACACGATGCCGGTGACGAAGGCGAACAGCATCGCCACTGCGATGGCGACGGGCAGCGATATGAGCGCGTCGTCGATACCCTCGGCGGAAAGAATGCCGACGGCATAGGCGCCGAGCCCGACGAACGCCGCATGGCCGAACGAAACCAGGCCGCCATATCCGACCAAAAGATCGAGCGCGACCGCGGCGACGGCAAAGATCATGACGCGGGTGGCCAGATCGACCAGATACTGCTCCGCCAATAGCGAGGCGAAGGGCGGCAGCAGCGCGAAGGCTAGAAAGATCAGCGCCGGCAGCGCGATGTCGCGCCTGGGGCGCAGCAAGCCCGATCCGCCTGCGGCGGCAAGCGCGGCGCCGGTCAACTTACCGGCCCCGCGCCGGAAACAAGCCGGCAGGCCGCAGGTAAAGCACGATCGCCATCAGCACATAGATCAGCATCGAGGCGATGGCCGGACCGACCATCCGGGCCGGCGACGGACCCATCATGAGGCGGAGAATATCGATCGAGAACGAGCGGCCGAGCGTGTCGACGAGGCCGATCAGAAGCGCCGCGATGAAGGCGCCGCGGATCGAGCCGATGCCGCCGATGACGATGACCACGAGAGCCAAGATCAGAATGTTGTCGCCCATTCCGGGTTCGACGGAGATGATCGGTGCGATCATGATGCCGGCAAAACCGGCCAGCATCGTGCCGAAGCCGAACACGATCATGAACAGGCGCTTGATGTTGATGCCGAGCGCCGAGACCATTCGGGCGTTGGTGGCTCCGGCCCGTATCAGCATGCCGGTTCGCGTAAACGTCACCAGCCCGTAAAGCCCGGCCGCTACCGCCAGGCCGCAGCCGATGATGACCAGACGCCAGACCGGATAGAGCAGGCCGCCGATCAGCGTGACCGAGCCGGTAAACACGTCCGGGATCGGCAGCGTCAATGGGGCGGCGCCCCAGATCGCCCTGACCGCATGATCGAGAAACAGAATGATGCCGAAAGTAGCGATGACCTGATCGAGGTGGTCGCGGTCATAGAGGTGCCGGAACACCAGGAATTCGAGCAGCAGACCGAAGGCGAGCGCAGCGAGCAGCGCCATCACCAGTGCGCCGAGGAAGTTGCCGACCACGCCGTAAAACGCCACAGCGAGATAGGCGCCGAGCATATATTGGGCGCCGTGCGCCAGATTGATGAAATTCATCACGCCGAACACCAGCGTGAGGCCGGCCGCGATCAGGAACAAAAGAACGCCGAGCTGCAATCCGTTCAGGATTTGGACGAGGAAGAGCGTGCCTGTCATGCTTCATCCTCCCCCGCGAGGTGAAATGGAGCGGGGGAGGGGACCGCCCGCAGGGCGGTGGAGGGGGCATGCTGAATGGCCATCTTCGCAGCGATACTCGATACGCCTGTTAGTATGGATCCCACTCCCCCGCTTTGCGGGGGAAGATATTAGGCGCGCGAACGACGCTACTTCATCGCGCAGTCCTTGGCATAGGAATCGCCGTAGTTGGAGAACACGGTCTTGACGATCTCGGTCTCGAACTTGCCGTCCGGCCGTTTGGCGACCTTGACCAGGTAGAAGTCCTGGATCGGGTAGTGGTTATTGTTGAACTTGAAGCTGCCGCGCAGCGATTTGAAATCGGCCTTCTTGAGCGCCGCGCGCAGTGCGTCCTTATCGGTGAGATTGCCCTTGACCGCCCGCACCGCGCTGTCGATCAGCATGGCCGCGTCGTAGGCCTGGAACGCGTAGGTCGCCGGCACGGCGTTGTACTCTTTCAGGTAGGCGTCGACGAATGCCTTGTTCTGCGGATTGTCGAGGTTCGGCGCCCAATTGGCGCCGGCGAACATGCCGAGCGCGGCGTCCTGCTGCGCCGGCAGCGTCGATTCGTCGACGGTGAACGCGGATAGGAAGGTGATCTTGTCGGCTAGGCCGGCTTGGCGGAACTGCTTGACGAAGTTCACGCCCATGCCGCCCGGCAGGAAGGCGAAGATCGCGTCGGGCTTGGCGGCGGCGATGCGGGACAGCTCCGCCGAGTAATCGAGCTGGCCGAGCGGCACGTACATTTCGTCGAGGGTTTCGCCGCCGAACTTATGCTTGAAGCCGGCGGCGGCATCCTTGCCGGCCTGATAGTTGGGCACGATCACGATTACCTTCTTGATCCCGGAATCCTGGGCGTACTGGCCCAAGACTTCGTGCACCTGATCGTTCTGGTAGGAGGTGACGAAGAAGTTCGGGTTGCAATCCTTGCCGGCGAAGGTCGACGTTCCGGCGTTGGGACTGATGAGGATGACGTTCGCCTCGGTGACCGGCTTCTCGATCGCCTGCAGGATGTTGGAAAACACCGGCCCGACCACGAAATCGACCTTGTCGCGATCGATCAGCGCCTTGACCTTGCCGACGGCCACGTCGGGCTTGAGCTCGTCATCGGCGACGACGACCTCGGCCTCGCGGCCGCCGAGCTTGCCGCCCAGCGTCTTCACCGCCAGCGTGAAGCCGTTACGCAATTGCTGGCCGAGCACGGCGGGCGGGCCCGACAGCGTGGCGATGAGGCCGACCTTGAGATTGTCCTCGGCCTGCGCGGCGGAGATCGACAGTCCCAGTGCGGCAGCCATGGCAACGAGCGACTTGAGAGCGAGCGCCTGAGGCTTGATCATACCGGTCTCCCTGAGAGGTTTCTGCAGCATTCGATCGAGCGCCCGGGGGCCGGGCGGCCGCGTCGTCGAGCGTCTTGCGCGATATTTTAAGTTTAAATTAGTAGGCTTGTGAAGCCGTCTAGGCCGGATAATAATGACCAGGCTTTGGCAAATTTACGCTATTGCCTGATTGAGCGCGGCGAATGTTGGCGCCGCGTCGCGCGCGTGCTTGAATAACGCAAGACAAATCCCAATCGGGGAGCGAGCGTCCCATGACTGCAATGACGGCGGGCATCACCAAGGCCGGGACCGGCCTTGACGGCATCGTCTGGAACATCCTGGGCCAGACCTACGTGCCGAAGCAGGTCTGCGAAAACTCGTTTTCCTGGCACGCGACGCTGCCGCCCGGCACGTTCGTTCCGCCGCACATTCATCCGACCCAGGACGAGTTCATCTACATGCTCGAGGGGCGCTTCGACCTCGTCATCGACGGTCGCGAATTCATCGCCACTGCCGGCGACCTGATCCGGCTGCCGATGCAAATTCCCCACGGCCTGTTCAACAAGTCCGACCAGACGGTGAAATGCTTCTTCTGGGTGTCGCCGACGCGTAAGCTCTACGACCTGTTCTGGGCCATCCACAGCATGAAGGAGCAGACACCGCCGGAAGTCGTGGCGCTTTCGGCCAAGCACGAAGTCATATTCCTGCCGCCGCCTCCGGAGTAATTGTTCTCCGGCCCCGCACCAGCGAACGTGCTTTTTCTCTTCGTCACCACCGGGCATAGCGTCTGAAGGACGGCGTCGCTTCGCTCGCCTATATCCCGGCCATCGACGTCTTGCTTGCCCATTAAAACGTGGATGCGTCGGCCGACGTCACCCGCCACCGTGTCAGGCGCGGCAGCGCCTCGCGCCGCACGAGCCACTCCAGATGCGTCGTTGGCGGAACGCGCCGCGGCCCGCCGGCCATCACCTCTTTCGCCGCTTCCGACAGTCGCGCCTGCGGAATGGACGGCTGCGCCCGCAACAAGCACGCAGCAGCCTCTCCGAGGCAGCGCCGATGGCGGCGGCACTTCTTGTTGCGGCAGCCGCGCCACAGCGCCAGCACCTCGCAATAAAGCCGCCAGGTCGCCTCATGCGCCGCGTCGGCGAGCTTCAACCCCGCTTCGACCGACCGCCGTTTGCTGAAGTCCTTGGCGCTCGGCACTGTCGGATCCGCTTTCTTCATGTGAAAATTCCTTTTTTCCCTTGCAAACGTATGAATGCACGACACAACAGAAATCCTGCGGTGCGCCTCACCTCTCCCCACTGGGGAGAGGTGGACATAGAAAACCCCCTCTCGCGACGCGCAGCGCCCGAGTTTTGCAGTACGACGACGAAAAAAGCTCCGGACCCGATCTCGTCGGATGGCGCCGGTGGTGGAACGGCCTCCATCTCGATCGCGCCCGGCCAATAAAATCAGGAAGGCGAAACGCCGACAGACGCGTAACCTTCCGTCCGCATCACGCAGACAAGTTTACGCAACCTGCGCAAACTGCCTGGAATGCGGTCGCGCGCTGATCGCAGCGCGCTCGCCTGTCGGCGTTCCACCGCGGTACTTGCGGCCGCGAACCAACGCCGCCGCTCAGCTCCAGAACGCGCTTCCTGGGACGCGGCATCCTCCAGGCGTTACCTGAAGGCGACCTATCCCAGTCCAGCGACAAAGTCGCAGACCGGTCATCATGCCGGCCGGGCGTTTTCCCGTTAGCCGCCCGGGAGCAGAGGTGACGAGCCCCCGCCCGCGGGAACCGCACTCGCTCCGGACAGCCGGGGTCACCGGCTGCCGTCCTGTAGTCGAGCGAGATTCGGTGACTATGTAGCGTAAACGGGGACGAATATCAAGGGGGCGGTCGCGTAGACGGTGACCGAAGTAGCGACCGGAATGCGGACATCATGGGAGGTCGAACTTGGGCCAATGTCAGAACTGCTTGATAATCCGAAGTTCGGTCTTGAATTTGTAGACCGGATAATCACCGACGTTCGGCAGCGGAGACGATTAAGCTGCATCAATTTGCTTCTGAGGTATCCTATTCGTTCATTCTTCATTTAAATCACTTCGTCATGCGCGGTATCGGACATTTGACTCGACTTTCTCGCGGATGCGGTCTCAGTTTGGCCTTCTCGGGCGCATGATCGACGCGAACAAAGCCAACTATTGCTTTTGTTGCTTCCAGAAGAAACGGCGAAAAGACCTAAACGCTCACCCAAAGTGAATTATTTCGGGTCGCCTCGAAAGGCGGAGGAGACATCAATGGCGGTCCACGACCTTCACACGGATGAGGGTTGGGAAGGCTTATCGCTTGAGCGCAAGCCCGAGGCAGGCATGGTGCTCATTCCCGGCGGCACCTTCCGCATGGGCTCGGACAAGCACTATCCGGAGGAGGCGCCGGTCCATCGCGTCACGGTCGACACGTTCTGGATGGACCGCACCCCCGTCACGAACCGGCAGTTCAGGAAATTCGTGAACGCAACTGGTCACGTTACCTTTGCCGAGATTCCCCCTGATCCGAAGGATTATCCGGGCGCTCTGCCGCACATGATTTATGCAGGCTCACTCGTCTTCTCGCCGCCGTCGCGCCAAGTCGACCTACGCGACTGGAGTCAATGGTGGAAATTCCTCAAGGGCGCGGACTGGCGTCACCCCTACGGCCCGAAGAGCGACGTCAACGGGCTCGACAATCATCCGGTCGTGCACGTGGCGTTTGTCGACGCGCTGGCCTACGCCAAATGGGCCGGCAAAGACTTGCCGACCGAGGCCGAATGGGAATTCGCCGCGCGCGGCGGGCTCGACGGCGCCGAGTTTGTCTGGGGCGATGAGCTGACGCCCGGCGGCAAGCATATGGCGAACACCTGGCAGGGCGAGTTTCCGCGACAGAACACTTGCGAAGACGGCTTCGAGCGCACCTCGCCGGTCACTGCATTCCCGCCAAACGGCTACGGCCTGCACGACATGATCGGCAACGTCTGGGAATGGACGACGGACTGGTATTCCGCGAAGCACGAAGCCGATGCGCCGAAGGTGTGTTGCATTCCGGAAAATCCGCGCGGCGGACCCGAGATGGCCAGCTACGACCCATCGCTGCCGAACATCAAGATTCCTCGCAAGGTGCTCAAAGGCGGCTCGCACCTCTGCGCTCCAAACTACTGCCGCCGCTATCGCCCGGCTGCGCGCCACGCCGAGGCGGTCGATACCTCGACAAGCCACGTCGGCTTCAGATGCGTCACCAGAAATCAGCAGAAAGAGAGCGCGTCATGAGCACGGATCAAATGCGCAGAAAATCCGAAAAGGGCACCACCCAAAACAGCGAAGGGCTCAAACGCCGCGATCTGCTGTTGAGCGGCACCTCGCTTGTTGCCGCGTCGGCGCTGTTGGGTGTCGGTATGGCGACCTCCGCGCAGGCGCAGCAACCGGCACCGTCAACCGGGAAACAGCCCAATATCGTCGTCATCATGGGCGACGACATCGGCATGTGGAACATCGGCGCCTACCACCGCGGCATGATGGCCGGACGGACGCCGAATATCGATAGGCTCGCCGCCGAAGGCATGCTGTTCACCGATTACTATGCGGAAGCGAGCTGTACGGCCGGACGGGCGCAATTCATAACCGGTGAGCTTCCGATCCGAACCGGCATGACCACGGTCGGCCAGGCCGGGTCTCCCATCGGCATTCCAGCGCAGGCGGTGACCATCGCCACCGTGTTGAAGTCCATGGGCTACGTCACCGGCCAATTCGGCAAGAACCATCTCGGCGACCTCAATGAGTTCCTGCCCACCGTCCACGGCTTCGACGAATTCTTTGGCTACCTCTATCACCTCGACGCCATGGAGGACCCCGCGCACCCCGGCTACCCGCAGGAATTGTTGAACGTCGTCGGCCCGCGCAACATGGTCCATTCTTGGGCCACCGACACCGATGACCAGACTGTGATGCCGCGCTGGGGCAAGATCGGCAAGCAGAGAATCGAAGACGCCGGCACGCTCTATCCCAAGCGGATGGAGACAGTGGACGATGAGATCCGAGACCTTTCCTTCAAGTTCATGGACAAGGCGAAGGCCGACGGGAAACCTTTCTTCTTGTGGCTCAACCCGACGCGCATGCACATCGTGACGCATCTGTCGCCCAAATACGAGGCGACGCGCAATTCGAGGAACGGCTGGACCATTCACGAAGCAGGCATGGCGCAACTCGACGACGACGTCGGTTTGGTGATGCAGAAGCTCAAGGACTTAGGCGTCGACGACAACACTATCGTCGTCTTCACCACCGACAACGGCACCGAAGTCTTTACCTGGCCGGACGGCGGACAGACGCCGTTCGCCCAGAGCAAGGGTACGGTCCTGGAAGGCGGTTTCCGCGTGCCGGCCGTCATCCGCTGGCCGGGTAAAGTGCCGGCGGGCAAAGTCGAGAACGGCATTATCTCCGGGCTCGACTGGTTCCCCACTTTTGTAGCCGCCGCCGGCAACCCGAACATCGCCGCCGAACTGAAGCAGGGCAAGAAGATCGGTGACACGACCTACAAGGTTTATTTGGACGGTTATAATCAGATGGACATGATCACCGGCAAAGGTTCGTCGAACCGGCATGAGGTTTGGTATTTCGGGGAAAGTGAGCTAGGCGCCGTGCGGATCGACGACTTCAAGTATCGCTTTATCGACCAACCTGCCGGCTGGCTGGGCGAAAAAACCAAGCCCGACGTGCCTTACCTAACTAATCTGCGGCTCGATCCGTTCGAGCGCACAGGTTGGCCCGACAGCGGGACCAAATACGGCGCGCAACAATACTTCGACTGGTTCAAATACGAGTTCTGGCGCTTCGTATTTGTCCAGCAGCAAGTCGAGAAACTGGCAATGACTGCGATCGAATTCCCGCCGATGCAAAAGGGCGCGAGCTTCAACCTCGATGCGATAAAGGCGAAAATTGCGGCAGCCCAAGCCTCAATCGGCAAGTAAGGCAAAGCGGAGCTGCTAGGACGAGGGCCGAGCCCGTTAGCTCGCACCTCGGGATGATCGGGCTTAGCCGACCCTCACGCGGCCTTGTTGACCTGCTCGCGGGCATAGCCGGCCGTGGATGCGTAGCCGCGCACGATCGCCTTGCGTTGCTCCAACGACAGCACGTCGTCGATGTTGGAAAAGCCGTCCGGCGCGCGGGCTTCGACCGCATCGATGACGCCTTCCGGCCCGCCGCGGCGGTTCATGCGCACGATTTCGGCGGTCATCGGCAGCCGGGTCTGCTCGTAGGTCCACAGCGCCTGCACCGGATGCTCGGCGTCCTTCAGCCGGTTGGCGAGAAACCGCGCGTCAAGGATGGCTTGCGAGGCGCCGTTCGAGCCGACCGGGTACATCGGATGCGCGGCGTCGCCGAGCAGAGTGACGCGGCCGTGGCTCCAGCGCGGCAGCGGATCGCGGTCGCACATCGGATATTCCCAGAACTCGTTGGTCGCCTCGATCAGCGCTCTGGCATCGACATAGGGAATGCGAAAGCGCTGCACGTGCG
>Ga0208188_1001058_pt1 | contig 12821 bp, 8 predicted proteins | sample June2015DPH_8_50_FD_184698 | JGI IMG/M metagenome (GOLD analysis project Ga0208188, IMG submission 184698) | Peatland microbial communities from SPRUCE experiment site at the Marcell Experimental Forest, Minnesota, USA - June2015DPH_8_40... | ecosystem: Environmental > Terrestrial > Soil >...
CGAACATCGACCAGTACACGGACATGGTGGCCGGAAGCGATGGGAACGCAACCGGGACGAGCGCGGTAACCAGCGCGCCCAGCAAGATCCCGATCACTCCGCCCACGGCCGTGAGCATGACGGCTTCGAGCGTGAATTGCGCCAGGATATCGCGCTTCCGGGCCCCCATGGCTTTGCGCACTCCGATCTCGCGCGTGCGCTCGGTCACCGAAACCAGCATGATGTTCATCACCCCCACGCCGCCCACCATCAAACCCACACTCGAGACCGCGAACACGAAGATGAAGAACATACCCGTGACCTGATTCACCATTTCGGAAAGCGAGTCCTGAGTGAATATTCCAAAACTGTCCGGCTTCTGGGGCGGCACTCTGCGGCGTCGCCGTAGTAACTCGCGAATTTCATCGATCGCCCTGGGTATTGCCTCATGGGAGGTTGCTTTCGCGATGATCCAGTAGTCTTTCAGCTCGGGATGCAGCTTCCGAAAAGTAGAGAGCGGGAACAGCACCATGTTGTCTGCCCCGTTATTGCCCCCATTGGTGACCGTCTTGCGCTGGGCAAGTACCCCCGCGACCGTAAACAACTGCCCCTCGATGTTGATTTCTTTGCCCAATGGATCCTGGCTGGGGAACAATTCGCGGGCCGTATCGATTCCCAGAACGATTACCGGCGAGCGCCGCTCCTCCTCCATCTCGTTGAACCAGCGGCCGGCCGATAAGTCCAGGTCTTCCACGTCCTTGATCGACGCCGAAACACCTTCCAGCGTCGTATTCTTGGCTTTGCGATTCTGGTATTTGACAGTGTAGGTGCCCCTGCCCAGCTCCGGTCGATAGTAAACCAGTGCGGCAGTCACATTTTTGACGTGCGGCAGCTCCTTGATCGCTTGGGCGTCTTCGTAAGTCAGCTCCTTGCGGCTTCGCATCTCTTCGCTCATTTCGCCGAAGGTAAAAGGCTCGAAACGGTTGGCGAAGATGAGGTTTGATCCCACACTCGCAATCGATTGCCGAACATTGTCGTTCAGCCCGCGCCCGATCGACGAAATCCCGATGACGACGGCAACCCCAATCACGATGCCAAGCACGGTCAGCAACGAACGCATCTTATTGCCGCGGATCGTGTCCACCGCCATGTTCAGGCCTTCGCCGAGTTCGCCTTTGATCAGCATATGAAATCAAAAACCTCTAACCGCGGAGCACGCAAAGCCCGCCGAGAAAACTCATTTCGTCTGGCTCTGGACTTCCTCTGTGGACCCCTGTGCCCCCTGTGGTTCAAGCTTTTCCTACGTCTCAAAGCGCAGCGCCGCGATTGGATCCAGTTTCGCGGCGCGGCGCGCGGGATAGACGCCGAAAAAAATACCGACGCTCGCCGCTACCAACAATCCTGCCGCAACCGCCCAGAGTTTGATTTCGGAGGGCACGCCGATGGCGAGCGTGACGACCTTGGCGACGGAAATGCCGGACAGCACGCCGATCGCGCCGCCGGCCAAGGCCACGGTGACCGACTCGATCAGAAACTGCAGCAGGATGTCGCTGCTGCGCGCGCCCATGGCTTTACGGATGCCGATCTCCCGCGTCCGCTCCGTCACCGAAACCAGCATGATGTTCATGATCACGATGCCGCCCACCACCAGTGAAATCGCGGCGATTCCGATCATGGCGTAAAAAAACGTGTCAGAGATGTTTGACCACATACTCATCATGCTGTCGTTGGTCGCGATGTCGAAATTGTCTTCGTCGCCTGGATGCACATGGCGGCGGGCGCGCAGGACCGCCCGCGTTTCATCCATCGCCTCCTCGAAATTGGCGCCGGCGGCCGCGGCCTTGCCCGAAATCTGGATACTTTCGTGCGTGCCATTCTGCTTCTGAAACGCAGTGATCGGCATGATTGCATAATTATCCATGCTCTGCCCGAGCGTCTTGCCTTTGCGTTTACCGACGCCGATCACACGATAGACCCAGCCAGCGATACGAATCTCCTTGTCAATGGGATCCATGCCGGCCATCAGGTTATCCACGATGTCCGATCCTACGACAACCACGGCGGAGTTGTTCCTCATATCCACATCGCTGATCATGCGTCCGGCGGTGAGGTCGATATCGTAGATCGTCGCCATCGAAGGCGTCAGGCCCTCGATGTTGCTATTGCTGATGGACTGCTCGCCGTACTTAACGCGTCCGCTTGTGTCGAGTTCGGCTCCCACCCATTCGCAATGCTTGCAGGCTTCGAGGACGGCTTCGTATTCCTCCAGGGTGAGGTCCTTGCGTTTTTCAGCCTCGAGAAATATATCGATGTTAGTGACGACGGGTGGAATTTTGGAGACGACGAAAACGTCGGCGCCAAGATTGAAAATCTTCGTCGCCACATAACCATTGATGCCGTTGACGAACGTGACCACGGCAATCACGGCGGCGACTCCGATGACCACGCCGAGCAAGGTGAGCGCGGAGCGCAGCTTGTTTGCCCACAGCGACAGGAACGCGATCTTGATCGCCTCGGAAATGTTCATGGGCTAGGTCTCAGGTGTTAGGTCCCAGGCTTCAGGGCATTGACTTCTCGCCCGGCTCTTTGATTGGTTATCAGTTTAACAGTCCGCGCGGGACTCCTGAGAGCTGGCGCCAAGAGAACTCGCGGCACGGAGACCATCGAATATAATAGATCTGCTGGCAGCCGGACCGGACGGTCGCTCGTCGCACCGGGGTCCCCAGAGCGCCCGTTTTTGGCGTGCTGGGGTGGTTAAGACGGGAGGAAAGTCCGAACTCCGCAGAGCAGTGTGCCGGATAACGTCCGGGAGGGTGGCCCGCTCTTGCGTTCTTTGCAAGGGTGGGTTGATTCGACGGAAAGTGCCACAGAAAACATACCGCCCGGGCTGCAAGGCCCAGGTAAGGGTGAAAAGGTGCGGTAAGAGCGCACCGCCGTCGCAGTAATGCGACGGGCAGGGCAAGCCCCACACGGAGCAAGACCAAATAGGGAGGGACCTCTTGGCAAAGCTTCGGCTGCGCCGGGAGCGCGTGCCGGCTCGGCGCGCCACAACCTCCGGGTAGGTCGCTTGAGCCTCGCAGTAATGCGTGGCCTAGAGGAATGACCGTCCCGCCGCAAGGCGGACAGAATTCGGCTTACAGGTCCGGCTGCCACAAAGTATTTTGTTTTCTATGATTTGCTAGTTGGGCTTCGGCGATTGTGACAGGGGTGTGACAGCTCCTTCTGAGTTGCCTGCAGCCGGAATGCTCGATTCGAGGCCAGACCCGGCATCCAGTAGTACACGAACTCGATCTCGGAGTTCTTTCACGAACGGCGTGTAGTGTCTCTCGACGGTGTCAATGGTGTCTCCCAAAATCTTCGCGACATCATAAGGACTCCCTTCCCGCAGCAACATGCCAACTGCAAGCGTGTCTCTGAAACGGTGCGGGTGAGCATTCAGCACCCCAGCTCGTTTCCCGAGAGCCAGCATGCGCTATTTGACGAGGTCGCCTACGGTCCTTTGCAGCTGCAATGGAACAAGGAAGAGTTGATCGGGCGAGTGGATGAGACGCTCGAATTCATGTCAATTTCGCGCTTGAGGGACCGCCAGCCCTACCCGGCTCTCGGGTGGCGAGAAAAAACGGGTCGCCTTGGCCTCTGTCCTGGTCCTCGACCCCGAAGTCCTGCTGCTCGATGAACCAACAGCGACCCTCGATCCGAAGAGCCAGAGCCAGGCCGTAGACCTCATTCAACAGTGGAAAGGCACGGCGAGGACCGTGATCACAGCTACTCATCAGTTGGAGATTGTCAAAGACATTGCGGATCGCGTTTTCGTGCTTGAGGCAGGTACGTAATTGCCAAAGGGACTCCATCGGAGATTCTCTCAAACACTGACTTGCTTCTGAGGGCAAACCTCATTCACGCCCATCGTCATTCCCACGACGGCGTCGTGCACTCACATCCTCACCTTCACGCGCACTCGCGCCATGAACACGAGCACTAAACCCGAAACCGCGCAGATTGGAGACTCAAGATGAACTCGGAAGCCAGAACTAAGCGATTGGTCCTATTCGGAAGCATTGCCGCAGTACTGTTTTGCTCGATCCTCTTGATTCCGGCGAAATCGCAAGATAAGCCCCGTCCCAAGGTGGTCGAGCTCGACAGCGGGGGGAAAGGATTATCTCCAGGTGCTCGCAGGACCCCCCGAAAGCGTCACGATGAAGTCTGGACTAGAGGTTCTGACACCCAACAAATCCGTGGGGAAACACAGTGCCGGACAACATGAGGAATTACTCGTTGTGCTTGAAGGGCAGGGTGAAATGAGTTTCAAAGACGGTTCCAAGCTAGACGTGAAAGCGAACCATGCCATCTACTGCCCACCGGAGACTGAGCACAATGTCACCAACACTGGTCGCAGTGTGCTGCGGTACGTTTACGTTGTGGCGAGTACCAAATAAGAACGCCGCCTGCTCTTCAATGGCTATGCGGGTGCTCGTGTGTCTGCAGCTTCTGCTGGAGATCACGAACGTCCTGCTGGAGCTTCTTCACCTGCTCTTCGAGAGTCTTGATGCGCTGTTCAGAGTCGGGGTGCTTGTGACTAGTTTGTTGCTCGGCCATAAATCCTCCTTGCTCCTGGCGCTTGAATGCGTATATGTATTACACCATCGTGGTCCGCCTCGATATTCTCAATCACTTGCGGGATCGAAATCACTGGCTTGAGCGCTGGGAAAGAGAGCACCCCGACGATCCGCAAGTGGCGATCTAGAAAGAATATCTCAAGCGCAAGCGAGGAACGCTGCAAGGGCGCGCCGATCTTGGCTCCGGCGTTTATAACTTTCGCTGCGGAAGCGACGCAGACTCTCCGCCGAAAGATGGCTTGGGTGCATCCTCAAGGATTTCGAAGGGAAACGCAGGGAGAAGCTCCATCTGTGACGTGCCCTTTCCCTTGCCCTGTCCGGCGGGTCGCTCGATCGCCGCCGTCACAATTAGGTTACCTCTGACTCCGGCCTTCACGCCGTTCGCCTTCAAATAGAGTACGACTCCATCCTCATGAGGTTCCGTCTTTTCCAGCGTGATTCCGTCCGGCGGGTCGCTCAACGCGAACTGTACACGCCCGGCCAGCGCCGGCGGTAAAGCGAGCTTCACCGCGACACTCCGCCCCTCCAGCAACACCAGGGGATGGTCCACATGCGCGGCCCACTCCACCTGCTTCCGCTGATGCCCATTCACGGTCACCAGCATAGCTTTGGTTGTTACCAGGTGGTGATAGAAGAAAGCCTGCATACGGTCGTCTGCCGGTACGCTCGTGCGCTTCAACGCCTTGCCGTTTACGGTGGCGAAACCTTCCAGCGCGAGCTGATTGATCTGGTTGCTTCCCCCTTCCGGCACGCTTAGCGTCATCCGCACCTGTGTCTGGTTACCGGGAACCACTCCGCCACTGAGTTGGAAGCCGCGCGGCGCGTCCTTCAGTTTCACCACAATGTCGCCCGTAAAGCCGCCGCTGCGCAGCGCGTAGACGCTGATGGGTACGATTGTCCCAGCCCGCGCATTCAGGCTCGAAGGAGCAATTCGCAGTTCAAAGTCCGGCGCCGGGGGACCCACCCTCAGCCGGTAGGAAAATTCCGGGCCGCCATTCCTCTGCGAATCGCCCAATCGCAGGTAATAGACGCCTTTGGCTGGCAGTTTGAAGCGCAGCAGCGAATCCGCCTGATCCGTCACCAATCCCGCGCTCTCGTCCACGAAATCGTCGTTCTCCGCCAGCACCTTGCCATCGGCGTCCATGAGCGCCAGCACGGAGTCGAGGGGCGAATCAAGCCGGCGCGCATAGACCTCGGCCTCGATCTCTTCGTCTGCCTTACCTTTGAACTTGAAATACTCCCACTCGCCACTGTGCGCCACGCGCCCGTTTACAATCACTGGAAGGGCAATCTTTTGCGCATTTCCTCGCGCATGAATCTGTTCCTTAGCCATGGTCTCCGGCAGCGTGTCCAGCGCGAAGGGCCGCGCGTTGAACTCCTCTTCTCCCAGCGACAACAGATCCATGCCTCTCTCTTTCTCGCGCGAGCCTTCCGTGAGCCGCGTCTGCTTCAGGTTCCATCCGGTAAACTCCACCGCCGTCTTTGTGCCCACCTTGCCGCCCAGCGGAAACATCCCCGTCACGAACGGGATTTCTCCCAGCGCCACGCGGTACACAAAATCTTCCCTACCGCGGTAAATCGAGTCGTGAATCGCCAGCATGTACTCGCCGTTTACCGGAATCTCATAGCGCAGCGCCGGATCGCGATGAAAGCTGTAGTGGTCGGCATACTCCAATTCCTTGTTGCTGGCGTCGTACAGCGTCAACGATGCCTGGAACCATCCCGGCACCGCATCGGCAATGTACGGGATCAGCTCGCGCGCACTGGCCACCACCACCAGGTGTTCGCCCTTGTGCGCCTTAAAGCGGTAGCGGTCCACGCCGCCGGCAGCCAGTAGTCCGTTGATGGTCAGCGGTGTCGTCACATCCACCACGGCCGCAGGTGCGGGGCGATCAATCTGCTTGCGCAGATTCCCTAGTTCGTTCACATCGTCTTCGGTTACGGTCCCCGCGGGTGTCTTGCTCCACTCCGGCAGCCGCCCCACATAGAAGTTCAGCGGATTCGTCACTCCATTCGGCGTCACCAGCCGCAACTCGTGCTGTCCCCCAGCCGCATCCGTGGAGATGGAAACCTTCAGCCTCACCTTTTCCGCAATCGCCGCATTGGTTGCGCGCCTCAGAAACTGCGCCAGCTTCATCCGGATCTCCCGCGCTTCCTGCTTGTCCGCGTCCGGCCACTGCTTCGCTGACTCGTCCGCGGCAGCAGGCTTACTCGGATCATTCACTGTCCGCCATTTTTCGTTCAGCTCCTTCAGTCTGTCGCGCAGTTTGCCGGCCTGCCCCGGATCGATCGGCTTGATGTACTCCACCACCGAGGCGCGCACGCCATCGCCCGTAATCAGCGTGCCATTCACGCCATTCAGGAACTGTCCTCCGGTAATCACCTCAAAGCTCGTCCCCTGCCGGCCCCCTGCCGGATACACATAGCCCACATGTGGTGTGCCCTGCTGCGCGACCGCCGTCAACCAGCAACAGGCCAGCATCGCCGTAGCGCCGATGGTTTTGTACGCCCAGTTCACACCAGTTCCTTCAGCAGCCCAGCCGTCGGCAGACCTTCCGCGGGCATTGGCAATACATGCGTCTCCACTCCTTCCGGATGCGGCAGCCGCGCATCTACGGGAATCCCCAGTTGACGGTAGATGCTGCCGATCAAGTCCAGCGGATACACCGGCCTGCTCTTCACTTCTTCACCGCGCGCGTCCGACGCGCCCACCACCTGCCCGCCCTTGAAGCCGCCGCCCGCCAGCAGCGCGGAGAAGACCTGCCCCCAGTGTCCACGTCCGCCGTTCCACGGGGCCTCCCAAGCTATCTTCGGTGTGCGCCCAAACTCACCGCACCACCACACTACCGTGCTTTCCAGCAGCGCCCGGTCGGCGAGGTCTTCCAGCAGCGTAGCCAGTCCCTTATCCATCTCCGGCAGTCTGCGCCGCATCGTCTGGAAGTTCTGTTTATGCGTGTCCCAATCACCGCGGTAGTTGATGGTGATGTAAGGAATCCCGCGCTCGACCAACCTGCGCGCCACCAGGCACGACTGCCCGAAGGTCGTCCGCCCGTAGCGCGCGCGCAAATCGTCTTTTTCTTCAGACAGGTCGAAGACCTTGCCCGCGTCGCCCAGAATCAGCTCATAAGCCTGCTTCTCCGTCGCATCCAGCAAAGCCACCTGCGGATCGTCCTTCAACGCATGGCCCAGCGTGTCCAATTGGTGCAACAGCGCGCGCCGGTCCCTCTGCCGCTGGTCGGAGACGCCGGGCACGATCACTCCCTCCACCGCAAAACGCGGCTGGGCCGGATCGCCCCCGGTAGCAAACGGCTTGTACGGCTGGCCCAGAAATCCGGCTTCGGAAAAGCGCCCCTGCGGCTCCGTCAGCACAATGTAGGGCGGGATCAGGCCCTTGTAGCCAGCACGGTATCCCTTGAACAGCGACACCACGGCTCCCACATTCGGGAACACATCGTGCCCTCCACTCAACCGTCCCGTCTGCACCGTGTAGGAGGCCGTCTCGTGCGCGTTCAAGCCGTGCGTCATGCTGCGAATCAGCGAATACTTGTCCGCCTGTTTCGCGAGCATTGGCATCAACTCGCCAATCTGGATGCCGCTCACATTCGTGGCCATCGGATGGTCCAACGGTCCGCAGTAATCCGCGCCCGCGCCCGGCTTCGGATCAAAGGTGTCCAGATGCGCCGGTCCGCCCCACATCCATATCTGGATCACGGATTTCGCTCTCCCTACGGTCACTGCGGGAGCCGGTGTCGCGGCCCAGGCTGGAAGGCTGAAGCCACGCGCCATCAGCGCCGCCGCGCCCATAAACGCTCCGCGCATTACTTCGCGCCGTGTCAACCCGCCTATCGTTGGCCAGCCTAGGTCTTCGCTGTCCATTTCTCGGCTTTTCATTTCTATCCCTTCACCCCCGGCTTTAGTGCCGGTAGAGAAACTCTGTGCTGTTGATCAAAGCCCACGCCAGGTCCGTCAACGCCTCGCGCTGGGGCCCACCCTGGAAGCGCTTCATGGCCGAGCCACTTTCCTCTTTTGAAGGGTAGCGCGAAAGGACCGTCAGGTAGAGTGCGGTCACCAACTCGTCGTTGTTCTTCGCATTCCGCGCCAGTTCCTGCAACGCCGGACCTTGCTGAATCTTCTTCAGCACATGCGACGAATTCAGCATGTGCAGCCGCTGTGCGTCGGTCGGAGTGTTGTTGCGCTCGGTTTGCAGACCGGTGTCCCGCGCCGGTTTGCCAAACTGCTCCAGAAACGCGCTGGTGATGCTGCCATCTGGCAGACTGATGGCCCGCTGCTCCTCGGGCATGAAAGTGTATGGCTCCGGAATCGCACTCGAATACTGTTCGTTGGTTCCCGTCACCTGGCAGAGCGCGTCAATCAGCACTTCGGCATCCAGCCGCCGCGGCGCATACGAGGCAAAGTGCGCCCGGCTCTTCTCCGCATCGCCCCGCGGCAGCGATGAGAGCTGATAAGTTTCCGACGTCAGAATCAGCCGGTAGATGGATTTCAGGTTGTAGTGCGAGCGCACCAGTTCCTGCGCCATATAGTTCAGCAGCGCCGCATTCTCCGGCGTGGCCGTCGCGCCCACTTCATCCGCGTCTTCCGTCAACCCCCGGCCCAGCAGCCAGAACCACACGCGGTTCACCACCGCCTTGCTGAACCACGGGTTCCCCGGCGCCGTCAGCCACGCGGCGAAGACCGCGCGCGGATCCTCGTCCGCATCCAGCCGCACCGGATTGCCGTCCGGCAGGGTGGCCATTCGCGGCAGGCTTACCGCTGCCATTTGCGCCGGAGTCCGCTTGGCTCCGGCGGATGTGCCCTCCGGGTCAAAGAAGACGATCTCTTCCTTCCACTCCCGTGTCTGCTTGTAGCCCACATGGGAGAAGAAGACCGCCATCTGCGCCAGCTTTTCCGGAGGCCAGTTCTCGGCTTTCGTGCCCATAAACGTCAGGGCCACGGTCTGCGCGATGGTTTGCGGGTCCTTGTTTTGCAGGGCACGATAAAAGTTCACCGGAGCCGCGCGAAAGTTGCTGCCGCTGGCCGTCAACAGCTCTCGGGCAAACTCGTCATACGGCTTGTCCTCATGCAATGAATCGCGAATCCAGTGGTGGTAAGTCTGCGCCGCATTCGGCCACAGGTCGATAGGGAACTCGGCCTTGATGCGCAGCGTGTCGCTCCAGCGCAGCGCCCAGTAATCGGCAAATTCCTCGCGCTCCAGCAACGTGTCGATTAGCGCGCTGCGCTTGTGCGGGTCCATGTCGGCCAGAAACTCCCGCGTCTCCTCCTGCGTGGGCAGCGTGCCAATCACGTCGACGTAGGCCCGCCGCACGAACACCGCATCCGAGCAGAGCTTTGCCGGCTCCATGCCAAGTTGCTTCCAGTGCGCGAATATCAGCTCATCCACACGGTTCTGCGGAGCCAGTGCAGCGCGGCTTTCATAGAGGGCGTTTACTCCGGCGGAAGCGGGGGTCTGTGCGCTTCCTGATCCAGCCAGCAGAAACGTCACCACCATTGCCCTAATCCAGATCTTCGCCATGGCGCAGCGGCGTGGCACATCGCACGCCCTGGTCCTTTCGCTTGGCCGGACTTGCGTGCCGCCTGTGTGATGTTGTCGCCATCACCAGCCACACTCCCCCGCGAATGCTGTCTGCGATCTAGTCAGCCGCGGAGATCCGGAGCTTTCTTGGGAAGCTATGGTTACCAACCCGTTGAGATGGGAAAAGTTCCGTCAAGGGCACAACAAACGTGATATTGACACGGTAGAGGTGTCGGAGCCGGGTTCTCCCCATCCAGTGGACAAGGCATGTGTTGACCGGAGATGCGTCGGATGGATAACTGAAACCCGTATGGTGCGGGATCCGTCGATTCGGAAGCATTGTCCCAGGCATCTTCGGACCCGTTCTGGCCAAGTATGGGATGAGCTTCGCCCTGATTGACATGCTCGCGGTGGGTGTCGAACTTTCGTCAAATGTGCATCGCATCAGGCCGGTTCCGGGCGGTTGGTCGGCTACTCTTCCATAACCTGGATTGTGGAAGAGTTGCCCCTCATCCGACCGGCGCGGGCATATCGGTAAACGCTGGGCGAGGTGATCGCATTGCCGCAATCGGAAAACTCGACAGCGTTCAAGCCAAGCGCGTAGTTTGACGCCAAGGGGATGATCGTTTCACCTGGTTTCATCCTCCCAGGAAAACTGGCAAAACTGAAAAACTGGCAAGGTGATTGAATTCTGGTCCGCGAACTCCACGTCTGGCACGCCGACGGTCTCTATCTCTTTCTGGGGAGGCCGATGTTGCCGTGCACTTCCTTTTCAAAACACCCGTGGGGCCTTCTGGGGTTTGTTCTGGGACGTAGTTGGCTTCTCGCCTACCCATGGATATCTCCGATCGGTCCCCGTCCAGTTCTGGGTAAGCTGTGTGAAAGGGTACATCCGGACAGGTCTGGAACTGTCTGATTCTGAACGCTCGGTTTCTTCAGTTTTGACCCGCGTGAAACGAATACCTTTCTGGCACCTCATGACGGGCTCGCGGCCCCAGTTCTGAGTGCTAACGTCTGTGGCTGTTGAAAAAGGAACCAAAGCAGTAATTTCAGTGAATTTCAGCGCCCACGGCGAACGAACATTCAATAACTTGCGAATGAATTTCGCTGGTGAAATTCCCTGAAAAGAGTTTTTCAACAGCGACGTCTGATTACAACAACTACGGTGTATTCTGAGGAAACGAAGTGCAACTGGCATCGGCGGAGTACGTCGCTCCGGAAACGATCAATTCGCGGATATGGCCGCGCCTGGCGGCGATTGCCTAGCGCTTCTGATCACCGCAGGAGACCCGGGACGACAAATCCATGTACCGGCGACTGGAGGAAATAAACTGGCGTCTCCGCTGGTTGGGGTTGAATTACGACTCGAACTACGTGTTGATGCTCCACCGTCTCACGGGCAGTCACGACATTGCCGCTCTGCGCATCCTGGCCGATGTGGTAGAACCCACGAAAGACTACTCGCGCACGGAAGTCTTTCCGCAGCCTCCGGTGAAGTCCACGCCGCGGAACCGGCTGGCGGATGCAACTCGGCCAGAGAGCATGGTTGCGCGGCAATTCGCGGAGCTGGTCGAAACCTACCAGAGCGGCTACAAGGATTCCGCCGCCGAGGCGCAGATCCGGGCGTCGCTGGTCAAGTGGCGTGACAACGACGCGAACCTCCAACCTGTTCTGGACCGCTCATTTCTTCTGGCGGAAGACAAGCCATTGTCCGAGGACCTGGCTGCTCTTGCCGCGGCTGGGCTGCAGGCGCTCGATAGTATCGGTAAGAATCAGCCACTGCCGGACGCCTGGCGCACCGAGCAATTGGCGGTGGTGGACCGGTCGGTGAAGCCAAGGGCCAACCTGCTCGTGATGGTTGCGCCCCCAATTCAGAAGTTGATCGAGGCCGCGGCATCTTCGCATTAGGGAAGCTCTGATTAAGTGCTAACTGGCGAGACGGGCTATGCTAAAGGTGCGACCCTCAGCGGCTAAAGCCGCTTGCTTAGCGGGTTCTGACGGCATGGCTAAAGCCATGCCCTTTCAAAGCTCTCCGTGAAGGGACTTAATCAGAGGTTCCTTAGCACCCAAGCGTCAGGGCGAGTCGTACCCGATGGGTTCGTCGGCCAGGGTCAGTCCGCCGCAGGCGCGGCGGATTCATGGTCGTGGTGGTTCCGGAACCGCTGGCCCCCCGCTGCCCTCCAGATTACTGCACGTTCCATCCGCTGACCTCGACGCCGGGCCGTGCCGTACCCAGCTTCGCGCTGCGATAGGAGGCCGTGATCTCGCGCTTCTCGCCGGGCAGCAGCGAGATGTAGTTATCCTGCCAGATTACGGGGAGTATCTCTTCTCCTTTCGCGCCTTTGGTGACCTTGAGGCGCACGAAGAACGCCAGCGCCTTGCTGGGATTCTCCAGGGTCACGTGGGTGAGCGATTCCTCTCCCTTGCGCTCACTGCGGCTGGTTACCCGCAACTTCACTTTCGGCAATTGGCTGAGCGCCGTATAGTCGGCGAACGACGACGTGGGCGTGGTGTACCAGCTCGATTTCTGCCAGTCCAGCGTCTCGGGCTTGGTGGAGAGCCAGTAGAAGTTCGATCCCACTACGTTGCCAGCCGCGTCCTCCAGCCGGAGACTGAGGAAATACGTCGGGCTCAGGCCCTGGATATCGGGCAGAGTGAGCACCTTGACGGAGGCGTCGGCGGCCGAATTCAGGGCG
>Ga0208188_1001063_pt1 | contig 12770 bp, 8 predicted proteins | sample June2015DPH_8_50_FD_184698 | JGI IMG/M metagenome (GOLD analysis project Ga0208188, IMG submission 184698) | Peatland microbial communities from SPRUCE experiment site at the Marcell Experimental Forest, Minnesota, USA - June2015DPH_8_40... | ecosystem: Environmental > Terrestrial > Soil >...
GAACTGCTTGTAGGAGGAGCTGTGAGGATCGTAGAGTTCTTGCAGGAAATTTTTCAATTCTGGCTGATGGCGGAGTGCCAGAACAACGTCGAAGTGCATGGTCTGGGTTGCGGGCAACTGCCCGACTAATTTTGCTTCCCCATTGAGAACCGCTTCACGCGTATGACGCGTCAACAGGGTCTGGGACTGCGCCTGGGAAACAATACTCATCGCCGAGACGATCGCGACCAGCGTGAGCAGGAATATGCTTGATTTTCGAATCATAATTTCTCCTTGAGTGTAGCTTGGTGCCAATTCGTTGGAAGATCCTTTTGTCCGTAGCACGATCCCAGCGCACACTTCTACGTCTGGTCCGCATGCCTGTTTTAAAGCGGAAACCCTCGCACGGGGCGTGATGAGGGAACCCCAATAGGGGCGTAGTCTATACCTCAATTTGGCGGAAGACAACCGAAAAGTTGCCGCACCTGTGCAACCCCCGTTCTGCTTCGCAAGTGCAAAAGAATGCAACAATTATGCAAGGCCAAACAAACGAGAATACCCCCCTTTGCTAAGCGCAAAAAAAAGGCGGGACCGAAGTCCCGCCCGCTGGTTCAGTTGACTGGTTAGTCTTTGCCGGTTCCGGTCAGCGGTACCTGTTGCGGACTGCCCGAAGCGTTGTCGGTAAACGTTACGTCCCCGCTTAGCGCTCCAGTTTCGAGCGGAGTGAACGTGACTTTGATCTCGCAAGTGGCGCCAACTGCTACGGAGCCACCGTTGACGCAAGGAGTTATCTTCTTGGTCTTTTTGACGGTCGCGAGTGCGAAATCGCCGCTGACAGCGATGGTGGTGATGTTCAACGTTGCGGTTCCGGTGTTGGTCACAACTACCTTCTTCGCCGGACTGGTCGTACCGACGACCCTCTTGCCCCACTTCAGCGAGGTTGGATTAAAGCTGGCGACTGCCTGGCCGCCCGCCGGTGCCAGTACGTTGATCAGGCCGTCCCCGTTGGGACTGCCCCAACCGGTCACCAAATCGTAGCCGGTTACTGCAGGATACCCGTTGCTGCCGCTGGTGATGTCGTGGAAATCGGAGTCGTAGCTCGAGCCCACGCCGACATTGTAGATAGCGGGGTTGATGAACCCGATATTCCCATCGCCGTTGGCAGCCGCCTGTTGATTGGCCAGAGCCAAGTAGCCGGCCCACATGGGCGCGGCAAAGCTGGTTCCGCCGTATTCATTGGCCGTGCAGCTGGTTTGGTCGGCGCAAACGTAAAAGGTAAAATTCGCGTTGGCCGACACGTCGGGGGCGTTCCGATAGGTCGTGGACCCTTCGTTTTTCGAGTTAATTACACCCGATAGTTGCTGCCAGGCCGGAATCGGAATGTCGTCCGGCGCCCAATAACCGCCGCCGCTGTATTCCCACGCGGTTTCCGAAGCCCAGGGGCCACCCGCGCTTTTGGTCTCTAAGTCCGTGCCGCCGACGCTGGTGACGTACGCAGAGTCGCACGGCCAAGTTGGATAGTCGGAGTTAAATTCGGCATCGTCGCCGGACGCTTGAAAATAGTTCTGACCCTGCGTCGCCATCTTCTCGAAGTACGGATCGTCAGTACTGGGGTCCGACGGGCTCCAGATCCACGAAGCGCTCAAATTCAAAGGCAAGGGAGTGTCCGTTGACATCGCACCTAAAAGGGCGGTGTCGCTGGACCCAACGTACTCGTAAATTGTGGTTACCCCCGGGGCCATGCCCCCCGCCTGCGTGATGTCAATGGTCTGTTCCGTATCGTCACAGGACGGCTCAGTGCAGTTGATGCTGGTTCCATCGGTCGAAATGCCTGTGACCGCATAGGTTCTCGTTTGCTTGACGTTCTTGTAATAAGTGTTCACGTCGGCGATATCAAATCCGGCGTACTCCAGCAACCCGATGTTCTGACCGGAGCCGGTGAGAGCCGTGCCCCCGTAGTAGGCCGCCCTCATGTCGCTGCCGAGAAAAGAGTCGTCAGGGCCGGAGCCAATAGTGGCATTGGACTTCACTTTGAAATCTCTATGCACGAGCGCGGGGCGTGGAATCGAATAGTTGTCCAGGCCCGTGATGTGCCAGAGCTGGAACGGCAGATCTACCGAGGGCTCGCGGTCGGGAGCAAAGAATGTGCGGTTTTCCGTGGGATGCTGGTAGACACCCATGGTCACATGCAAGGCCTTCTCGATGGCCCCGACCGTACCGTTGAGCTGTACGTCGAAAGCATCGCGGGAGCCTTGAACCACTGTAAAGCCGCTCGCTTTCGCGAAGGCGATCAGGGCGTCATAATCTTCCTGGCTGGGACCAAAGCGCGCGGTAAACTCTTGCGGGGTCACGAACTGCTTGTAAGAGGAACTGGTAGGGTCGTAGAGGTCTTGCAGGAAATTTTTCAATTCTGGCTGATGGCGGAGCGCTAGAACAACGTCAAAGCGCATGGACTGGGTTGCGGGGAGTCGGTTGAGGGGTTTTGCCTCCCCATTGCGAACCGCATCACGCACATGACGCGTCAACAGGGTCTGGGACTGCGCCTGGCAAACGATATTCATGGCCGACACGATCGCGACGAGCATGAGCAGGGACACGCTTAATTTTCGAATCACGATTTCTCCTTTGAGATACATCCTGGAAGATCTTTATGGTCGTAGCACGGCGGCAGAACCCCACACTAAAATCCGCGACATGCCTGATTGAACACCGGAAACCCTCGCCCGGGGCGGTGAGGGAACTGAGGGAGGAGTATAACTCGTTTAGCGGAATCCCGACCAACAAAGTTACGAAATTATTCGGTTGACAAATATATAGTGCATCTTTGTGCACATTTGTGGGATATATATACTCCCGCAGGATGCCCCGCTACCGTGCGCCGTTTTGCAGGCGAAGACGGTGCGCACTGTCGCCCTAAAACCGCTACGACGCTGCCGTTTCCGGGCTGGGCTGCACCGTCAAACTGTGCCGGCGAAGCACTCGGCGGCGCTGCGATTCCTGAAGGGGCGCGGCCGCGGCAATGGCGCAGAGTACGTAAAACAGGGCGGCGTTGGCCGGAATCTGCAGATTGAAATCGAGAAAGCTATGCACCAGGATTCCAACACAACCAAGCAGAGCCGCCACGGTCAGCGCGCCGCTCGCGGTCTCGGTCCAATTCTTAAGCTTGCCCGCCGCCCGGCGGAAGACCAGCACCAGAAACCAAATGGCGATGGAGAATCCGGCCAAGCCGGTCTCGACCAGCAGTTGCAGATAATCATTGTGTGCCTGGTTCACGAAGAAGTTGGTATAGAAACTGCGAAACCCCGGATACACGATCGGAAAAGCGCCGAGTCCCCAACCGAGCAACGGCCTCTTCATCAGCATCCGTAGACAGTCGCGATCGATGGCGAGTCGAAACCCTCCGTTGATCTCTTCGCGGGCTTCCGAGTGAATGCTGATGAGGCGCTGGGTGAGTTCGTTGCCACCGATCCAGACGAGAAAAACAATCACCACGGTCAGAAACACTCCGAGCATAAAAGGCTGTTTCCAGCTGCCTTCGCGCTTGCGAACCAGAAGCACGCCCAGCACGATCATCTGCGCGAGGAACGCCGCCATGCCTCCGCGCGAACCAGAAAGAAAAATACTTCCAGCCATCAACGCGGCGATCCCTGCCACTGCAATCTTGCGGTTGCCGTCCGTGAAGTGAGTTGCCGCCAGCACCAGCGGGAAGGGCAAGAGCATTTCCATCAGGCCGGCGTAATGATTGTGATTAACGTAGGGGCCATAGATCAAGCCCCCTTGCTCCAATCCCCAGATCCAGTAGAGTTTTCCATTCGGCGCCAAACCCTGCAACACTGCAAATGCAGCCACTACCGCGCCGTATCCGGTGAACAACTTGGCTATGAGTTCAAACTGAGAAGATCGACGCAGAGTCTGGGTCACGACGAACACTAGCATTCCGTAGGCGGCGTAGAGCAACAAGCGAGAGTAGGTCCCATGACGGTATGCGGTGGTTCCGGCGACCCACTGCACCAGCACCAGCGCAAAAAAGGCCGCCATGGGCCGGTAGAGCGGGTGATCGGAGAGATTGAGTTCGCGATTGATCCACTGGCGGTAGGCCCAAGCCGCCAACAGCAGCACGGCGCAAGCTTCCAAGCCAAAAATGGACCAGGGCTCGACCGCTCCAAAAGCCAGCGGCCCCAGCAGCAGCACGACACAGGCGCCGAAAAGCAGGGTGTTGTTTGTAAGTCGCGCTTGCGAAACTTTAGCGACGGGCGCGGGCTCGGGCTGGGTTGCCAAGGCGGAACTCACGGGTTGTCCTTGGAAATGGATTTGGAATTGTTCGGGGAATCGTCGGCGGAATTATCGGGAGAGAGTTCGGGAGAAAGCTCGAAATCGTCCAACCAAAGTTTGCCGCGAATGGGAGAACCGGCGGGGAAGCGCTCGATCGCCAGCCGCAGCAGCGTGGTGGTGTTTGGGATCGTAATTTGCGAATGAACTTCCTTCCAGAAGTCGGCATCGTTGAGTGCGTCGCTGGCAAAGAGCGTCGCGCCCGTGTAGGCATCGCGCAGAACGATCTGCGGCCCGCCCGCTCCTTCAAATTCCGCCGACTTGTAGTAGGCGGAGAAGTCGTAAGTGGTCGCGCCGTGCACCGGAATCAGTTGTGAAATCCCGGCGTCGTTAATCCCTGGACCTTCGAAGGTTAGGAAAAGAGAGCGATGACCCTGATGGAAGTCGCTCGGATCGAGCAATGGCCGAACCCCAGTTCGATCGACGTACGTCCAGTCGAAACCTCCATTTAAAATGTCGAGGCTAAAATCGCCATTCACGACTAGGTTGTCGTCGGTGGGCAAGTACGCGGAGAGGCCAAGAACGTCCGCGCTTTGCTCCCATGCCGACATGGCGGCGTCGGGACGGCGCGCTTCAATAAGATAATTCACATACTCGTATAGATAGCGGCTCTGGAATTTCTCATGCAACTGGGTGAGCCGCTCCCACGTCTTGATGGTGCCCTCGGTTTCCTGTTTAGTCATCAACAAATGGAGAAAAGCAATCACGGAATCGGTCCGAGCCGGCACTACGTCGCGGAGGAGCGCGTCCGTATCCGGCCGCACGCGCCAGCATGCACGCAGGGAGGCGTCGACCAGCCCATTGTCGTTCGCGATGACAACCTGGAATTCGCGCAGGGCGCGGTCGATATCGCCGTCGATGAGAAAAAAGTTAGCCGCCTCCCACGCCACATCGGGCGCGGTCGGTTCCGCCTGCAACGCGCGCTCCAATGCGGTTCGTTGGCCCGTAAGGTCGCCGGTTACCTGATATGCGGCGGCCAGGTCGAACCAATAGCGGGCATCGTAGGGATTGAGCGTGACGGCAGTTCGAAGGCTGTCGATGGCGGACTGAGGATCGCCCGCGACAAATGCAAAGTAGCGCCCGAGGCGATGGCGATAGTCTGCGTTCCCCGGCGAGAGCCACACCGCGCGCTCGAGTTTGGGCAACTCCGGATGCGAAGCAAAAATGCTGGCAGCGAACTCTTTGCCGGTTAGAAAAAGGTAGACGCAGACGAGCAATGCCACGCCGGCAGCAAATTCCCAACGTTGCCGGTTTGAAAGTGGATTGGCCATGGTCCTGTTACCAGTCAGGTCTCGGAACCGACAGGCAACTTGTTTTCCTAAGCTCTCCCAAGGTTCGAAGAGTGTACCGCAATCGCGAGCGCGGCGAAAAACATTACTTCAAACCGCTTTCGGTTCCGCATCGTTCCCGGCGCTCGGAGGATCTTCCTGATAATACTGACCGTATTTCCCCTGATACTCGTAATAATAATAATAATCGGGGGAGGTCAGATCGACAGCGTTCAGGAGCACGCCGGCGACGTGGGCATTGACCTGCATCAATATATCGCGGGCGCGACGCAGCGCTTGTTTGGTGGTCTGGCCGGAACGAATTACCAGAATCGTGGCGTCGGCGCGAGGGGAGAGGACGACCGCGTCGGTAACGGAAAGTGTCGGGGGAGTGTCGATCACGATGTGGTCGTACATTTCGCGCAACTCGACGATCAAGTCCCGCATGTTCGAGGACGCCAGCAATTCGGCAGGATTCGGAGGCGGCGTGCCCGCGGGCATGATGAAAAGATTGGGCAGGATCGTAGAGGTCGTAATCGTTTGCTGCAGCGTGGCGCTTCCGGTCAGCACATTGCTGAGACCGCTGCGGGGGCCCATGCCCATGGTCTTGTGAACGCTGGGGCGGCGCAAGTCGGCATCCATGAGGAGAACCCGGACTCCCTTTTGCGCGAGCACGATCGCGGTGTTGATGCTGGTCGTGGTCTTGCCTTCCTGCGGACGCGCGCTGGTCACCATGATGACTTTCGGCGGCGCTCCCAGATTGGAGAGCAGAAGCGACGTTCGCAGCGCGCGATACGATTCCGCCATCTGCGATTGCGGTCGAACCTGGGTTACTAATTCCACCACTTCCTTCGAAGTGGTCAAAGCCAGTCGCTTGCCCGCGGGCCCATGGTTGCCTGACTTGGAGCCGAGCGGAATCATCCCGAGAGCGGGAAGAAGCGACAGCGCGGTTGCCTGCTCGGGAGTGCGGACCGTGTTGTCCATGTTCTCGAGCAGAAAGGCCAAGCCGACGCCGGAGATCACCCCCAGCACCAGCGCGAACAATAGGTTGCGCGGGATGTTGGGTTCGCTCGGAGAAGTAGGAACACGGGCCGCATCGATGATGCGGAAGTTATTGGAGCGCAATCCCGCGGTGACGCCCGCTTCCTTCAGTTTCTCCAACAATCCCTCGTAGAGGGTACGGTTGCTGTCCAAGTCGCGTTTCAGGATGCTGTATTCGATCGCACTCTCGTTGAGCTTATTCGCTTCCTGTTTTTGCTTCTCAAAGGAACCGCGCAACATCTCTTCGCGCTGCAAAGCGGCCAGGTATTGTCCCTTGAGGTGATCGACGGCCTTGTTGGTTTCCAATAGCAACTGGCGGTCAATCTCCTTCAGTTGGTTATTGAGTTGTTCGATTTTCGGATACTGTGGACCGAACTGGGTGCTGAGTTCGGCAACCTGGATCCTGAGACCGGCCTGCTGGTCGCGCAACCTGTCCAGAAGGCCGGAAGTGGCGACGCTTCCGCTTCCGGTGGTATCGGAAATGATCGCCGCGGCAACCGCCACCGGATCGTTGGACTGAGTCTGGCGATAGAGCGCTTCTTTCTGCATGCGGTCGGATTCAGCCTGGGTCATTTCCTTGTTAAGTTCGTCGAGCTTCTCGGTGATAATGTTCGTCTTTTCGTCCGTGCCCAGAATTTCGTGCTCTTTCTGGTAGCGTACGAGCTTCTCTTGCGAGGTCTCCACCTTCATCTGCAAGTCGACGAGTTGTTTCGAAAGCCAGTCGGAGGCCTGCATGGTGGATTCGAACTTGGTCTGGAAGTTCTGCTTGATATAAGTATCCGCCAGAGTATTCACGACACTGGCCGCGAGCTGAGGATCGGTGCTGGTGTAATGAATCTCCATGATTCGAGTGCTCGGAATAAGAGTCACATGGAGGTTGCCTCGAAAGCTTCCCAGCAGCGCCGAAATGTGTTTCGAATCAGACTGCAGCGGATCGGCGACCAGGTTGGCTTGCCTTTGATCGGAATGACCGCCAAACTCTGGGCGCTTATCGAGATTCAGTTGCCTGATCACCTGCAGCGCCATCAGATCGCTCTGCAGGATGCGGACCTCGGTATCCAGATCGGCTTGATCGTAGTAGTCCACCACCGGCGTGGAATCTTTGAAAGTAATGAGATTCGAATCGGCCTTATTGACGACGATCTGGCCTACCGCTTCGTAGATGGGAGTCTGGCGCAGGCTGGCGACGGCGACGGCCATGAAGATGCCCGCGATCACCAAGATGACCATCCATTTGCGCTTGATGAGAACGCGCATGTATTCGCGCAGCGTGGATTCCTGCGCCGGCAGCACGTTATAGAGTGCGGAGCCGACCGGCCTGAGGAATTCAGGCGACTCGCCCGCCAGCAACTCGCGCGATCCGTCGTTACTTCGTGGAACCAAGGGTCCCAATGACATCATTACTCCTTAGGCCGCCACAGGCTCGAGCGGTAGCGCGCGGCGTCCGACATGCAGGTCCCCGCTCCCGCCCGGCCTTCCCACCGAAAACCGGGCACTCAGAAGCGGACTGTTATGAGGATTTTGCCTGATTCTAGCATCTCGGGAGTGAGACGCAGGCAAAATTTACTTAACCACTCTTATCCCCCGGCGCCAGTTGAACTGCAACCTGCGGACGATGTTCCAAGCCGGAGCCACGCGATAGTTATTGTTGGGGTCGTTTTCCGCACAATCTACAATGAACCAGTTTTTTGCTGTTCCGATTTTATGTTGCTAACCTCTACACACTAGAAATGCACGCTGACAAAAAGACCAACGCTTCAATTTTGCTCATCGCGGCCGCAGGCCTAAGTTGTGCCTTTCAACTTTTCTGGTTCGGCTCGCGGTGCTTCAACCAAATCGACTACGACGGCATGGCCTATGTGGGAATAGCCCGTCACCTTCGCCTGGGCGAATTTCACGCAGCGATCAACGCATTTCGCAGCCCTCTATTGTCCTGGTTGATAGCAGGAGCCACCTTCAGAGGTGGGGACTACTTGCATACCGGTAAGCTCATCAACATTGGAGCCTTCCTGCTGTCTGCGGCGTTACTCTATGTGCTTACGGAGAAGCTGTGGCATTCAAGACTGGTCGCGGCGCTGGCGGTTCTATTGTTTGTGCTGGGTCGTGGTCTCGCCGCCTGTGCGGTGCAGATGATTACTCCCGATTTCCTTTTTGCTGCGCTGGCGCTCCTCTACTTTATCGTCCTTCTGCGTTGTCTTCGCAATGACCGTTGGAAAGACTGGTTTTCTCTGGGTTTTGTTCATGGCCTTGCATTCTTGGCAAAAGCGTTTGCTCTGCCTTGGCTGGCGGTCTGTACTTTGCTCGCTTTGGGCTCGTCCGGCAAACCTCTGAAGACGAGAGTTGCGCAGCTTGGCTTGGCAGCATTGATTCCCGTGTTAGTGGCGGCGGGATGGGCTACGGCGCTGCACTCAAAATACGGGGTGTTCACAACCGGCAGCCAGTTCAAAACGAATCTTCTTCAATGGACGTTGCATGCGTATAGCGACCACCATGACACAACCTACGCCCTTCTGACAGATACCACGAAGGAAGTCGACGAGTATGTCGTGGATGACCCGATGCCGCCGGGTTCGTGGCCGTGGGATTATCCCGTCAGAATGAGGCAGGCGCTTCCCAAGATGATCCTTGCCGAAGGACGGAATATCCCTCAAGTGCTCAAAGAAATGATTGTCGTCGCAACTCCGGGCGGACTGATCGCCTTTATGACCATGCTCGCAATTGTCGCGTTTCGGAGACTTCAGTATCCCGTGGAATGGCGATTTTTGTTTGTCGTCGCAGCCAGTGCGCTCAGCTTGGTACTGGCATACTCAATGTTGGTATTTGACAGACGCTATTTGTTCCCATTGATGCCTTTGATACTGGCCATCGCTGCACGCTTCTTGATCCCTGATCGTGAGTTTAATCATGATAGTTGGCGAAAGCTGAATATTTTGCTGGTCATTCTCGGCATAATCGCTGCGATGGTCTACCCTTCTTCTCCGTTTCGCCAACTTACGCGGGATTTTCAGGACAGTTGCTATGATGCCGGCAAGCGGTTGCGAGCGCACCCGGGTTCCAGCGTAGTAAGCATCGGGTCTGGACCCTATCCCGAGCACGGCGTCGGATGGGAGGCGGGTTACAAGGCCAGTTTCTTCGGTGGGCGGAAAATCATCGCGACTATGGATTCTTTACCAAACTCAACTCAATTGAGCAGCCTCGCCCTTGACATCCTAAAAGCATCTCCTGATGCCATACTCGTGTGGGGCAATCCGGATGACCCGAGATGCACAGGTTTGCTGCGCAGCCTCGTACTTCAATATCCGGACAATTCACGCGAGAAGATTATCGATTCTTCCCTTGGGGAGGTCGGGGAAGTGCTGTTCGTGACGCGGTGATTAGTTTTGGATCTGATTGCTGCCTCTGCTTGGAGGCCGGTATACGGGCCGGATATTTCTAATCTGGCACCAATACCCGCGACAAGTCCTCAGCTATACTGTTGAGCACAAGAACCCGAAAAGGTGAAGATTCTTCTGGACTCCGGAACCAAGGCTAGTCTGACGGCGTCCCGCCGCCTAATTCGACAGAACGAGGATTTTGAGGAATAAGAATGGTGAATTGGTCGCAGGAATCGATACTGGTGACGGGCGGAACCGGGTCTTTCGGGAAGAAGTTTGTGGAGATCATGCTGCGCGATTACCAGCCGCACCGACTGGTAGTTTTCAGCCGCGACGAGTTGAAGCAGCATGAGATGAGGACGGCCGGCTTCGATCATCCCAGCCTGCGTTATTTCATCGGAGACGTTCGGGACGTGGAGCGCTTGAAGCGGGCGCTCTCGGGCGTGACGGTGGTCGTCCACGCAGCGGCCCTCAAACAGGTGCCGGCTTGCGAATACAACCCGTTCGAAGCGATCCAGACAAATATCATGGGCGGCCGTAACGTAATTGATGCGGCGCTTGATCAGGGCGTGCGCCGCATCCTGGCGCTCAGCACCGACAAGGCGGTGAATCCCATCAATCTGTATGGCGCCACCAAGCTGTGCGCGGAGAAAGTGTTTGTGCAGGCGAACGCTTATGCGGGTGCGAAAAATACGCGCTTCAGCTGCGCGCGCTATGGGAACGTCGTAGGCAGCCGCGGCAGCGTGATTCCGGTGTTTCTGGAGCAGCGGCGACGCGGGAAGATCACGATTACCGATCCTCGCATGACTCGATTCTGGCTGACGCTGGAACAGGGCGTGAAGTTTGTGATCCGCTGCCTGGAACAGATGCACGGCGGCGAGATTTTTGTCCCCAAGATTCCCAGCATGCGACTGCTGGACCTGGCCGAGACCGTTGCTCCCGGCTGCCAGGTGGAGTACATCGGGATTCGTGCGGGAGAGAAGTTGCACGAGGTGCTGGTCTCGGAAGACGAGTCACGGCAAACGCTTGAGACAGAAGATATGTATGTGATTCAGCCGGCGCATCCGTGGTGGAAGTCGGAAAACTGGGTGAATGGCAAGCCGCTAGCCGAAGGCTTCCGGTATTCGAGCGATACCAACGAGCGCTGGCTGACGCGGCGCGAACTGGAGGAACTCGTGGCGCCTGAAACCAGCGCTGCCGAGGCGGTTCCGACGTCGGCCTGACATGAGTGCCTTGCCTACAAAACTGGAAACGCTTGCCATCCATGGGGGTACGCCCGTGCGGGAAAAGCTGTTGCCGTACGGACGGCAAAGCCTGGATGACGCAGATATCCAGGCTGTAGTTGATGTTCTAAAGTCGGACTGGCTGACCACGGGACCAAAGGTTGGTGAGTTCGAAGAACGGTTTGCAGCTTGGATCGGGGCGCGGCACGCGGTCAGTTTCAGTTCGGGCACGGCCGCATTGCATGGTGCGGCTTTTGCCGCCGGACTGGGGCCCGGGGATGAGGCGATCACCACCCCCATGACTTTCTGCGCAACCGCCAACTGCATTTTGTACCAGGGTGCGATGCCGATCTTCGCCGACGTCTCGCCCGACACGCTCAACCTTAATCCTGAGGAAGTTGCCAAAAAGATTACTTCGCACACGAAGGCCATCATCGCGGTCGATTATGCGGGGCATCCCGCTGCGGTTGAAGAATTGGGGCAGTTGGCGCAGGCACACGGGCACGGACAAGGACAAGGACAATGCCCGGTGCTGATTGAAGACGCCTCGCATGCGCTCGGCGCGGAATACCGCGGGAAACGCGTCGGTAGCATTGCCGACATGACTGTATTCAGCTTTCATCCGGTGAAGCACCTGACCACCGGGGAAGGTGGCATGGTTGCGACCAACGACGCGCGACTGGCCGAGACGCTGCACCGTTTTCGCAATCACGGTATCAGCAGCGAAGCGCGCGAGCGGCAGGAATCCGGGCAGTGGTTTTACGAGATGGTGCTGCTCGGCTTTAATTACAGGCTGACCGACATCGCCTGCGCTCTGGGATTGTCACAGTTGGAAAAGCTGGCAGCAAACCTGACGCGGCGGCGGGAGATTGCTGCGCATTATGCGGCGGCATTCCGGGATTTGCGGGCGGTTGTCATCCCTACCGTGCGCGCGGACGTGAATCCGGCGTGGCACTTGTATCCAATTCGTCTGAACCTGGAAGTTCTGGCTGCGCGACGAGGAGAAATCTTTCGCGCCCTGCGCGCGGAAAACATCGGCGTGAATGTTCACTACATCCCAGTGCATCAACATCCGTACTACCGCCAGCACTTTCAGTCCAAGGAAAGTTTTCCGGTGGCCGAAGACGCCTATGAACGGCTGATCAGCCTGCCCATGTTCCACTCCATGACGGCGCAGGATGTGGCCGATGTGACTCACGCCGTGAATAAAGTTGTGACTTACTATCAGGGGAAATGCGACGGGAGCGGTGAGCGCTCGGATTTGCTCGAGACCAGGCAGTCACACTGAGCTATGCCCGCCTACCAGGCCGTCCAACCGCCATCCACTGCCAAATTGATTCCGGTCACGTAGGAAGAAGCATCCGACGCCAGAAACAACAAGGGCCCCTGAAGTTCGGAAGGTTCTCCGGTACGGTGCATTGGATTCTTGACTTTGAGCTGACCGTGAAACTGGGCATCCCGCTCCAGATATTTTGCGCTGGGAAACGGTCCCGGACTAATGCAGTTCACCCGAATTCCTTGGCTGGCGAGATGACAGGCGGCGTAACGCGTAAGCT
>Ga0208188_1001077_pt1 | contig 12646 bp, 8 predicted proteins | sample June2015DPH_8_50_FD_184698 | JGI IMG/M metagenome (GOLD analysis project Ga0208188, IMG submission 184698) | Peatland microbial communities from SPRUCE experiment site at the Marcell Experimental Forest, Minnesota, USA - June2015DPH_8_40... | ecosystem: Environmental > Terrestrial > Soil >...
CAAAGCTCTGTCCGGCGAAGCCGTGAAATTCCAGGGTGACCGGCTCAGTTTCCTTGGAAAGCAAATGCCACCGCATGAGTTCACCGCTCAAATGTGCGCCGACACTGCGGTGCATATTCTGAATCGCCATAGGCGCCGATCCCGCCAGGTGCATTTTCTCCAAATGTAATTCCTCATCGGGCAATCCCGTATCCAGCACGGTCGTCTGCTGCGCAACGACGTGAGCCGGCTTGGCCGCCGGGATCACCAGCAGCGCGTCCAGCCCCGATTGCGTTTCCAGCCGGTCATACCAGCCGCGCAATTCCGTCAGATTGCGCACGCCCAATTCCGCCATGCCCTTGCGAATCTCTTCCGCCAGCGCGCGGAAATACGCCACCACCATCTCAGGCTTTCCGTTAAACCGCGTACGCAGCGTTTCATCCTGCGTGGCGATGCCCACCGGGCACGTATTCAGGTGACACTGCCGCGCCATCACGCAACCGATCGCCACCAGCGCCGCCGTGCCGAATCCGAATTCGTCCGCGCCCAATATCGCCCCAATGAGAATATCTCGCGCAAAGCGTAAGCCACCATCCACGCGCAAAAGCACGCGCGAACGCAACCCGGCGCGCAACAGCGTTTCGTGCGTCTCGCGCAAGCCGATTTCCCACGGCAAGCCCGTATTCTTGATCGAGGTGAGGGGCGAGGAGCCTGTTCCGCCGTTGTGGCCGCTAATGGTGATAACGTTCGCCCCGGCCTTGGCCACGCCCGCAGCGATCACGCCAATTCCCGTCCCGGAGACAAGTTTGACGCCGATGCGCGCTTGCGGGTTCACCGCGCGCAAATCATGAATCAACTGCGCCAGATCCTCGATGCTGTAAATATCGTGGTGCGGCGGCGGCGAAATCAGCGGCGTGCCGGGCGTCGCGTGGCGAATGCGCGCGATGTATTCCGTCACTTTCTTCGCGGGCAACTGGCCGCCTTCTCCGGGCTTCGAGCCCTGGGCCATCTTGATTTCCAGCTCTTCGGCGCGCACCAGATACTCGCTGGTCACGCCGAATCGCCCGGAGGCAACCTGCTTGATCTTGCACGAGGCGCCCTGCAATTGATAGAGGTCGGAATCTTCCCCGCCCTCTCCGGTATTGCTGCGCCCACCCAGTTGATTCATGGCGATGGAAAGCGTTCTGTGCGCTTCGGGGCTGAGCGAGCCGAGTGACATCGCCTGCGTGCTGAAGCGCTTCAAGATGGATTCAAGCGATTCGACTTCGGCGAGCGGCACCGCCTGTTCCGGCAACATCTCCAGCAAATCGCGGAGGAACGTGGTGCCTGCCGCCTTGCGCACTTCTTCCAGCGCGCTGTAATGCTGCGCATCCGGCTGCTTCACATGCGCGTGCATGCGGCGCACAAACTCCGGCGAATTGGCGTGCAACTCGCCGCCCTTGCGGTACCGGTAGAGCCCGAAGTCCGCCAAATCCTCCGACGCCCCGCCGAAGGCCGCCGCGTGCATCTTCAGATAGTCCAGCAGCAACAGCTCCAGCGTCTTCGTGCCCGGATAAAATCCCGCATCTTCAAAGTAGTCGCGGCAGATGTCCTCATCCAGGCCCAGCAGTTCAAACAGGTGGCTGTTGCGGTAACTCGCCACCGTCGAAATCCCCATGCGCGCGAGCACTTTGCGCAATCCCCCATACATCCCTTTGCGCACCTTCTCGAATCCACCCGCTTCCTCGTGCTCCGCAAATTCTTCCGCCAGATACGGCACGACCGCGCTGGCGCCCGCTGCCAGCAGCATCGCGACATGATGCGTGTCATAAACTTGCGCGGTTTCCACCACCACGGGCATGTTCGCCAGGCCCTGCCCCACCAGATTTTTCCAGGCGCGTGCCACAGCAAGCAGCGCCGGCAATGCCGCGCGATCGCGTGCAACTCCGCGATCGGAAAGGAGGAGGAGCCCCGGGCGTTCGCCGCTACTCAGAGGGGTAGAAATGCACTGAGTCAAACAACGGCGCGCACCCGGAACTCCCTGGGAGGAAGGAAAACTGAAATCCAGGGTTTGCGCGGGCGCCAGCGTCTCGCACAACGCCGCCAACTCTCCCGCGCTCAAAATCGGCCCCAGCAGGAATTGCCCGTGCCCCAGGGGCACCTCCAGCGACATCACGTGGGCTTCGCGCAGCGGATCAATCGGCGGATTCGTCACCTGCGCGAACCGCTGCTTGCAGTAATCCCAAAGCGGCCGCGGCAGCGTGGAAAGAAAAGCCGGCGGCGCGTCATCGCCCATGCTCCAATCGGCTTCCTTGCCCGTCAGCAGCGGCCGGAACAATATTTTGTACTGGTCCTCGCTCCATCCCGTAGCGCCGGCGATACGCTTGGGCTCGGCCACAGCTACGCGCGCGGTCCGCGATTCCAGCTTCAGCAGGCGCGAGTGGCTCACCGCTCTGCGCGGCACTTGCGACGTCACCCTCTTCAGCAATTCTCTCCACCGCAGCAGCACCCCGGCCTGCGGATTCGCCAGGATCATCTCGCCCGGTCCGAGGCGGTGGCGCTCCGCCACGCGCGATTCTTCCAGGTCCACCAGGCCCGTCTCCGAGCCGGCGATCACCAATCCGTCGTGCGTCACCGTATAACGCATGGGCCGCAACCCGTTGCGATCCAGCTTCACGCCGACCGAAACTCCATCGCTGAAGACCATCGCCGCCGGGCCATCCCACGGCGCGCCTTCGTGCGACAACGTCTCCAGCGCCGCCCGCACTTCCGACGAAAGAAACGGATCGTGCATGAAAGCGGGAGGCACCAGCGAGAGCATCGCCGATTCCACGCTCTTCCCTTGCAATAATTTCAATTCCAGCGCGTTATCAAAACTCGCCGAATCGCTTACGTTCTCTTCCAGCAGCCGGAACCATTTCCCCACGCCGATGTGTTTGCGGATTTCGCGTTCTTTCGCGCGCAGCCAGCGCCGGTTGCTCACCACGGTGTTGATTTCGCCGTTGTGCGCCACATACCGGAACGGCTGCGCCAGTTGCCACGAAGGCTGCGTGTTCGTTGAATATCGCTGGTGGAATATCGCGAACCGCGCTACAAACTCCGCGCTCCGCAGGTCCTCGTAAAACTGCGGAAACTGCCACGGCGTCAGCAAGCCCTTGTACACCACCGTGCGTGAAGAGAGCGAGCACAGGTAACACTTCTCCGGCAGGCAGCCTTCCGCGCGTTTCCGCAGTAATGCCAGGCTGCGCTCGAATCTCGCCGCGGCGTTCGCTGTCCCGTTCTTTGTCGGGATCGGTTCAATGAAAAATTGCCAGATCTCCGGCATGCTCTCAAACGCGCGCTGGCCCAATGCGTTTGAATTTACGGGCACGCACCGCCAACCCGTCAGGCGCATTTTCCCGCGTCCGATGGCCTCTTCCATGGCCGCGCGCGCATCGGCCACGCGCGCCGCGGGCACGAAGAGCATGCCCACGCCAAACATTTCGCCAAGCTGGATATTCTGCTCTGCCGCGCGCGCCCGGAAGAAAGCCGCCGGCAAGCTGGTCAAAAGACCCGCGCCATCTCCGCTCGCGCCATCGGCGTCAACCCCGCCGCGATGCGACAACCGTTCCAGTGCCTGCAATGCCTGTTGGAGAACTTCGTGGGTAGGAGGGCCGCTTAAACGCGCAATGAATCCCGTGCCACAAGCGTCGTGGTCCGGGTGACCCCAGTTCGGATGGCGCCAGCGGGTCCTCTGCGCGGGGCGACTACACATAGTAGTGTAATAATGTCCACGGTCGGGAATGTACAATGCAGAATTTTTCTGGAATGTATCGGAAATCCACCGCCGCCTCCGGAGGCTAATTCCTTAGAACTTAGTGACTTCGCTGAATTGAAATCCCCGGATTTTCATGGGCGGAACGACCATTTCCATGGATTCTTCGCCGCTGGCGCGGTGCGCCGTTCCAAGCAACTCCACATTTCCAAGCATCTCCAAAATCGATTGATTGAATCGAAAATTTCGCGCCGCCCGGCCAATTTGGCCCTTCTCCACCAGATACAAACCGTCCCGCGTCATTCCCGTCATGATCTTTTCGTAGGGGTCCACTTCGCGGATGTACCACAGCCGGGTCACCAGCAGCCCCCGCTCCGTTGAGCGCACCATCTCCTCCAGCGAGGAGTTCCCGCCGGCGATCACCAGATTCATTGGCGCTTCCCCATATTCGTTAGGCAGGGCGAAACCATGGCCCGTGGGATAGGTTCGCGCGGTCTTCGCCGAGCGCCGCGAATACACCAGATTGCGCAATACACCTTTGTCCACCAACACCACGCGTTGCCGGGGCAACCCTTCCCCGTCAAATGGCGGGCCCAACTGCTCCGGATGATAGACGTCGTCCGTGATGGTGATGTTTTTGCCGAAGAGTGTCTTGCCCATGCGCCCGGAAAAGCAGGAGCGCTTGTCTTCGACTGCCGTCGCCGCAAAGTCATAAAAGAGAAAACCCGCAAGGTCGAGCACGGCCGCGGGTTCCAGGATCACCGTATATCGCCCGGGGTCCAGCTCCACGGGATTCTGCGCGCGCTTGGCCTTTTCGCTGGCCGTCCGGGCCAAAGCAATGGGGTCGATCGCGCGCACGTCGGCTGCGTTGGCTTTCGCCCAGCTCGCCGCGCCACCCTGCTGCAGGGTCACCGAAAATTCCGCTTGCGTCTGCCGGTACGCCGCGAAAAGGCCGCGCGAGTTACTCAGCACCGTCTGGCTCTGCCCGCTCTCGAAAATTCCCGCTGCGATCTGGCCGCGCCGCGCCGCCAGTTCGCACGCCCGCTTGACTGCCCGCGCGCGCGCTTCCGCCGTCAGCTTCGCTGTGGCAGGAATAAACCGTTGCAACGCGCGATACTTTTGTTTGCCGGGCAGGGGCAGCAGGTGCGGATCTTTCGGCTGGCTCGCTGCCAAGGCCAACGAATTTTCCAGCGCCGCGCGCAACGCGTCTTCTTCCACGCGATTGGTCGTCACACGAGCGGTCCGCCCGTCCACCAGGGTGCGAATCGAGACCGTCAAGCCGTGCTCCGCAACGTTCTGGTGAATGGCATTATTGGCAAAGCGGGTGAGCGCGTCCACCACCTCTTCGACATGTACTTCCGCCTCCTTCACTCCGCGCTGCTTAGCCAAACGCAAAACCGTGGCCGCGATGGCGCGCAATTCCCGACCGTCGCGGAGTGCTTCGCCGCCCGCCTTCCCTCGTTTTGTCGCTGCTCCCCGCATTGTGTTCCCTGCGTTCATTCGTCTGAAAAGGCCGTGCCGATCTTCACATTCCGGAAGCGCGCTGGCGAGGCCCCGTGCCCCGTTCCCATCGTCTGCATTGGCTGGCCCTTCCCGCAGTTCGGCGTGCCCCACAGCAGCCAGTGGCCGGCGTTGCAGATGGCGTCGCACGAATTCCAGAATTCCGTGGTAATTCCGCTGTAGCTGGGATTCTTCAGCATGCGCGTTTTCTTTCCGCCCTGGATCTCCCAGGCGATTTCCGTGGAAAACTGAAATTGGTAGCGCCGGTCATCAATGGACCAGGAGCGGTTCGTCTCCATGAGAATGCCCTCGTTCGTATCCGCAATGAGGTGTTCGAGTGTCCACGGCCCAGGCAGAATGCTCACGTTCGTCATGCGGATCATGGGCAGCCGGTTCCAACCCTCGGTGCGCACGGTGCCGCCGGAGCGCTCGAGGCCGATCAGATGCGCCGTCTCCCGGCTCGAAAGATATCCGCAAAACTCGCCGTCCTTGATGATGTCAATGCGCTGCGCCGGCACGCCTTCGTCGTCATACGCAAATGTGCCCAGCCCGGGCCCGTGCGAGATGCGCGCATCCGCCACCACATTCACAATCGGCGAGGCATAACGCAGGTGATGCAACTGATCGAGCGTCAGAAAACTCGTGCCGGCAAAATTCGCTTCCTGGCCCAACACGCGATCCAGTTCAATGGGATGGCCGATGGATTCGTGAATCTGCAAACCAAGCTGGCTGCCCCCCAGGATCAGCGTGCCCGTGCGTTCCGGACACTGTGTTGCGTCGTGCAAGGCAACGGCTTCCTCGGCGACCCGTGGCGCGTGCTTCAATAGATCCAGCGATTCGATCAATTCGTAGCCGCCCAGAACGTGCTGTCCGCCAAAACTGTTGGGATACGAGCGCTTCTGAATGGCATCGCCCTGGAAGCACGTGGCCACGATCCCACAGCCCGAAACCACCCGCCGCTGGTGAATCTTCGATCCTTCGCTGGACGCGAACCACGTGTCCACCTTGCGGAATTGCATATCCGTTTCCGTCAGCGTGACGCCCTTCACCCGCCGCATGGCCTCATCCGCCGCCAGCAGCAGTTTCAATTGCGTCTCCAGCGGAATCTCGAAAGGGTCCTTCACGAAGGGGCTCTGCCAGCTATCCACGTAGGCCGCTTCGTGAGCCAACCGCACATCCTTCTTTTTTGCCAGCGCGGAAGCCTTGGCAATCGCCACGGCCTGCGCGGCGCAAGCCGCCACGCCTTCCCGCGTCATCACGTCCGTGGAGGCAAAGCCCCACGCGCCGCTGGCGATCACCCGGATTCCCAGGCCAAGCGATTCACTCTGCCCGAGCGTCCCCACCTGCCCATTTTTTGTTGTAAGGTCGCGCTGCCGCATGTGCATCACGCGCACGTCGGCGTAGGTTGCGCCGCGCAGCCGCGCCACACCCAGCGAATGTCCGCAATGCTCCCACATCGTGTTCACCAAAAAGGAGGGGCGCAGGATATCCGCGCCCCTTCGAGTTCACAAGAGTTTCGCGCAGCCTTGCCGGATCAGGTGCCTTCCTGCCACGAAGCGAGATACTGCTCCTGCTCGGCCGTCAGCTTGTCGAGGTGATGTCCCATAAACTCCAGTTTCAGCTTGGCGATTTCACGGTCCAGGTGCTCCGGCACAACGTACACCTGCGGCTTCATCTCTTTGTGGTGCTTCATCAGGTATTCCGCGGAAAGCGCCTGGTTCGCGAAGCTCATGTCCATCACCGAAGCCGGATGCCCTTCAGCGGCCGAGAGGTTTACGAGGCGGCCTTCGGCAATTAGATAAATCTTGCGGCCGTCTTTCATCAGGAATTCATCCACCAGCGGACGCACTTCCCTCTTGCCAGTGGCCAACGCTTCCAGCGCGGGAATCTCGATTTCCACATTGAAGTGGCCGGAATTGCAGACGATCGCGCCGCTCTTCATAACCTCGAAGTGTTCGCGGCGAATCACGTTCTTGTTGCCCGTGACGGTGATGAAAATGTCGCCTTGCTTGGCCGCCTCCGCCATCGGCATCACGCGGAATCCGTCCATCACCGCTTCAATGCCCTTCACCGGATCGATTTCCGTGATGATGACGTCCGAGCCGAGCCCCTTGGCACGCATGGCAGCGCCGCGCCCGCACCAGCCGTAGCCGGCGATGACCACTTTCAGGCCCGCCAGCAACACGTTCGTCGCGCGGATCACGCCGTCCAGCGTGGACTGGCCCGTGCCGTAGCGGTTGTCAAAGAAATGCTTGGTCATGGCATCGTTCACGGCGATGATCGGATACTTCAGCGTGCCGTCCTTGGCCATGGCGCGCAAACGAATGACGCCGGTGGTGGTTTCCTCCGTGCCGGCAAGCAAGTTCGGCACCAGGTCCTTCCGCTTGGTCAGCAGCATGGTCACCAGGTCGCAGCCATCGTCCATAGTGAACTGGGGTTTGTGCTCCAGCGCCGCCTTCAGATGCTCGTAGTAAGTGTTGTTGTCCTCGCCCTTGATGGCAAACGTGGGAATGTTGAAATCGCGATTCAACGAGGCCGCCACTTCATCTTGCGTTGAAAGCGGATTCGACGCGCAGAGCACGATGTCCGCGCCGCCGTCCCGCAAAGCAATCATCAGGTTCGCGGTCTCGCTGGTCACGTGCAGACACGCGGAAACCCGCAGCCCTTTCAGCGGCTGCTCCTTGGCGAATCGCTTGCGAATGGACTCGAGCACCGGCATCTGCTGCGCCGCCCACTCGATCTTGCGCTTGCCCGCGTCCGCGAGCGCTATGTCCTTCACATCGCCTTTTTTCAGTTCAGCCGTTGCCATGCGTACACTCCTCAAGAGATAGAATTCGCGAACCAGGGGCAATTTTGCTTTTAGGACTTCACCTCAGCAAACGGGACACACTTGCGAGAAAAGAAAAACTTCTGCCGCCACATCCATCGGACGGCAGCGCGCGCCGCTTCGCTTAACGCCGTGCCGCGACCTCGGCAACTGCTGCGAGTCCCGCAGCCTTACGCAGCGTGTCGGCGCGGTCGGTACGCTCCCAGGTAAAACCGGGGCCGGTCCGGCCAAAATGCCCATAGGCCGCGGTCGGCTTATAGATAGGCTTGCGCAGGTCGAGCGCCTCGATGATGGCTTTGGGCGTGAGCGGGAAATGCTCGCGCACGAGCGCGGTGATCTTTTCTTCGGGGATGGCGCCGGTGCCGAAGGTGTCCACCATGACACTGACGGGCTCGGCAACGCCGATGGCGTAGGCCAATTGCACTTCGGCGCGGCTGGCGAGTCCCGCCGCGACGATGTTTTTGGCGATATAGCGGGCCATGTAGCAGGCCGAGCGGTCCACTTTCGAGGGATCCTTGCCGGAAAATGCGCCGCCACCGTGCCGGCTGTAACCTCCGTAAGTGTCCACGATGATTTTGCGCCCGGTCAGGCCCGCATCGCCCATCGGCCCGCCAATGACGAAGCGCCCGGTGGGGTTAATGTGATATTTGGTTTTTGCGTCCAGCATGTGCGCGGGGATGATGGGCCTGATCACGTACTCCATGATGGCGTGGCGCAGGTCCTCGTTCGGAACGGTGTCGCTGTGCTGCGTGGAAATCACCACGCAATCCACACGGAAGGGCTTGCCGTCGCGGTATTCCACGGTAACTTGGGATTTTCCATCGGGCCGGAGGAAATCAACTTTCTTGCTCTTGCGGACTTCAGCGAGGCGTTGCGTTAAGCGGTGGGCCAATTGGATGGGCATGGGCATCAGTTCTTCGGTTTCATCGCAGGCGAAGCCGAACATCAGGCCCTGGTCGCCGGCGCCCCCGGTGTCCACGCCCATGGCAATGTCCGGAGACTGCCGCTTGATCGTGCACATCACCGCGCAGGTGTTGGCGTCAAAACCGAAGAGAGCATTGTCGTAGCCGACCTGTTCGACCGTGTTGCGAATAAGTTCGTCGTAGTCCACGTGCGCGGAGGTGGTAATTTCCCCCGCAACGACCACCAAACCTGTCGTGACCAGCGTCTCGCACGCCACGCGACCCTTGGGGTCCTGGCGCATCACTTCATCCAGCACCGCGTCAGAAATCTGGTCGGCAATTTTGTCCGGGTGACCTTCTGTCACGGATTCTGAGGTAAACAGAAAATTCCTCTTGGCTTCGCTCAAAACCTCTCTCCTATTGATGCTCGTCTGTTGGCAACAGGATGGGTACACCCCACCTTACGGTTCCTGCGAGGACGCCGGCCCCATTTCAAAAGGCTATCATCCCGCTTCGCAGGAATCAACGCATTGAATCTGCATGGCTTAGAGCTGCAGCGAACGGCTGTTTCGCGACATTCAACGGCGCCTGGGCGCAGCCGTGTGAAACCCCGAATCCGGAAACGTCAAGAACCGCACCCTTTTAAGAAACAAAGGCCAAAGGATGCGGCACCCACGCGGCTCACGGGTAATACTGATTTTCGAAATCCAACAAGAGTGGCAGCGATGTGGAACTTAAACGGACGACCGTGTCCCCGTCCGCCCAAGCGATGACCATCTCAGGACTGACCCTGTGGCCATGGCTGAAAACCAATTCCACTCGCTTGCCGACGACGCGTCCCTTCGCGTCGTTCTTCGTACCTTGTTTGATGATGCGGGAGGCTTTCTTTGTCAGTGCGTCCAGGCCACTGCGTGCGTCGCTTGGCGACTTGTACCACTCGCGGAGTTGTATGACAACAATGCCATCCTCAGACTCGTACGAGTGGACCGACGCTTCCACGGCTCCCCCAGTAGGACCCGCTTTCCCAGTGGATACTTCCTTAAAACTGTGATGGGCCGTTGCGTGCTCTTGCTGGGCTGAGGCCTCTTGTGTGCGTATGCCCGAACAGATTGAAGGCAGCCATAAGAGCGCCAAGACTAGGACTGCCGGTCTTGCCTTGCGAGAATTGCGCCGGAGACCGATTCGTTGTTTCATACTTTCTGCAACCCTTCAATGTTACTCAACTTGAATCGCTTGATCTGGCCCCACACACCCAACGGAATTGCACTAGCCCTTGACGCACACCACTTGCCGCAGCGTGTGCACCACTTCCACCTGGTCCGTCTGCGCCGCCATCACTGCATCGATGGACTTGTACGCCGCCGGCGTTTCGTCGATTACATCCGCGTCCTTGCGGCATTCCACGCCTTCCGTCATGCGTCGGTGATCTTCCACCGTGAAGCGCCGCTTGGCTTCCCCGCGGGACATTGCACGCCCCGCGCCGTGGCTGCAGCTCATGAAACTTTCCGGATTGCCCTTCCCCCGCACGATGTACGACCGCGCTCCCATGCTGCCGGGAATAATCCCCATGTCGCCAAGCTGGGCGCGCACCGCTCCCTTGCGCGTCACCAGCACGTTCTGGCCATAGTGCCGCTCCCGCGCCACGTAGTTGTGGTGGCAGTTGATAGCCTGCACGTGCGCGGTGAACGGCCGCACTTCTCCGGATTCGCGCACCGCATCAATGATCTGCTGCATCATCAGGTCGCGATTGGTGCGCGCAAAGTCCTGCGCCCATTCCACGGCTTCCACGTAATCGCCGAAATGCTCGGTGTGCTCGGGAAAGTACGCCAGGTCCTTGTCCGGCAGATTCAGATAAAACTTCTGCATGTCCTTCTTGGCCAGTTCAATGAAGTAGCTGCCCATGCGGTTGCCCACACCGCGTGAGCCGCTGTGCAGCATGAACCATACGATTTCCGCTTCGTCCAGGCACACCTCGATGAAGTGGTTCCCCGTGCCAAGCGTTCCCAGATGATTGGAGTGGTTGCCACGATCGAGCTTCGGGTGCTTGCCCAGGATTTCTTCGTAGCGGTCTTTCAAGTTAGCGCCCCACGCCGCCAGGTTGCGCTCTGGGATGGCTTCCCACGCGCCCGCGTCGCCCTTGCCGCCATGATTCGTGCGTCCGTGGGGAACCGCCTGCTCGATGGCGGTGCGCATCGCGTGGAGATTGTCCGGCAAGTCCCGCGCGTTCAAATCGGTTTGCACGGCCATCATGCCGCAGCCGATGTCCACGCCCACCGCCGCCGGAATGATCGCGCCCTTGGTCGGAATCACGCTGCCCACCGTTGCGCCAATGCCCCAGTGCACATCGGGCATCGCCGCCACCCACTTGAACACAAACGGCAATTGCGCCACATTCAAGAGCTGCTGCTTGGCCTGCTCCTCCAGTGGCACACCCTTAACCCACGCCTTGACCGGCACGCCCTTATCGCCCTTCAGCACCAGGTGTTGTGTCTCTTCGCTCATAGCAACTCTGAATCCAGTTTTACGCGTTCCGCTCGCGGCAAACAAGTGCTCCCGGATTTTCTAGGGAAAACCGCGAAATAGGAAAGCAACAGCCTGGAGAAAAGAAAAGTCACAACCCGCACCCTTGAAAATCACAAGGGTGCGGCACCCACATTTTGCCGCCCACAAGGGGTGCTCCACCCGCCGTGCTTGTATACTAATAGTTCAATAGATGAATTACAACTCATCACTTGCGCCGGGCATGGGCTACACCTGCGGGAGCCGGTTGCGCCGCCCCAAAATCTCCTGACCGGGGCTTCGCCTTGCTGGATCAATCAAAGGCAAACACCCGCGTTCGTTCGACCAAAAAGTCTAGCGGCGTATGCTTCTTTGGGTATCCGCCTCCCGGAAAGCCCGTGCCCTCTAAAACCACAATTGCGTTCAGCTCCGGATAGTGCTTTTGATCGCAATAGGAAAAAATCAAACCAAGGGCTTTGTTCAGTCCGAATCTTGCAATTCCGGTAAAGCCCCCGAGCTCCTTGTATGTAAAGACACGTTGCATCCGTGCCGCCAAAGCCAGCACTGACCAGATTAGTACGGCCTGATCCGATTGCTTCATTTGTACTCTCCCCGCACCACCGGCCCGGCCATCGCACGGGCAGCCGGGATTTTTTCTGTCGCAATAGTTCCGTCGGAGCTACTCCGAACCAACGGGTTCAAAAGCAAAGTTGAAGCTGTACTTTTTCAACCGGAGGTTTGGCACGACACGCCCTGCCGCTACAGCACGTGCCGAGAATTCTCCAGCAACCAAAATGCCCCGGACCAGATTCTTGTCGGTGGTCAGGTCGCCCATGTAAGCCAGAATCTGCCCGATAGCGTCACGGTCAGCCTCGCCTGCCTTTAGCTCTATCACAACCGTAGCACCATTTTTGTCTTCGGCTGTGATATCAATTCGACCAGATTCAACCGTTTTTTCCTTACCCCCGTCGGTGATTTTCAATCCTTGTTCAAGCTGTTCGATGTGTGAACGAAGAGCGGACTGTAGGTCACGTTCGATTCCGAAAGTTGTCTTGATGGCTTCCGCCGCTTGTTCGAGCTTAGCCCGAATTTCTCATACTAAATTGAAAAAGGCTGTTGCTTCATGGCATAACTCTTTTGTCTAGAAAGACTCTGCCAAGAAGGAGCAACAGCCTTATGACCACAGAGTGTAACCAGTTTGTCTTC
>Ga0208188_1001084_pt1 | contig 12590 bp, 10 predicted proteins | sample June2015DPH_8_50_FD_184698 | JGI IMG/M metagenome (GOLD analysis project Ga0208188, IMG submission 184698) | Peatland microbial communities from SPRUCE experiment site at the Marcell Experimental Forest, Minnesota, USA - June2015DPH_8_40... | ecosystem: Environmental > Terrestrial > Soil >...
CGGTGAGATTCTGCGTGCCGGCAAAAACCTCGTCGCCGGACTTTTTGTCCACCGGCAGCGATTCGCCGGTGATGGTGGCCTGGTTGAACGAGCCCTGGCCGCTGACGATGACGCCGTCCGCCGCAACGTTGTCGCCAGGACGGATGCGGATCACGTCGCCGATGGCGAGTTCACTGGCGGCAACTTCTTCCTCGTTTTTGTCGGCTTTGATCCGCCGGGCCTTGGTGGGCGTGAGTTGGATGAGGGACTCGATGGAAGCGCGCGCGCCTTCGGCGGTGCGGGTTTCAATGATTTCACCCATGAGCATGAAGAATGCGACCACCCCGGCGACCTTGTAATTGCCGGAAGCGAACGCCGCCAGCACAGCGATGGCGACAAGTTCGTTGATGCTCAAACGGCCGACACGCAAATCCTTGATGGCTGTTACAACGATGGGATAGCCGAGAATGACCGCGCCGATGAACGCGCTGGCACTGGCGACGGTGTCGCCCTGATCAAACAGCCAGTCCACGATGAAGGCGTTAAGGACGAAAACGACGCCCAGCACCGCCTGCCACAGGTGCACCGGCGAATGATCGTGGTCATGACCACAGCCGCACTCCGGTCCGTGCTCGTGATGAGTTAAAAGCGATGTGACTTGCATAACTAAAGAGTGACGGGTGACCAGTGACGGGTGACGAGAGCCAAAATGGTTCGCATATCAAAAATCATTTTTCGCATTCTTTGCCTGGAGGTCGTTTTCATTTAACCCTCACGGATTGGGCGCCGCCGTTTTCGGCTGCGGCGGCTCACGATTCAACATTAGCCGAAGTTCGCGCGGTTTGCCATCGGCGCGCTGGGGCAAAAAGATTTTGTCCTGCACATTGGTCAGGATCGGCCCCATCATCTGTACCAGGGTTTGCTGCGCGAACAGGCTCGGATTGCTTTCGTATTTCGGCAGTAAATCGCTGAAGCGCTTCGCCTCGGCGGTGATGGACTCCACGAAACGCGCGCGGTCGGCAGCGGCGGCATTGGTGATGGATGAGGCCTGCGCCCCGGACTGGCTCAAGACCTGGTTTTCGTAACTGTGCGCTTCGTTGAGCAGTTTGTTGCGATTTTCCCGCGCGCTCGTGACCCGGCTGAAAACGTCCTTCAATTGCCGCGGCGGAATGCTCTGGACCTCGCACTGGTCAATGGCGATGCCGAGTTGTTCCTGTTCGGTCAAATTGCTGACGCGCTGGAGCACGGCATCGCGGAACCCGGCCACGTCGCGCGTGAGGATGTCGTCCACATTGTAGTGCGCGGCGGTGTAAAGCAGTGCGTTGTTCAGCGCGTTTTGGACGGTGTTGGACGCGGACACGAAATAGAATACGAAGCGAATCGGGTCTTCGATGTGATAGTAAAGCATCGCGCGGGTGTGAATGATGTTGGTGTCCGCCGTGATCGCGTAACCGTCCACCGCCGGATTCAGCGAAGCGCCGGCCGGCAATTCCTCGCCGCTCAATTCCTGTTCCGCCGTGGTCGAATACCAGCCAACGGTGGAATTGACTTTTTGAATTTCCGTGATCGGAATTTTGACCACTTCATCAATCGGATAAGGATACGACCAATGCCATCCCGAATTGAGCAAAACCTTTTCGCCTTCGCCGACGGGCCTGCCGAAACGCAAAATCACCGCCTTTTCCGACGGACCGACGGTGAAAAAGCCGGAACTGAAAAATGCCAGCACCATCAGCAGCATCACGACTTTGACAATCGCAAAACTGCTGCGCAACGCCTCGGCCAGCGCCTGCGAACCGGCGTCGTCCGGCGTCACCGGCGCGGGCGCGGGAGGCTCGTGCGTGTGGTCGGGTTCGTGATCGTGGCTCATAGTTACCGGCTCGGCGCGTTGGTCGGGAGACTGCGGAACAAATCAAACGGCGGGAAGCGCTCGTCGAAAATCAGGGTCGTACGCTGGTTGGCCGACTGTTTAATCGCATCAATTCGCAACAGGAAATTCGCCAGTTCGGGATTTTGTTGAAAGACCGGCAGCACCCTGGCGGCCGCGGCTTCGCCCTCGCCGCGAATGCGCGTGGCCGCGGCATCGGCGTTCGCAATGGTTTCGGCGGCCTGACGGTCGGCGGCGGATTTGATTTTTTGCGCCTCGGCCTCGCCTTCGTACTGGAATCGGCTGATGAGTATTTGACGCTCGGAGGTCATGCGCTGAAACACGGTTTCCGTCACATTCTCCGGCAAGCCGAGTTTCTTGATGCCGAGAAATGCGATTTCGATGCCGCAATTGTTCGTTTGCAACTGCGATTGGACGGCCTGCTCGATTTCGTTTTCGATGGCGTCGAATTTCAATTGCTTCGCGTCGGCGTTCACGAAATCCGCCAGCGGATGTTGGCCGACGACGGCGCTTTTGGCGCTGCGCAACATGCTTTCAAGCATATTTTGGGCGGCCACGGTCGAACCGCCGGCGAATTTCGGGAAGAACGCCTTGGCATCGGAAATCCGCCAGCCAACATAAACCATCACGAGCAGAGGGTTGCTATCGCCCGTAAGATTTTGGCTGAACCGGTCCTCGAAATTCTGGACGCGCTGATCAAATTTATAGACTTTCTGGATCGGCCACGGCCATTTGAAATACGCGCCGGGCTTGTCGTAGGGCTGCGCCGTCGGTTTGCCGAACGTCGTGACGACGGCAACCTCGGATTGGCGAACTTGAAAAACAAACAGCAGCAGCGCAAAAATCACAATCAGCACTGCGCCGATGACGATGGTCATTAGGTTACGTTTCATGGCGATGAATTGTTGGGAGATGATGGCACGTTCAAATTCAAAAGGTCTTCGCGGATTTTGTCTTCCAGATCGAAAATCACCACGTCCTGCGTGTTCGTGACGAGCAAAATGTATTTGCGCGCTCCGGCCGTGGCGTCAGCGAATGCCCGTAAATAGGCGCGCTGCCGGTAAACCGATGGCGCGGCCGCGAACGCCGGAATCTGATTCGTGAACAGCGCCGCGTGCGCAAACGCCGAAACCGTGAGCCGCTGCCGCGTCGCATCGGCCACGTTCGTCGTCGTGAACGCCTGCGCGCCGGCCAGCGCATTGGTGCGAATGGCCCCGGCCTGGGCATCAAGAATTTTGGCCAGCTTCGTCTGCTCCGCACCGACAACTTTTTCGTAATCACCCGCGACTTTCACCGGCGGATGAATGTCCTGCAACCCGACGAAAATGATCTTGGCGCCGAGGTGATACTCATCCACCGCGGCCTGGATCTGTGAACGTAATTCCTGCGCCGCCTCCAGGCGCGCGTGGGACATCACGTCGTTCAAATCCACGCCGGCGAGATAATGAACGACTTCGCGCGTCGCGAGGTCCTGGAGCAGATTCGCCGGGTCGGCGTTGGTGTAAGCCCAGGCGCGGACGTTCGTGATTTGAAATTGAACGGGAATGCTGACGGTGATGAGGCTCACCGGCGGCGCTTTGAGCGTGTCATTGGTGTCGGCGTTTTCGTTTTTAATCGTGACCGGTTCGCGGTTGCCGACGAGGAAATTTTCCTCCTTGGTGTGGCTCACACTCCACAAGATCGTTTTTCCCTGCTCGTTTTGCGCGTCCGGCGTGAAGCCGACATCGAGAGTCTGGATTTGATCCGTGTGATAGCGGTAAATTTTGTCCGCCGGCCACGGCATTATCAGGTGTGCGCCCGGCTCCAGCACCCCGATCGGCCTGCCGAACCGCTCCAAAACCGCCTGTTCGCCCGCGTCAATGAACACAACCCCGGTGGACAAAAACAGCACCGCCAGTTGTGCCAGCACCAGTACGGGCAGATTTTTTTGGAGCAGCCGGAAAAACCAGGTTTCCGAAACTTTGAAGCCAAATTGATAATCCAGCGCCTGCGCCGCCGTCGTGAACAAACTCTCCGGTTGCGCGAGCAGGCCGACGAGCCGGCTGTCGTAAATGGGCCGGGCGATTTTGCCTTTCACGCGCGGCCGGTAAATTTCCAGCAACAGCGTGACGAGCATTTCCGCCGCCATCAAACCGAGCAGCACGCACAATGCGCGCGTGAGCCAGAAATCAACCTTGGGAAATCCCGCTTTGACTCCGGCAATGCCGAGCGCGGTGAAAAAACAGACATAGGCGCCCGCCAGAAGGAAACTCGCGCTGGGCCGCAGCAGCCGGTGATTTTCCAGCCGCGCGATGGTCACGGAAAATCGTCCCAGCAAAAACAGCAGCAGCGCAAAAATCCCGAACAGCGACAACGACGCCATCGCCCGGTCGGGCACGACGCCGTTGGTGGTTTTGGAAATCCAGCGCCAGAGCAACCACGCGCCGCCCGCTTCGAGCAAAAACAGCAGCACGCCAAAGCCCGGCACAAAAAATTTCTCAAACTGCTCGCGCGCCCGTTGCGCCGGAAAAACCTCCGCGTCCTTCGTTTCAAACAGTGTCGTTTCGCCTTTGGCGCGGGCGAGTTCCTCCACTTCCAGTTTTTCCAGCCGCTCGTTTTCTTCCAGCCGCATCTGGAACCAGCCGGCGAAGGCCACGAGCACACCGAGGCCGAGGAAAATCGAGCACGCCTGGCCCGCCAGCGAATTCACGTAGCACGTCACGACGAACGCGGCGATGAAAATCACCACCGCCGCCACGAGATTCACCAGGCCGTTTTTTTGAATGTTGCGTTCCATTCGTTAACTCAATTCCCGTTCCTCGAACAGCGCCGTGCCGACGGCCAGCGCCGCCCCCGCGTAAGCGGCCATGTAGGCAAAGGCCTTGCCGACGTAGCCCCAGTGGAACGTGCTTTTGCCCATGTCCAGAGCGTCCGCGAACCAGAAAAGCTGCCAGTTTGGAATGATGGTGTAAAGCGTTGAAGCCCACCACGGCCCGCTGGCCAGCTTGCCGCCCATCTGCGAATAAAAATAATCCGACATCAGCCCGATCAAAAAAAACGCCGAACAAACCGCCAGGGTTGGAATCGTGTCCAGCCGCGTCGAACACGCCAGCGCCAGCGCCGCCAGAATCCACAGCGCGAACAAAATCAGGATTCCCGCCGGCACCAGCCGCCAGTCCACGTGCGCCATGACCCCCAAGGTCTGCCTTTGGGTGACGAATTGGAAAATCAAAAACGCCGCGAACGTCACCGTCACCACCAGCGCCAGGACTGCGTCGCTCACAAACGGCCGTCGCAGGAAAAAATTGCTGAAGCCCGCCAGCGCATAAGCCACCGTCACCCCCCCCGCAAAAATGCCGAGCGCGGGCAGATTGGTCTTGCCGTAGGCGTCGAACGACATCCAGTTGGCGAGCAGCACGCCGATGAGGTTGACATACGACAACACCGTCAGCGCCGCGGCGAGCCCGGCGTATTTGGCCAGGAAAAATTGCGCGCGTCCGACCGGCTTGGACAGCACCGCCAGCGCCGTGCCCGCCCGGATTTCCCGCGCCAGCGACGCCGACGCGCTCAACACCGCGCCGAGCAGTCCCGACAGCAACATCACCGCCAGCACGCTGTTTTCAACCAGCTTCGGTTCGTCGCCAAACGCAAAGTAATACGGCACGGCCAGAAAAATTTCGAAGAGCACCGACGCCGTCATCAACAACAGAAAAACCGGCTGCCGGATCAATTCCATGAAGGCATTGGTGGCGATGGTTAAAAATTGTCGCATGTCGCCCCAAAGGTTAATTCTCCGTTGGCTGATTGCCAACGGTTAATCTGTCCGATGCGCGGGTCATGCTTGAATTTTCAGAGAAATTGAGCGTTTGGCGGGCGGTTTCGTTCAAAATGAAAATCAGGCCATCGCCCGAGCAATGGAATTCCACCAAACGTCATGAAGTTCGGCCACCGGCACGCTGAATTCGCCCGCGGCGGTTTTGACGGCCAGTTTGTCGCCGCCAACCTTGCCAATCTGCGCAGCTGGAACACCCATCAACTTCGCGCGCTCAACCACCTTCACCGCGTCAAGCGGTTTGCACGTGATGACCACGCGGCTTTGCGTCTCGCCAAAGAGCAAAGCATCGAGACGTAGAGTAGCGCAGCCATCCCGGCTGCTGCTTGTTTGCTCACTGTTGTTTGATTCGGGCAGGCGGGACGCCTGCGCTACGTTAAGTGCGGTCAAATCCACCGTCGCGCCGATCAGCCGCGGCGTCTCGCGCGCGACAAGCTGGCTGATGCAGCTTTCGGCCAGGCAGACCGCCAGACCACCTTCGCTGCAATCATGCGCGCTCCGCACCAGGCCGGATTGAATCAGACCGAGCAGGGTCGTGTGCAACGTCCGGGCGGTTTCGAGATCACAACGCGGCGGAGTGCCGTTTTTTTGACCGTGAACCACCTGCAAATACGCCGAGCCGCCAAGACCGAGTAATGGATCGTCCTGGTCCACCGCGTCGCCCAGCAGGATGATCGCGTCGCCTTCGTTCTTGAACCACTGTGTCGTGACGTGCTCCGGCTTTTCGATGATGCCGACGACGGCGACGGTTGGCGTCGGATCAATCGGACCGGCCGGGCTTTGGTTGTAGAGCGAGCAATTGCCGCCGGTGATCGGCGCGTTGAACGACTGGCAGGCATCAGCCAGGCCGCGCACGGATTCCTTCATCTGCCAGAACAACTCCGGCTTGAGCGGACTGGGCATGTTCAAATTGTCAGTCGTGCCCAGCGGCACCGCGCCGGAACAGGCCAGATTGCGGCACGCCTCAGCCATTGCCGCCTTCGCCCCTTCGTAGGGATCGAGATAAACGTATGCTCCGTTGCAATCCACGGTCAGAGCGATCAATTTTGTAGGACAGGTATCTTGCCTGTCTCTGACTGAATCTTTTCCCAAAGTTTGAGACAGGCTGGCAACCTGTCCCACTTCCGGCAACGAATCCCCCTTGATGCGCAGCACCGCCGCGTCGCTGCCCGGGCAGACCACGGACCCGTCGCGCACCATGTGATCATATTGGCGATAAACCCAGTTTTTTGAGGCAATCGTCGGCCACGCCAGAAGTTTCAGGAGTTCGGCTTTGGCGTCCTGGGTCTGGGGAATTTGATCCAGCCGGAACGCGCGAACTGTCTTCAAATACTCCGGCTCTTTGGAATCGCGCTGATACACCGGCGATTCGTCGGCAATCTTTTTCGCCGGGATGTCCGCCACGACTTTGCCGTGCTGTTTCACCACCATGCGGCCGGTGTCGGTGACGAAACCGATTTCCGACCACGGCAAATCCCATTTGTCAAAAATGCGTTTTACTTCCTCCTCACGGCCTTTGTGAACGATGATGAGCATGCGCTCCTGCGATTCGGAGAGCATAATCTCGTAACTCGACATGTTCGGCGCGCGCTGCGGCACTTTGTCGAGTTCGATCTCAATGCCCGTGCCCGCGCGCGCGGCGGTCTCGCAGGTCGAGCAGGTCAGGCCCGCCGCGCCCATGTCCTGGATGCCCGCGACCACGCCGGTGGCCAGCAGTTCGAGGCAGGCTTCGCAAACCAGTTTCTCCATGAACGGATCGCCCACCTGCACCGCGCCGCGTTGTTGCTCGGCGGATTCCTCGGTCAAATCCTGCGACGCGAACGCCGCGCCCGCGAGACCGTCGCGCCCGGTCGCCGGGCCGACGTAGAACACCGGATTGCCGATGCCTTTGGCCGCGCCGCGTGTGATTTGTTCGTGCCGCAGCACGCCGAGGCAGAAGGCGTTCACGAGCGGATTGCCCTCGTAGCTCTTGTCGAAGTAAACCTCACCCGCGATGGTCGGGATGCCAAAGCAATTCCCGTAATGCGCGATGCCACTGACGACGCCGGCAAACAAACGCTTGTTATTTGCGATTTGGCTTTGCGCCCCATTTTTCTCCGTAGCAGCCGACGTGAGTCGGCTCTGATTATCTTGAGAATTTGAAGTGCGCCGACTGACGTCGGCGGCTACATCATCAACAATCGGTCCAAAACGCAGTGAATTCACCGAGCAGATTGGCCGCGCGCCCATCGTGAAAATGTCGCGCACGATGCCGCCGACGCCCGTGGCCGCGCCCTGGAACGGCTCGACCGCGCTCGGATGATTGTGCGATTCGATCTTGAATGCGATGGCCAGGCCGTCGCCGATGTCAATGATGCCGGCGTTTTCCTCGCCCGCGCCGACGAGGATTTTTTTGGATTTGGTGGGGAAGGTTTTCAGCAGCGGGCGCGTGTTTTTGTAGCTGCAATGCTCGCTCCACATCACCGAGAAGATGCCCAGTTCGGTGTAGCTCGGCTCGCGCCCGAGAATTTGTTTGGCGTGGGTATATTCCTCCGGCGTGAGGTTGTGTTTGGCAACCAGTTCAGGCGTGATGGCAGGTTCGGTCATTGGGAAAATTATTTTTCGGCAATTGCCGTAACAGATTTGAAGAATGGAGTTTCTTTGTCGCGCACTAATCCGACCGTTGAATGATAACGAAGACCTGAATGAACTTTGGCTGCGGCCTCAAGTGCAACTTTTGCGAACTCCTTGGCCTTTTCGGCATCTCCTTTTTGCGCTGTGATAATCGAACGAATCCCAAACACATTATAAACATCAGCAGGAAACTGGATTCCTCTTGAATTCAGTTCTTCAAGCTCTACCAGAGCTTCGTCAAAAAACTTCACCAAATTATTTTCGACTACAAGTTTCCCAAATTTAATGAATGCATGAGTTTTCACATTTGGAAATTCTCGCTCGGTTTCAAGTGCGCGCCGATAATAGACAACAGCTTGATCAATCTCGCCGAGTTTGGCCAAACAGCTCGCTTTCTGGCCGTAAGCAGAAGCTAACTCGAACCGCTCTGGAAATTCAGTGAGCATTTTGTCCAAAAGTGTTATAGCCACCCGCAAAAATTCTGGTGAGCCGACGTCTTCAAGATGGCTGGCTTGAATCCGCAAATACTGCGCTTTATTGCCAGCGGTGCGGCTTCGCTTGAGATGGGCAAAGAAATCAGCTTGGTCAGCTTCATTCCAACTTGTTTTTCTGAACCAATCGTTTGCCATCGCACATTGCTTGTTAAGCCGCCCTCGCCGCCGTTTTCTTTTCCAGCGCGGTAAACATGCTTTCAAAAATCAACCGGCCATCGGCGCTACCAAGAATTTCCTCACTCGCGCGTTCGGGATGCGGCATCAGGCCGGCCACGTTGCGGCGTTCGTTGCACACGCCGGCGATGTTCTGGAGCGAACCATTCGGATTCGCCGTGTCGGTCAGGTTTCCGCTGGCATCGCAATACTGCCACAGGATCTGGTTGTTCGCCTTGAGCTTCGCCAGCGTTTCTTCGTCGGCAAAAAAGCAGCCTTCGCCGTGGGCGATGGGAATGCGCAGCAACTTGCCCGGCGGAATTTTGTTCGTGAACGGCGAATCGGTTGTGGCGGTCTTGAGAAAGATATGCTCGCAGTGGAATTGCAGGTCGCGATTGCGGACGAGCGCACCGGGCAGCAAGCCGGCCTCGGTCAGCACTTGAAAGCCGTTGCACACGCCCAGCACCAGCCCGCCGTTGTCGGCAAATTGTTTCACGGCCTGCATCACGGGGCTGAACCGCGCGATGGCGCCACAGCGGAGATAATCGCCGTAGCTGAAGCCGCCGGGCACGATGACCGCGTCGGCGTCGCCAAGGGAACTTTCCTTGTGCCAGACGTAGCGCGCGAAATGGCCGAGCAGCCGGATGGCGTGGAGGGCATCCTGGTCGCAGTTGGAGGCGGGAAATTGTAAAACAGCAAAGTTCATTGTTCGTGATGCGTGATGCGTGAGTTGGTTCACGTATCACGTCTTCATTCAATCTCCAGCTTGTAGTCCTCAATGATCGGGTTGCTGAGGAACTTGTGCGCGGCGTCATTGAGCGCGCGTTGGGCGGCGGCCTGGTCGGTGCCGGGGGCGAGGTCAATCTCGATGTATTTGCCGACATGGACGCCGGTGACGCCTTTATAGCCCATTTGTTCGAGCGCGCCCTGGACGGTTTTGCCCTGCGGGTCCACGACGGCCTTTTTGGGGGTGATGATGATTTTTGCTTTCATGCTCGCGCGACAGAATTTTGCGGAAAAATTTTGCGCCGGGCGAGCAATTTTTGAGCGGGAAATGTAGGAGTCGGGGTAACGAGACTCTGATCAACGGATTTTGAAATGAGACTCCTCACGTCGTCTCCTACAATTTCAACGCACGCCACAAGAAGCGTTGAATTTAGCCGCCGATTGAGCCATGGTTGGCCCGTGAATAATCCGATTTCACTGGACGATTCGCCGCCTTGCCACATGGGTTCCGAACGCAAGGCACTCGAGCCCTGCTCCATCGTCATCTTCGGCGCCAGCGGCGATTTGACCGCGCGCAAACTCATCCCGGCGTTTTACCATCTCTGCAAGGAAAAGCAGATGCCGTCCGCGTTCCGCATCATTGGATTCGCGCGGCGGGAAAAAACGGACGAATCGTGGCGCGCGGAATTGCGCGCCGCGCTCGACCAGTTTTCCCGCACCCAGCCGGTGGATGAAAACGTGTGGCGCGAGTTCGCGGCCAGCTTGTTTTATTGCCAGGGCGACATCACCGACGCGGCGGCTTACAAAAAGCTCGAAGAATTGCTGACCTCGTTCGGCAGCGCGCCGCTGCGGGAGAAGCTCTTGTTTTATCTGGCAACCTTGCCCAGCCAATTCGGCGAAGTCGTGGAGCAAATCCATCGCGCCGGCCTGTTAAACAAGGACGGTTCCGCCTGGCAACGCATCGTCGTCGAGAAACCGTTCGGCCACGACCTGGCCTCCGCCCGCGTACTGAACCGGGAGCTGACCCGCTTCGCGCACGAACAGCAGGTCTGCCGCATCGACCATTACCTCGGCAAGGAAACGGTGCAGAACATTTTGATGTTCCGCTTTTCCAACTCCGTCTTCGAACGGCTCTGGAACCGGAACCTGATTGACCATGTGCAAATCACCGTCAGCGAAAAATCCGGTGTGGGCCAGCGCGGCGGTTATTACGAGGAAGCCGGCGCGCTGCGTGACATGGTGCAAAATCACATGCTCCAGGTCCTTTCGCTCGTGGCGATGGAACCGCCCGTGTCGCTCGAGGCTGAGGCCATTCGCGACGAAAAGGTGAAACTGCTCAAATCCATCCGCCCGCTGGGTCCCGACGACGTCGCGCGACAAGTCGTGCGCGGCCAATACTTCGCCGGCACGGTGAACGGGCTGCCGGCGCCGGGTTACCGGCAGGAACCGAAAGTAAAGCCCGATTCCAATGTCGAAACCTACATCGCATTGAAGCTGTTCATTGACAACTGGCGCTGGTCCGGCGTGCCGTTTTATTTGCGCACCGGCAAATACCTGCCGCAAAGCGCGAGCGAAGTGCGGGTTCAATTTCGCCCCACGCCGCATGTGCTGTTTGCCGCGCAATGCGGCCCAAAACTCGACGCCAACGCGCTGGCGCTCCGGCTCCAGCCGAACGAAGGAATTTCCCTGCACTTCAACGGCAAGGTGCCCGGTATGAGCCTCGGGGTGCGCCCCGTGCGGATGCACTTCAGTTACGACGCCGAGTTTGGCGCCTACACGCCCGAAGCCTACGAACGGCTGCTGCTCGAAGCCATCGCCGGCGACGCAACGCTGTTCATCCGGCGCGACGAAGTCGAAACCGCGTGGCGAATCGTGGACTCCATCCGCGCCGGCTGGGAAGGCAAGCCGCTGACGAACCGCGAATTTTACGCCGCCGGCACGTGGGGACCGGTTGCCGCCGAGGATTTGCTCGCGCAAAGCGGCCACGCCTGGCATGAACCGCAGCAGATAACGTGAAAAATTTCGAACTGATCTCCTTTGCCACCGCTGGCAAACTGGCGCAAGCCGTCGCGCGCGCGTGGCTGGACGAAATCGCCGCCGCGAATCGCGCGGGCAAAAGGCATTGCGTGGCGTTGTCCGGCGGCCGCATCGCGCAGAAATTTTTTGCAGCGGTGGTGGAACTGGTCGCAGTGCGAAATTTTGGGGACGGCGACACGCCGTCCCTCCCGGCAAACGTGCATTTTTTCTGGGCGGACGAGCGTTGCGTGCCGCCAGACGACGCCGAAAGCAATTTTGCCATCGCCCGAAAATTCCTGTTTGCGCCACTGAAAATCACCGATGCGCAAATTCACCGCATTCGCGGCGAAGATTCACCGGAAGCCGCAGCGAAAGCAGCTTCAACAGAAATTTCCAAAATCGCGCCGTTGAATGAAAACGGCCAGCCGGTTTTGGACCTGATTTTTCTGGGCGTGGGCGAGGACGGCCACGTAGCTTCACTTTTTCCGGGCGAACCGGATGTCTTAATTTCAGACAAGGCAATTTATCGCGCGGTGAAAAATTCGCCCAAGCCACCGCCAAATCGTATCACGCTCGGCTACACAGTGATTACGGTGGCAAGGCAGGTTTGGGTGCTGGTGTCGGGCACTGGCAAGGAAGCAGCGTTACGAGAGTCGCTCTTCTCCAAAGGCCGCACGCCTTTGGCGCGAGTGACTCAATTTAGGACACACACGAAAATTTACAGCGATTTTTTAATGAGTTAAACGCGCAAAAATATTTGACAAATATTTGAACCATTTGCATACTTACCCCGTCTATGCAATTGTAGCGAATGAAGGATTTCGCTGTTCGTTTAGGGTTGGCATAGAGGTTTTGCTCGTGGCGCGGCTCGAACAGCGACCCCAAGTTGGTCGCGCCACCCTTCTGAGCG
>Ga0208188_1001088_pt1 | contig 12562 bp, 10 predicted proteins | sample June2015DPH_8_50_FD_184698 | JGI IMG/M metagenome (GOLD analysis project Ga0208188, IMG submission 184698) | Peatland microbial communities from SPRUCE experiment site at the Marcell Experimental Forest, Minnesota, USA - June2015DPH_8_40... | ecosystem: Environmental > Terrestrial > Soil >...
TAGAGACGACGAATAGACGCCGGCCATTGCGGTGCTCGGCGGCGACATCCGCCAGCAGCTGCGGCGTAATCTCCTTGGCGATCAGGTCCCGCAGCGGCCATGAATCAACAAAGCTCTCGCCGGTCTTGCCGGCTTCGAAAATATCCGCCGCGGTGACGTTGGTATATTCCTTGCGCAGCGCCTCATCATAGTGCGGGCCGGCAAAGACAAAGGGCGCCATAAGCGCGCCCGTGCTGACGCCGGTGATCACCGCGTAGTCCGGTCGTTTACCGGCGGCAGCCAGGCCGCTGAGGAACCCGGCGCCAAAGGCACCATCCTCGCCGCCGCTGGACAGAGCGAGCCACGGGCCCGGCTGTGGCGGCAACGCATTGTTGAAGTCCGTATCGGAATCGATCCAAAAGCGCGCAGTCGGAATTCCAGGGATGCTGGCGGCAGCGTCCTCCGCGGCCGTGAACGGCACGCGCGGCGGCAATTCCGGCTGTGTGGGTGGCGGCGGTGGGGCCGACTTCCGACCGACTTTTCCGGAGGCCGACGGCTTGACCGGGGCCTGTGCGACCCATTGCGGATGAGATTGCGTTGTTGCCGCAGCGGCTCGGTCCTGCGCCAGCACGTGTGGAGGCGCTAGAAACGGGGTGGAGACCAGGGCGGCAGCTGCGCAGATGGTCCATCGCGTATGCATGGTCATGGCGGATGAGGGTCCCGAAATCCACAAAAGGCCCGGGCCGGGTTTCGTTGCCGTCAATCGCGCACGACTGCGCGACAAAGGGCAGATAAGGCCCGTCCGCGCGAACTTCAATCGGGCGGTATGGGGAAACTCCGTCGAGTGTGGAAAATGAACGGCAGCGCAGAGTAGTCGCTCTGTAGTACGTATCAACCCTCATCAGCGCGCTTCATGCATGCCGCTCGGCGACGAATCTCGCGCCCAAGATAAGCACCGCGGCACTGGGCCCGAACGGCGCCAGCGCCTGTTCGGCCTCGGCGACCAGCTGCTTGAGCCGGGCCTTTGCCCCCGCCCCGCCGAGCACACCGACCATGGTCGCTTTGCCAGCCACGGCGTCCTTGCCGGTCGATTTGCCGACCAGCGCCGGGTCGCCTTCGAGATCGAGAAGATCGTCGGCGATCTGGAAGGCCTGGCCGACCGCCGAACCGTAGCGCTCGAGCGCTCGACGCTGCACGCGCGTCGCCGATCCGAGGATGCCGCCGGCCTGGCAGGCGAAGCGCAGCAGCGCGCCGGTCTTCATTGCCTGCAGCGTGCGCACCTCCTCCTCGCCCAGACGTTGCGGACCGTTGCCGGCAAAGCGGCCCTCGGCGGCGAGATCCAGCATCTGGCCGCCCACCATGCCGCCTAATCCGGCGGCGCGGGCGAGCGCGTTGACGAGCTCGATCCGGACAGCGGGGTCGGGGTGCGCCTGGGGTCGCGACAGGATATCGAAGGCGAAGGTGAGCAGACCGTCGCCGGCGAGGATCGCGGTCGCCTCGTCGAAAGCCTTGTGCGCGGTCGGCTGTCCGCGCCGCAAATCGTCGTTGTCCATGGCGGGCAGGTCGTCATGGACCAACGAGTAGCAATGCACGCATTCCAGCGCCGCGCCCGCCATCAACGCGTGCTGCCGCGGGACCTCGAACAAAGCCGCACACTCGACCACCAGAAAGGGCCGGAACCGCTTGCCGCCGCCGAGGCTGGCATAGCGCATGGCTTCGACCAAGCGCGGCGGCCGAGCCAGCTCGCCTTCCGCCGGCGCTGCCGACAGAAGCCGGCCGAGCAGCTCGTCAATGTCTTTCGCCGTGGCGTCAAGATGTGAGACGAAAGGGTTATCCTGGGTGTTCATAGTTTCGTTGCCCGGCCTTACGGTGTCCCCAATGGGTGCTATCTGACCCTATAGTTACAGGAAGGAGCCGCCCCCGGCTGGGGCGATTCCGCTTTGAATCGGGGAATGGCAGCCCCCAATCAGCCGCTACAGGACTATCTGTGACCAACGACCTCATAGCGTCAATGGTGCTTGCGATCTGGCTTTACCTTCTGGCCGGGCGCGGAGGGTTCTGGCTGGCAAGGCAGCGTGACGACGGGATTCCGGCGGGGGCGGGGTCGTGGCCTGCGATGACCGCAATTATTCCTGCGCGTGATGAGGCCGAATGCGTGGGTGAGACCGTCTCTTCGCTGCTGCGGCAGAATTATCCGGGCGAATTCGCGGTAATCCTGGTCGACGACCAGAGCCGCGACGCCACCGCGCAGGTCGCCCGCGATGCCGCAGCGGCGCTCGGCGCCGCCGACCGCCTCACCGTATTGTCCGGGCAGTCGCTGCCGGGAGGTTGGACGGGCAAGCTCTGGGCGCAGCACCAGGGCGTGGAGGCGGCCACGGCTGTGCCGCATCCGCCGACTTACCTCCTCCTCACCGACGCCGATATCGCCTACGCGCCCGGTGCGCTCAGAAGGCTCGTGGCACGGGCGCAATCGGGCGAATTGGTCCTGACCTCGCTGATGGCGAAGCTCCGCTGTGAAAGTCAGGCCGAGCGCATGTTCATCCCGGCGTTCATCTTCCTTTTCCAGATGCTCTATCCGTTCTCCTGGGCCAACGACCCGCGCCGCGGCACCGCCGCCGCGGCCGGCGGCTGCATGCTGGTGCGCCGCGATGCGCTCGCCCAAGCCGGCGGCATGGCCGCGATCCGCAGCGCCTTGATCGACGACTGCGCGCTGGCGAAGGTCCTCAAAGCCCAAGGCCCGATTTGGATCGGATTGACCGACAATGTGCGCAGCACCCGCGCCTACCCGGCCATTGAAGATATTCGCCGCATGGTCTCGCGCACCGCTTATGCACAATTGCGCTATTCGCCGCTGCTGCTGGTGGGAACCGTCTTCGGTCTGGCCGTCACGTATCTCGCCCCTGTGGCGCTTGCCGTCTTTGCCGGCGGCCTGGCACGCCTCCTCGGAATCCTGGCATGGCTCGCCATGGCGTTGGCCTTCCAGCCGACGCTCCGCTTCTATCGCCTGTCGCCGCTGTGGGGGCTGGCGTTGCCGGCGATTGCCGCGATCTATATGGCGTTCACGGTTGATTCCGCCTATCAGCATGCGCGCGGGCGCGGTGGCATGTGGAAAGGCCGCGCCCAAGGCAATATTCAAGATAACGTCTCGGAATTGCGATGAACGATACGAGCATAAGCGACGCCAAACATTGGCGGTCGGGAAAGGGCTACCGGGACGAGAACTTCCCGGTCGCCTCCTGGCTCATTCATCCACGGCACCGCAAGGTAATCCTGGCGTTCTACAATTTCGTCCGCACCGCCGATGACATTGCCGACCATGCCGCGCTCCCGGCACAGGAGAAACTTGGTTTGCTCGACCGCCTCGAGGCCGGTCTCATCGGCAACAGCGATGACGATGCGGCCGCTGTCGAGCTGCGCGCCGCTCTTGCCGAACGGGCGCTGTCGCCGCGCCATGCGCAGGATTTGCTCGCCGCGTTCAAGCTCGACGTGACCAAGCTCCGTTATCGCGACTGGGACGATCTGTTGCACTATTGCGCCTATTCGGCGATGCCGGTCGGTCGCTTCGTGCTCGACGTGCACGGCGAGAGCCGCGGCACCTGGCCGGCCAACGATGCGCTGTGCGCTGCGTTGCAGATCATCAATCATTTGCAGGACTGCAAGGACGATTACCGCAATCTCGACCGGGTCTACATTCCGCTCGACACGCTGGCTGCGCATAATGCCAGCGTGGAAGCGCTTGGCGAGCCGCGCGCATCGCCGGCACTGCTCGCCGCGCTGCACAGCCTGGCCGAACGCACCGAGCAATTGCTCTGCGACAGCGATGTCTTCCCGCTCTTGATCAACGACTTGCGCCTGTCGCTTGAAGTCGCCGTCATCAACACGCTGGCGCATCGCCTGACGCGCATCCTCACGACGCGCGATCCGCTCAGCGAGCGCGTCCATCTTTCCGTGCCCGCCATTGCCGGCCTGACGCTGGTCGGCATTTTGGCCGGCGCCTCCCGGCGGCTCGGTCGGCGTCTCTTGGCCACGTCGCAGAAGCCGCGGGGTGCGTGAGTGAACAAACCCACTCCGGCGGCCGAGCGCGCCTCCCGCAGCTCGTTTTATTTGGGCATGCGCATTCTGCCGCGCGCGCAGCGCGAGGCGATGTTCGAAATCTATTCGTTCTGTCGCGCCGTCGACGACATTGCTGACGACACCGGCCCGCGGGAGCTGCGTCGCGGGCAATTGGCCCGCTGGCGGTCCGACATCGACGCGGTCTATCGCGGCACGCCACCGCCGCAGCTCGCCGGCTTGGCGCAGGCGGTGCGCGGGTTTGATCTGCAACGCCAAGACTTCATCGCTATCATCGACGGCATGGAGATGGACGTCGTCGCCGACATTCGCGCTCCTGATCGCGCAACGCTCGACCTCTATTGCGATCGCGTGGCCTGTGCGGTCGGACGTCTCTCAGTGTGCGTTTTTGGCATGCAGCCCGACGCCGGCATCGCGCTTGCCGATCACCTGGGCCGCGCGCTCCAGCTCACCAACATTTTGCGTGACCTCGACGAGGACGCGGAGCTTGGCCGCCTCTACTTGCCGCGGGAGGCGCTGCAAGCGGCGGGAATCGCTGCAACCGAGCCGCGCGAGGTTCTGGCGCATCCGGCGATCGGCAAGGTCTGCGCCGGCATCGTCGAGCGGGCGCAAGAGCACTTCCGCAAAGCAAAGGCGATCATGGCGCAAAGCCCGCGCCGCGTCGTGCGGGCGCCGCGGATCATGGGCGAGGCCTATCGCATCATCCTCGCGGCACTGGTGGCGCGCGGCTTTGCGCCGCCGCGGACGCCCATTCGCCTGCCGCGCGTCAAACTCTTGTTCATCGTGCTGCGCAATCTCCTGTGATGCCATTCTGCCAATGACTGCAACGGTGCACATTATCGGTGCCGGCCTCGCCGGCTTGTCGGCCGCGCTCAAGCTTTCCGCGCGCGGTCGGCGCCTCATCGTGCACGAGGCCACGGCGTTCGCCGGCGGCCGCTGCCGTTCCTATTACGACGCGTCGGTCGGCATGACGATCGATAACGGCAATCACCTTTTGCTCTCGGGCAATCGCGCCGCGCTGGACTATCTGCGCAGCATCGGCGCCGTGGATCGGCTGGTCGGTCCGTCGACCGCGGAATTCCCTTTCGTCGATCTCGCCGGCGGCGAACGCTGGACGCTGCGCTTCAACGACGGCCGGCTGCCGTTCTGGGTGTTCGATGCCAACCGGCGCGTGCCGGGCACGCGCGCGCTCGACTATCTGCCGCTGGCGCAGCTTCTGTGGGCGCCGCCTGGCAAAGCGGTCGGCGAGGTCATCGCTTGCGATGGGGTACTGTATCGCCGGCTGGTCGAACCGCTGCTGCTCGCGGCGCTCAATATCGATCCGCCGCAGGGATCGGCGCGGCTTGCGGCCGCGATCATCCGCGAGACGCTCGCCGCCGGAGGGCGCGCTTGCCGGCCGCTGATTGCGCGTGACGGACTAGGTTCGACGCTGATCGAGCCGGCGCTGGCCCATTTAGAGCAGCGCGGCGCCACGGTGCGCATGGAGCATCAACTGCGCGCGCTGCGCTTCGGCGCCGAGCGGATCGAAGCGCTCGATTTCGGCAGCGAGACCATCACGCTCGGCGCCGATGACACCATCATCCTCACGGTTCCGCCCTATGTGGCGACGTCACTGGTGCCCGGCCTCGACGCACCGACCGAGTTCCGTGCCATCGTCAACGCGCATTTCCGCATCGAACCGCCTGCGGAGCAACCGCCGATCCTCGGCGTGCTCAACGGCACGGTACAATGGCTGTTCGCCTTTCCTGGCAGGCTGTCCGTCACCATCAGCGCCGGCGACCGGCTCATCGACGGGCCGCGGGAGGAGCTCGCTAAGACGATCTGGAACGAGGTCGCGCGTATGACCGGATTGACGGCCGCGCTGCCGCCCTGGCAGATCGTGCGCGAACGGCGCGCCACCTTCTCGGCCACGCCCGCGCAAGACGCCAAACGTCCAGGACCGGCCACCGGGTGGCGCAATCTCGTGCTGGCCGGCGATTGGACAGATACCGGCCTGCCAGCTACGATTGAGGGCGCGATCCGATCCGGCAACCGCGCCGCCGAAATGATCGCGAAATTACAATGATGGAAGACACTCTCGAACAGCCTTTCCAAACGGCGAAGCAACAAACGTTCGCTCGTCCGCTCGGCGATAGTCTCGAACGGCACATCCAAAACGCAACGCAGGCGCTGCTCGCGCAGCAGCGCCCGGACGGCCATTGGGTGTTCGAGCTCGAGGCCGATGCCACCATTCCCGCCGAATACGTGCTGCTGCGGCATTACCTCGGCGAGCCGGTGGACGCGGCGCTTGAGGCCAAGATTGCCGTCTATCTGCGCCGCATCCAAGGCGACCACGGCGGCTGGCCGCTGTTCCGCGACGGCGACCTCGACGTCAGCGCGACCGTGAAGGCTTATTTCGCACTGAAGATGATCGGCGATTCGGTTGACGCCGATCATATGCGCCGCGCCCGTGAGGCGGTTCTTGACCGCGGCGGCGCCGCGCGCGCCAACGTGTTCACACGGATCATGCTGGCGCTTTTCGGATTTATTCCCTGGCGTGCGGTGCCGGCAATGCCGGTCGAGATCATGCTGCTGCCGAAATGGTTTCCGCTCCATCTCGACAAGATCTCGTACTGGAGCCGGACCGTCATCGTTCCCTTGCTGGTGCTGATGGCGAAGAAACCGCAGGCGCGCAACGCCAAGGGCGTGCGTATCGACGAGCTGTTCCTCGAACCGCCGGAGACGCTCGGGCCGGTGCCGAAGGCACCGCAGCAGAAGGCGTCGTGGTTCTGGTTTTTCCGCGGCGTCGACAATGTGTTGCGCGCGGCGGAGCCGTACTTTCCCCGCAACACGCGGCAGCGCGCCATCGATCGCGCGGTCGCCTGGGTGAGCGAGCGATTGAACGGCGAGGACGGACTCGGCGCCATTTTCCCGGCGATGGCGAACAGCGTGATGATGTTCGACGCGCTCGGCTTCCCCGACAATCATCCGCAGCGCGCCATTGCGCGGAAGTCGGTCGAGAAGCTGTTGGTGGTGCACAAGGACGAGGCCTATTGCCAGCCCTGCGTGTCGCCGATCTGGGACACGGCGCTCACTTGCCATGCTTTGTTGGAAACCGGCGATGCCCGCGCGGCCGCCGAGGTCAAGCGCGGCCTCGATTGGCTCACCCCGAAACAAATCCTGGACGTGCGCGGCGATTGGATCGCGCGGCGCTCCGATCTTCGTCCCGGCGGCTGGGCTTTTCAGTACGCCAACCCGCACTATCCGGACGTCGACGACACCGCAGTCGTCGCCATGGCGATGGATCGGCTGCAAAATCTGTCCGGGCGGCGGGACTTCGACGGCGCGCTGGCGCGCGCCCGCGAATGGATTTTGGGGATGCAGAGCGAGAACGGCGCCTGGGGCGCCTTCGACGCCGACAACGAATATTATTACCTCAACAACATTCCGTTCGCCGACCACGGCGCGCTGCTCGATCCGCCGACCGAGGACGTCACCGCGCGCTGCCTGTCGATGCTCGCGCAGTTCGGCGAGACGACAGCGAGCAGTGCGGTGGTGGCGAAAGGGGTCGACTATCTGCGCCGAACGCAGCTCGCGGAAGGCAGTTGGTTCGGCCGCTGGGGCATGAATTACATTTACGGCACCTGGTCGGTGCTCTGCGCGCTCAACGCCGTCGGCGTCGATCACCAGGCGCCGGAGATGCGCAAGGCGGTGGACTGGCTCCTCGCCATTCAAAACGATGACGGCGGCTGGGGCGAGGACGGCGCCAGCTATAAGCTCGACTATCGGGGCTACGAGCCCGCGCCGTCCACCGCGTCACAGACGGCCTGGGCGCTGCTCGGATTGATGGCCGCCGGCGAAGTCGATCATCCCGCGGTCGCGCGCGGCATCGCGTACCTCGCCTCAACCCAAGGCGCCCACGGCTTCTGGAACGAGCCGCGCTATACCGCGACCGGTTTTCCACGTGTTTTCTATCTGCGCTACCACGGCTATGCGAAGTTTTTTCCGCTGTGGGCGATGGCGCGCTACCGCAATCTCCAGCGCGGTAATACGCCCGCGGTAGCTTATGGGATGTAGCGCGCGGCACGCAAATTCCCAGGCGAGCGACACGATGGTGCGGTCTCATCACAATCAATGGCAGCCTTGTTCGAAACGCGCGCGTTCGGCCTCCGAAAGCTAATTCAGACCAGGCTTTGCCCTACCGCGATCGAGATCGTCACCCAGTGCCAGGACCGCTGTTTTGTCCGGTTCGGCCGGGACGCTTGGCAGCGGATGGGTGACTAACCAGAGCTTGCGCGTTGCGACGGTGGGATTGATGCCCCCCGGCACTGCCGAACTCGGCCGGAAACCAAGCGCGTGCTTGCAAATCTGGTGCAATCCCTCCGGGCCGATCGGGTTATGATTCCCTGCTAGCAGGGTATTCTGCAGGGAAATCTCAGCAACTCCATCTTTCTGTCAGCCGATTAGGGAAAATTACCACGCTTCTTCAATGGCTTGGTTGTTAACTCCCTGGGCAAGTTGAGCAGGGAATTTGTTCTATTGCGCGGGAATTTCCCTTGCGCATTGAGCCGGCCGAGGCATTGCTTTTGCCATTGAAGTATTTATACATACTTCTATCATGCGTTACAAGCGCAACCAGGTGGAAGAGGCGATCTGCCGGACGTTCGACGCAGAGGATGCCCGTGCTGTTGAACTTAAGTTGCGCTTGAAGCGTCTACTGGTAACCGACCGGCGCGCAGGTCGTGGCAAACGCACGCCAGAGAATCCGAGGCGTCACTTTGCCTTTTATAGCCACGAGGCACCAGGGTCAGGCGTTGAGGTCATGTTCTCGGCGTACGAGGCGTTCGCGCTATATACGGGACTATTGATGCTTGAACACGGAATTCCACAGGCGACGGTCGTCAGCATTCTGCGCCAGCTCCGCTCGGATCTTGAGCGCGCGCACCGCGAGACCTTGAGAAAAGATCCTCGGCTGTTGTTTGATCCGGACGCTGTACAAGGGATGGCAGGGCCCGGCATGATCGCTGTCGATAACACGGAGCCGATATTCCTGGTTTTTGTAAAGCTTTCCGGTTCGACTGCCAAGCGCGTTGATGAGCTGATAACGGTATGTGACGGGCGTGATGCAATGAACTCGTTCATCCATAAGCATTCTGCCGCGGGCGCAACGTTTTTTGAGCTCGTCGGTCTCATGCACCGGCTATCGACCAACCTCGTGAAAACCCGTCCCGTCAAACGCGGCCGGTCTACGATCTAACGCAGGTGAGAAAATGTCGATAACCAGCAACGGAGCCACGGCGATTTAAAGTATCAGTAAGCACCGCAAATGGGTGCGTAAAGGAGGCGTGATGATGCGCAAGAAAAAACCCTCATCGAAGTCCTACGATATCGGCTACGGCAAACCGCCGAAGAATCATCGATTCCGGAGGGGCGAAAGCGGCAATCCCTCGGGGAAGCGCAGAAAAGCGTCGGCGCCCGATCTCAAGGCGCTACTGGAACGAGCGCTCAACAAGAAAGTGCGCCTTCGACAGGGCGAACAAGACCGCATTCTCAGTAGGGGTGCGGCCGGCATCGAACAACTTGTCGATCAATTTGCCGCCGGCGATCGCAATGCCCGACGCGATCTGATGGCGGTCGCGGAGAAACTTGGGATCGATTGGACCGCGGGCCATTGGCAAGCCATCGAGTCCGCACTGGAAGAAAACGTCGCGGCCGAAGACGAAGAGTTGCTCGCCGACTTCGTGCAGCGCCACGGCGGTCGGTACGATCGTCGGGATGACAGCGTCGGCGACCTGCCGCCGCAAAAATCAAATGTTCTTGCCCTCCCCTTAAAAGATTCAAACCCGCCGGCTCTGCCACGCGAGCGTTTGGACGAGTGAGTACCACCAGAAGAACCAAGAAATCCACCTACCAGTAAAAGGAGTAGCACCATGAGCAACTTGTACATTCCAAAATCGCGAATCGTCGAGGCCGCTTGCCGACGCGATTTCCTGAGCTTCTTCCAGTGGTGCTTTCATGTCTTGGAGCCGGGTTCGACGCTGAACCTGAACTGGCACCACTATGCCATGGCCTATCACCTTGAGCTTGTGCTGCGCGGCGTTATTAAGCGGCTGATTATCGTTGCGCCGCCGCGGACGCTTAAATCCCTGATGGCTTCGGTGGCGTTCCCGGCCTACATGTTAGGTCGCGATCCCACCAAGCGAGTGATCGGCATCAGCTACGGCTCCGACCTACAAATTAATTTCAGCAATGACTGCCGCACGTTGGTCGACAATCCACGCTACCAAAGGTTCTTTCCTAGAATACAGCTTTGGAAAAATACAGAGACTGAATTCCACACCACGCAGGGGGGATATCGCAAGGCGAGATCAGCCGAGGGAAGCCTCACGGGGATCGGCGGCCATATTTTAATCCTGGATGATTTTCAAAAGCCACTGGATGTGCTCTCGGAAGCGAGCCGAGCTAAGACCAACCGCCTTTATTACAGCACCGTGGCGTCGCGCATCAATAACCAGCACACCGGAGCGATTGTGGTCATCGGACAACGCCTCCACCCCGATGACCTCATCGGTACGCTGTTGCGCTCAGGAGAAGATTGGACGCTGCTCAAGCTTCCCGCGATTGCTGAGAAGGAGGAACGAATTTCGATCGGACCGGACCGCTGCCATGTGCGCCGCGCCGGCGACCTTCTTCACCCGGAGCAACAATCGCGCGAATGGCTCGACGCCCTTCTGTCTGAAGATCCCGAAACCTATTGGGCACAACATCAGCAAAGTCCGATCCCGCCTGGCGGCTTCATGATCAAACGGGACCAGATCCAGTATTGTGATGAGCTGCCTAGGAGGGCCTCGTCGTCAGTGTACATTCAAAGTTGGGATACTGCCTCAAAGCCCGGTGAGTCGAACGCAAGGTCGGCATGCGTGGACTTGCTGGTTCAAGAAAACAAGTATTTTATTGCGCACGCATTGGTGGGCCAATGGGAGTACCCTGATTTGAGGCAGCGCATGCTCTCTCGTGCAGCTGAGCAAAAACCGAATGTGATCTTGATCGAGGACGCGGGACTGGGAACAGGATTGATCGGCGATCTGAAACAAAAGGGACTGCCTATCATTGCTGTTAGACCCGAAGGAGACAAGGTAACCCGTCTCCTGCGCCAAATATCGAAGTTCGCAAATCGTCAAGTGTTCTTGCTCAGAGGCGCGCCTGGGCGTGTGGACCTGGAGAGCGAATTATTTGCTTTTCCAGGCGGCCGGCACAATGACTTGGTCGACGCGCTTACCCAAGGATTAGGCCACAAGCACGTGCCTCACTTATGGAATGATAAGGCAGTAGAAAACTATGGAAAGCTCCTGTTCGGACTTATGCCCTATGGGGCCGGGCGCTAGGCCATAACCGCTCGAAATCGATCACAGCGAGGTTTTCGCGCCAACTGATAGGGCTCGTGAAGTAAATAAAATAGTCGCCGGCATGACGGGCATTGAGATCGAGGTGTTCGGCTATCGCGGCATGAAGGAATACGAGATCGCCTTCGACGGCTTCGTCGTGAAGGCGGAATATCTCTTGGGCGGGGTGGAAGGGCTCGGCTTCAAGCAGCTCATGGCGACTTTCGAATCCGCGCGCATCCAGACCGCGGCGCGCGCCATCGGCGCTCGAAGACGCGCTCGGCTATGCGCTCGAGCGCGTGCAGTTCAGCGAGCCGATCGCCAATTTCCGGCGCGTCGTCGACAAGATTGCCATGATGGCGGCCGAGATCATGATCGCGCGCCAGCTCACCTATTATGCGGCGCGGCAGAAGGATGCCGGCGGCGCTGACCTCAAGCCGGCATGGCTAACCTATCTTCGGTGTTCGCTTCCGCAACCGAACCCCGGGGCCGCCGCCGTTTTCATCGATAAACTCGACACCGGCTGCCTCAAGTGCCCGACGTACCGCCAAGTCGTTTGCCGTGGTCATCGAGGTCTCGCTCTCGGCACCCTCCGCTCGCTTAATCGTAGCTAGCCCCAGGGCTGCCTCGCGGGCGAGGTCTTCGGCACTCCAACGCAGCAGTCCCCGGGAAGCCCTTATTTGAGCGCTCGTAAGGGGCTTTGATTTTTTCGTTGACTTCATTGGTATCTAGAGATACGTTTTGGATCACATGATCCGTAATGGCTGACCGGTACGAAAAGCCATTTTGGACTTTTGGAGCGCGCTATGAAACAGCCAATGTGGACAAATTCGCTAGAGAACCGCCGTTGTTTTATCGGCGGCTCGGACGCCCGGATCATTATGGGCGATGACGAGGCCGCCCTGCTGCGGCTGTGGCGGGAAAAACGCGGGGAAGTCGAGCCGGAGGACCTGTCCGGCAACCTGATCGTGCAACTCGGCCTCGCAACCGAGAAGCTTAATCGGCGCTGGTACCAAGCCAATACTGGGCGGGTCGTCACAGACGTCCAACAATGGGTCCGCCATCCGACCCTTCGCTGGATGGCGGCGACCCTCGACGGTCGTGTCGAAGGCTGCGATGTGTTCGAGAGCAAATTCATGCTGCCGTGGTCG
>Ga0208188_1001090_pt1 | contig 12553 bp, 10 predicted proteins | sample June2015DPH_8_50_FD_184698 | JGI IMG/M metagenome (GOLD analysis project Ga0208188, IMG submission 184698) | Peatland microbial communities from SPRUCE experiment site at the Marcell Experimental Forest, Minnesota, USA - June2015DPH_8_40... | ecosystem: Environmental > Terrestrial > Soil >...
CCTATGGCATCGACGATCCCGAGGTCGAAGGCGTCGCCTGCCATTTTACCGTTCCCGAGCGCGGCGGCGTGAAGGGCTGGATCGGCGTCGCCGAGCAGGTGTCGGACATTTCGCTTGCCTGCCGGCAGATCGGCCCGATCCGCTTCAAGGCGAAATTCGCGCAAGGCGAGGACATGTTCCGCCAGCGCCGCTCCATGTTCTTCAAGAAGATGCAGATCGTGCGCGGCTGCGACACCAAGCGCAACGTCCTGGTCTACATGGTCTATACCGACCGCCTCATCGAAGGCTCGCCGAAGAATTCCACCTCGTCGGTACCGATCATGCCGTGGGGCGCAAACGATCAGATCCAGAAGTGCGAGGACTTCGTCGAGAAGTAGCGGCGGAAGCAATGCCGTTGCAAAATCGAGTCACCCCTTTCGGAGAGCTATCTGCTTCGTCGGCGCGCGGGTTGTTCATGGGCAACCGCGGCGGGCGATTTCATACCGATGCGAAGACGTTGACGGCGCGCCGCTGGGCGTCGCGGCAATGGATCTGCTGCGTGCTCGACTTTAAGGGCCGCCGGCGCGACGTCTGGGGCCGTTTCTACACCGAGCTGTTTTTTCTTGACGAGCCGACCGCGCTTGCGGCCGGGCATCGGCCTTGCTTCGAGTGCCGCCGCAGCGATGCGGAGACTTTTGCCGAGACATGGCGAGAGGTGCACGGCCTCGTGGATCGGCCTCGCTCCGGCGAGATGGACGAAGTGCTGCATGCGCAACGCCTGCGCGGTCGCGGCAAACGCCTACACCGGCGCAATCTCGACGAACTACCCGACGGCGCCTTCGTCGCGCTGGAGCAGGCGGCCTTCGCGGTCCGCGGCGATGCGCTGCTGCGCTGGACGCCGGCAGGTTACGATGCCCGCACGCTGCGGCCGCGCGGCATCGCTGTCGATGTGCTCACCCCGCCGGCGATTCTTGCGGTCCTGTCCGCCGGCTACCAACCGCGCTGGCATCCGAGCGCGAAAGAATAGTTGCAAATCATTGCCTTGGTGATCGCGATCGCGCCGCTGGGGGGACGTATGACGCAATGCAGCATTATGACATTTGTTCGCGGCATTCGCCATACGAGCAGCATGCATGTCGCCGTTGGGATTTGCGGGATTCAACCAAATGTACGGACACGGGCAGTGCCGTGCGGACCGCGGGGAAGCTTAACCGCGGGGACGCGCAACGATTGCTTCGAGGCGTCTGAACATCATTCCACCGTAATAAATAACATGTTATTGTGTATTGGGTCCTCAACCAAGGACCGTAGGGAGGTATCCATGAAGCTTGTCGCGCTGGTCGCAACCGTTGCGTTTTCCGTCGTGGCTTCGCTGGGCGGGACAGTCGCCGCCATGGCACAATCGGATTGCAAGACCTTGGTCAAGGCGTCGCCGTTCGGTCCGGATGACGAGACCGGGGCGACCAATCGGGTCACCCCGGCGGTCACCAAGGCAGCCGCCGCCGAAATCCAGACCGGTAAAGTCACTCCAATGGCCTTTAATCTCGTCGACGGCGTGCCGCTGTTTGGCACGAGGTTCACGAAGACGGTCTTGACCAGCTTCGCGCTGGTGCCCGGCGCCGAGTATGGCAAGAACAAGCTCAGCTACATGGAAGACACGTATTTGAGCCAAAGCCACGTCGGTACGCACCTCGACGGGTTGGGCCATATTGGCATCAAGGACTGCTATTACAATCAGACGCCGATGGGCAAGTATGTGACCCAGAACTATTTGAAGAAGCTCGGCATCGAGCACATCAAGACGTTCGCGACCCGCGGCGTCATCATCGACCTCGTCAAAGTGTTCCAGGATGCCGGCAAGCTGAAGGCGAACGCCGCCTGCACCAGCCCGTGCCTCGATGGCGGAACGGTCATTACCGAAGCGGATCTGCAGGCCGGGTTGAAGCTTTACAACGTGACGCTGCGCGAGGGTGATGCGGTGTTCCTGAATACGGGCTGGGGCAATTTGTTTCAGCAGTTCCCGAAGCAGAACGCCGCCTACAACAGTTCCGAACCGGGCTTGAGCAAGTCGGCGGGGGAATGGCTGGCGGATCAAAAGGTGGTCGTGGTGGGAGCTGATACCTGGGCTGTGGAAGTAATCCCGAGCGAGGATAAGGAGGAAGCCTTCCCGGTGCACAAGATCCTGCTCACCGACAACGGCATCCATATCATCGAGAACGTTCGCACGGATCTGATCGCCGCCGAGGCGGCGAGCACCAAGCGCGCGACCTTCTTCCTGTCGCTGACGGTCCCGAAGGCCGTCGGCCTGACGGGCACCTTCGTCAATCTCGAAGCGATCCAGTAGGCATCGAGTTATCGGCTTGAACTTGGATGGCACGGCGACGGCGTCCCTAGTCGGGCGCCGTCAGTTTCTTACGGTCCTGGTCGGCGCTGCCCTCGCGGCAGCGCCGGCGCACGCGCGAGAGAGCAGCGAGCCGTTCCGGATCGCGTTCGCGAACCTCAACGAGGACCCGACCGCGCACCTCGATGGGCTCGGTTTCACCGGAGCCGAGGTCAGGCGCAGCTTCGAACTGGCGGCGCGCACTTTGCCGGTGGAGTTGATCTATTACGACAATGCCGGCGACGGCGAAAAGGCGGTCGCCAATGCCGACGATGCCATCGCCCGTAAAGTCGATCTGCTGATCGAGTACAACGACGATATCGAGGCCAATGCCGAGATTGGCCGCAGGATGCACAGGGCCGGCATTCCGGTGCTGGCGTTGAATTATCCGGTGCCGGGTGCGCCGCTCTATGCGGCCGACAACCTCGCGGCCGGCCGCATCGCCGGCAAGACGCTCGGCGAGTTCGCCCGGGAGAACTGGGCGGATCAGACGGTGGTCGCCGTCATCGCCGGCGACCTCGGTAATACGGCGCCCTATCTGGCCGACCGGGTCCAGGGAATAACCGAAGCCCTGCAGCAGGTGCTTCCGGATATTGCGGTGACGCGGCTCGATACCAGCGGCAATCCTGTCCGGGTGCAAGGTCTGCTCGGTAAATTCCTGGCCGCCCAGACCAGGCGGAAGGTTCTGGTTGCGGCTCTGGACGATCCGACCGCTCTCGCCGCCAAGGAAGCGATCGAACGAGCCGGCCGCATCGGCGATTGCGCCATCGTGGGCCAAGGCGTCGACCGCAGTATCCATGGCGGCGCCAGCGAAAAGAAGGAGCTCGATCCAAGCAACCGCAGCAGCATCGTTCTCGGATCGGTGGCCTATTATCTCGACCGGTATGGCTACGAGGTGTTGCCGCTAGCGATCAAAATGCTGCAAGGCGCCGAGGTGCCGGCGAAAACAACGACCAAGCACATCCTGATTTCCGCGAGGAATGTGTTCATCGAATACCCGCCCTACGACATGAATTGACACGATCAATCCACATTGGCGCCGGGCGGGGCAGCCCAAAGTGCCCGATCCAGACAAGAGTGCGCCTATCCGCCTGCTCCCGGAATGAAGCACCGGATCGAAATGGACGGTCTGATCCCGTTGTCCCAAGTCTTATAGTACCAGACGACAGGAAAGCCGAATTTGTTCGGCAGGTCGATCATTGCGTTCGCTGGAACGTCATACCACTGGCCTTCTATCTTCACCCGATACTTGTTGCCCCTCATGTCGTATTCGACTGCTTCGGGTTTCCAACCGTCGGCAGTCGAGCAGCAGCCCTCGCTCAATTTGTTCTGAAGTGAGTTCGCCCAAGCCCTCATTTCAGAGGACGTCGGGCCTAATTGTCCGTGGTCCGCCGCCGCGGCGGGATGGGAGGGCGTTAAAAACAAAACAGCAATGGAAACAAGTCGGATGACATCGCCCAACATATTCGTCACGCGAATGTGATGGCCGGAGCGTTCGGGCCACCATTTGTGCAAGCGACGTCCGAGGTTCGCGAGCTGCGCCGGCAGCTGAGCAACAACCACTTGGATCTACCCTCTGTTCGATCCTCACCTTCGGCCTGACGACGAAACGGGCGCGACACAATCAATTCGCAGTGGCGGGCGGCCCGAAATAGTAGATGCTGTTCTCGCCGGCCCCTGGCTCTGCCATTGTTGCAAAGGTCATGCCGCCATTCGATCCCGCGGATGCGACGGGGTTGATCGCGAAACCCTGCAGGACCTTGCCATTGGTCAGGCGATCGCCAACCATCGCGATCCGTCTGAGGTTGTCGCGCGGTTGACCGGCGTATAATCCCAGCGCGCCGGGACCGCCGTCGATACCGGCGATGAAGGCCACCACATCGCCTGGACCGAGGCTGGGCCATGCGCCGAAGGTCGCGAATGTGCCGCCGCCAGGCGCGCTATCCCCCACGGCTGCGATTTCCATGAGGCCGCCAGGGGTGGCGAGCAGCACCGCTTCCTTGGTGGCGTCGCCGGATCGGAGCTGGGCGCCGAGCGCGACATTGTCTTCGTCGTTGATGGCGACGCGCTCCGACAACCGCACCAGCATAGCGCCGCTCGGCCCAAGATCGCCGACGCCCACGAGCATTCGCAAGTCCCGAGTCCCGGCCAGGAAGATGCCGCCGAGCACGGCCGCGTGCTCAAGCACGGCCGGAAATGCGATTACGCCTTTGTTGTTGATGGCCGGCACGCCGAATTTGTCGAACGTGCCGCGAGCGGGTGGTGGGAGCCGGTCGCCCTCGGCCACGAGCTTGCGGAGCTTGCCGCCGCTGTAGAGATAGAGCGCCTGGAAGGTCTCGCGTCCGCGGCGCACCGTGGCCACGAACGCGACCTCGTCCCAGTTGTTGATAGCCGGAGCGTCGAACTCAACGAAGGTCCCGGTAAACACGCCCGGTGCATCGTTTCCGCTCAGGGCAATCGGCTTCAGCGTGCCCTCGCTGGCCAAGAACACCCCCTCGGTGGTGCGAGCGCCGGCTACGGCTGCCCCGAACGCGACCTTGTCGGAATCGTTGAGCGCGGGAATCGGATGTCCGGCGAATTCCGACAAACTGCCGGCGCCCGGCACTACGTCGCCAATCCCTGCGACCTTGACCACGCCGCGGCCGGTCGCGAGGAAAATGCCCTCCCGCATCTTGCTGCGCAGCACGCTCGCGTAGAACGCCACGTGCCCACGAGCATTGACCGGGGCAACGATCGGCTGCGCCGCGATGTCGAAGCGGTCGAAGCTGCCTCCGGTCGGAGCCGGCTGACCGGACGCGACGACGAGGTGTAGGCTCGGCAGGGCGGGCGCCGGGCGCCGCTCGCTTACCGCCGGCGGCGGCGGCGCTAGATAGGCCCAGAGCACGCCGCACCAGAGACACAGCATGGCGATTGCGGCGATCAACAACCGCGCGCCTGCGCTGGCAAGCAAGGGTCCGCGGCTCGAGCGCGATACCATCATCGTCGGTCCGCTTCAATTTTTCAGCATGCCGGCCTTGAGCGTGGCGACGTCGTGGCGGATCATCTCGATATAGGTGCCGGCTTCGCCACCCGGCTTCGACAGCGAATCGCCGTAGAGCGTGCCGGCGATGGTAGCGCCCGTCTCCTTGGCGATGCGTTCCATTGCGCGCGGGTCGGTGATGCTGTCGAGGAACAGGGCATGCACGTGCTCCGCCTTGATCTGTTGGGCGAGCCGCGCCAGCTCGGCCGCCGACGGCTCGCTTTTGTTGGTCCAGCCGTTGATCGAGATCAGCGTGATCGCGCAGGCCTTCGCCAGATATTGGAGCGAATCGTGCGAGGCAATGATGCGCCGCTTTGCCACCGGCACGGCTGCCATCTCGGTCCGCAGCCAGGCATCGACCGTTTGCAGCTGCTTGATATAGGCGCTCGCGCGCGCCTGGTAGTCGGCCGCATTGGCGGGGTCGACCCGCGCCAGGGCTTGAGCGATGTTCTTCACGTAGACAATGCCGTTCTTGGGATCCAGCCAGGCATGCTGATCGATGACCGGTGCCGCTTCCTTGCCGCTGATCGGGTGCTCCTCCTCGCCGGTAATCGTTTTCGCGCCTCGGCTTGCCACCACCTTGGTGCCGGTGAAGCCCGCCTGCTTGAGCAGCGGCTCCAGCCACGGCTCGAACTCGTCGTTGAGATCGTTCATGAAGACGATCCGGGCCGCGGCCACCGTGCGGCTGTCGGCAAGCGTCGGCTGGTAGAGCTCGGTGTCGCCGTCCGGGCCGACGATGGTTGCGAGGTCGATGTGATCGCCGGCGACGTTCGCAACCATGTCGGCGAGCACGCTGAAAGTCGCAACCACGGTCGGCTTGTCGGCGGCGCGCAGAGGGGCAGTCGGCAACACCACGAGTGCGACGAGAACGACTAGCGCCACCATGGCGATGCCGGTCCGATGGATCATTGAGCAACCTCCTCCACAGCCTTCCTCTTGTCGAGGCGCATTCGACCGGCGCCAATCAGGGACAGGCCGTATATGATGCCGCCCGCAAGCACAATGGCCGGTCCGGACGGCACATTGGCATAATACGATGTCAGCAGCCCGGCATAGTCGGCCGTCATTCCGATCGCGATATTGAGCGCGATGGTCGGCCAAATCCTTTGGGTCCAACACAGCGCCGCTGCGGCTGGGAGTAACATCGGCCCGATCGCCAGCAAAGTTCCAAATGCTTGAAAGCTGGCGACCAGGTTGAGCACGACGGCGGCGAGGAAGATGCCCCGAAACAGGCCGCCGCCGGCACCGATCGAGCGCAGGAAGGCCGGATCAAATGACTCGACCGCCAGTGGCCGGTAGATCGCTGCCAGCACCAGCAAGGTCACACTGCTGACGGCGGCGATGAACAGCAGGCCGCGCATGTCGACCGCGAGCACGGTGCCGAACAGGACGTGCGTCAGGTCCACATTGCTGCCGCGGGCGGAGACGATCATCACGCCCAACGCCAGGGAGACCAAATAGAACGCGGCGAGGCTCGCCTCTTTGCGTTTCGGCTGCAGCCGCGCCGTCAATCCCGCCGAAACGGCAACCAGCGCTCCCGTCAAGAGACCGCCGACGCTCAGCGCCGTGAAAGAATAGCCGGCATAAAGGAATCCGAGGGCCGCTCCCGGCATGACCGCATGGGATAGGACGTCGCCCTCGAGGCTCATTCGGCGCAGCAGCAGCAGCGTGCCGACGGGGCCGCTGGCGAGCGCGAGCGCAAGACAAGCGACAAGCGCCGTGCGCATGAACCCGAACATTTCGAACGGGCCGATCAGCAGACCGTATGCCCAGCTCATTCGAGCTCCCGGCTCTCGGGCCGCTCCTGCAGCATCTTGCGGGCGCGCATCAGATTGTCGGTGGTCAGCACCGCAGCGGTGTCACCCCATCCGATGCATGATCGCGCCAGCAGCAGCGTGGTCGGAAAATGTTCGCGCACCTGATCGAAGTCATGGAGCGCGGCGATCACGGTGCGGCCCTCGCGATGCCAGCGCCGCACCAGTTGCAACAGGTCGTCGGTGGTTCGTTCGTCCACCGCCGTAAAAGGCTCGTCGAGCAGGACGACGGCCGCATCCTGCACGAGGAGACGCGCGAACAGCGCGCGCTGGAATTCGCCGGCCGACAAATCTGCGATCCGGCGCGCGCCGAAACCGTCGAGGCCGGAAGCCGCCATCGCGTCGGCAACGCGGACGGTCAGCGTGTCGGGCGGACGGCGGAACGCGCCGAACGACCGCCAGCCACCGAGCGCCACCAGCTCGCCGACCGTGATCGGAAAGTCGCGATCGAGCTCAGATTGCTGCGGCAGATAGGCGAAGTGTTCGCCGACGGCGGCAGTTGACCGGATCTCGCCGGTTCGCGGGGGCAAAATGCCGGCCAGCGCCTTAATCAGCGAACTCTTGCCCGCCCCGTTCGGGCCGACCACCGCGGTGAGGCTTCCGGCCGCGAACTGCCCCGTCAGATTGCTCAATGCCGGCCGGTCGCGATAGGCAATGGAGAGGTTCTTGACCTCGATGGAAGCGCCCTGACGAGGTGGCGCCGTTTGCTCGGACCCCGCCGCGCGGTAGCCGCCGTCAAAGAACCGCTGGACGATTGCTCCCGAATGGCCGCCGGCCGCCCACACGCCGCGCGCCCGCCTCAGCATTGCCGCCACCGACCGGCGCGGTCGAGCACCATTTGCAGTTTTCGCCATTCGACCGTCGGCGCCGATATCTTGCGGCATTCAAGTCAGTCTATGGAGGGGGTGACGGAGGGTCAACCTGACCAGCCGCGGGCTGCCGTCACCCCCGCGATCGCTCCCACGCGGTGGCGACGATCGCCGCCATGATCGCCTGGCTGGCGACGATGATAGCGACGCAGCCGGTCCAGCCGGCGGCATCCCAGACAAATCCGACGAGAAAGGCGCCGGCGCTGCCGCCGATATAAAAGCTCGAGGCGTAAAGCCCGGCGGCCGCCGAGCGTCCCTCCTTGGCGATGGTGATGACGTAGCCGGTGGAAACCGCCTGGCACGATAGCCCGCAGGTGGCGCAGAGCGTCAGTCCGATGACGATCACCGGGACGGGTGGGGCGAGCAGCATGAGCGTGCCGGCCGCCCACAGCGCGATGATGCCGAGCACGAAGCGGCGGCGTCCGAACAAGGCGATGGCGCGCCCGACCCACGGCACCACCAAACTGCCGCCGAGGTAGCTGGCAAAGAGGGCGCCCAAGAGCGTCGGCGTGAAGTAGTACGGCGATGCGGCGAGGTGAAAGCTCACATATGTGAAAGTGGCGATGAAATTGAACAGCACGCCGAAACCGACGGCATAGATGGCAAGGAGCCGCGGGTTGCTCAGGTGCGCCAGCATTTGCCGCGCCGAGGCAAAAAAACCGTCGGAGCGGACGAAGCGGCGTTCGCGCGGCAGCGCGATCGTGACGATCAGCCCTCCGGCCAGCGTGAGCAGAGCCACTGCGGCAAAAGAAACGCGCCAGCCGAGCAGATCGGCCACCGCGCCGGTGACGAACCGGCCGCAGAAACCGCCGACGCTCGATCCGGAAATAAACAGCCCGGCGACGCGCGGCACGTCCGCCGGCGGCCATTCGTCGCCGACATAGGCGACGGCCACGGTGAAGATCGGCGGCAACAACAGTCCCTGCACGAAGCGCCAGAACACAAGTTGCGGCACGCTGGTCGCCAAAGCCATGATCAGCGTCGGCACCACGATTGCGAACGCGGCGGCGGTGATCAGGCGTTTGCGGCCGAGAACGTCGGCGAGCGCGCCGGTGAACGGCGCGGTGAGCGCGATGGCCGCGGTGCCGGCGGTCATCAGCGCGCTGATGTCGCCGGCGCCGACGCCGAATTCGAGCGCCAGCTCGGGCAGCAGCGCCTGCGGCGAATACAGATTGACGAAGGCGGTGAAGCCCGCCGTGGCAACGGCGAGCGCGCGGAAATCCAAGGCCATGCCGCATTATGCGTGACGCCGGGCGCTAAAGCATCCCTGCGCAGGGAATGCGAGGCGCGCCCCGGTGCATAACGGCCGATGCATTGGCGCACGATTCAGAACTGAATTCTAACTGCTGCGCCGGTGGCGGACTGTTCGCGCGTCGCTGCGGCGAGTCATCACGCCGCGGACTTGCGCCGGTGAATGTCCTTCACGTCGGCGAAGGAAATGGCCGGATTGTGCTCGGCGGTATATTCGAGGTTGAAGGCGTTGCGGGCGAGAAAGACAAGATCGCCGTCAAAATCCTCGGCAATGGATGAGTGGTAGCTCGCCACGAATTGATCGAGCATTTTGCGGTCGTCCGCCGCGAGCCAGCGCGCGAACTGAAATTCGGGCGTGTCCCAGCCGATCTCCAGCCCATATTCGGCGGCGAGCCTTGCTTGCAGCACGTCGAGCTGCAATTGGCCAACCACACCCACCAGGGCAGGGGATCCATCCGTCGGCCGGAAAACCTGAGCTACGCCTTCCTCGGCCAGTTGCTGCAGCGCCTGCTTCAGCTTCTTGGCGCGCATGGCATCGGGCAAACGAACCCGCCGCAGAATCTCCGGCGCAAAATTCGGCACGCCGGCAAAATTGAGATCCTCGCCTTCGGTCAGGGTGTCGCCGATGCGGAGCGTGCCGTGGTTGGGAATCCCCACCACGTCGCCGGCATAAGCTTCCTCCGCGAGTGCGCGATTTTGCGCAAAGAAGAATTGCGGTGCGTGCAGGCTGATGGTCTTCCCAGACCGCACCTGCTTGACCTTCATGCCGCGTGCGAGCTTGCCGGAGCAAAGTCGCACGAAGGCGATCCGGTCGCGATGGTTAGGGTCCATGTTCGCTTGGATCTTGAAAACAAAGGCCGACAGGCCGGGTTCGGTGGCAGCGACGATCCGCCTGTCGGCCGCCTGCGCCCGGGGCGGCGGCGCCAGCACGGCGAGCGCATCGAGCAGATCGCCGACGCCGAAATTCTTCAGCGCGCTGCCGAAGAAGATCGGCGTCAAGTGGCCTTCGGCGAAAGCCTGTTGGTCGAATCGCTTGCAGGCATGACGCACCAAGTCGAGTTCGCCGGCAAGGGTCGCCGCGTCGAGATTGGCATTCAAAGCGGCAATGTCGGCGATCGTCATTTCGCGGAGCCTGCCGGCCATGCCGGCATCGCCATCGAGCAGGCGGACGCCGCCGGTCGCCACATCGATCGTGCCGACGAAATCGCGCCCGCGCCCGGCCGGCCAGGTGATCGGCGCGGCGTCGAGCGCCAGCGTCTTCTCGATCTCGTCGATAAGTTCGAACGGATCCCGGCTCTCGCGGTCCATCTTGTTGATGAAGGTGATGATCGGAATGTCGCGCAACCGGCAGACCTCGAACAGCTTGCGCGTTCGCGGCTCGATGCCTTTGGCGGCGTCGATCACCATCACCGCCGAGTCGACCGCCGTGAGCGTCCGATAGGTGTCTTCGGAAAAGTCCTCGTGGCCGGGCGTATCGAGCAGATTGAACACACGCCCGTCATACTCGAAAGTCATCACTGAGGTGACGACGGAAATCCCGCGCTCGCGCTCGACGGCCATCCAGTCCGAGCGGGTCGAGCGCCGGTCGCGCTTGGCCTTGACCTGCCCGGCAAGCTGGATGGCGCCGCCGAACAGCAGGAGCTTCTCGGTCAACGTGGTTTTGCCGGCGTCCGGGTGAGAAATGATCGCGAAGGTGCGTCGCCGTTCTACCTCGGTCGCGAACGGCGACTGAGCGGGCGCGACTTCGGTAGCGCGAATGGGCTTGTTCATGGCGGACTGGATGTGGCAGTTCCAGCCATCGCGATCAAGGCCGGAGACTTCGGCGCGAGCGTCGACAATTGAGTGGTCTCCGGCAAGGTCGGAGAGGGGCGGGCGGAAATGATGCCGAGGACCCGAGATAGATTGCCCCATCGGGATAGCGCCTGCCGTTCGTCCGTGAGGACGCTCTTATGTGTCGTCCTGGCCGCGCTATTCGCGCCGCCGGCATCCGCATGGGAGTATTGGGGTGGTGACCCCGGCGGCACGCGTTTCTCCACAAATGCGCAAATCACTCCCGGCAATGTCGGCCAACTCGTCCGCGCTTGGGAGTTCCGCACCGGCGACCTGACGCAGCGCGACGCCAAGCTCATGGCGCGCACGAAGTTCGAAGCAACGCCGTTGTTCGTCGAGAACAGCCTGATCCTGTGTACGCCGTTCAACGAGGTGATCGCGCTCGACCCGGGGACCGGAGCGCAGAAGTGGCGCTTCGATCCCAAAGTCAGCCTCACCCAGCGACCCGCCAATCGCTACGATTGCCGCGGCGTGGCCTATTGGGTGGACCGGCAGGCACCTTCGCAGGTGGCCTGTCGCGCGCGCGTTTTCATGGGCACCAATGACATGCGCGTCATCGCGCTCGACGCCAGGACAGGGACGCCCTGCTCGGACTTCGGCGAGGCTGGCGAGGTCAAGCTCGACGTCGGTATGCGCCTCGACTGGCCGGGCGAGATGCAGATCACCTCGCCGCCCGTTGTTGCGCGCGACGTGGTCGTCGTCGGCTCCTCGATTGCGGACAATCAACGCGTCGCCGCGCCGCGCGGTACCGTACAGGCGCTTGATGCGCGCACCGGCCGGCTACGCTGGACGTGGGATCCGCTCATCCATGACGGCATCGAGGCCGGCGCGGCCAATGTTTGGGCGCCGATGTCGGCCGACGAGAAACTGGGACTGGTGTTTCTGCCGACGTCCTCGCCGAGTCCCGATTTTTGGGGCGGCAATAGGCCGGGCAATAACGAGCATGCCGACTCGGTCGTCGCGCTGCGGGCCGAGACCGGCCAACTGGTCTGGGCCTTTCAGACCGTGCATCACGACGTGTGGGACAACGATCTGCCGGCACAGCCGACGCTTGCCCGCATCGATACCGGCGCCGGGCAGCGCGACGTCGTCATTCAGCCGACCAAGCAGGGTTTTCTGTTCGTACTCGACAAGGCGACGGGCCAGCCGATCTGGCCGGTCGAGGAGCGCCCGGTGCCGCAGGGCGGTGCCGAGGGCGAGCAGCTCTCGCCGACGCAGCCATTCCCGACCCACGTGCCGGTGCTGGTGCCCCAGCGCATTTCGGCCGACGACGCATTTGGCCTGATCAGCCGCGCAGCTTGTCATGACAAGTTGGCGCGCGCTCGCAACGAGGGGCTTTACACGCCGCCATCGACCCAGGGCACCGTGATCTTCCCATTCACCGGGGGCGGCGTGAACTGGGGCGGTGTTG
>Ga0208188_1001091_pt1 | contig 12553 bp, 11 predicted proteins | sample June2015DPH_8_50_FD_184698 | JGI IMG/M metagenome (GOLD analysis project Ga0208188, IMG submission 184698) | Peatland microbial communities from SPRUCE experiment site at the Marcell Experimental Forest, Minnesota, USA - June2015DPH_8_40... | ecosystem: Environmental > Terrestrial > Soil >...
TGTCGAGTAGGCGCAGCGGGTTACCCCGCCGCGCCTCTCACAGAACCGGACTTGCGGGCCTCGCATCCGGCTCTTTGGATCGTTGCCTCAAAAGACCAGACAAAGCTGGTCAGAGACTTCCACGGGAGGATTCGCTATGCACCAGAGGTCATATAAGGAAGTCCACTGGGTCGCGAACCACGCATTGGGGTAAGCCTTGGTCATCCCAGGTCTGTTGCTGCGATGCCAGATCCCCCGCCGACTGTAGGCGGTTCCGGCTGCCTGGCGAGGACTGGCTTCCCGTTTCACAAGGTGACGGTAAAGAAAACGTGCCCGTTTCTTTTGATGAATGATGATCGCCCGCAGCCTTCGCCGCAGGTGGGCATCGAACTCGCGGAATTCCGACGCGCCTTCCTCGGTGCAAATCCGGAAGTGACCCATCCAGCCTCGGCAGTATTCGTTTAGTTCTTCGAAGCAGGCTTTCAGCGATTGCCCCCAAGATCGCGGCGTCAGCTCGCGAATCTTGGTGCTCAGTCTCGCCTGTGTCTTGGTCGACAGCTTGACCTTGACATGGCTGCCGTCTCCGATACTGAATCGAAACCCCAAAAAATGGAGGTTCTCCGGAGAAGTGACGGAGCTCTTCTCTTCGTTGATTTGGAGTCGTAGCTTGCTCTCCAAAAATCGTCGAGTCGATTCCATCACCCTCTGTCCAGCCCGTTCGCTGCGCACGAAAATGTTGCAATCATCGGCGTAGCGCACGAACCGGAGACCACGACGTCCCAGCTCCTTATCCCGCTCGTCTAGGACGATGTTGGAGAGCAGCGGGGAGAGCGGACCACCTTGCGGTGTTCCCTGAATCGTGGCTACCTTGGTACCGTCAGGCATGACCACCTTTGCCGTCAGCATTCGTTTCACCACCTCGAGGATGCGCGAGTCGTGCACCTGTTGCTTCAAGCGGTTCAGCAGGCGTTGATGATGGACTCGATCGAAAAATTTCGATAAGTCGAGATCCACCACCACTCGGTATCCTTTCTGGAGGTGTTCTTTTGCTTCCGCAATGGCGGTAGGAGCACCCCGGTTCGGACGGAATCCGTGACTGCTCGGGTGAAAGGTCGGTTCAAAGATCGGCTCCACTATTTGCAGCACGGCCTGTTGAACCCATCGATCCACCACATTCGGAATTCCCAAGCCTCTCTGCCCGCCTCCTGGCTTCGGAATCCATACCCGCCGGATTTCACCCGGACGGTATGTTCCCTGGAGGAGTGCGGCTTGTAGCTTAGGCAGTAGATGCGGGGCCTTTTCGACCACTTCCTCTACTGTTTGTCCGTCTGCACCGGATGCTCCTTTGTTTCGTAATACGTTCAGCAACGCCTGCGCCAGATTGGCCACTGACGTTACCGACTCCATCGTCCGCTCGCTCTTCGCAGCGGTCGTGCAAGTGACTGGATCCGTTCGGCCGTTGCCCTTCGCCGTGTGCAACAGGTATCGCTTTCCCCGGGATTCGTCCCGAGGCATACGATCCTTGTCCCCTTTCGGGCTGTCGGCGAATGCGAAGGTCAGTTGCCGTGGTCCAGTGCTTCTCAATCCATCTCCCCCTTTGCTCCACCGGCTTTCGCCAGTTTCATCGCTAGTATGGGGAGATCCGACTTCTCCACAGACGTTGAGCCGTCGTCGTTTCCTTCTCCGACCCTACCGCCGAGGCGGACCTGTGGAGATCTCTTGAAGTAAGAATGATCAATGTCCTGCCGCCGCCTTCCCCAATACCATTCTGATCGCGGTTGGATATTAGGCGTCGCACTGGCGGGCATGCTGGCCTTGATCAGATTGGCCTTACGGGGATTCACTCGCGTTAGGTGCTGCAGTATGCCTCCGGCTTCCTCTCCACATGCCCTCACGGGATCATGCAGTTGCCTTTGGCTCACAATTGCCTCCAACAGGCTCTGTAAGGGACTTGCACCCTCAATCGATCATTCATGTTCAACGTACCCACTCGCCCTCCGGGCTCCCTCCGGGCCTCCCGAAGCGGATTCTCTTTCCTTGCTCATACACACCTCCTCGTGATCTCTGATTCATTTTCATCACAATTCGGTGTCCAAACAAATCCTAGGGCGCGGGAGAGTGTGCAAGGTTTCGTAATCCACGCGCTAAGTGTCAACAGGTGGAATAGCAGGTGCTGCGAATTTTTGCTGCACAATTTCGGTCTCTTCCACGTCAGTACTTCGGCATGATTTCGACTATACTGTGGAAACTGCAGTCTCTGTTCCAGCGCCAAGAAAAATTCATGCTCGAAGGCGGCACATGTCAATCTTCCCCGAGTTTATTATCAAGCCATTTCGTCCATACCTGCGCGCGATCCTAGGCACCCAGGGATCGGCATCCTTAACGAATACTGTTCTCTATTCAATGTATCGCGAATCGCTTTTGTCGTGTGAGCGCAATCGCGATCCTAAAAGGCTCCTCGCATACGGATTCCGTGCGTACTCACAGCATGACGAAGACGGCATGATACATGAGATCTTTCAGCGGATTGGTGTTTCAAACCAAACCTTTCTTGAATTCGGCGTCGGAGACGGTACTGAAAACAATACGCTCTATCTTTTACTCGCTGGTTGGCGAGGCTTATGGATAGATGGTAATGACACGAACGCCGCCTCGATCGGCCGACAGTTCGCGTCTTTTGTTCGATCAGGTAAACTGACATTTCTGCATCGGTTCGTCAATCGCGATTCAATCAATGAAATCATAGAGAAGGGAAACCTTCCAGGAGAAATCGATCTCTTAAGTATCGATATTGACGGAAATGACTATTGGGTATGGGAAGCCCTTTCTCAAGTGCAGCCCCGCGTTGTAGTCGTCGAATATAACGCGGTGTTCCGCCCCCCCATCGCGGTAGTTGCGGACTACGACGAAAACTTTTTGTGGGACGGCACAAGCTATTACGGAGCAAGCCTGAAGGCGCTCGAATCGCTTGCCACACAAAAGGGTTACGTCCTCGTTGGTTGTTCGCTTTCGGGGATAAATGCCTTTTTCGTTAAGCGTGATCTGGTCGGTGACAAATTCTGTGCTCCGTTTACCGCAGAAAATCATTTCGAACCGCCACGATTCGGATTCTACAAAATTGGAGCATTTGATATGCATCCTCCTGGAATCGGGAATTACCAGAAGGTGTGATTGGCTTTACTTTCTACGCACCAACTGCTGGCTGGCTCGGCATTCGCGTTTTCATGTGCGCTTCAGGCCCCTCCCCACGCTTCCGCAACTCGTCCATCGGGGAGATCGCCGCGAGCGGGCGGAGGTAACAATTCAAAGAAATTGGCCGAATACAGGTGAAAGCAAATCACCGGCGCTGCGGTCCTCGGTTTTTGGATGCTTCGGCTTGGTCCCCGCCTTCGCCAGGAATTGCGGAGTCCACAGCTCCGAGGATTAGCCATACTCCCTCTTTTCGTCTTCCATCACGTTGCCATGCTAGAGCCAAATTGATTCTCGAGTTGAGGGTGAAGTTAAGTTCATGCATACTCGTAGTCAAGAATTCGTTGATCCGTGTTTTCCACGATGAGTCGGCGAATGTGTCCGCCCGATGTACGAGCCAGTACTCCGAAGCCCTTGGATTCTGAGAACTAAACGGTTAAACGTTACAACTCGATTGATAGGAGAATCCATACTGTTAACTAAGTTAGCCAAATCATCTAGAGGTCCGAATGGAAGAGCCGAACATCGGAGGGGACATTTCACCAAGTCCCTTCCCGAGAACAGAGCTGTGCGACTCTATTTTCCTGTAGGAGTGGGCTGGCATGTCACTAGCGCAACTAGATCGCTTCCCACAATTCACCGAACGAGGTAATTAACACACTTGGCGGACGAGATCTTTATTCTCAATAGCGGCCCAATAGAGCGACTGGGCGGGATGGAACGATTCCTACAGTACGTGGCGAGCGGGTTCCAAGAACGCGGTTATGGTGTTCGCGTCTTTCATGCCGAGAACTCATGCCCGGAGCGGTGGCAGCACGCTGCCGTCGACAATAAGCTTCAATCCTTAGTGACCTCGGGGCTTCATGGCTATTACATCGGTAAGGCCGCGAAGCAGGCGCTTCACCCCGGGGTCCGGTTGGTACTTTCAAATTCCACAGTGGGTTGGTATCCGCTTGGGAAAGGGGTGAGACACGCCCAGTTTTTTCACGGCACATACAGAGGCCAAGCCGAAGTCATCCGACCGTTCATCAAATACCGAGGCTATTTAAGACTAAAGTGGTGGGATTCGATGCTCCTCGAGCGGCTTTCGGGGAAGAATAGGATTGCGCTCTGTTGCTCTGAGCAGATAAGGGCCGAGATTCGCCTCTACTTTGGATATGAGGCTCAAGTCATGTGGTATCCTATCGATCTTAAGCACTTTCGCCGACTGGATATACAAGCCTGCCGGAGGCAGTTGGGAATCGGGTCGAAGGCAGTAGGGCTATACGTGGGGAGTGCCCACCCGATGAAGGGCTTCGGGGCAGTCGTTCACGTGGCAAAGAAGTTCCCACAAATGACTATGTTGGTGGCGGTGCGTGGTGCGGTGCCCGACGAGATTGCGAAGCTTCCGAACGTACGCGTGTTTCACAACGCCACTTACGATCTCTTGCCATTGCTTTATAATGCTGCGGACTTTTCCATGTGTCCTTCTCGCTACGATCCGTTTCCCTTTGTGGTGGCTGAGGCTCTCGCTAGTGGGACTCCAGTTATTGCTTCGCCGCATGGCGCCAGCCTTACCTTTTACAATGAAGCCGTTCTAAAACCGCTACTGATATCTTCGACGGATGATCTTGAGGGATTCGAACAGGCCGTGCAGCAGGTACTTTCGGACCCGCAAGGGTGGCGCGAGTTGATCCAGACTAGGGTGCGCCCACGATTGGAAGAAATGATGGCCCCGGTGAACTGGTGGAACCGATTTCTACGCGTTGTCGGCATGTGAGACCGAGAGGATACACCGGAGGGTTTACGAGCTTCGTGATGCATTCGTACGTGATCCTTTGCATGAGAGGTCGATTTGAGATTGACGGAAGAGGCAGTTTCGACATGGTTTTCAGCAACGCTAGAACAAGAATCAGAAATTTTGCATTACGATTGCAAGAGCGTAGCTCTCACCTCCAGCCTGTCCCCAATGCTCTGATCGTGCGCATCTACAGATGAGAAACAAGCGGCTGGACATTCTCCGCTGTATTGCCGTCATCACCGTGATTCTCCATCATTCAGGAGAATCCACCTTCTTCACACGAGTAGGATGGACGGGTGTGGACCTGTTTTTTGTGTTAAGCGGTTTCTTAATTTCTGGCCTACTATTCAGCGAGTATAAGAAACGCCATTCGATTGGCTTCAAGCGATTTTTCATTCGGCGAGGACTGAAGATCTACCCTGCCTTCTACGTGTTCCTCCTCCTCACGGGTATCACTGGGGAGTTGGTTCTTCACTCGCATCCAACGGGTGGGCAGTATCTCCATGAGATTTTTTTCGTGATGAACTATGAGCACGGAGTTTGGGACCACACGTGGAGCCTAGCGGTAGAGGAGCATTTCTACATCTTCCTCCCCCTCTTTCTTTTCATTCTTGCGAGACTTTCCTCGAATCGCGAAAACCCTTTTCGCTCTATTCCCCAGGCAGCCGCCGTGATTGCGGCCCTCTGTCTGATTTTTCGGACCGTCTCCATCTTTGTTGGAAAGCCAAACTTTAACATGGCGTATATTGGGTCACACGAGCGGATGGACGCACTCTTCAGCGGCGTGCTCATCGGCTACTTTTATCACTTTCGGCCGGTAGTGCTTGAAGAACTGATGCGCCCCACAGTGAATCGTGTTGCTATCGCAGCAGGTTCCCTTGGTCTGCTTTCTTCTGCGTATCTCTTTGGTCGAGATAGCATGTTTTTGGCCACGTTTGGATACTCTTTTATTTACCTAGGATTCGCTGGCGTTTTGCTACTGAGTCTTTACGTCCGGGGAATCTTTTCGGGAAAATTGGCATGGATTATGGAACTTGTGGGGAGTTTGGCCGCATACGTGGGAATGTATTCCTATTCGATCTACTTATGGCACGGCCCTGCCGCGGCTTGGCTGCCCGGTTTTTTTCGACGCACGCTGGGATTCCCTGTCGGAGAATACGGTCGCTTCGCGGTTTATTTCATAGGAAGTCTGGTGATCGGCATTGTAATGTCGAAATTGGTTGAGTATCCAATCCTTCGCCTGCGCGATCGGATCTTACCTGCTTCTAACATCGTCCCGGTGGCAGCGCAGGTGGAAATCGGACCACCGCCCACGACAACGTCAGATGCCCCCGTTCCAACGAGATGAGAGGGCCGCAGGTACTTTCAGACCCCCAAGGGTGGCGCGAGTTGATCCAGGCTAGGGTGCGCCCACGATTGGAAGAAATGATGGCCCCGGTGAACTGGTGATGACTCCAAGGGAGTGACAGTATTTACTAATCGGAGCATAAAGTAGTGAACGCTTATCGGGGTTGCCGCATCTAACGAGGCATGAGCGGAAACCCGTATGATGCTCGGATGCTTTCACCTCAGGCCAAAGAAGATTTGCGGCGGCGCGTGGTCCACGCGGTCGTCGAGCAGGGTATGCGGCCGGCCCAGGCGGTGCGCGTTTTCCGCGTGTCGCGCACGGCGGTCCATGGGTGGGTTAAGGCATATGGCGCGGGCGGCGCGCGAGCGTTGCGGGCTCACAAGCTGGGGCGACCCAAACGTTCGCGACTGGCCGGTCACCAGGCAGCGACGGTGGTGAAGCTGATCGCCCTGCGTTGTCCGGATCAACTGCAGTTGCCGTTCGCGTTGTGGACGCGGCAGGCGGTGTGCCAATTGCTGGCCGAACGGTTCGGCCTGCGCGTGTCGGTGTGGACGGCGGGACGTTATCTGCGGCATTGGGGCCTGACACCGCAGAAACCCGTGCGGCGCGCCTACGAGCGGAACCCCGCCGCAGTGCAGCGCTGGCTGAAAGAGGTATACCCTGCGATTCATGCAAGAGCCAAGCGGGAGAAGGCCGAAATCCATTGGGGCGATGAGATGGGCCTGCGTTCGGACCACCAAAGCGGCCGCAGTTACAGCAAGCGCGGACACACGCCGGTGATTCCAGGAACGGGCCAGCGCTTCGGCTGCAATATGATTTCGACCATCACCAATCGGGGAACGCTGCGCTTCATGGTGTTCAAAAAACGCTTCACGCAGCCGGTGCTGCTGGCGTTCCTGCGCCGCCTGTTGCGTTCGGTGAAAGGGAAGGTGTACTTGATCGTGGACGGTCATCCGGTCCATCACGGGAAAATGGCGCAGCGCTGGCTGGCCGCACAACAGCAGCGCATCGCGCTGTTCTTTCTGCCCGGGTACAGTCCCGAACTGAACCCCGACGAGTTGTTGAACCAAGACGTCAAATCGCACGCCGGCCGCCGGCGTCCCAAAGACCAAACGCACATGATGAGATCGTTGCGCGCTCATCTGCGTAGCACACAGAAACAGCCGGCCAAGGTCCGGCGCTATTTCCACGAGGAACATGTAGCCTACGCCGCCGCTTGACATTGTTCACTACTTACCGCTCGGAGTAGTAACACATTCAGAAATCCGTTTTTTACTATAAATTAGCTAGGGGATGGTGAGGATCCATTGTCCGGCAAGCCCACATTGGTGAGACAGCACGCGACACCGGAGAGGCGAACACATTCGCTGCTCCGCCACCCCGTTTTTGCCTTGTTGGGCCTTAGGCCTATCTTTGGACAGCATACCCATGCAGAAGAGGCTGCTTTGGGGGAATGGGCAACTGGAAGGTCGAGATTGGTGTTGCAGAGGGTGCCTCCGCTGTCACGCTCCGCCAGGTAATGTCGCCCCAGGGAAGCCTTTGGTTGATTGACCCGTTCCATGTCAGTCGCGTGCACCGCCTTAACGCCATGAAACGCGTTGCACACCGGGCAGTAGACGATATTGACAATGGGTGCGTTGTTTGGATAAACAAATTTAGCTTCGAGGCAGTAAACGGCTGGGTCGATCCAATCAACTTTTTATTTATAGATGGTGATCACTCTGAGACGGGGGTTCAACGGGATTGGGATGACTGGCATCAATACGTGATACCGGGAGGGATAGTCGCTTTCCACGATGCAGCGGTATTTCAGGGAGGGTGGCCCCAACCAAATTGGGGCCCAGTCAGAGTTGTAGATAGACTTTTTCGCTCGCGGGCTCTTTCAGGATGGAAAATTGTTCACGAGGTGGATTCACTGGTAGTGGTTCAGCGATCCTGAACAGTGCTGGGTTTCGCCGAGCCAGAATCAAGTTGAAAAAACTTCTTTTCTGTGTTCATCGGTGATTTATTGCTTCCTTTTGATCTGTATTTACGGAACTGCTGGAACCGGCACAGATTCTGATGGCTTTCGAGGAAGGGCATAAGGTTAAATAGAGCTGTCATCTACCAGGAGAGGAACTGATCATTTGCACATTAGTCCAAGAGATCGCGTAAACCCTGTCGGGTCGAAACTGTGAAAATAGCCTTCAGTTATAATGCCTCACGCCGGCATGTGACCGAGAAATATCTCTCCGATACACTCGCTCCTGGATCCGCGATTCATTTCGACTTGGACCTGTTCAGACCCAACATCAGCGTCCTTCAATTACTCGAGATCGCACGGAATAACAACCAAGTTCCGGACGTATTTGCCCACCTCGTCCATACACCTGGCCTTCCCCGCGATCTTACTCTCGCTCCAGTGCCTACAGTATCTTTGGACATCGATTCGTTTGGGTGGACTGCCTCGCGTATCAGGTGGTCAATGTTATTCGACTACGTGTTTGTTTGGCATTTGTCATTCGTGCCTTTGTACCAAGCGGCTGGTCATCCAAAAGTGTTCGCTCTTCCGCACGCCGTGGATGCAAACCTATTTAGTCGAGGTAACTCCAAGACAGCTTGCCCATTAGACTTGGGGTGGATCGGTGAGTTCGGCTACGGTCATTACGCCAGGCGGCGAAGGATCATCGAGTCGCTTGCGACTCGATTCAAAATGAATGACTTCCGGAAAAGATACACCAAAGAGGAGACCGCTGAAATCTACCGCCAATGTAAAATTGTAGTGAACGTGAGCCGGGACGATTTTCCTTCAGAAGCGAACATGCGTTGTTATGAAGGGATGGCCGGTGGAGCTCTTCTAATCACGGGGATACCCACAGAGCTGCCAGAGTGGGGCTTTTGTGAAGGCACACATTTCGTAGGGTGGCGCAATGAGGCGGAAATTCCCGGTCTCGTTGACTATTATCTCAACCACGAAAAAGAGGCTGCCGAAATTTCTCGCGCCGGCCAAGAATTGACCCTCAGAAATTTCACGTTCCAGTGTTGTAGAGACAAGATGACAAGCGTGCTTCAAGAGAACTCGGGTCAGTTCTTTTCGCCAGCGCGAAACTGGCCGCCTGAAGATGTCTACTTGACTTATCTTGAATATTATTATCGCTATCAGTTGCTTGATGCTGCGCTGGAGGAATTTACTAAATTGAGGAATGCAAGTCCGCGGGCTTACCGGAGGGGACTCCCGATGGTGCTCAAGACTATGCGCCATGTTCTAGGTCGTAGCCTGTTTTAAGTGCCAAGATGGGTATCGGTTTGGAGTTAGGGAGGAACTTTGATGCGAGCTTTGGTTACGGGTGGAATCGGCTTCATTGGGACAAACCTCGCCCATCGGCTGTTGTCCGATGGCAATGAGGTTATTCTTTTTGACAACCTTAGCCGCGCGGGTGTTCAACACAATCTCGATTGGCTTAAAGTAAAACATGGCAACCAATTGCAGTTCGTCCACGGTGACGTACGTGATTACGACGCTGTTTTAAAAACGATACAAAATGTGGATGTAGTATTCCATCTCGCAGCTCAGGTAGCGGTGACAACGTCGATCTCGAATCCAAGAGAAGATTTTTCGATAAATGCACAAGGGACCTTGAATGTCTTGGAAGCAGCAAGACGCCAAGAACCAATGCCTGTCGTGCTGTACACGTCGACGAATAAAGTGTACGGCGGCCTCGAACATTTACGCGTCGTTGAGCGTTCTTCCCGGTACGAGTTCGAGAATCTACCGCAAGGTGTGGCGGAAACTTGTCCACTTGACTTCCACTCACCCTATGGATGTTCGAAGGGCGCAGCCGATCAATACGTACGTGACTATCACCGTATCTATGGGTTGCCCACTATCGTTTTTCGTATGTCCTGCATCTACGGGCCACACCAGTTTGGTAATGAAGACCAAGGCTGGGTAGCGCATTTCTGTATTACTGCAATTCGCGGTGGGCAATTAACAATCTATGGCAACGGAAAACAAGTGCGCGATTTACTCTACGTGGACGAACTTGTGGAACTTATGCTTCGTGCATGCAGGAATATCAATCGGATAGGTGGTCACGTATTTAATGTCGGCGGTGGACCCGCTAACACAATTGCCGTTTGGACCGAGTTTCGAGATGTCTTGCGACCCCTGATCGGCAATCTGCCTTCGATGAAGTTCGACGAATTCCGTCCAGGAGATCAGAAAATTTATGTAAGCGATATCGGGAAGGCACAAACACAGTTGGGTTGGGCCCCAAGTGTAAAAATCGAGGAAGGCTTAGGGATGCTGATCAATAGTTGGAAAATGGATCAGCAAAACTCCCGTGGGTAGGAGATTCGGACTTCCATAAGTTAAATATCTGGTTATCTTATCACTGTTAGCTTCCATTGGGGTTAATAACTGACATTTTATATAAAAGTGAGGCTGCTTCTTGAACCGCTGTATGAATGCGTCGTTACGCACTGGCAAGGGATGTGGGCGCCTGCAATACAGTTTACAGATGTCTTTTGATGCAGAATACCCCTTCGTATTTACGGCGTTATATGTGGGCACCATCGCCCCTTCTTTCGGGCCTTCCTCAGACCCGCTAGCCGGGGCAACGGCTTTTGGTTCTCGCGGACATTTCAGAATCTCTGATAGCCCTAACTTTTGTTCGCAAGGAACTTCCGTCGCAGTCCGAGCCAATGACGAATCGGCCGAGTAACTTTCAGGAGCGAAAACCAAATCCAGTAGAAGCTAGAAGTGACTCGAGACTTGATAGGGCCAAGCCGTGCCAATAGATTAGCCCTAAGTTGCCCTCTCTGAAGCCTGTCCGTCGCAGCATCGACTGTATAGTAGTGCCATGCTGCGTCGTCTCCAAGACTCCAGTTGTAACTCGCCTCTGCGTGTCGGTGCAAGGGCGTGGCTCCCTGTCTCAAGTAAGCGTAGTCGTGGTTTTGATGCACCGCCACAACCATCCGGCTCGCATCTATCAATCGCACCTTATTCTTGCGGGCAAACCAAACGAGCCAGGGATCCCAACCGTTACGACCGATTAAGAAGGGCAGCATTTTCCGGTAATAGAGATCGCGGGAGAAGCAGAAATAGTCGACCCAACTCGGCCCATTCTGTTTGCCGCTGAGTAGGGCAAGGGATCGCAATCGATGGTCCCAGTCAGGTTGTCCAAAGTCCCATGGCTCCGTAATATTCGTGTCCCAGCGCCGCCCGATCATAAGGAACTCATTGTAGGCTTTGGAGGTCAACTCAAGTGCCGCGCGGAAGTCTGAAGCCAGCATTATGTCGCAGTTCGCATAACAAAGAATGTTATGGCGGGAGATTTCGTTGGCACGGTCGAACATGTAGCTCAGGTACTTGGTGCCATTTTCATTGCGGCGGACTTGGGGTTCGTGCCGAATGCCTAGATCCCGACAAGTCTCGGCGGCGCCATCCTCATCTCCAAAGAGTATCACCTCCACATCCGGGTGCAGCAGCGTCCAACTCTTGAGGGCGTTCCGCTGAATGATGCCGCTGTGGCCATGAAATGGCTTGGGGGTTGAGAAAACGGTCAGCATTCGAGTGACTCTCCTAGCCATGCCAAGGTGTTTCTGCTCGGCCGCGCCGAAATCCTGATCAATCGGCTTTAGCATTATAGGCCAGTTTCGATTGTGAGAAGTGGCGCAGGAGGCGACTGTCTTAGCTCCATAATTCTGTCACCCCTTAACGGCAACGTGAAAATGTCACCCTATGAGACAGGAGACATTCACGTTGAGTCGGAAGGAACTGCAGCGAGTGAACGTCATTACTGCTTGCGTCAAAGGAGACATGGCGTGTGCCAGCGCCGCCGGACTCCTGTGCCTGAGCGTGCGCCAGATTAAGCGCTTGAAAAAGCGTCTGCGCGAAGACGGGGAGGCGGCGCTGGCTCACGCCAACCGCGGCCGGCCCAGCCCTCGCCGCACGCCCGAGCGCACTCGCCAGGCGGTCTTGCGCCTGTACCGCACCAAGTATGCCGGGTTCAACGACCATCACCTCTGCGAAAAGCTCAACGAGGTCGAAGGTCTCTCGCTCAGCCGCGAAACCCTGCGCCGCCTCCTGCGCAAGGAAGGCCACGGCTCCCCGCGCAAACGCCGCCCTCCCGCTCATCGCCAGCGCCGCCTGCGCGTGGCTCGCGAAGGCGAACTCGTGCAACTCGACGGCAGCCCGCACGACTGGCTCGCAGGCCGCGGTCCGCGCCTCACCCTTCTCGGCATGCAGGACGATGCCACCGGCAAAATTCTTGCCG
>Ga0208188_1001095_pt1 | contig 12536 bp, 12 predicted proteins | sample June2015DPH_8_50_FD_184698 | JGI IMG/M metagenome (GOLD analysis project Ga0208188, IMG submission 184698) | Peatland microbial communities from SPRUCE experiment site at the Marcell Experimental Forest, Minnesota, USA - June2015DPH_8_40... | ecosystem: Environmental > Terrestrial > Soil >...
GCCGACGGCCGATTGGCGAAAAAGATTTGCCGTCAGGCATCCAAGCCAACCTCCCCGCGGCCCCCCGCTGCCGGCGTGATGGCTGAGCCGCTTGCGGCTCAACAGCAATCGTCATCGTCAGTCCTGGCCGGCACCCATCGCCAAGGGTGAGTTCGGCAATTCGGGGGATAGGTCATGATCAAGTGCGCTGCGAGCTTGGCTCGCGATACAAAGCCGCGCCCGGTATGGGAACGGCGCCTGTACGGCATCATCGGCGTCGCGTTCGCCGGGACTCTCGTAACAGGCTCGGCGCTGGCCGCCGACATGCCGATGAAGGCGCCGGAGGCACCCACCTATCAATGGGGCGGATGTTATCTTGGCGTGAACGTCGGAGGCGGCGCGAGCGGAACGAACTTCGCCAGCGCCGTCGATCCGGGAACCTACCTTGCAGCGGGCGACGCGGCGACCGTCAGCGGAAGCGGCGGCGGCGGAGCGAACGCCGACGGTATCCTGGCCGGCGCACAGGCCGGCTGTAATTTCCAGTCCGGGACGCTGGTCTACGGCCTCGAAGGCGACTTCGACTACTTCCACACCGATCCGCAATTCAACAACAACACCAATACGCTGGCCAACGGCAACGCGTTTGCCATCTCGCAGTCGCTCACCACCAATTTTTTGGCAACGGTGCGGCCACGGATCGGCATCGCGGCGGATCGCAACCTCGCTTACATCACCGGGGGCGCGGCCTTCACCAACGTCAGCTACACCACGAGCTATGTAGACGCGAATACTCCGTCCGGCACCGGTACCGCGAGCGCCTCACGCGCGCTGGTCGGTTGGACTGCCGGCGCGGGCTGGGAATATGCCTGGGCTGGCCATTGGACGGTCCGCGCCGAATATCTGTTGGTGAGCTTTCCGACAACGAATGCGCTCGGGACCATCGCCGGCGCCGGTGGAACCAATACGCTGCACGGTTCCACCGACCTGGTTATCCAGCTCGTCCGCGCTGGCGTGAACTTCAAGTTCTGACCGCAGGGAGCACGCCATGTTCGATCACGCCCAACGCTGCACCCTTATCGCCCGCCTGCGTGCGCGCCGTCATCCGGCTGCGTCGCGGCGCGCAAATCCGATCGGAGACACCATGTCGACCACCGCCGAAACCAAAAAAGCGCCGTCTCGAAACCGTCGCTTCGGGCGCTGCGTTGCCGCTGCCATCTCGTTCCTTACCACGATCGTGCTGGCGTTCGTGCCGCTTGTCGGCTTGAGCACCACGGCGGCGTATGCCTGCGCCTGCGGTTGCAGCGTGTTCGACGTCGGCGGCGGCCTGCTGCCGCAGGAGAACGAGTCCGGCGGCCGCGTTTTCTTCGAGTTTTGGAGCGGTGATCAGACGCAGAATTGGGTCGGCAGTTCCAAAGCCTCGGCGGCGCTCAACTCGGACAAGGAAATCAACACGCAATGGTACAACGTCGGCTTCAGCTACAATTTCAATCGCGATTGGGGCGTGATGGTGCGGATCCCCACGACCAATCGCACGTTGACCACCGACACCGGTGCGTACGCCGGGATAGCGTCCTTTAACACCAAGGATATCGGCGACATCGAGATCATGGGCATGTACACCGGCTTCTTCAAGGATATGTCGACCGGCCTCATGTTCGGCCTCAAGCTGCCGACCGGCACGTTCACCGCCCCTGGGCTTGACCGCGACAGCCAGATCGGCTCGGGCAGCACCGACTTGGAGCTTGGCGCCTTCCATCGCGGCCTGCTCTCCGGCGACAATGCCTGGCAGTATTTTTCGCAGATCATGTGGCGGCAGCCGCTCCTCTATCAGGCGGCGGCGGACCCGCAGGGCTTCTTCGACGGCAATCCCGGCGTTGTGCAAACCTATTATCCGGGTATGCAGGTCGACGCCGCGGCGGGCATTGTCTACAACAACCTGTATCACGTGCTCGGCTTCGACAAGATCACCCCGCTCGGTCAGGTCATCGTATCGCATCGCAATCACGATACCGGCACCGGCGCCGATCCCTACAACAGCGGCTTCGACCGGGTGATGCTCTCGCCCGGCATCGAGTTCACCAAGGTGGTCGACGAAGCCAACAACCGGGTGATCAAGGTCTATTTCGACATCGAGGTTCCGGTCTATTACCGAGCCAACGCCGCCAACAACGCCGGAACCGAAGGCCAGCTGGTGGCGCCCTACTTGATCAAACTGGTGTCAAGCTACAATTTCTGAGCGATCAACGGCCAGGGAAGCGCACAAATGCCAGTCATTGTCACGACGTCGGTGCGGCTTGCGCGCTTGGCTGCAACCACCGCCATAATGTGGCTCGCCTCGGCATCGGGCGTGGCGTACGCCGCGCCGGAAATTGGCGCGGCCGCGCCGACGCTCGTCCTCACCACGCTCGACGGCCAAACCTTCGATCTTGCCAAGCTGCGCGGCAAGGTCGTGCTGGTGAACTATTGGGCGACCTGGTGCGCCCCATGCCGCACGGAAATGCCGAGGCTCAGCGCGTTCTACCGGCGCTATCACGACCGCGGCCTGGAGATCATCGGCATCACCATCGACTTCCAGCGCGATCTGGAAAAGGCCCGCAGAGCCGCCCACGCGGTCGGCTACCCGACGGCTCTGTCGCGGGATATCACCGACGACGGCTTTGGGACGCCGAAAGGCGTGCCAATCACCTGGGTCATCGATGCCGACGGCAAGATCCGCGACCGCTTCATCGAGGTGCGCGATGAACTGCTCAACGGCATCGTCGTTCCGCTGCTTCCGCACGAAAAAAAGTGAGGTCATGACGAGCACCGTTTTGGTGCGGCCATTTCAGTGCGGCATTGCGGCAGCGGCGCTGGCGGCCGGCTTGCTCGTCACAGCATCTTCGGCTCGCGCGGGGGAATGGATCGCCGACAAATCCGGCTGCCGGGTGTGGAACCCGAATCCGCAATTGGAGGAATCGGTGACCTGGTCGGGTTCCTGTGCCAACGGCCGCGCGCAAGGCAGCGGGACCGTGCAATGGTCGAAGGGCGGCATGCCCATCGAGACCGACGAAGGCGAGTGGCGCGATGGCCGGCAGGCCGGCAAGGGTACGCAATCCTGGTCCAGCGGACGCTACGAAGGGGAACTTGCAGACGGTGAGCCGAACGGCCACGGCGTTTTGACGCTGCGAAAATTGCGGTATGAGGGTGAATTTCGTAATGGGAAACCGAACGGAGCCGGGACGTTGACGGCCGGGAACGAAACCTTGCGCGGCACCTGGAAGGACGGATGCTTGCAGGGTCAACGAAAGGCCTCGATCGGCATCCCTCTGTCCGCCTGCCGCTGACGCAGGACGCCGCGAGGACGGAAGTTTGGCTGACACTAATCTCCGCTCTCATGAATGGAGAAAACGATGCGTAGACGACTTCTGTTGTTTACCTGCGGACTTCTTGCCGTCATCTCGATTTGCCACCCCGCGATTGCCGACGCTCATGAAACCAAAGGAAAAAATTGCCGCATGGAGCAGCAATGTCATTGGGAGAATTTCAAGAAAATATGCACGTGGGTGAAAGTCTGCCGGTAGCCGGCGGCGCCGGCGCGATGCCGAGCTTTCCGCCGCAGTGACCTCATGTCAATAGAGTGCAGCTTTTTCGCACGGCCGACGCCGAACCCGGCGCCGGCTTGGCATCGTTCAATCAGCCGGAGTCGATGAAAAATGGCAGAGATGTTTCTTGAGGATTTCGCCGTCGGGCAGGTTTTCAGCTCGGCGCTGCACGTCCGCGTCGACAAGGACGAGATTATTGCGTTCGCCAAAAAATACGATCCGCAGTTCTTCCATCTCGACGAGGAGGCGGCGCGCAGTTCCATTTTCGGCGGCCTGGTGGCGAGCGGCTGGCTCACCGCCGCGCTCACCATGCGTCTCCTGACCGAGCGGGAAGCGAAGCCTGCGGGCGGCAGTATCGGCCTCGGCTTCGACGAGCTGCGCTGGCCGATTCCGGTCCGTCCCGGCGATGAGCTGCGCATCGAAAGCGAAATCCTCGACGTGCGCCCGTCCAAGTCGCGTCCCGACCGCGGGGTGGTCAAGATGCGCACCCGCACGTTCAACCAGCACGGCCAAGTGGTACAGGAGATCGTGAACATCGCCCTGGTGCCGCGACGGCCGCCCGCCGGAAACGACAAGGCCGACGCGGCTCGCTCGACGCCGGAACGCCGAGCGGTATAGTATGACCTTGGCTGTTATCACGGCGAACGCTTGCGTCGTCAGGTAGCGCCGCGCTCAGCGGGGTGGTTGTGCGAATTCTGGTGGTCGGTGCTGGAGCGATCGGCGGATATTTCGGCGGCAGGCTGCTGGCGGCAGGCCGCGATGTTGTCTTCCTCGTGCGGCCGAAGCGTGCCGCTCAGCTGGCGCAGACCGGCCTGGTGATCCGCAGCCGCTTCGGCGATGTCAACTGGCCGGCACCGCCTACCGTCACGGCCGATGCGCTACGCGATCCCTTCGATCTGATCCTTCTCAGCTGCAAGGCCTACGATCTCACGGCCGCGGCGGATTCGTTCGCGCCGGCCGTTGGAACACAAACCGCGATCCTGCCGTTGCTCAACGGCACGGCCCATTTGGATGTCCTCGCGTCCCGTTTCGACCGCAGCCGTGTGCTCGGCGGGCTATGCGTGATCTCGGCGACGCTCGGCCCCGAGGGCGACATCCGCCATCTCAACGACATCCATCGCATGGCATTCGGCGAGCAGGGCGGCGCCATATCGCCGCGCAGCGAGGCCATCGCGGCGGCACTGTCGGGCGCCGGCTTCGAGTCGCGCCTGAGCAACGCGATCCTGCAGGAGATGTGGGAGAAGTGGGTGTTCATCGCCGCCGCCGCCGGCATCACCTGCCTGATGCGGGCCGCTTTCGGCGACATCGTCGCCGCCGGCGCCGTCGACCTGACGACCGCGCTTTTCGACGAGTGCTGCGTGATCGCGGCAGCGCAAGGGTTCCCGCCCGGCGAAGCGACCCGCAAGTTCACCCGAAGCATGCTCACCGCGCCGCAATCCACCATTACCGCATCGATGCTCCGGGATATCGAGCGCGGCGGGCCGATCGAGGCCGATCACATTGTCGGCGACCTGCTGCGCCGCAGCACGGCGCAGTCGTCCCAGGACCGCTCGCTGCTGCGGATTGCCTATGCGCATTTGAAGGCATACGAAGCGCGCCGCAAGCGCGAGCAAGTCGCTGCAGAGACCGCTGGCGCGACACCCGTGCCGGCGTGAGATCGGAGTAGGACAGCCACCAGGAGCACCGCCATGGCCATTGCAGCGCTTTCCGGCTGGACCAGTGAACAAAAGCACGTGGTCGCGGCGAGTTTTTTGGGATGGACGCTCGACGCTTTCGATTTCTTCCTCATGGTATTCGTGCTCAAGGATATCGCCCAGGAGTTCCATACCGACGTCACCCAGGTCACCGTCGCCATCTTGTTGACCTTGGCGATGCGTCCGATCGGCGCCTTCCTGTTCGGACGCGCCGCCGACCGCTGGGGCCGCCGCCCCACCCTGATGGTCGACGTATTGTTCTATTCCGGCATTGAATTTGCCTCCGGCTTCGCACCGAGCCTCACGTCGTTGCTTGTGTTACGCGCCATCTACGGCATCGCGATGGGCGGCGAATGGGGTGTCGGCGCATCGCTGACCATGGAATCCATCCCGCCGCATGCCAGGGGCTTCGTCTCCGGCCTGCTGCAATCCGGCTATCCGGCCGGATATTTTCTCGCCTCGATCGTCTACGGTGTGCTGTTCCAGTATATCGGCTGGCGCGGCATGTTCATGATCGGCGTGCTTCCGGCGCTACTGGTCTTCTATATCCGGCGCAACGTTCCGGAATCGCCGAGCTGGACCCCGACGACCGCCCGCAGCAGCACGCTGGCGGTGCTGAAATCGCACTGGCGCCTCGGCATTTACGCGATCCTGTTGATGACCGCGTTCAATTTCTTCAGCCACGGCACTCAGGACCTTTACCCGACTTTTTTGCAGGTCCAGCACGGCTTTGGCCCGCATGAGGTCGGCCTGATAGCGGTCATCTACAACATCGGCGCCATTATCGGAGGAATATCGTTTGGCAGTTTATCCGAACGCTTCGGCAGACGGCGCATCATCATTATCGCTGCGCTGCTTTCGCTCCTCGTGCTTCCGCTCTGGGCGTTTGCGGCCAGCGCGGTATGGCTCGCGGTCGGTGCCTTTCTGATGCAAGTGATGGTGCAAGGCGCCTGGGGCGTGGTCCCGGTGCATTTAAACGAATTATCGCCCGACGAGGCGCGCGGCACGTTCCCGGGATTTGTCTATCAGCTTGGCAACCTGATTGCGTCGGTCAACGCTACGCTGCAAGCGGCCATCGCCGCGCATTACGGCGGCAATTACGCCTTCGCGCTCGCGGTGGTCGCCGGCACGGTCGCCGTCGCCATCGTCATCCTCACGGCGGTTGGCAACGAAGCCAAGGGTGTGGTGTTCGGCAATGCCCGCCTGCGGCAGGCCGAAGCGGGTGCAGCGGCAAGTCCCCTATCCTCGTCGGGCTAAGACCCGCGGACCAACGTCCCAAACAACGCGCAGCGAGCGCAGAAGGCCGAGAATGATCGAGACCGCGCTCAGCGGCTATGAGCTGCTCAACGATCCACTGCTGAACAAAGGCACGGCGTTCACCGATGCCGAGCGCGATATGTTCGATCTGCACGGCCTGCTGCCGCCATACGTGACTACTCTCGATCTCCAGGTCGGACGCCGGCTCGCAGCTTTGCGCAACCTCGGCACGGACCTGCAGAAGTACACTTTCCTTCGCGGCCTGCAGGATACCAATGAAACCTTGTTTTACGCGCTGCTGACGCGGAACATCGAAGAGCTGATGCCGATCGTCTATACGCCCACGGTCGGTCTTGGCTGTCAGCAATTCAGCCGCCTCTTTCGCAAGCATCGCGGCGTGTTCCTGAGCTTTCCGCTTAAGGACCGGGTGCGCCGCATCCTCGGCAATCCGCGCTTTGACGGCGTCGAGGCCATCGTGGTGAGCGACGGCGAGCGCATCCTGGGGCTGGGCGATCAAGGCGCCGGCGGCATGGGCATCCCGATCGGCAAGCTGTCGCTCTACACTGCCTGCGCCGGCCTGCACCCCTCGACGACATTGCCGATCCTTCTCGACGTCGGCACCGACAACCAGGAGCTTCTCGCCGACCCTCTTTACATCGGCTGGCGGCACGAGCGCGTGCGCGGCGCGGACTATGACGATTTCGTCGCCTCGTTCGTCGACGCCGTGCGCGCGCGATGGCCGCATGTGCTGCTGCACTGGGAGGATTTTGCGTTCCGCAACGCCAACCGGCTGCTGGCGCAATACCGCGATCAGCTCTGCAGCTACAACGATGACATTCAGGGCACCGCTGCCATCGCCGTTGGTGCGGTGCTCAGCGCCATCAATGTCACCGGCGTTCCGCTCACCGAGCAGCGCATCGCGGTGCTGGGAGCGGGTTCGGCCGGCACCGGCATCAGCGCGCTGCTATTGCGCGCCATGATCGAGGCGGGCCTGCCCGAGACGGAGGCCCGCAGCCGGTTCTATCTCGTCGACCGCGACGGCCTAATGGTCGAGGGCATGGCCGGCCTGCAGCCGTTTCAGACGCCCTTTGCACAAAGCCGCGACCGGCTCGCCGCCTGGAAGCTCGGCTCGCCGGATCGGATCGATCTTGCCGACGTGGCCGCCAACGCGCATCCGACGGTCCTCATCGGCACATCGGGGCAGCCGCGCGCCTTCTCCGAGGGGATTGTCCGCGCCATGGCCGCACACGTAGAGCGGCCGGTGATCTTTCCGCTTTCCAATCCGACCGAGCGGAGCGAGGCGACCCCGCAGGAGCTCATCGCCTGGACCGACGGCCGGGCGGTGATCGGCACCGGCAGCCCCTTCCCGCCGATCGAGCGGGACGGACGGCCCTTCCGGATCGACCAAACCAACAACTCCTATGTCTATCCAGGCGTCGGTCTCGCAGCCATCGCGGTGCAGACGCGCCGTATATCGGACGGCATGTTTCTCGCTGCCGCGCGCACCATCGCCGATCTGTCGCCGGCAAAACGCGATCCGCTTGCCAATCTCTTGCCGCCACTCGCGGAGCTGCGAAAGATCTCGTTCCAGGTGGCGATCGCGGTCGCCAAGCAAGCCGAAACCGAGGGCTTGGCGGCGCCCCTTCCGGATCAGGATCTCGGCGCGGCGGTCAATACGAAAATGTGGGAGCCGCATTATGCACCGTATCGGCGGCTGCCACGCTAACGCCCTTCACCACGTCGCACGCGAGTTAGAGCTCTGCACTCATATATTTTGCGCAACGAAGAATTGACTTATCCGCGTGCCATGCGGCGCAGAGCCTGAGGCGGTTGACCGAAAGCGCGCAGAAAGGCGCGTCGCATCCGCTCCGGGTCACCGAAGCCGACCTTTGCGGCGATGCTGTCGATCGGTTCAACACCCGCTTCAATTCTTTCGCGCGCCGCTTCGACACGCAGGCGCTCGACGGCCTTGGCCGGCGTGACGCCCGTTTCAGCCGCGAAGGCACGGGAAAAATGGCGCGGGCTCATCGCCGCCTGATCGGCTAATCGCTCCACGCCGAGCGATTGATGCAAGCGCTCGCGCGCCCAGCTCAAGAGCGGACCGAACCGCGCCTCCGGCCGGCCGAGTTCCAACAGCGCCGAGAACTGCGATTGGCCGCCCGGCCGCCGGTAATAAACGACGAGCTGTTGGGCTGTGAGTTTGGCAATCTCCTCGCCGAGGTCCTCCGCGATCAGCGCCAGCGCCAGATCGATGCCGGCAGTGATCCCGGCCGATGTCCAGATTGACCCATCTTTCACATGGATGCGGTCCGGCTCCACCCGCACTTTGGGAAAGCGGCGCGCGAATTCCGCCGTGCGGGACCAGTGAGTGGTGGCGCGCCGCCCGTCGAGCAGGCCGGCGGCCGCCAAGATAAACGCGCCTGAACAGACGCTGGCGACGCGACGCGTGCGACCGGCAGCGCGGCTGACGAATGCAACGATGCGCTCATCCTGAAAAGCCGCACGGGTGCCGTCGCCGCCAGCTACCATCAAAGTGTCATACGACGCCCTGGGACGGAAGGCGGATGCGGCGATCGCAGCGCTTGATGAACTCGATATCGGACCGCACTCGGCCGCGATCACTTCGAGCGCATAGGCGCCCTCGCAATAACGGCCCGCAATCTCGAAAGCGGCGATCGGCCCGGCCGCATCGAGAATCTGGAAACCGTCGAAGATCAGAAAACCGATCCGGCGCGCCATTCTGATGGGCATGGCTGAAATCGAGGGAACATTGTCATTTCGGCCACACCCTAGACCTGCGACGATGCCGCCGTCAAATGCGCGGGAGACGCCAATGGCCGGCAGCCCATTCCGTATCGTCGAAGCAATTTATCCAGGCATGACTCAGCTCGACTTCACGGCACCCCATACGGTTTTCAGCCGCATTCCGAATACCGAGACGATTGTCGCCTCAGAAGCCGGCGGGCCGATCGAGTCGGAGGGCGGCCTCGTCTTCGCCGGCACGCGCCGGCTCGCTGAGATCGATCGTTGCGATCTGATCTTCTTTCCCGGCGGCATGGCGGTGACGGAAGCGATCAACAACGCGGCCTTCATGGCGCAGGCGCGACGCCTCGCCGCCGGCGCGCGCTATCTGACATCGGTGTGTACCGGGTCGCTGGTTCTCGCCGCCGCCGGTTTGTTGACGGGCAAGCGCGCCGCTTGCCATTGGGCTTGGCGGGACATGCTGACCCTGTTCGGCGCAATCCCCGATGCTGACCGCGTGGTACGGGACGGCAATATTATTACCGGCGGCGGCGTCACGGCCGGCATGGACTTCGCCCTGGTGGTTGCGGCCGAACTCGCGGGCGCGGGCTTCGCCCAGTCGCTGCAGCTCGCTCTGGAATATGCGCCGGCGCCGCCGTTCGATTGCGGTCGCCCGGAGACGGCGCCGCCGCAAATTCTAGCCGAGGTCAGGAGCCGCATGGCCGCGATCATGCCGAAGCGTCTTGCCGAAGCGCAGGCGGCGGCGCGTTTGGCGTCATCGCCGTAAGAGACATTCGGCCAAGCGATACGAGATCGCACGCTCGAATACGCAACCAACGGCCAACCGGAATACGCTCTTAATGCCCGGCCATATGGCGGCCGATTTCGGTCAGATCGGCTTCGCTGGCGCGCGCTTCGTAGACAATCGAGCCGTGGAACATTACGACTAAACGGTCGGCCAGTTCGAGCAGCTCATCAAGGTCTTCGCTGACCAGCAGCACCGCGGCGCCGCGATTGCGCGCCGCCATGATCTCGGCGTGGATCTGCGCGACCGCCGCGAAATCCAATCCGAAGCACGGATTGGCGGCGACCAGGATGTCGACTTCGCCGCCGAGCTCGCGCGCCAGCACGGTGCGCTGCACGTTGCCGCCGGAAAGCTCGCCGATCGGGGTATCGTCGGTGCGGGTCTTAATCTTGTAGAGCCCGATCTTGCGTATCGCCTCTTCATGGAATTTCGCCCGATTGAGCCACCAGCCGCCATAGGCGAACGGCGACCGGTCGAACTCGCGGAAGGCGAGATTGTCGGCGACGCTCATGCGCGCGACGCAGGCGTTCTTCAACGGCTCCTCGGGAAGAACCGACAGGTGATTGTGCCGCATTTCCTCGCGGGTCGCATAATAACGCTCGCCCTGCAGATAGATTTGGCCGCTCTCGGCCTCGCGCTGGCCGGCCAGGACTTCGATGAGCTGGCGCTGGCCGTTGCCGGACACCCCGGCAACGCCGACGATCTCGCCGCCGCGGATCGACAAGGACACGTCGCGCACCGCCGGCTGGCCGCCGTCGTCGAGCGCATGCAAGTTCTCGATGTCGAGTCGTGGCGCGCCGAACTCGCCGGTGCGCGGCGGCTGCACCGTCAGTTCCTCGGCGCCGATCATGGCGCGCGCCATGGCGTCGGGGTTCAAATCCTTGACGTGCCCCTGCCCCGCCAATTTGCCGCGCCGCAGGATGGTCACTTCGTCGGCGAATGCCATGACCTCGCGGAATTTGTGAGTGATCATCAGAATTGTCAGAACGCCCCGCGCCACCATGTCGCGCAGCATGCCGAGCACTTCGTCGGCCTCACCGGGGGTAAGCACCGAAGTCGGCTCGTCAAGGATGATAAAGCGGCGCTGCAGGTATAGCTGCTTGAGGATCTCGCATTTCTGCCGCTCGCCGGCGGAGATCGCCGACACCTTGGCGTTCAGCGGCACGCGAAACGGCATGCGCGACAGAAATTCCTCCAGCGCCTTACGCTCGCGCGTCCAATCCACCACGGCCGGCACGTGGTCGCGTGCCAGCACAAAATTCTCGGCCACCGTCATCGCCGGCACCGAGGTGAAATGCTGATAGACCATGCCGAGGCCGAGCGCATGCGCGGCGCGGGGATTGCCGATGATCTCCTGGCGCTCGTCGACGATGAGTTCGCCGCCGTCGGCCTGGTAATAGCCCATGATGCATTTGACCAGCGTCGACTTGCCGGCGCCATTCTCGCCGAGCAGCGCGTGGAACGTACCGGTTCTTACCTTCAACGACACCTGATCGAGCGCAACGAACTCGCCGAACCGCTTGGTTACGGCGATCGCTTCGACGCCGAAGGTCTTCTTGCCCGCGGTCGGCGAAGGAAGCCCGCCGGGCGGGATGAGGGTCGCCATTTCGCTCACGCGATGACCTCAATGAACTTCGCCGAATCGGAAACAGCGCCGAACACACCACCCTGCATCTTGATCATCTTCAGCGCGTGGTCGTGGTTGCTCTTGTCCGTGGCCCCGCAGCAATCCTCCAGCAACAGGCACTCGAAGCCGCGGTCATTGGCCTCGCGCATGGTGGTGTGCACGCACACGTCGGTGGTAATGCCGGTGAGCACGATGTTGTCGATGCCGGCCAACCGCAAAAGGAGCTCGAGGTCGGTGGCGCAGAACGAGCCCTTGCCCGGCTTGTCGATGATCGGCTCGCCCTCACGCGGCTTAAGCTCGGGGATGATTTCCCAGCCGGGCTCGCCGCGCACCAGGATGCGGCCGCAGGGTCCCGGGTCACCGATGCCGGCGCCGATCTGCCGCGAGCGCCAGCGTTTGTTGGCCGGCAGATCGGCGAGGTCGGGGCGATGGCCTTCGCGGGTGTGAATGACATGGAAGCCTTTGGCCCGCGCAGCGGCGAGCGTGCGCTTGATCGGCTCGATCGGCGCCCGGGTCAGCGACAGATCGTAGCCCATTTTGTCGACATAGCCGCCGACGCCGCAGAAGTCGGTCTGCATGTCGATAATGATGAGCGCGGTATTTTCCGGCCGTAGGTCGCCGTTATAGGGCCACAGATAAGGATCGGCCGCCACGTAACGTTCAGAACTCTCAGCTTCTTGGTGCGCCAGTCGGGGCATGACTCACCTCGTAATCGACAGCTCTGCGGGCGCACCGATCAGCGTGCGTTTGGGCGAGCAGGTTGCGATCATGATCAGCAAAGTCAAAATATAGGGTGCGGCATTGAACAGATGATAGCCGTGGCTGTAGCCGACCGATTGCAGCGCCGGACC
>Ga0208188_1001101_pt1 | contig 12476 bp, 8 predicted proteins | sample June2015DPH_8_50_FD_184698 | JGI IMG/M metagenome (GOLD analysis project Ga0208188, IMG submission 184698) | Peatland microbial communities from SPRUCE experiment site at the Marcell Experimental Forest, Minnesota, USA - June2015DPH_8_40... | ecosystem: Environmental > Terrestrial > Soil >...
CAATCTCGGCGGGCCGCTCGCGGATGGAGACCATATCGAGGATATGCCCCTGTCCACTCTTCGCGTTGTGGCTCTTGGGGCGACGCATCCGCCGCGCAGTACGCAACTGCGCCGTCAGCTCCTTCTTCAGCACGCCGCGGGTCTGGATGAAGAGGCTGCGATAGATCGCTTCGTGAGATATCTGCATGTCTTGGTGGGTTGGGAACTCCTGCTTCAGCCAGCCGGAGATCTGCTGCGGCGACCATTGCAGCGCGAGCTTCCGCGCCACGCGCCATCGTAGCTCCCTATACAGCGCCAAACGACAAGGCTTGGGGCGCAACGCCCGCTCCCAGGCACGCCGATCAGCCCGGTTTGCACGATAGGTCTGACTGCCGCCGTTGCGCCTGATCTCCCGGCTTACTGTCGATGGCGCCCGTCCGAGGCCCTGGGCGATCTGCCGGATCGACCGCCCCACCGCAATGCCACGGGAAATCTCTTCGCGTTCCTCAAGCCTTAGTGCTGCCAAGGCCCTCCGGCGCGGCGCCGGCACGATCCCTCCATGGAGTACCACGATCCGCTCAACGCCGGTCTTGTTCTTCCTTTCCAGCGCCCGCGAGATGGCCGCAGCACTTTCCCCGTTCTTCCATCGCTCCCACAGCTCGGCCTTCTGCGCTGCCGTGAACCAAATCCGTGACGTCATCTCCATGGCACACCTCTTCACCTCGTAAGATTAGAAGGTGTTGCGCTGATCGGTTGAATCCGCCGGGGAGAAGCAGACATCGCACATCGAACGCCGTCACGTCCGCTTCTGACCCTTTTCGACAGGTGTCACTTTCGACTTGCTGCGACGCAACTTAAGCAATGCGGCTGTATTGGTATTGCACAAACGTGTGATCCCCGTGCTGACAGCACCGTGCTGCGGGCGGTCAGGTCGGCATGACGACAGTAGTACGGTTTGTCTGCGTCAGACGGGCGATCTTCCGCACCCGCTCGACTTCCGCCCGCGCGGCGGCGGTGTGGTCGAACAACTCGAGCTCTTCGCTATCCTCATCGCGCGCCGGGGTCAGCGCCAGATCAGTATAGGAATCGGCGCCTTGTGTGGCGCGCACCAGCGCTGTGATGCGCCGCAATAAGAGCCAGCGGTGCATCAATCGGATGTGCTTGCCGATTACCTCCCGCCAGTATCGCGGATAGAAAGCCCATGCGGACTCGATCGGCAAATCGGGACGACGGTCGCGGCGGAATTTCAGCCGGAAGATCCCGCACTGAAGCGGATGCACATTTTCGATTGGGACCGAGCTGGAAAACATCAGCAGAATGGATTGCATGCGCGACACGCCGGTCCTTGTCGCGACGGCCCTGCGCATTAGCGTTTCCAGATGCTCAGGCGTATAATAAATGTTCCATGCTTCCTGATAAATCCGGGCCCAATCCTCGCTGCTCATGCGGAGATGGGAGGTAACGACGTGCTCACCGTCATATTTGTTCATGTCGGGATCCATCGCGATGCCCTTTTTATGCAGAACCTGATGGTCCTCCGAACCCGGCAGGGGCGTCAGACAGAAGAACTCGAGCACATCGAGCGGCAATTCCCTTTTTATGATCTCAAGATCGCGGCGGATCGATTCGGTCGTATCGTTTGGAAAGCCGAGAATATATCCGCCGTAAGTGACGACCCCCGCGCGTTTCCAGGCCAGGAGCATGTCGCGATATTCGGTGATCTTGTTCTGGCGTTTTTTGGCGCCCAGAAGGTTGTCGGGATTGATGTTCTCAAGTCCGATAAAGGCGCGCCTTACGCCGGCGAGCTGCGCCTTGTCGATGAAATTCGGGATGCGATGACACAACGTATCGACCTGGATCGTGAGATGGGCGTTAATCTGCTCCCGCTCCCGCAGTTCGATAATGCGATCGAAGATTGGCTCCCAATCCTGGTTACGGGCAAAATTGTCGTCGGTGATGAAGAACCGGTGGACGCCCTGGCGCCAATTTTCCCGCAGAATCCGCTCGATGTCGTCCGCGGAGCGTCCCCGCGATTTCCGGCCCTGAACGTTGATGATGGTGCAGAACGAGCATTGATAGGGGCAGCCCCGCCCGGCGTCGAAGCTGGTGTGCCTGCCAAAGGTGCGGGTCAGATGACCGCTTGCAAGATAGGGAATCGGCATTCCGGTTAGTTGCGGAAGATTATTCAGATAATTGTAGATCGGCTTGAGCTGTCCGTTTGCAGCATCGCGAATGACATTGTCGAAACGGTCCTCGGCCTCACCGGCAAAAAGGCTGATGCCGGATTCTAGGGCTCCCTGCAGATCGGACGGCAGGTCGGGCAACATGGCGAAGCAGCCCGAAACATGGAAGCCGCCGACGATGACGGCGATGTTGGCGGCCCGCAATGGCCGCGCGATGTCCAAGGCGCGCGGAAACTGGTTGGATTGAACCCCGACTAGGCCAACCAGGCCAAATCCGCCGTTCTTCCGGAAACGAGCGATGATGGCTTTGGGCTTTACCCGCGTATTGGTTTCGTCGATCACCGTGACGTCGATGTTGACGTCGGTCCCAAGAACCTGGCGCGCGGCTGCATCGGTGGCCAGTGCGTTCATCACCGCAAGCGTATTGGACGGTATGAAGGACCGCAGCCATTGGATGACGTAACCATCATCGTCATAGTGGGACGGCTTGATCAGCACGAGCTGAAATCGACGCACTTTTGAGCAACCTAGCATCCTCGCTACCCCAAAGATCGGGCTCCTCAGGTTGGGTCCCATGGCGCCCGGCGCGCAGTCTCGCAAATGCCACTTGCGCACTCAATTAGGACGGCCAGCGCAAACCTGCGGGGTCAGCAGAGGGTCGAAACCGCGATAGCCACGAGGCAAGAAAGCCGGCTGGCACTACAAGCGAAGAGCGCAAAGCAATGTAAAAGTCAAGGGTTTGCCGAAACGACCCAGCCACAAGGCTTTGGCCTCGTTCAGTTGCAATCAGCTTGGCTATGGAGCAGGTTGACCTTAGAAGCTAGATACTCCAACTCTCATTCTCCCATTTCCGTTGAGGCTTGCTGTCGCCGGGGGCTCTTCATTTCTAGGCCCTCAGTTGGAGGCCTCTTTTTTTGCGCTGACTGTCCTCAACCTCGCAAAGGACGAGCATCGGGGGCTGTCATTTGTTGCGGTGCATGAGTCTCCTTGTGGCCCGAAGCGGACATTTTCCTCCGGCGATGGAGGTCCGCCTTCGATGGCCAGGCGGACATCGCCCAAGCGTCGCACATATATGACGATTAACGAGTAAGCATCTTAGACGCTTCGCCCGCAGAACCTGACATCACTTGCTACTTATTCTCGAACTTTGGCGGCCGCTTGGCGATGAAGGCCGCCATGCCCTCCTTCTGGTCGGCGGTCGCGAACAGCGAATGAAAGACGCGTCGTTCGAAGCGCACGCCCTCGGCGAGCGATGTCTCGAAGGCGCGGTTGACCGCCTCCTTCGCCGCCAGCACCGAGGGCAGCGACATCGACGCGATCGTTTCGGCAATTTTGACGGCCTCCTCGACCAGGCTCGCCAGCGGCACGATGCGGGCCACGAGGCCCGAGCGCTCCGCTTCCTGCGCGTCCATCATGCGGCCGGTGAGGATGAGGTCCATCGCCTTCGCCTTGCCGACGGCGCGGGTCAAGCGCTGCGTGCCGCCGATGCCGGGGATGACGCCGAGCTTGATCTCGGGCTGTCCGAATTTGGCATTGTCGGCGGCGATGATCAGATCGCACTGCATAGCGAGCTCGCAACCGCCGCCGAGCGCGAAGCCGGCGACCGCGGCGATGACCGGCTTGCGCATATGCGCCACGCGGTCCCAGCTTGACACAAACTCGCCCAGGAACGCCTCGGCGAACGATTTGTCCGCCATCTCCTTGATGTCGGCGCCGGCGGCGAACGCCTTGTCCGAGCCGGTGATCACCACGCAGCCGATAGCGGCGTCAGCCTCGAACGCGTTGAGGGCCGCCTCCAACTCGCGCTCCAGCGCACTGTTGAGTGCGTTCAGCGCCTGCGGACGATTGAGCCGGATCAGGCCGACCTTGCCGCGCGTCTCGACGATGATGGTCTCGTAGCTCATAGCCGCCCTCGGCGCTGCCTTGCCTGGCATCACTTTTGGCACACCGGACAATAAAACGTCGAGCGCCCATTCTGCACGATGCGCTTGACGATGCCGCGGCAGCCGGGCGTCAGGCATTTGTCGCCTTCGCGGTCGTAGACGCGGAAGTGATGCTGGAACATGCCGAGTTCGCCATCGGTCAGCTTATGATCGCGCAGCGACGAGCCGCCGGCCTTGATGGCGTCGTTGAGCACCGCCTTGATGCCCTCGATCAGGCGTTCGGCGCGGTCGTTCGGCGTACCGGTCCGCGTGGCGATGGTCGAGGCCATGCGTTTGGGCGACAGCCGAGCGCGATGCAGCGCTTCGCAGACATAGATGTTGCCGAGGCCGGCGACGACGCGCTGGTCCAACAGCGCCGCCTTCAGACTCGTCTTCTTGCCGCGGCAGGAGCTCGCCAGCATCGCCGCGTCGAAGGCGTTGCCGAGCGGCTCGGGGCCGAGGTCTTTCAATAGCGGCTCGGCATCGAGCTCCCGGCGCGGCACAATCTTCATCGAGCCGAAGCGGCGCGGGTCGTTGAAGGTCACGATGGCGCCGGAGGACATATGAAAGACGACGTGATCGTGGGTAACGTGCCGCGCCCGTTCGTGGTGGTAGCGGCCGAGCGCTTTGCCGCCGCCGCGGAAAACGTGGAACGAGCCCGACATGCCAAGGTGCATGACGAGCATGTCGCCGGACGATAGATCGACAACAAGATATTTCGCCCGCCGGCCGACTGAGATCACGGTCTGGCCTTTAAGCCGTCGGGCGAAATCCTGCGGCAGCGGCCAACGCAGATCGCCGCGGCGCACCTCGACCTTGGCGAAGCGCGCGCCCTCCATCACCGGCGCAAGACCACGGCGTACTGTCTCGACTTCCGGGAGTTCGGGCATTGCTCAATCGACCGTTGCGGCCGCAGCGTGGTTAATTTCGGCAGACATAGCGCCGCCGCCGCCGCCGCGCTATGGTTTAGCTGATAGGAAGAAGAAGCGATGGCAGAATCTGCCCATTTCGGTTCGCGCCAAGTGCCGCTTGCCGACAAGCAAGCCCTGGTCGACGATGTATTTCACAGCGTGGCGCAGCGCTACGACCTGATGAACGACCTGATGTCGTTCGGGCTGCACCGGGCCTGGAAGGATGCGCTGGTGACGGCGGTCAACCCGCCCAAAGGCCGGCCGTTTGCGCTCCTTGACATCGCCGGCGGCACCGGTGACGTGGCGTTGCGGGTGATCGAAGCCGGCGGCAAGGATACCCGGGCCACCGTCTGCGACATCAATCCGGACATGCTCGCCGTCGGGCGCGAGCGCGCCGCCGCGCGTTCCCACGCCGACGCCGTCACGTTCACCGAAGCCAATGCCGAGGCGCTGCCGTTCAAGGACCGCAGCTTCGACGCCGCGACCATCGCCTTCGGCATCCGCAACGTGCCGCGCATCGATCGGGCGCTGGCCGAAGCGTTCCGCGTGCTCAAGATCGGCGGACGGTTTCTCTGCCTTGAATTCTCCGCCGTGAATTTCCCCGGCCTCGACACCCTCTACGACGCCTATTCGTTCAATGTCATTCCGGCGCTCGGCCGCGTCGTCGCCGGCGATGCCGAGTCCTATCGCTATCTGGTGGAATCGATCCGCCGCTTTCCCAAGCCGCAGCCATTCGCCGACATGCTGCGCACGGCGGGCTTTGCCCGCGTCTCCTACCGAGTCATGACCGGCGGCATCGTGGCGCTTCATTCCGGCTGGCGTTTGTGATTTCCGCTCCCGCGCATTTCGTCCGCCTCGGCCGCGCCGGCTTTGTGTTCGCGCGCGAAGGTGTTTTCGGCGTCATCGATCCGGCGGTCGTGCCGCCCGCGGCGCGGCCGCTGCTGCGGCTGGCGCGCCTCATCGAGCGGCCATCGAGCGGAGCGGCCGAGACGCGGCTGTCTGTGGCGCTGACGCGGCTCGGCCCGAGCTATGTCAAGCTCGGCCAGTTCCTGGCGACGCGGCCGGACGTGGTCGGCGCCGCGCTCGCCCGCGACCTCGAGCGGCTGCAGGACCAGATGCCGCCGTTCCCGCAACAGGAAGCGGAAGCCGCCGTCGCTGCCTCGTTCGGCCGGCAAGTCAGCGCGATCTTCTCAAGCTTCGGCCCGCCGGTTGCCGCCGCCTCGATTGCGCAAGTGCATCGGGCGGAGATCGCGACCGCGACGGGAACGCGCGTCGTCGCCGTCAAGGTGCTGCGGCCCGGCATCGAACAACGCTTCCGCGCCGATCTCGGCGCCTTCACCTTCGTCGCGCGTTATGCCGAGGATTTTTCCGCCGAAGCGCGGCGGCTGCGGCTCATTGAAGTAGTCGATACCTTGCGGCGCTCGGTGACGGTCGAGATGGATTTTCGCCTAGAGGCGGCCGCGCTCTCGGAGATGGCCGAGAACACCAAGGACGATCCGGATTTCCGCGTCCCTACGGTGGACTGGGACCGCACCAGCAAGGAAGTTCTCACCCTCGAATGGATCGACGCCACGCCGCTGTCGGATCGGGCGCGGCTGGAGGCCAAAGGCTTCGACCTGCCGAAGCTTGCCCGTGCCTTGATCCAGACGTTTCTCCGCCATGCGCTGCGCGACGGCTTCTTTCATGCCGACATGCATCCGGGGAATCTGTTCGTCGACGACGACGGCCGGCTCATCGCCGTCGATTTCGGCATCATGGGCAGGCTCGGCGCGAAGGAGCGTTTGTTCTTGGCGGAGATCCTGCACGGCTTCATAACCCGCGATTATTACCGTACCGCCGAGGTTCATTTCGAGGCCGGCTATGTGCCGTCTTCGCATTCGATCGAAAGCTTCGCGCAGGCCATCCGCGCCATTGGCGAGCCGATCCACAGCCGTACCGCCGAGGATATTTCGATGGCGCGGCTGCTCACGCTGTTGTTCGAGGTGACCGGCTTGTTCAACATGCGCGCGCGGCCGGAATTGCTGCTGTTGCAGAAGACGATGGTGGTGGTCGAAGGCGTGGCCCGCTCGCTCGATCCCAAGCTCGACATGTGGTCGACCGCCGAACCGGTGGTGCGCGAATGGATAACGCGCAATCTCGGTCCCGCCGGCCAGCTCGAAAGCGCCGCGCACGGCGCGACCGAGGTCGGGCGTTTCATCGGCAACGCGCCGGGCCTGTTGACCCGTGGCGCCCGCGTGCTCGGTCAGCTCGACGAAATCACCCGCGACGGGCTGGTGCTTTCGCCGCAGACCGTCGCCGAGATCGGCAAAGCCGAAGCCCGCCGCAACCGCTGGATGGTCGCGGCCTTGTGGGTGATCGTGGCGCTCTTGCTGTGGATCGGTTTCCGGCTCATGTGATTGCATTGATTGCAATGCAATCATCCGCTAGAATGGGCTGAAACCGCCGGCCAAGAGCCATGAGCAGCCTCACCGTCCGCAAACTTGACGATCGCTTGAAGAAGCGGCTCCGCGTCCGCGCGGCCAAACACGGCCGCTCGATGGAGGATGAGGTGCGCGCCATTCTGCGCGGCGCCACCGGCGAAGGCGAGCCAGACGAGTTCGCTACCGCCGTTGATGAGCCGGCCGCGCGCCCGCCAGGCGCCGGACTCGAACGTTCTGCCGACACGTCGGCCGTCGGCACGGCCCTGCGTGCTTCGCGAATTCTGCTCATCATCGGCGGTGGCATCGCCGCCTATAAATCGCTCGATCTTATTCGGCGCCTGCAGGACCGCGGCGCCCGCGTGCGCTGCATTCTAACGCCCGCCGCGCAACATTTCGTGACGCCGCTTGCCGTCGGCGCGCTTTGCGGCGAGCGCGCCTATACCGATCTGTTCGATCCGCGGACCGAGTTCGACGTCGGCCATATTCGCATGGCGCGCGACACCGATCTGGTCGTGGTGGCGCCGGCGACCGCCGACCTCATGGCCCGGATGGCGGCCGGCCAGGCAGACGATCTAGCCGCCGCCGTCCTGCTCGCGACCGACAAGCCGATCCTGATCGCGCCGGCGATGAACCCGCACATGTGGGCGGCCAAGGCGACGCAGCGTAATCTTGCGCGGCTTAAGGCCGACGGCGTCCGTGTGGTCGGTCCGAATACCGGCGAGATGGCCGAGCGCGGCGAAGCCGGCGTCGGCCGCATGGCCGAGCTACTCGAAATCGCCGCCGCGGCCGAGGCGATCCTGCGCCGCCCCGGGCCGCTCACCGGCAAGCGCGTGCTGGTGACGTCGGGACCGACCGCCGAGCCGATCGATCCCGTGCGGGTAATCGCCAACCGCTCGTCGGGCAAGCAGGGCCACGCCATTGCCGCGGCGGCGGCCGCGGCCGGCGCCGACGTGGTGTTGGTTTCAGGTCCAGTGAACGTGCCCGATCCGCCCGGGCTGACTGTAGTGCACGTGGAAACCGCGCAGCAGATGCTGGCGGCGGTCGAGCAGGCGCTGCCGGTCGATATCGCCATATTCGCCGCCGCCGTCGCCGACTGGCGCCCGCGGCAGGCGAGCCAAAACAAGATCAAGAAACAGGGCAAGGTGCCGACGATCGAACTGGTGGAGAACCCGGACATCCTGTCGACGATCGCCCACCGCAAGTCCGGCCGACCGCGGCTGGTCATCGGATTTGCCGCCGAGACCGATCGCGTGATCGCCAACGCCAAGGCCAAGCTCGCCAAGAAGGGCTGCGACTGGATCCTTGCCAACGATGTGTCGCCGGAAACTGGCATCATGGGCGGCGACGCCAACACCATCCACGTCGTCACCGCGGACGGCGTCGAATCCTGGCCGCCACAGTCCAAGAATGACGTGGCGCGCGCGCTGATTGCGAGCATTGCCGCGGCGCTTCAGGAAACAAAGAAATGAGCGGCGACGAATGGGTCGAGGTGCGCATCATGCGGCTGCCGCACGGCGCCGATTTGCCCTTGCCGGAATACCAGAGTGCGCTGGCCGCCGGGCTCGATCTTCTTGCCGCCGTGCCGGCCGAGGCGCCGCTCGAGCTCGCGCCGGGGGCGCGCGCGGCCATCCCGACCGGCGTCGCCATTGCGCTACCTCCCGGCAACGAGGCCCAGATCCGGCCGCGCTCGGGTCTTGCGCTGCGCCACGGCATCACCGTGCTCAATTCTCCCGGCACCGTCGACGCCGACTACCGCGGGGAATTGCAAGTTATTCTTGTCAATCTCGGTAGCGAGCCGTTCGTCATTCGCCGCGGCATGCGCATCGCGCAAATGGTCATCGCGCCGGTCCAACGCGCCAGATTTGTCGAAACGCCCAATCTTGACGCGACCGGGCGGGCCACCGGCGGATTTGGCTCTACCGGAACAGTGAAAAAATAATGATCCTGCCCGGCGACTTTGGCATAGACGCAACTTCCGGCGCCGCCCGTTCACGATCTGGACTCTTTCGGCGCGATTCCGCTTGAGAGTAAAGTCGAGCGATTCGCGGGTTCGCCCGCGATAGACCCGCTGGCGATGGCGGTGGCGGCCAGCAGAGGCGAAGGGGCATGCCGGACACGATCCGGAGGAGCGGGGGCACGGCGCGTCCGTGGCTCGGCGGATTCTCGACAGCTATTGGCGCCGTCGCGACGGGGCCGGCGCGCGCCGCCGATAAGCCGGTGCTCGCGCTGCACGAGCTTGTGGTCGGCGCCTCGCGCAGCATCGACCGCCATGAGATCGCGGTGTTCGTGCTGCTCGTCGGGCTCTTGCTGTTCGCAGTCGTCACCGCGATCCTGCTGGTCCGCACGCGCGCGCGGTCGGCGCGGCTGGAAACGTCATCGCATGACGAGATCGCGATGCTGCGCGCGGAACTCGACCGCGCCAACGCTTTACTGGCCTCGGAGCCGCAGGTGATGGTGGATTGGCCGCCGGGGTCCGACGAACCGAGCATCGAGGGCGACCCTGCCATCGTCGGCGTCGCGGCACCGCACCGCGTGCTCGCCTTCGGCAGTTGGCTTGATGCCGGCAAGGCGCGTGCCATGGAGCAAGCGGTGGAAGCCCTGCGAACGCGCGGCGAAGGCTTCTCCGTGAGCTTCACCACGCTTGCCGGCCGCCCGATCGAGGCCCAAGGCCGCGCCGTCGCCGGGCGCGCTGTGCTGCGGCTGAAGGACGCCGGCGGCATCAAGCGCGATCTATTGGACCTCCTCGAACGCCATGAGGCACTGTTGAGCGAGGTCGCGTCGCTGCGCGCGCTGATCGAAAGGCTGCCGTCGCCGGTGTGGACGCGCGATGCGGCCGGCCGGCTGACCTTTGTCAATGCCGCCTACGCGCGCGCGGTCGAAACGCTCAATGCCGCCGACGCGGTTGATCGGCGCTTGGAGCTGCTCGACAACGCGGCGCTCGAGAACATCGCGCGGGCGCGCACCGCCGGCGGAGCCTATGCCGGCCGGCTGCCGGCGGTCGTCGCCGGAACGCGGCGCAGCTTCGACGTGCTCGACTTTCGCACTGAGACTGGCAGCGCCGGGCTCGCTATCGATGCTACGGAAGCAGAAACCATGCGCAGCGCGCTCGCCCGCATGGTCGATGCGCACCGCCGTACGCTCGATGCGCTTTCCACCGGCGTTGCCATGTTCGGCGCCGAGCACCGGCTGACGTTCTATAATGCCGCGTATCGCGCGCTGTGGAATCTGGACGCCTCGTATCTCGACCAGGGGCCGACCGATTCGGCGGTGCTCGACGCGTTGCGCGCCGCCCGCAAGCTGCCCGAAGAGCGGGACTTCCGGCAATGGAAAGCGCAGCTGCACACCGCCTACAGCGCCGTCGAGGCGCAGGAGCAGACCTGGCATCTGCCCGACGGCCGCACATTGCGCGTCGTCACCACCCCCAATCCGGACGGCGGTGTCACCTACCTGTTCAACGACGTGACCGAGCGGCTCGATCTGGAGCGGCGGTTCGAGGAACTGATCCGCGTGCAAGGCGAAACGCTCGACAACCTCGCCGAAGGCGTCGCCGTGTTTGCCAGCGACGGCCGCATCCGGCTGTACAATTCCGCCTTCGCCCGCATGTGGCGGCTTTCGCCGCAAGCTCTCGAAGCGCGACCGCATATCGAAACCCTCACGGCGCTATGCCGGCCGTTGCATGGCGACGACGCCATCTGGCAGGCGCTGCGTCAGGTCGTCACGGCGATCGACAGCCGCGAGGCGATAGCGGGACGGCTGGAACGGCGCGACGGCAGCGTGGTCGATTGCCGGACCGTGCCGCTGCCGGACGGCGCCACACTGGTGACGTTCCACGATGTCACCGACTCGGTCAACGTCGAGCGCGCGCTGCGCGAGCGCAACGAGGCGCTCGAGGACGCCGACAAGATCAAGATCGATTTCGTTCACCACGTGTCCTACGAGTTGCGCTCTCCGCTCACCAACATCATCGGCTTCGTCCATCTGCTCGGCGACCCGGGTACCGGGCCGCTGGCGCCGAAGCAGCGCGAATATCTCGACTACATCACGGTCTCCACCAATACGCTGCTGGCGCTGATCAACAACATCCTCGATCTGGCGACCATCGACGCCGGCCGCATGCAGCTCAATCTCGGACCGGTCGACATCCGCGCCACCACGGCGGCGGCCGCCGAAGGGGTTCAGGACCGGCTGGTCAGCGCCGGTCTCGTGCTCGACATCCGCGCCGCAAACGATATCGGCAGCTTCATCGCCGACGAGCGTCGCGTGCGCCAGATCCTTTTCAATCTGCTGGCCAACGCCGTGAGCTTCTCGCCCGCCGGGGGCACCATCACGTTGTCGGCGGAGCGGCGCGACGATGCCTTGGTGTTCGCCGTCACCGACCACGGGCCGGGCATTCCGCCTGAGGTCCTGGAAAAGGTATTCGATTGGTTCGAGACCCATTCGCTCGGCTCGCACCATCGCGGCACCGGAATCGGCCTCTCGCTGGTGCGCTCGTTCGTCGAGCTGCACGGCGGCACGGTCGATATCACTTCCGTCGTGGGAGAAGGCACGACGGTGACGTGCACGTTCCCACTCGGCGAAGCGGTCAAGCTCAGCGCATGATCCCGAAAAGTGGGAACCGTTTTTCGGATAAGATCATGCGCCACCAAATGAGCTGATCCCGAAAAGTGGGAACCGGTTTTCGGATAAGATCATGCGCCACCAAAAAATCTATTAAAGAATAACGCCATGTTTCCGACTGCCCCCGGCGGCGCCAGCTTCACCGTCACCTTAGCCAACGAAGAGGCGACGGAGCGTTTTGCCGCCGATATCGCCGCGGCGCTCGAACCCGGCGATCTGGTGACGCTGTCGGGCGACCTCGGCGCCGGCAAGACGACGTTCGCGCGCGCGCTCATCCGCTACCTCGCCGGCGACGCCACGATCGAGGTGCCGAGCCCGACCTTCACGTTGCTGCAAAGCTACGAACTGCCGCGCTTTGCGCTGGTCCACGCCGATTTTTACCGTCTCTCCGGCGCGGCCGAGCTGGCGGAGCTCGGTTTCGAAGACCTGCCCGAAGGCGCCGTG
>Ga0208188_1001102_pt1 | contig 12462 bp, 11 predicted proteins | sample June2015DPH_8_50_FD_184698 | JGI IMG/M metagenome (GOLD analysis project Ga0208188, IMG submission 184698) | Peatland microbial communities from SPRUCE experiment site at the Marcell Experimental Forest, Minnesota, USA - June2015DPH_8_40... | ecosystem: Environmental > Terrestrial > Soil >...
ACGAATTCGGGCGACCCGGCGCTCCCGCGATGCACTTCGTCTTCACGGTTTGCGACAACGCCGCCAAGGAAACCTGCCCGCTGTGGCCGGGACAGCCCATGACTGCGCACTGGGGAGTTCCCGATCCTGCCGCCGTTCACGGAGACTCCGCCGAAATCGATCGCGCCTTCCGCGATGCGTTTTTTATTCTTGACCGGCGAATCAGTTTGTTTCTCGCGCTTCCTTTGGCAGCCCTTGATCGCCTCGCGCTGAAGAAAGAAGTGGATCGCATCGGGCGGCAAGGACAGTGACCATAGCAACGATGAAGCCATCCCGCCGTCTCAGCTTTTTTGACCGCTATCTAACCGCGTGGATCTTCGCCGCCATGGTCATCGGGGTCTCCTTGGGATGGCGACTGCCGGGAATCGTGCCTTTCCTGAATCGCTTCAGCATCGGCACAACTTCGATTCCGATTGCGGTGGGACTCATCGTCATGATGTATCCGCCGTTCACCAAGGTGCGGTATGAGAAACTGCACGAGGTTTTTCGCAACAAACGTGTGCTCGGTCTATCCCTCATCCAGAACTGGGTGGTGGGCCCGATCCTGATGTTTGCCTTGGCCGTCGTGTTTTTGCGCGGCTACCCCGAATACATGGCTGGACTCATCATGATCGGCCTGGCTCGCTGCATTGCGATGGTCATCGTCTGGAACGAACTGGCCAGCGGCGATACCGAATATGCTGCCGGCCTGGTTGCCTTCAATTCCTTGTTCCAGGTGTTCTTCTACTCGCCGTACGCCTGGCTCTTCATCACGGTTCTTCCCGCAAAACTCGGCCTCCACGGTGCTATTGTCCATGTCTCCATCGGGGAAATCGCAAAGAGCGTTTTTGTTTATCTTGGCATTCCTTTTCTGGCTGGGTTCGTAACTCGCACGGTGCTGCTTCGGGTTCGAGGGCGCGAGTGGTATGAGCGTATTTTCGTTCCCCGCGTAAGCCCGCTCACGCTGATTGCTTTGCTGTTCACGATTGTGGTGATGTTCTCGCTCAAGGGCGCTTACATCGTTCGGCTCCCGCTCGATGTGCTGCGAATCGCGGCGCCGCTGTTGATCTACTTCGTCGTGATGTTCCTGGTTTCGTTTTATATGGGGAAGAAACTCGGCGCCGACTACTCGAAAACGGCCACGCTCTCCTTCACCGCAGCCTCGAATAACTTTGAACTCGCGATTGCGGTCGCAGTTTCCGTTTTCGGCATTAACTCCGGAGCTGCGTTCGCCGCCGTCATCGGACCCCTGGTCGAAGTGCCCGTGATGATTATGCTGGTCAACGTCGCGCTTTACTTCCAACGCCACTATTTTCCCGATGCCGCTCGTTTGACAATCTTCCCTGCCTCCACGTAACTTCGATTTCTTGGTGTTCCGTCGTGGAGGTAGGATGAAATCCCGCTTAACTTTTCTACAAACAATTGTTGTTTGTTTTGCGCTGTGCTCGCTTGCTGTCGGCCAGGATGTGGCCTCGTTCGAGAAGCGCACCACGGTGAAGAAGCTCGCCAACGGCCTCACCATCGTCATTTGCGAGCGGCCGGAGGCTCCGGTGTTTTCGTTCTTCACGCACGTGGATGCGGGCTCGGTGCAGGACCCTATGGGCAAGACAGGCCTCGCGCACATGTTCGAGCACATGGCGTTCAAGGGAACGGACACCATCGGCACGCGCGACTACGCCGGCGAGAAAGTTGCGCTGGCGAAAGTTGAAGAGGCTTACGCCGCCTACATTGCCGAGCGCGACAAGCCGGTGAACCGCGACGAGCAGAAGCTCAAGCAACTTGAGCAAACGTGGAAGGACGCGATTGCGGCCGCCGACAAGTTCTCCGCGCCTTACAACAATGAGTTCGGCAAGATCGTCGAAGGCGAAGGCGGCGAGGGGATGAACGCCTTCACCGATTACGATGAAACTGGCTACTTCTACTCGTTCCCCATCAACCGGCTGGAATTGTGGGCCTATCTCGAATCGGAGCGCTTTCTGCATCCGGCGATGCGGCAATTTTACAAAGAGCGCAATGTCGTGATTGAAGAGCGCCGCATGAGGACCGACAGCGATCCCCAGGGGCGACTATCCGAGCAATTCACGGAAGAGGCATTCGCGGCCCATCCTTACCACCGGCCGACGATCGGGTGGATCTCGGACTTGAATTCTTTTTCCGCGACCGACGCGCAAACTTTTTTCGATAAGTACTATGTGCCTTCGAACATGGTCGTCGCCGTGGTTGGAGACGTGAAAGCTTCAGAGGCGATGCCGGTTGTCGAGAAATATTTCTCGCGAATTCCGGCGCGTCCCAAACCCGACACGGCCACGACCACCGAACCGGCGCAGAATTCCGAACGAACCGTCGTGCTGCACGAGCAGTCGCAGCCGTTCTATCTCGAAGGCTATCACCGCCCCGACTACCGCAGCCCGGATAACGAGATTTACGACGCCATCGCCGACCTGATGTCGAATGGACGCACTTCGCGGCTCTACCGGGCGCTGGTTCGCGACAAGCAGATCGCATCGGACGCGGCCGGATTTACCGGGTATCCGGGAAGTAAGTATCCGCACCTGTTCGCCTTTTACGCGCTCCCGATTCCGGGCCACAAGCCGCAGGAGATGGGCGATGCGATTCACGCGGAGATTGAGCGGCTGAAGAAAGAAGACATCTCGGATGAAGAGTTGAAAATGATCAAGACGCGGGCCAAGGCGAACCTGATCCGCTCGCTCGGATCGAACGAGGGTCTGGCGCTCGCGCTTGGTCTGTATCAGTCGCGCTATGACGACTGGCGGGAATTGTTCCGCTCGGTCGACCGCATCGAAAAAGTTACCAAGGCAGATATCCGGCGCGTCGCGAATCAGACGTTCACACCCGATAACCGGACGGTGGGGATTATCGAGTTTGCAGGCGGGCCTCCGGGAGCGGGTGCAGGGCCGCAAGGAGGTGGACAGTGAAGCGCGCGCTCTTTTCTTTCTTTGCTCTGGTCGTGTTAGTTGGCTTCTTCAGCGGCAACTTGCAACTGTGGGCGCAGGCGCAGGCGACTTCGCAGCAGCCCTGGCAGCAGATACCGATTCCTAAGTTGCCCACGTTTCATCCACCGCAGCCGAAGCGCATCGAGTTGCCGAATGGCATGGTGGTTTTTCTCCAGGAAGACCACGAGTTGCCGACCATTGATGGCACCGCTCGCATCCGTGGCGGCGAGCGCTCGGTTCCGCCGAACAAGACGGGCCTGACCGATGTTTATGGCGAAGTGTGGCGCACCGGCGGCACGAAGTCTCAGACCGGCGATCAACTCGACGACTATCTGGAGCAGCGCGCCGCGAAGGTCGAGACCGGCGGAGGCATCGACTCGACAACCGTGAGCTGGTCGTGTCTGAAAGAAGATTTCGACGACGTGTTTCGCGTGTTCGAGGATGTGCTGAAGAATCCGGAATTCCGCGCCGGCAAAATTGAAATTGCGCAGAAGGGGATGTACGACGGCATCTCGCGGCGCAATGACGATCCCGAACAGATCGCGGGACGGGAAGCGGCGAAGCTGGTCTACGGCGCAAATAATCCTTATGCGCGGGTCGCGGAATATGCGACCGTGGCGGCGATCACTCGTCAGGATCTTGTACAGTGGCACGACGATCACGTTCACCCGAACAACATCATCCTCGGCGTAGTCGGCGACTTTGATTCTGCCGCCATGGAAGCCAAACTGCGCGCGGCATTTGCCTCTTGGCCGAAAGGTCCCGTGGCAAGGAAGGATGAGCCTCAAGCCCAGTTCAAGCCGGATCCCGCGAAACCTGGTTATTACCAGGCCGACAAGACCGACGTGAATCAAAGCAACATTCTGATGGTGGCGCTGGGCATTACGCGCAGGAATCCCGATTACTTTGCGGTGTCGGTGTTCAACGAAGCATTCGGCGGAGGATTTTCGTCGCGGCTGTTTAATGAAATTCGAACCAGCAAAGGACTCGCATACGCAGCAGGCGGTGGAGTGGGCGCGGGCTGGGATCATCCCGGCATGTTGCGGCTGATGGTGGGCACCAAGAGCAAGACCACCATCGAATCCATTCAGGCGCTCGATGAAGAGATCGCCGATCTCGCCAAGCGTCCCATTAACGATGAGGAAATCAAGCGCGCCAAGGACGCGATTTTGAATTCTTTTGTCTTCCGTTTCGATTCACCGGCGAAGGTTTTGCAGGAAAAAATGGCTTACGAGTTTTATGGCTATCCGCTGGATTTTCTAGAGAACTTTCAGAAAGGGATCGAAGGAGTTACTAAGGAAGACGTAGCGCGGGTAGCGGCGAAGTACATCCACCGCGAGCAGATGGCGGTGGTGGTGGTGGGTAACGTGAGCGAATTCGACAAGCCATTGCCATCGCTCGGGACGGTCAACAAGCTGGATATTACGATTCCGGCGCCGCCGCCGGGGCTGGTGCCGGGACAGGGCGAGCATCCGTGAGCGGGCGCCAGCCTATAATGTTGACTCCGCCATGGCCTCTCCTAAGCGCACTGTTCCGCCACGATCTCGATTGAAGGGCAATGCCCGGCAATTCTGGCATCGGGTGAGCGAGGGGCTGGCTGTGAACCAGCTCTGGTCGCAGTTTGCAAAAGATGCGCGATCGAGCTACCGGCTCTACTCGGCGGGGCTCGACCATCTGCAGGCGGAACCGTCCCGATTCCGGCGGGGCTGGCAAATCGCGAAGGCGATGTTCTGGGCGATCCTGGAAAAGCTGACCCCGGCGCGCCGCGTGCTGCTGCTGCTGGCGCTGATTCTGCTGCTCCTTCCTGCCGGCCGGTTTTCTTACACCAACGGCGCCAATCATGTCGAGATCGGTGAATTCGATTTGCGCCTGTGGGGCGGGCTGCTGATATTCGTCGTCCTGCTGCTGGAGTTGGCGGACCGAGTGGTGATGAAACGCGACCTGGAGATCGCCAAGGACATTCAGGCATGGTTGCTGCCGGGCGCGCCGCTGCAGATTCCGGGATACCAGATTGCGTACGCGACACGTCCGGCAAACACGGTGGCGGGCGATTACTACGATGTGATCCTGCGGCCCGGTCGCTCGTTGAGCGAAGACCGCATTCTGTTTGTGGTGGCGGATGTGGCGGGAAAGAGCATTCCGGCGGCGATGCTGATGGCGACTTTTCAGGCGAGTCTGCGGACGTTGTCGACGAGCGGCGTCGCGCTCGCCGAATTGGTGGCCGGCGTGAATCGCTATGCCTGCTCGAACAGCATGGGCGGAGTTCGCTTCACGACCGCCTTCCTTGCCGAACTGGATCCGGCGACCGGGGACATCGTTTATGTCAACGCAGGGCATAATGTCCCGATTCTTCGGAAGTCCTCAGGCGCTAGGGAGCGGCTGGAGGCGGGAGGCATCCCGGTAGGGATTTTTGCGGAATCGCACTACGAGTTGAGAACGACTCGCCTGGACCGCGGAGATTGGCTGGTGATTTTTACCGATGGGGTCGTCGAAGCGGTCAATCAAAAGGATGAGGAATACGGCGAACCGGCATTGATACGAATGGTGGATCGTGAGTCGGGGTCGGCACCCGCAGAACTGCTGCGCAGCCTACTGGCGGACTTGGATCGGCACGTGGGCAACACTCCGCAGCACGACGACATTACTTGTTTGCTGTTGAAGCGGACCTGAGAAGCCAGCTGACAGCTGTCTTTTCCGCGTCTCGGCGGTATAAATTTCTTCCGGTTGCGGCGCTACAGCGGCTTCAGGCCGGCAAAGGAGAGGAATTGTCCTGCGTCGAACTGCGCTTGGCCTAAGTCCGAGGAGATCTTCTGGACTTGCGCCAAAGCGGAGTCGGCCTCCGCAGTACGCCCGTCCCGGCGCAGAGCTTGCGCGTAGAGAAGGACATTCGCATCGCTGGGATCGACTTTCACCGCGTGGAAGAACTGCGTAACCGCCAAGCCGGACTGCCCCTGGCGCAGCGCGAGGAGGCCCGTTCCAATCAGCGCGCCGCCGTCCTCCGGATTCAGGCGCAGAGCATTCCGGTAGCTGTCGGCGGCTTGATCGTAGTGGTGCAACTGCAACTGAGCTTGACCAACCCCGCTCCATGCGGCGGCCTGAACCTTCGGATCGGCGGAAGCACGCAGCGCCGCATTGCATTCCTCGATCGCTTCCTGGGGATGTCCAACGTGCAATTCGTACAAAGCCAGCGCAAGGATTTGGGCCGGCGGATAGGTGTGCAGCGCCCTGCCAGCCCGGAACTCCCGGATCGCCTCGTCGGGCTGGCCCTGCTTGGCCAAAGCGATCGCGAGATTATTGTGCGCCACGAAATTTTTTTCGGTTACGCGCAACGTATAGCGCCAGAGAGTTTCATTGTCGCGCCAGTAGCCTAGCTGGCGATAAGTGAGCGATCCCAGAAGGAAGAGTACGGCAACGGCGGGACCGGTGAGCCAAACGCCTCGGATTCCGCGCTTCGAGGCTGCCTCACCGAGAGTCCACACGACCGCGACAAACAAACCGATGAAGGGGATGTAGGCGTAGCGGTCGGCCATCGACTGCTCGCCAACCGTTATGATCCCGATCATCGGGACTAAAGTTCCCAGGAACCAGAACCAGCCTACGGGCAAATAGCGGCGGTCACGCCAGCGCAGCACGAGCGCGGACAGCAGAAGCAGCAGCGCCGCGGCTCCCACCACCTGCCAGGCGGGCAGCGAACCTTCTGGACGTGGATACATGGGAGCGAGCCGGGACGGCCAGAACGCTTTCCCTATATATCTCACATAGGAGACGAAGACATTCTCCAGCCGCGCCGACACCGAAACTTCCGAAAGCGTCCGCACCGATTCGCCTGCGCGCTGCGTCAGTGCCGTAACGACCGAATCCGCCGCGGCAAGAACAAAGAGGGGCAACTTCTCCCAAACGAGATACGCGAACGAGCGTGGGGTGGCAGCCGCAGGTGACCCGCCAGCGGCGCCCATTCGTTGGAGCGGCCAGTAGTCCCAAAGCAGCAGCACAAAAGGCAGAGTGACGATCTGCGGTTTCGCCATCAGGCCGAGAGCAAAAAAAACGGTTACTAACCAATAAAGATACCGTCCGCCCCCGCGCCCATACCGGTCGTAAGCATGGAGAGCGAGCAGGAAGAAGAACATGCTGAGCACATTCTTGCGCTCAGCGGCCCAGGCAACGGACTCAACGTTGACCGGGTGCAGGGCAAACAAAGCAGCGACCACCAGACTGGACCATTTGAATCCAGTGGCCCGCCGCAATAGCAGGAAGAGGAGCACAGCATTGGCCGCGTGCAGCAGAAGGTTGGTGTAGTGATGGCCCACGGGATTGAGGCCAAAGAGCTGGCAATCCAAGGCATGCGACAACCAGGTCAACGGATGCCAGTTTCCGTCGCGATGGGTCGTGATCGCCCACTTCACGTTGTCCCACGTCAGACCAGTCAGAACATGGTTATTCTTCTGAATATAGGACAAGTCGTCGAAATCGACGAACTGGTTATGGACGATGGGATTGTAGAAAGCAAGGGTGGCAGCCACCAATAGGAGACAAAAGATGAGGACGTGATTTTCGCGGGACGCTGACATGCCGGTACTGGAGGCGGCTCCGTCGACGAAAGGGTGGCCCTTCCTCAAACGATATCGCGCTCCGCCCTGCCGATGACCATTCTAACGCGATGTTGTGTTGACCACGACGGTTCTGCGCCTCTCACCGCCACTCGGCAGTGCTAGCTCTCCTGTTACCACTTATGCGGGAATCGGCTCGCGGTACGTCTGGTGGAAGGCGTGAGCGCCTTTTTCCTGCTTCCCGCTGTAGCGGCCGCCGTGGGCGAAGCTATCTGTCGAATTGGCGCCAGCGAAGAGCGCTGCCGAGCGTTGCCCGGCTTGCACCCTTCGACTTCCCCCTCGGCTTCGCTCGGGGCTTCGGCAAAACCGCGCAGGCTCGCGAGGGCGCCCGTCCCCATACAGGCATTGCTTGTCTCTAAGCTCCGACCATGTGCTTCAGTGCCGGACGGTTGCGGATAATCAACGTCGAGCCCTTCAGTTCCGCCATCTGGTGTCTCCGAAACTCGGACAGGAGGCGGGTGATCGTTTCGCGGCTGGTGCCGACGAGCTGTAAGATTTCTTCATGGGTCATCGCCAGTCGGACGCGCACCGTTCCGTTGCTGACCTCGCCCTCGGCGGCGGTTTCGAGCAAGAATCTGGCAAACCTCTCCGACACCGAGTGTGACAACCCGATCGTGCGCACCACGCCATAGGCATCGGAACAATCTCGGGCGAGATGCTGGGTGGCATGGAGAGAGGCGTCGGCGCGCTCTCTGAGGAAGCGCAGAAGGCCTGAACGTGGCCTTCCAGGAACGCTTCCGTCGTCTCCGCCGGAAACGCCCGGACGAAGCAGTCGTCGGAGTGCGGCAGGTCGATCGCGAAGTAGTGCGCCTTCTGCTCCTCGCCACCGACGATCGCCAGCGCCTCGCCGAAGTCGGCCTGCGCCATGCCCGGAGCATGCCTCAGCGGAACGAACATCTTCCGGCGGCGCAGCGTCGCGGCCCGCACGTAGTCCTTCACGATCGTGTAGCCGCCCGGGAATGCGTGCTCCGCCCGCAACCGATCGAAGATCCGCTTCGCCGTATGCCGCTGCTTGGCTGGTTTGCTCTTGTCTTCTTCGAGAATGGCGTCGATCATGCCTACCCACAGCCCCAGTTTGGGCCGCTTCGCCGGCTCTTCCCGCCGGTAGCCCGGCGGAATCGAATACCCCAACATCTTGCGTACCGTTACGCGCGCCAGGCCGAACTCCAGCGCGATCGACCGTTGACTTCTGCCCTCGACTAAAACCACTCGCCGTACACGCCCATAGATCTCCACTAAGTACATCCCTCCGGTGTTCCACGATCGCTGCCGTCGGCTCAACGGAACCGAACCAGTTCCCTTACCCCCGCAGGCAGCCGTGCCCCGTGAAACAAGAATCCGGCGGTCTACTTTTACTCCGCCGCATCACGTCGCTTCGGTGTGATGCGGTCTATTTTTGCTCCGGCGCTTATATGGAGTCCCGGCGAACGCCACTGACCTTGCGCTCTGGCCGCGCAGGAAGTCGACAGAAACTGCAATGAGCAGCACAATGATTGCATTGTAGGAGAGGGGATGCCTCGGGCCGCTTTCAGACGCCGTTTCAATGAAGAATTGATACACGAGCGGCAGAAAACAAAGTGCTATCTCACTACGCTCTTTGAACGCAGCGCGCAGTGCCGGGAGGAGTAAGACGATAACGCACCATAACATCAACCAGAAAGTGTTAGTCAACAGTTTCCGGAACAAATGCCAGATCTTATGTCTAGGCTGGCTGCATTCATTTCTTCCTTTTCACCGTTAAACGTGGAATACAGTGCATCTGAATCATTTCCCAGATACCACATTTGCTTATGAAACATTAGAACCGCAACCTTTCTGGGGTTCGATCGCATCCATCTTAGGCCTTCCCGATATCCCACGCGATCAGTCTGCAGCTCATCTTCAAGTTCAGGGAGTGGCATTTCTCCTTGCATCGAATAACCGGCATTGGCCTTGACCTGCCCCCCGTTTTTAGTCCACGGATAATGAGACTTTCTCCGGGTTTGGGTTCTCTAACACAGCCTTCGTAACTACCCTCTGGCAGCCGTCGAGGCGGTGGGAAAGTGGGAAACGCGGAGCGTTTTCCAAGCGGGTCCCGCCCGCGTCTTTTCCACCGCCCGTCGCCGCCCACGATTTTGCGAACTCCTCCGGGGTGAGATACCCGAGCGCCGAGTGCGGCCGCACCTGATTGTACAACCGAGGTACAAAACACCCATAAAACGGCCTTTCGAGAGATAGCCTACCGCTGGCATCCCTGGCATGGACAGCGAGTGCTGGTTCGTGGCGAGGCACGCCGAGGCGGCACTGTTGTTCTGCAGTGCGTGCGCGATGAGCTCAAGGGATTTCCTACCCTGGAGATTCCGGAGTGGATGTTTGATTCCCACCTGTGTGGTCAGATGAAACCAGCCGAGTTGCCACGGGTGGGTTGCGCCGCCCTGTTAGCTTTGCAGCATCTGCTATCAGCAGTGACGGAATCCGGTGAACGGGACGTGGTAAAAGCGCAGCATGATTCCAGCAGTTCAGGAGATGCTGATGCGCAAGCCGTTGCTGTCCAGGACCCGTCAAGGCGAGTTGTTTTCTCCCCCAGCGAAGCTCCCCGAGTTACCCGCAGAAGTGCGGCAGAAGATGGCCCGACTCTTGGCCCGGATGTTGAACGAACACTTGCTGCACCGCTCCACGGTCGTGAGACCGGAGGTGGGCGATGAGTGAGAAGATCAAGCCGCAGCACCTGGCACGAAAAGCGATTCTCTATGTTCGCCAGTCCTCCCCCTACCAGGTGATCCACAACTTGGAGAGTCAGAAGTTGCAGTACGCAATGGAAGCACGTCTGCATCAACTGGGATGGCACGAGATCGAAGTCGTGGATGATGACTTGGGAAGATCGGCTGCCGGGGTGGTCACGCGGGCAGGATTCGAGCGCATGGTGGCCGAAGTCTGCCTGGGGAAAGTGGGGGCTGTCGCCGCCCGCGAGGTTTCTCGCTTCGCTCGCAACAGCCGCGAGTGGCAACAGCTGGTGGAGGTCTGCCGCGTGGTCGACACCGTGCTGATCGATCAGGAGATGGTCTACGCACCCAGACTCAGTAACGACCGGCTCTTGCTTGGCCTCAAGGGCAGCCTGAATGAGTACGAGTTGGACTTATTGCGGCAGCGCTCGGTGGAAGCGCGTCGGGAGAAGGCACGTCGTGGCGAACTACTCCAGGCGGCGCCGGTTGGCTACATCAAGACGGAGGACCAACGTCTGGAAAAAGATCCAGACCTGCGAGTGCAACAGGCCATCCTTCTCGTCTTCCGTAAGTTCATGGAGTTGGGCACGGTGCGGCAGACGCTGATGTGGTTCCTGGAACACGGCCTGCAGGTTCCCACACGTAATGCACGCGGAGAGACTTTCTGGAAGCGGCCCGTTTATCGTTCGATGCATCGCATGCTGACCAGCCCCATTTACGGAGGGGCGTACACCTATGGCAAGACCGAACAACTGGTCCGCTATGACGGCGGAAAACCACGCTATCACTGTCGCCGCAAGCCCAGAGAAGAGTGGTTGGCTCTCATCCCAGGTGCCCATGAAGGGTATGTGAGTTGGGAAGAGTTCGAAGGTATCGCGGGCGCGATTCGGGAGAACACGCAGGGGGCCGGTGCGGTAAAGAACGGACCAGCATTGTTAACAGGACTCTTGCGATGCTCGCGGTGTGGACGTAAGCTGACGGTGCGCTACACCGGCAGCGGCCACGATGTGCTGCGGTACTCTTGTGTCCGCGGCTGGCTCGACAATGGCGAACCGCGATGCCTTGCCTTCGGCGGCATCAGCGTGGACGAAGCTATCAGCAGAGAGGTTCTACGCGTGGTCCAACCCACAGCCATCGAAGCTTCCGTGCTGGCGAACCAAGAACTAGGCCGCCAGCAGGACGACATTCTGGATGCTCTACACCGCGATCTGGAAGCTGCCCGTTATACGGCCGAGCGTGCGCAACGGCAGTACGATGCATCCGACCCTGAGAACCGCCTCGTTACAGCAGAGTTGGAACGCCGCTGGAACCTAGCTCTACAACATGTGCGCGAGATCGAAGCACGCGTTGAGCAACACAGCGCTGCCGTTGATCCAGGTCCAGCAGCTTCCTTGGAGGACTTCTACCAACTCTCCCAGCAGTTGGAAACGATCTGGATCGATCCAGCCACCAGTGTGCGGCTGAAGAAACGCATCGTTCGCACGCTGATCGAGGAAGTTCTCGTAGACCTGGATAGCTCAGCGAGCGAACTTATTCTCACCTTGCACTGGAGGGGCGGTGCACATACAGAGCTGCGCCTGCCTCGCCGACGCCGTGGCCAGTGCAGCACCCAGACGTCGCGTGAGTTGATCGAAGCCGTTGGGGTTCTGGCTCGCATTTGCAGCGATGACCTCATCGCTGGCATTTTGAACCGCAATGGTCATCTTACCGGACGCGGGAATCGCTGGACGCGAGAGAGAGTCACCGCACTGCGCAGCCATCATCGCATTCCTTGCTCTAAGCGAGACGAGCAACAACAGCGACCTTGGATGAACTTGACCGATGCCGCCGCTCTGCTCGACGTAAGTCCGAGAACTCTCCGGCTTGCCATCGATCGCGGCGATATCTCCGCCGATCATCCTTTTGCGGATGGACCATGGGTAATCAGCAGGGATGCACTGGAAGGTGAATCAGCTCAAGCACTGAAGCGACGTGTAGCGCGAGAAACACGCCGACGCGCAGTACTTGATTCCCAACAACACGAGGGCCTGTTCTCAACTACATAGCGAGGTGGGGCAGTATGAAACCAAGTTGTAGTCGCACCGCCAGGTCTCGATCTTCTCCCGCGCGTCGGCCAGATCCAGGAACCAGTTCTCGTTGAGACACTCGTCGCGGAACTTGCCGTTGAAGCTCTCGATGAAG
>Ga0208188_1001107_pt1 | contig 12420 bp, 12 predicted proteins | sample June2015DPH_8_50_FD_184698 | JGI IMG/M metagenome (GOLD analysis project Ga0208188, IMG submission 184698) | Peatland microbial communities from SPRUCE experiment site at the Marcell Experimental Forest, Minnesota, USA - June2015DPH_8_40... | ecosystem: Environmental > Terrestrial > Soil >...
TGGCGAATGATTCCGCCGAACTCATCGCCCCGGCTGCTGCTGGTGGTGCTGTGCAGCCTGCGGCGGCTTCGCCGGCCGCGCCGGCGAAAGCGAAGAAGCCGAATGATCAACCGTCGCTGTTTTAGCCCGCGCGCCGCTCTAACATTAGTGGAGCATGATCTTTTTGGAAAACCGGTTTCCACTTTTCCGGATCATGCTCTAGCTTGCGCCGCGCGCAAACTGCGCCTTTTCGGCTGAGGCTTTAACCACGGGAATCTCGTGGTCGGCGAGCGGCTTCATCCACGACTTCCGTTTCAGCGCCGCGGCAACGTAAGGGGCCAGTTCTTCCGCCTTGCGCGCTTCCCGCACCGCCGCTTTGGTCCTGAACTCGGGCATCACCTCGGCGGCGAACAGCTCGAGCGACTGACAAATGTGGTCGTGGCGATTGCGTCCGGCCTGCTGCAGGAAGATGACCTGGTCGACGCCGCTTTCCTCGAACTCCTCAAGATGATTGCGCATGTCGGCCGGGGTGCCGATGCCGGAAGAGTAGGCGCCGACCCGCTCGGTGGAGGCGATGACCGCTTCGGTGCGGTCGCCGCGGTCTCTCATAAAGTCGCTCCAGAGACTGCTGCGGCCGGGCCGCGCGTCGTGCGCAACCAGTGCGTTGATCGCGTAGCCGAAGAACTCGAAACCTTCGAGGCCGCGGCGGATGGCCTCGGCGCGGTCCTGATGCACCGAGAAGCTCGACACCATGGCAAGGTTGGCGTTGACGGAGTGGCCAAGCGGCACGCAGGCGTCAGATTTGATGATGCCGTAATAGATATCGGCCCAAAGACGTGCTTCCTCGGGGTTGAGGAAGGAGAAGGCCAGCGCGCCGACGCCGTTCTGCGCCGCGACCTTGATGGTGTCGCGATTGGTGCAGGCCATCCACATCGGCGGGTGCGGCGATTGCACCGGCTTCGGCACGACATTGCGGCACGGCATGGAAAAATACTTGCCCTCGAAGCCCGGATAGGGCTCCAGCACCATCATGTTGGCGATCTGCTCCGCGGCCTCCAGCGCCATGGCGCGCTTCTCCTTGGCCGGAATGCGGAAGCCGCCAAGCTCGAGCCGCGTGGCGCCCTCGCCGATACCGAAATCGAGCCGGCCGTCAGACATGATGTCGAGGGTGGCGAGACCCTCGGCGGTGCGCGCCGGGTGATTGTAGTTTGGGATCACCTGCCGGATGCCATGGCCCAAGCGGATGGTCTTTGTGCGCGCGGCGGCGGCGGCCAGGAAAACCTCCGGCGCCGAGGAATGCGAATACTCCTCGAGAAAGTGGTGTTCCACCTCCCACGCGTAGTCGTATCCGAGCCGATCGGCCAGCTCGACTTGTTGGAGCGCTTGATGAAAGAGATTGCGCTCGTCGGCCTGGTTCCAGGGCCGCGGCAGCTGCAGCTCGTAGAAAACTCCGAAGCGCATTTCCATCCCCTTGAAAATATTGTTAGCCGCGGGCACGTGCGATGTCGAGAACCGGTCCCAGTGCGCCAAGGCGCTAAAGCACTTTGCCGGGATTGAGGATGCCCTTGGGATCGAGCAGGCGCTTAAGGCTGCGCATGAGGTCGAGCGCGACCGGATCCTTCACCGACGGCAACAGATCGCGCTTGAGCACGCCGATGCCATGTTCGGCGGAGATCGAGCCGCCGAACTTCTTCACCACCGCGAACACCGCGGCGTTCACCTCGTGCCAGCGCTGAAGATAGTCCGCCTTGTCGGCGCCGACCGGCTGGGTAACGTTGTAATGGATATTGCCGTCGCCGAGATGGCCGAACGGCATCGGCCGCGCCCCGGGAATAACCGCGGCGACCGCCGCCGCCGCCTCCTCAAGGAACGCCGGCACGGCCGCGACTGGCACGGAGACATCGTGCTTGATCGAGCCGCCGGCATGGCGCTGCGCCTCGCCGAACATTTCGCGGATGCGCCAGAACGCCTTCGCCTGTTCGAGGCTGTCGGCGATGGTCGCGTCGGTGACGAAGCCGCGTTGCAGCCCCTGCGCCAGGATATCCTCCATCACCTCGCGCAAACCGCTCTGGCGCTGTGAGGATAGCTCGATGAGCACGTACCAGGGATGCGGCGTGCCGAGCGGATCGCGGCAGCCGGCGGCGTGGCGCACCACGAGCTCGATACCGGAGCGCGGCATCAGCTCGAAGCTGGTGACGTCGCGGGCGGAATTCTGCGTGGCGATGTCGAGGAGAGCCAGCGCCGCTTGCGGCGAAGCGAGGCCCGCGAACGCGGTCTCGACCGCGCGCGGCCGCGGCACCAGGCGCAGCACCGCAGCGGTGATGACGCCGAGCGTGCCTTCGGCGCCGATGAACAGGTTCTTCAGATCGTAGCCGGTATTGTCCTTCTTCAGCTTGTTGAGGTCGTTGAGGATGCGGCCGTCAGCCAGCACCACCTCGATGCCGAGCACGTGCGCACGGGCGATGCCATAGGCCAGCGCGGCGGTGCCCCCCGCATTGGTGGCAAGATTGCCGCCGATGGTGCAGGTGCCCTCCGATGGCAGCAATTGCGGATAGAGCCGATCGACCGCGGCGGCGGCTTCGCGGGCATGCTGCAGGGTGACGCCGGCCTCGCAGGTAATGGTGTTCGAGGTCGGGTCGACCTCGCGGATGCGATTGAGCCGGGTCAGCGACAGCACGATCTCGTCGTTGAATGGAATCTGCCCGCCCACCAGGCCGGTATTGCCGCCTTGCGGTACCAGCGGCGTTGCCGTCTCATTGGCGAGCTGCAAAATCTGCGACACCTCGGCGACGGAAGCCGGCCGCAGCACCATCGGCGTGCGGCCCTGGAACATGTCGCGCATCTCGACCAGATAGGGCGCCTGCGCCTGCCGATCGGTGATGGCGTATTTCTCGCCGACGATGGCGGCAAACCGCGCCAGCAGCGCGGGATCGATGGCTTCGGGCGGCTTATCGAGCATCACGGCGCGTCCATCAGGGCCGCCTATCGGGCCCTGGTACATCAGATAAATGACAGCCGCCTTATTTCTTCGCAAGCATGCAGATCATCGCGGCGCCGCGGCGCGGGCCAGCCGGTCGTTGATCGCTTCGCCGAGGCCGTTGGCGGGGATCGGCATGACGGCGATCACGCCGGCGCCGGCGGCATCGAGCGCGCGCAACTGCGAGAACAAATTGGCCGCCGCCTCGATCAGATCGCCGCGTTCGGACAGGTTGAGCACGCTATTGGCGTGCCCGGCGCCTTCGGCCGGCGTTGGTCCGAAGGCGAGCAGAGCCTCGCCGGCCTCGACGCGCCGGGCGTTCAGCCGCAGCGGCGTCCGCGGCGCGTAATGCGAGGCGAGCATGCCGGGAGCGAGCGGAGCGTCATCGGTGCCGGCGGCGGGCGTATCGGCGAGCTTGCGCCCGAGCGTGCGCTCGATCGCCGCGCGCGGCAGGCCGCCCGGCCGCAGCAGAATCGGCTCGCCGAGGCAGCCGACGATGGTCGATTCGATGCCGACCGGCGTCGCGCCGCCATCGACGATGAGATCGATGCGGCCGCCGAGATCGGCCAGCACGTGGTCAGCCGTAGTCGGCGACAGGTGGCCGGAGCGGTTGGCCGAGGGCGCGACCACGGGCTTGCCGAAGGCGGCGAGAATATCGCGCGCCACGTGGTGGTCGGGCATCCGCACGGCGACGGTGTCGAGCCCGGCCGTCGCCAGGTCGGCGACCGGACAGTGCGCTGTCTTGGCAAGAACGAGCGTGAGCGGTCCCGGCCAGAACGCGGCGGCGAGCCGCGCCGCGTCCGCATCGAAACGGCCGAGCGCCTGCGCGGCGTTCAGATCCGCGACATGGGCGATGAGCGGGTTGAAGGCCGGACGGCCTTTCGCCTGGTAGACCCGCGCGACGGCGCGCCCGTCGGTCGCGTCGGCGCCGAGGCCGTAGACGGTCTCGGTCGGAAAGGCGACCAGGCCGCCGGCGGCCAGCACGCGCGCGGCGTCGGCGACCGCTGCGGCATCGGCTTTCGCTACGCGGGTGACCAGCGGAGCTGTCATGGATTCCTTGTCTGCCGGACGGGCACTCGATAGCGGAACCGGCCGGCGCTTGCAGGGCCGGAACGCGGACTGTATAAGCGCCGCCAATGTCGGAGTGTAGCGCAGTCTGGTAGCGCACCACGTTCGGGACGTGGGGGTCGCAGGTTCAAATCCTGCCACTCCGACCAGACCACTGAACCCATTCACCTTTCGTATTTCACCGCAACTTGCGGATCAGCGCGGTTTTCTCGCCGAGCGAAATCGGCGTAACGGTTGCGGCACGGCATTGCATGGCTGTGCAATCGGTGATTACTGGCGCCGCGATGACTACGCGCATCACCATCCGCCGGCCCGATGACTGGCACCTGCACGTCCGCGACGGTGAAATGCTCAAGGCCGTGCTGCCGTACACCGCCAAGGATTTCGGCCGCGCCATTCTGATGCCGAACCTGACGCCGCCGGTGCGCACCACGTGCGACGCGATGGCCTACCGCGAACGGGTCAAGGCGGCGCTGCCGCCGGGGTCGCGCTTTCAGCCGCTGATGACTTGCTACCTCACCGACGACACAGATGCCGACGACGTCGAGCGCGGCTTCCGCGACGGCGTGTTCACCGGCGTGAAGCTTTATCCGGCGAACGCCACGACGAATTCGGCGGCCGGCGTCACCGACTATCGGAATATCACCGGCGTGCTGGAGCGCATGGAGAAGATCGACATGCCGTTTCTCATGCACGGCGAGGAGGTCGGCCCCGACATCGACATTTTCGACCGCGAGGCGGTGTTCATCGATCGCCGGCTGTCGCAATGGGTGAAGCAGTTTCCCGGCCTGCGCATGATCCTGGAGCATCTCTCCACGCAGGCCGGCGCCGAATTCGTCAAGGCCGCCGCGCCGCAGGTCGGCGCCACCATCACGCCCTACCATTTGAACCTGACGCGCACCGATTGGCTCGGCGCGGGGCTCAAACCGATGATGTACGCCATGCCGGTCATCAAGACCGCCCAGGATCGCGCGGCGCTGCGCAAAGCCGCGACCTCGGGCGCGGCGTGCTATTTCCTCGGCACCGATTCCGCGCCGCATCCGTTGGCGCGGAAAGTCGCGGTCAACGGCGTCCCCGGCATCTTCAATGCTCCGGTGGCGCTTGCGACTTACGCGCAAGTGTTCGAGGAGGAAGGCGCGCTCGATAAGCTCGAGGCCTTTGCTTCGCTTAACGGTCCCAAGCATTATCGCCTGCCGCCGAACGAGGATAAGATCGTGCTGGAGAAATCGCCTTGGACGGCGCCGCCGGAGGTCAAGGTGCCCGGCCCGGACGAGCGCGCCCTGGTCTATCGCGGCGGCGAGACCATCGCGTGGAAGGTGGTGGGGAGTTAAGATGCGCAAACCCTTCCCGTTTGAGCGGAGGTGAAGAAAAGGAAACAACAATGATCGGCTTCCCCGACAAAGACGCGATCGCCGAACTGACGGCAAAGATGCTCATCGAGGTCGAGGCTGTCCGCTTCATGACCGACAAGCCGTTTATCTTCACCTCCGGCTGGGCGAGCCCGGTCTACACCGATTGCCGCAGGCTGATTTCGTTTCCGCGCGTGCGGCGGGCGCTGATCGATTTCGGGGTGGCGACGCTCGAGCGCGACGTCGGCTTCGAGCAGTTCGACGCGGTCGCCGGCGGCGAGACCGCCGGCATTGCGTTTGCGGCCTGGATGGCCGACCGCCTGATGCTGCCGATGCAATATGTGCGCAAGAAACCGAAGGGCTTCGGCCGCAATGCGCAGATCGAGGGCCACATCGAACCGGGCGCCCGCGTGCTGCTGGTCGAGGACATGACCACCGACGGCCGCAGCAAGGTCAATTTCTGCAAGGCGTTGCGCGACGCCGGCGCCACGGTCGAGCACTGTTTCGTGTTCTTCTTCTACGACATCTTTCCCGAGGGCAAAAAAATCCTGGCCGAACTCGGCATCACGCTGCATTCGCTGGCGACCTGGTGGGACGTCTTGGAGGTGGCGAAGAAAAGCGGCCGGTTCGACAAGGCAAGACTGAGAGAAGCGGAAAAATTCATGAAGGACCCGGCCGCCTGGTCGAAGGCACACGGCGGCGCCGCGCAGGCGGCGGAGTAGATGCCGCCCGACCAAGTCGCGGACGTGATCGTCGTCGGCGCCGGCAATGCAGCGTTCTGCGCGGCGCTGTCGGCGCAGGAGCACGGCGCCAAGGTCGTGATGCTGGAAGCGGCGCCGCAGGAAGAATCCGGCGGCAATAGCCGCTTCACCGCCGGCTCGATCCGCGTGGTCTATAATGGCGTCGCCGACATCACGACGCTGGTCCCCGACCTCACGCCGGCGGAAATCGAGAGCACGGATTTCGGCACCTACACCGCCAACCAGTTCTTCGACGATATGGCGCGGGTCACGCAGCATCGCGCCGATCCCGATCTGGTCGAGCTTCTGGTGATGGAGAGCTTCGCGACGCTCAGCTGGATGCGCGACAAGGGCGTGCGCTTCATTCCGATTTACGGCCGTCAGGCGTTCAAGATCGACGGCAAGTTCAAATTTTGGGGCGGCTTGACGGTCGAAGCGGTCGGCGGCGGGCCGGGTCTGGTTGCCATGCTGACGGAGGCCGCGACGAAGCGCGGCATCGCCATCCGCTATCGGACGCGCGCGCTTGATCTCCTTTACGACGGCAACCGCGTCGAAGGCGTGCGGGTGCGCCAGGACGGCGCACTGCATGAGCTGCGCGCCGGCGCGGTGGTGCTCGCCTGCGGCGGCTTCGAGGCCAATCCGGAATGGCGCACACGCTATCTGGGACCGCCGTGGGACCTCGCCAAGGTGCGCGGCACTCGCTACAACACCGGAGACGGCATCCGCATGGCGCTCGATATCGGCGGTTCGCCGTGCGGCAATTGGTCGGGCTGCCATGCCGTGCAATGGGAGATGAACGCGCCCGAGTTCGGCGATCTGTCGGTCGGCGATCAATTCCAGAAGCACTCTTATCCGTTCGGCATCCTGATCAACGCAAGCGGCAAGCGTTTCGTCGACGAGGGCGCGGATTTCCGCAACTACACCTACGCCAAATACGGCCGCGTGGTGCTGGAGCAGCCCGGCCAGTTCGCCTGGCAGGTGTTCGACGGGAAAGTGAAGCACCTGCTGCGCGACGAATACAAGATCCGGCAGATCACCAAGGTGACAGCGAATACCATCGAGGAGTTTGCGCAGAAACTCGAAGGCGTGAACGCGGCGGAATTCCTCAAAACCGTGAAAGAGTGGAACGCCGCGGTGCGCACCGACGTGCCGTTCAATCCGACCATCAAGGACGGGCGGTGCACGCAAGGTCTCGCCGTCGACAAAAGCAACTGGGCGAACTTGATCGACACACCGCCGTTCGAGGGCTATGCGGTAACCTGCGGCATCACCTTCACCTTCGGCGGCTTGCGCATCAATAGCGGCGCGGCGGTGCTCGACACCGACCAGCAGCCGATCCGCGGCCTTTACGCCGCGGGCGAACTGGTCGGCGGCCTGTTCTACTTCAATTATCCCGGCGGCACCGGGCTCATGTCCGGCGCCGTGTTCGGAAAGATCGCCGGCAGTTCGGCCGCGCGGGACCATGGCGGGGGCGAAACGAGCATGAGCAATGATCGATGAGCAATCCTTGGCCGACGGAACTGCGCCTGCACAAGGATCGTAAAATACTCGCGGTCGCGTTCGACAACGGCGAGAGCTTCGAGCTGCCGGCTGAATATTTGCGCGTCCGCAGCCCGAGCGCCGAAGTGCAGGGCCATTCGCCGGCCGAGCGCCGTGTCGTCGCCGGCAAGCGCGACGTGCAGATACTGGAGGTGCAGCCGGTCGGCAATTATGCCGTGCGGCTGGTTTTCGATGATCTGCACTCCACCGGGATCTTCAGCTGGGATTATTTGTTCGAGCTCGGCCGGAACCGCGAGCAATATTGGCGCGACTATCTCGACGAGCTGCAGCAAAAAAATCTTTCGCGCGTCCCGCCGGGACGGTGACGCTTCCGCCGGGCATGCGGCGCGGTCAGCGCCCGCTCGACGGCATGCTGGCCGTTCCCGCTCGCGTCGCTGGCCCGTTTGTGGAGCTGGCTGCGGGCGGCATCATGTGCGCCATTTGATTGCTGCGGCCCCAGCCCCGGCCTTGGCCCGCCCAACCCCAGCCGAGCAGAATCACCACAATGACCGCGGCCAAAATGGCAAAGCCCCAGCCGGCATCTGTTCCGAATGGCCTCGGTGGCACGTCATCGGGCATCGTTGCCTCCCGGACTGCGGGGTCGCTCTTGCGTGGGTAACGCGGTTTGCTCTGGAGGCGTTCCACAGCACCAACGGTCGCTCTACTGGATTCTCGTCCGTAACGATCAGTCAACCTGGGTTCGGCATGATCAGGGAGTGTCGGGGAGGGGCGTACGATGGGGCGCCTGCCGACATCAGGACGGCCTTGGCCCTTTCCCTCAGGGCCGAGGCCGTTCGCTTTTAAGCCGTAGTTTGCCGCTTTCAGCTGTCCATCTTTGCCCGTGACGTCAAAATAGCCGGCGAAATCGCCCGCCGGTTATGACAACCGTCGAGCGATAAGCCGGCCGCATGCTCTGCCCTTGTCGGGGAATGTCGACGGCTGCCGCCTTCCCGCAGGCGCCGTGAATGCCGCAAAATCCTGGGCGGTCTCCCATGACGGCGAATTTTAGTGCGCATGGTTGACGGAGCGTTGCCGCGGCCCAGGCGATCAGCCGGGCTTCGAGCATGTGGCGCACACGATGGCTTTTCGACTAACATCTCGGGCGGGAAGCGATGGTGACCCAGGTCACCACGCAAAGGGAGGAAAACCAATGAAGATTTGCACACTGACTGCGGTGCTGCTTGCGACCGGCTTACTCATGGCCGGCGCCGCCAATGCCCAACAGCCTGCGGCGCCGGCGCCGAACCCGCTCGACGCCGTGCCCGAGAAGATGCCTTTCAATACGCCCTATGGCGCACCGATCTCGTTGGAAAAGGCCCAAGCCGCCATACAGGCGGCCGTCGCCGAAGCCAACAAGCGCGGCTGGCCGTTGAACATCGCCGTCGTCGATTCCGGCGCCAATCTCGTGGCCTTCGCGCGCATGGACGGCGCGCAGCTGGCCTCGATTGCGATCTCCGAGCACAAGGCGCGCGCCGCGGCCAAATTCCGCCGGCCGACGAAGGCAGGGGAGGAAGCGATGCAAAAGGGCCTTACCTACATCACGACACTCGACGACGTCATCGCTTCGCGCGGCGGTATTCCCTTGGTGGAGGACGGCAAGCTGATCGGCGCGATCGGCTGCTCCGGCGGCACCGGCTCTCAGGACGAGGTGGTGTGCACGGCGGGCGCGGCCACGATCAATAAGTGAGCTCGACGGCGGCGCGCGGATAATTTGTTCGGCTGTCGTCTCCGGGCTTTTCAGGTACGTTCTGATCCTCGGCGGGGGTGCAACGGGAGCGGCATGACGCGGCGCAACTTCATGATGCTTCTCGGTGGCAGCGCCGCGGCGTTGCCGTGGCCGCTCCCTTGGCCCTGGCCGCTCGCGGCGCGGGCGCAAAATCCAACGAATTTAAATCCGGCCGCCGCCGCTCAGGTCGGTCAGGTCGCCACCGTGCAAGGCAGCGCGACGGTGAGCCGCGCCAATGCCGCCGCGGCCATCGCGCTGCGAGTCAACGACCCGATCTTCAAGAACGATACACTTGAGACCGGCGCCAATTCCTCGCTCGGCGTCACCTTCGACGACGAGACGACCTTCAGCCTCTCCGCGAATACCCGCATCGTCGTCAGTGAATTCGTTTATCAGGAAGGCGGCAAAGCCAATGCCGCCTCGTTCAACGTCGCGCTCGGCACCGCCGCCTTTGTGGCGAGCCTGGTGGCCAAGACCGGCGACATGAAGATCACGACGCCGACCGCGACGCTGGGTATTCGCGGCACTACCGGCGTGGTCGATGTGCCGGCAGCAGGCGGCGCGGCCGAACCCAGGATCAAACTTTATGCGGACGCCGACGGGAATGTCGGCCGGATCGAGGTTTTCAACCGGCAGGGCGGGCGCCTCGGCGCTCTGACTGAAGGCGCCAGCGCCTTTGCCCTCCGGCCCGGCCCCGGCGGCCGATTGGAGGCCGTGCCGTTTCAGATTCCACCGCAGGAAGCGGCCCGCGACCGCGGCGTGCTGCAGCGGTTGTTCGTCTCGCACCGGATCGGACGGCAGATGACCATCCAGCGGCGCGGCTCGCGCGGAGGGAGGCGGGGTGGTCCGCAACCGAACCGCAATCCGCGCACGCCCGGGCGGCCGCAGCCGCGCCGCGGCGGGCGGTTGTTGCGGCGTTAGCGTCTCGACGCGGAGGAAGAGCGGATTGGGTTTTGCTCGAAGCCACCGGCGCCTGGGATATTTGTTGGCCGCCGCGCTCCTGGTGTCGCCTGCGGCAGCCCGCGCGCAGCCCGCCGATCTGGGCAATCAACCAGTGCTCGCGCCGTCGGCGCTGGCCGCCGCGATGGCGCGGTATCGCCGCGATTTGGCCGCGTACATGCAGGCGCAAGCGAGCTACACCGCCGCGGCCGAAGCTTATTGGAGCGCAATCGCGGAAAAGCGGCATCTGCGCGCCGCCAAGCGCGCGAGCCACGAGCCGATTTCGCTCGACGATTATGTGCTGACGCAGCCGCCGGTTTATACCGGGCCGCCGAAGCCGCGCGATCCTTCGAAATCCCATGAAGAAGCGCCGCCTGCGCCGGCGATTTACGTGCCTGTGGTCGCCGATTTTCTCGCCGCGGCACAGCGCGAATTCAAATTAATGCCGCGCCGGCCGCAAAGCGACAGCGAGTTCAAACGCGCCTACGCCAAGGTCGCGCTGGCGGCCGGGCTGACCAAAGAGCAGATCGTCCGCATCTACGGCTTCGAGGCCGGCGGCAACGGCGCTTACGACGTCCAGGCCGGGCTTGAATACAACAAGCGGGCGCGCGCCATCACCACGGCGCTTGGCTACAATCAGTTGCTGGCGACGAATACCGTCGAGATCGTCGCCGAGAAAGGCGCGCAGTTCGTCCGCAGCCTGGAAGCGCACGCCGCGCAATTGGCGGAGGTCGAGAAACAGGCTTTGCAGAGCAAGCTTGCGATCGTCCGCCGGATGATCGATTTCAGCAAAAGCGTTCCCGACGATTGGAACGAGCATCAGATGCTGGCGAATACGCCGAAGGGTCTCGGCGTTCATGCACTGAATTTGGACCTCGACGTCGGACCCTTGCTGCAAACCCAGAAGCTTTTGGACTCGATCGTGTTCGCCCGCCGCAAGGGCTACGGCAAGATGCTCAGCGCCGCCGAGCTTGAAATGATGAATCTGACCGGCGACGGCAACGGCTTCGATATGATCGTGATGCCGCTCGCCTGGCGCGACCAGGTGCCGACCGCGAACTTCTTCCAGCGTCACGGCTATGCGGACAATCCCGTCGCCCAGCGCAACAATGTCGTCGGGAAATTGATTGCGGCGACCGACGCGCGCATGGACGAAGAGGTCAAGAAGCCGGGGGCGAAGGAATTGTCGGCGGCGCTGCGGTGAGTTGCCAGCCGAAGCTGCGAAGCGCGCCGAGGCTGGTGGGCGCTGTAGGATTGAACCTACGACCTCTCCCGTGTGAAGGATAGGCCTGCTTTTTATATTTCAATGACTCAGCGGGTGATTTTCGCCATTCCCCGGATTTTCCCCAGATCGGCGTCGGTCGAAAGGCGCGCATTGCTAACAGTCCGCTGAAGCCCGTAAGTTTGTCATCGGAGAACTCAGCGCCTTCTACCTTTTCGCGCTCCGCATTCGTTGCCCCGCGATCTGGTAGCTATTGAAGGTGAAGCGGACATTGCGCGAACATCGCGGATGTGTCGAGATTGACCCGAAGCGGCGGTTTGCCACCGTCAATTACCGCATTGCGAAAGGTTCATTCGACTACCTTGTCAGCGTCGCAACAGCGGACCGTCGCGCCGCCAGGCCATGTTCAGGAACGTCATAGATTTTCGATCTATTCCTAAAACAAATAGGAATCCCCCGGCCGAAACCGGGGGGTCTTATTTCCGAAGATGAGCATTACTTCTGCGGGCTGCCTTGTTGGCCGCCCTGTCCGGGCTTCTGCCCGGGCTGCTGTTGCTGCTGATCAGGCTTCTGCTGGCCACCGCCTTGCTGTCCGCCCTGACCTGGCTTCTGGCCCGGCTGCTGGGTCTGCTGTCCGCCCTGATTTTGATTACTCTCGGTCATAGCTCTCTCCAATTGGAATGCGAGTTAGCTCGCGATGGACAACCCCCCGCTAGGGTTCTTTGTTCCTTCCAGCGCAACATATATAATTAGAGATCGTTTGGGTCTGACGATCGGAAATCGGTAGAATGCTGATTGATCTAGATCAACGACGATACTAGTGCGCTGCGGCAATTTTCTAAAGGGGAAACCAGATTGCACGGTAGCACTCCCATTGAGTG
>Ga0208188_1001111_pt1 | contig 12400 bp, 12 predicted proteins | sample June2015DPH_8_50_FD_184698 | JGI IMG/M metagenome (GOLD analysis project Ga0208188, IMG submission 184698) | Peatland microbial communities from SPRUCE experiment site at the Marcell Experimental Forest, Minnesota, USA - June2015DPH_8_40... | ecosystem: Environmental > Terrestrial > Soil >...
ATGGCACGCCGCCGTTCACGAGGCTCCAGGCAATGTAGGTGGAAAACATCGCCATCTCGCCCTGGGCGAAGTTCACCAGTTCGGTGGCCCGGTAGATCATCACCAACGCCAAAGCGAGACTCGCGTAGATGGCGCCGGCGGCGAGTCCCGAGAAGATTTGCTGGGAGAACTGGTGCATCGAACGGCCCGTCAATATCCGAGGTAGGATCGGCGGATCTGCGGATCGTCGGCCAGCGCTTTGGCGCTTCCCGAAGCGACCACATAGCCGGTTTCGATGAGATAGGCGTGATCCGCAAGCTCCAGAGCCAGGCTGGCGTTCTGCTCGACCAAGAGCACGCTGACGTGCTCCTCCTGCCGTATGCGCTCAACGATCGTGAAGATGTCCTCGACAATTCGCGGCGCCAGGCCGAACGACGGTTCGTCGAGCACCAGCAGCCGCGGCGCCATCATCAAGGCGCGAGCGATGGCCAGCATCTGCTGCTCGCCGCCGGACAAAGAGCCGGCTTGTTGCCGGTGGCGGGCGGCAAGAATCGGAAAATATCCGAACATGCGCTGCATGTTCGCGTCGGGCCGGCCGGCGCGGGTATAGGCGCCAAGGCGTAGATTTTCCTCGACCGTCAAGCCGATGAAGGTGCCTCGCCCTTCCGGCACGTGGGCTACGCCCAACGCTGCGATCTGTTCGGTCGTGCGCCGATCCAGCCGTTCGCCGGCGAACAGGATTTCGCCTTCGCTGCGCACCGTGCCGCAGATGGCGCGCAGCGTCGTCGTCTTGCCGGCGCCATTGGCGCCGAGCAGCACCGTCATGCCGCCTTCCTCGACATCGACGTCGAGCCCGTGCACGACCTCGGACTGGCCGTAGAAGGCCTTGAGCGCGCGCAGCTGCAGGATTGGCGCCATCAGTGCCGCTTCCCCAGATAAGCCTCGGAAACCGCCGGATTGCCGCGAACTTCATCGGGCGACCCGTGGGCAATCACGCGGCCGAAATTGAGCACCACCACCTGATCTGAAAGACTCATCACCAGGCCCATATGATGCTCAACCAGGAGCACGGTGATTCCGAGTTGATCGCGGATCGAGCGGATCAGGATGCCGAGCTCCGCCACCTCCTCGTGATTGAGTCCGCTGGCCGGTTCGTCGAGCAGTAGCAGCAGCGGGCGAGCGGCGAGCGCGCGCGCCAATTCGACGCGCTTGCGCGCGCCCAAGGACAGGGTCGCTGCCGGCTGCCTTGCCACATTACCCAGTCCGACGAAGGCCAGCATGGCGCGAGCCGTCTGGTCGAATTCATGCTCCTCGCGCCGGGTGGAAGGCAGCGTCACGGCGTCGGTCAGAGGGCTGTTGTGGCCGCGCGCGTGAGCGCCGACCTTGACATTGTCCAAGACGGACATCGAGGCGAACAGGGCGGGGTTCTGGAAGGTGCGGCTGATGCCGAGCGCGGCAATGTCCGAGGGCGCGCAGCGGGCCAAGGACCGTTCGTGCAGCCGGATGTCGCCGCGCATTGGCCGGTAGAGCCGGCTCAGGCAATTGAACAAGGTGGTCTTGCCGGCGCCGTTGGGCCCGATCAATCCGACGATCCGGCCTTCGCCCACGGAGAAGGTGACGGCTTCCAGCGCGACGATGCCGCCGAAGCGCATGGTTACGTCGGCGATCTCCAATAGCGGGGCTGAGCCGGCGCGCGGCCCGATCGCTACCGTCAGCGGTCTTTCGGTCATGCGGGCCGAACCGCCATTTTGGACCCTTCCTCCTGGGCCCTGCGTGCCCGAATTTCTTGCGCTTGGATTGGCCTCCGGCGAGCCGAAACCCAACGGGGGTCACGAGGGTGGTGCGAAAACGTGGCATGCCGCATGTCGGCGCGTCAACAACGGACGCAAAACATTTGCCAGCAAAAGTTACCCCCTCTCCGATGCCGTGCAGGAGCGAAGCCGCAATGCGGTTTTGATTCGACGGTCCAAGTGGGGGTCGCGCCTGCGCGGGAACTTCGATCAAAATCCCCCGCAGACGTTAATTTCGCCGGTGTTGCCCCGAGTTGCCGAGTTGGCGTCGAGCGAGGCCCTAGTGCGACATCAACACCGGGGCCGTCATCGAGCGCAGAATGCTGCGGGTCACGCCGCCGAGCACGAATTCGCGCAGGCGCGAGTGGCCGTAGCCGCCCATCACGATGAAATCGGTGCCGGCGTCGGCGGCATGGGACAGCAGCACGTCGGCGACATCGACATCGCCAGCGACGGTGCGCTTGACATCCACGTTCAGCCCATGGCGGGCGAGATGCTGGGCCATGTCCACGCCCTCGATCTCGTCCTGCTTGCCGCGTTCGTTGGCGATGATGACCACCTCGACGCGCCCCGCCCGTTCCAAGAGCGGCATGGCGTCGGCAATGGCCCGCGCCGCCGCCCGGCCGCCGTCCCAGGTCACCATGACGCGATCGAGCCGGAGCGGCGCCTTCTGGATGTAAGGCACAACGATGATCGGCCGGCCCGATCCGAACAGGGCGCCTTCGACGATCACCTCTTCGACCGCACTGGTCTCTGGTTCGGCTTGGCCGACGATGGCGAGATCGAAGCGCCGCGCGATACGGCCGAACTGGTCGCCGACGCCGGCGAAGCTCGCGCTGAGCGTGAGCGGCTCGGCTGCGACCCCGGCGCGCGTGCTCGCCGCGACGAAGCGGTCGATGGCGGCCTTGGCCGCGGTGACATTGTCACGCTCCTGCGCCTCGACCAGTTCGGCGGGGATATAGCCCGCACCCGACACCGGAATGATCGGGTCGTAGAGGAAAGCGATACCGGCCAGGTGCGCGTCGAACGCTGCGGCGACGGACACGGCATAGTCAGCGGCGGGACGTGCGCCTCCACCGACGCTAAGATTGACAACGATGTCCTTGATCATGACGGCATCTCCTCGGTCGGCGGCGATCGGTCGATAACTTATGCCATGTTCCGCGCCGGCGGCGTTTGAGCGAGATCAACCCGTTCGGCGCCGCCGGCGGCTACTTCTTGATGTTGCCCTCGGCGTCGAACTGCTTGATGTAAGCCCACAGGTCGTTGACTTCCTGCTCGTTCTTGATGCCGGCGAAGATCATTTTGGTGCCGGGGATCTTGGCCCTGGGGTCCTTGATGTATTCTTTGAAGTTGGCCTCGTTCCAGACAATGCCGGAATTCTTGTTGGCGTCGGAATAGCTGAAGTCGGGCACGGCGCCGGCCTTGCGGCCATCGAGACCGTCGAGTTCCGGGCCGATCTTGTTCTTCGCGCCGGGACCGATGCTGTGACAGGGCAGGCACTTCTTGAACGCGTTCTGGCCCTTCTCCACGTCCTGCGCCAGTCCTGTCGCCGTCGAAGCGGCGATCAATACGGCGGCTATGATCAGCGTCCTCACTATCATATCTCCCTTTCCCGGTTGGCCCGGCCGCGTCCCGCGGCCGGTCGCATGGATATGTTCCTTTTGGGATTTGCGCGTCAATAGGATCAGTGCCCGCATCCGGCTTGATTGCCTTACCGGACGCCATGAAAGGCGAAAAGGATTGCAACCACGCGACGAACGTGATGTGCGGTCACAGCTGCGGTTTAAAAGGATGGTGAAAGTCGTCTGCGAAGCGATGATGCGCGGCAAAGATTATCGGTCACGACTCATGCCGTTCCGCCCAAGGCAGCGCATTCAGCGCGATAAGTGTTGCCGCGTTCGGGCAATATTCCTTCCATGCGCCGCTTGCGGAATCACGTGCAAAGTCGCGAGCGCATTGCCGGTGATGTTCGCACATGATGCAAACCCGCTGCATATCCTGGAACGTTTGCGGTTCGATCCGGGTGATCTCATTGCGGTCGAGGTCAAGTGCCGTCATACGCCGCAGCAAGAGGTCGGCTGCTTCGGGGCCAAACGTCGCCAGCGTACGGAGCTCGGAAGCAGACACCCCGACATCTTTGGCGATGCGCTCGACTTCCGCGTCGGCGAAGCATTGAAGCTCCGATTCGGGACCGCTTCTGGCCCAGCCTCGGCACCATTGCAGAATGGTGTCGAACACAGACCAGCTTTTATGTGCGCTGGGCGGGGCTGACATTTCATGCTCCTCTCGCCGATTTTAAAGATATCAGACAATCGGGTGTCAGTGCTTTGACTTAGGTCAACATGCCCGAATTCGCGGCGTTGCTCGCGACCCCGCCGGCTGGACCGAGACGGAGAGGAGCCGCGCCTTGATATGCCGCGTTCCAGGGTTTGCCGCTTACTTGATAAAACTGAGGTAGGACGCCAGCGCCGCAATGTGTTTCGGCGACAATTTGCGGGCGATTTGCGGCATCGGCGGCCCAGCGGCGGCATGGTATCCCTGGCCCCACTGCTCCAGTCTTCTTTGCAAGTAAGTGTAGGCCAGCCCTCCTAGACGGGGAATTTCGCCGGCCCCCTGGGCATTCGGGCCATGGCAGGCAACGCAGGCGACGATGTTGGAATCCGGAATGCCCTCTTGATAAATCGCTCTTCCGGTCGCGGCCAGCTCTCTGTCGCCGTCGTTGGCGGCTTTCGGCGGTATCGTCGAAAAATAAACGGCCAAATTGCGCGCGGCGCGCGGACTGAGATTCGCTGCGGCGCCCCACATATATAATTTCGAAAACGGATTGTCGCGCGTGTGCGCGCTGAAATTCATGAGTTGCTTCTCGATGTATTGGGGTCGCTGTCCGGCCAAGCGCGGCGCCGGCGTATAGCCTTGCGCCGATCCGCTGTGGCACCACGTGCAATTGCGAATAGCGGGGCTCTCGGCGTGACCTGCCGCCGCGGAAACGGTAAGGCAAGTCATTGCCGCAACCGCTATCTTGAGCCGGAAGTATTTCATGTTCCGAATTCCGTTTCTGCTTCTCATGAGCGGCGACATGCCAAACAGAAGGCGTTCGTTACTTCAGATCACTGAGATAGGCCGCCACGGCGTCGACTTGCGACCTGGTCAGGCTGTGCGCAACCGGCGCCATGATGAACGACGTATCCGGTTTTGCCGGGTTTTGACCCCGCTCTTTGCTCCAGTTCGTCAATTCCTTGATGAGGTAGGGATAGAGCTGACCGGCTAAGCGAGGAATTTGCTCGTAGCCGAGAGCTTGCGGGCCGTGACAGGCGGCGCAGGCCGCCACATTGGCTTCGGGAACCCCATCTTGAAAGATTCTTTCTCCCTTGCCCACGAGTTCCTTTGGACCGCCGCCGAGCGGCTTCGGATTGAAATCCCTGAATTTCGTGGCCAGCGCCGTGATCATGTCCGGGCTGAGCACGTGCGCTACGTTGGACATGATCGGATTCGGCCGCCGGCGCTCGACAAAGGCGCGTAACTGATTCTCCAAGTACTCGATTTGCTGTCCGGCCAGTCGCGGTATGGGAAAAAATCCGCGATAGCCCTGTCCCATTGGCCCGTGGCAGTCTTGGCAGTACGCCAGCTTGGCCTCTACGGCGCCGTGGGAAACGGCCGCGTCGGCGCCACTGGTCGCCGCAAAGACGATTGTCAGGACCGCCAAGTTGACGAATTGCAAAATCCGGCGCCCACTTTGCAGTGGTCCTCCCCGTGGGCGAAGATTCCGATATGGGTTGATGAGTTTCATGATCTGGACCAAATGGAAGGCATTACTCGAGGTAACTGAGATAGGCCGCGACCGCTTTGATTTGCGGCTCGGTCAAGCCGTGCGCAATCGGCTGCATGATGGCGGAGGTGTCCGGTTTTTCCGGATTTTGACCCCGTTCTTTGCTCCAGTTCGTCAATTTCTTGAAGACGTAGTCAGGAAGCTGACCTGCTAGACGAGGAAACTGCCCGTCGCCTTTCGCCTCCGCACCGTGGCACGAAGCACACGGCGGAACATCGGTATTGGCAACTCCTTCTTCAAAGATCTTTTTTCCTGTGGCCACGAGGTCCTTCTGACCACCTCCGACAGGTTTGGGATTGAGTTCATTGAAATTCGTGGCAAGCGCCGTCTGCATCGCCGGGCTCAGGACATGCGCCACATTGGCCATGATGGGGTTCACCCGCCCGCGGTCGATAAAGGCCTGTAACTGATTCTTGATGTAGTCGGGTTGTTGTCCCGCGAGTCGTGGTATCGGATAGTATCCCTGAAAGCCTTGCGCCGACGGCCCGTGGCAAACTTCGCAATATTTCATCTTGGCCTCGACCGCCTGCTTCGAAACCGCGGCTGCGTCCTTGTCCTCCGCGCGAACCGCCGTGGCGAACGCCATGGCCAGGACGGCCGAGGGCAACGACAATTGTAAGCCGGCGACTTTCACGATGCGGCGCCAACGTCTTTCGTCAAGCGGTCCTGTCGCAGCGCGTCGAAAGCTTGGTCCCGTTGGCATTTTTGCGAACCTTAAAGCCGATCTACTGGCCCCACCACACGTGAAAATTCAATCCCGCCTTCACGATCTGAACGCTTTGCCTGACGTTGACAGGACCGGACAGGACGTTGGTTGAATCGGACATCGACACGCTGCCATTGCCGAACTGATAGTAGTCGTATTCGAGTCTGGCCGACCAAATATCCGTGAACGCCCATTCGACGCCGCCACCCACGGTCCAGCCGTAGCGCAAGTCGAGGCCTTCAAAATCGAACGGCGTGCCGGTGAAAGTTCCGGTTGCGCTGTAACTGTCGCTGGCCCAGGCGACGCCCCCCTTGACGTAAAACAGCCAACGGTCGGCCGCATATCCGAAACGCGCGGTCAGACTGGGAAGCAAATCCATGGCGCCGGTGACAGACGCCGTTTCGCCGGGCAAGCCCAATGGCAGCCCCACGGTCGTGCCGCCTTTCAGTGTTGAACCCGAGGCGGCACCCTCGATCCCGACGACCCACGTGGGCGCGAACTGGTAGTCGCAACCGATTTGGCCACCGCCGATGAACCCGACCGGGCTAACGCTGGCGGTAGTAACTCCGGTTGTTACTGGCATTCCTGCAAACGAATCCTGCACCAGTTGCACCGGGTCGGTGATCGCCTTGCTGGCCCAGCCGCCGCCAATGTGCGCACCGCCATAGCAGCCCGTCCACGTAAAGGGCGGTGGCACCGGAGGAGTTTTGAAGAGCGCGTCGGTTCCGAGATCGGCGCCAAATGCGGGGATCGTCATCAACGACAGTGCAGCGCCTATCAGCAGTGTTGCTTTCATTGAAAGCCTCCGGGATGTCGAGAAGCCCTGCTACATCGCCAACCACAAATAGAGGAACAGCGTATTGTTGGCGCTGGCGCCGACCGACGTTCCGTTGAATTCGTTGTACCAGGTGTATTGCAGTCCAATGCGAGCGTTGAACCACGGCCATCCCGGCGCTGGGCTGCTTATGAACGGGATATAGGCGATCTCGGCTATCCAACCGTTGGTGTTCGGGCTGCCGCCGTAGACAACGGCGTCAGCCGTTCCCCAGCTGTTGAAATATTGGCCGGTGAGCACGACCCGGTTGTCGTTGCCGTAGGCGAGCGAGGCATACGCCCGCGCTTCATTAAGCGTATTGGTCGGGTTGCCCGCAAATCCGTTGGCGAAGCTTGCATTCAGGTTTTGGTATTCGTGAATGTAGCTGCCGCGCACCGTGATCCAAAAATTGCTGCCTTGATACTGATATTGCGTATCAAAGCCGATATCGGTGTAGTTGTCCGTCTGCGGAAAAGTCGATGTATTGAACGTCCCAGCCATCGTCCAAGGACGCACCGGGGCGTACATGCCGAACGTTCCGATCTCAAGCCAATTGCTGCCCCAATGCGGCTCGAAGGCCGCGCGCCAATAGGGCGCGGCGCTGAACAGTCCAGGCGCGCCAAATGGATCGGTGCCCAGATCATTCTGCGCGCCGGCGCTCAGTGTAGTGTAGACCGTGGCTTCAAGGTAGAGCGCGTCGTTGATAAACGTGTAAGCGCCCACGCTTACCACATGCGCCGCAAAGGCGCCGTCGATGACTGGGGTGGGGCCAAATCCGTTGCCCAAGGTCGACGCCGCATAGGGGAAGACCCACGCAGGTGTCGTATTCCAGGGATCCTGGACGGTGGGGTTGTTGTTGGCGGTAATGCCATAGATGACGTTGTAGCCGGCAATGCTTGTCTGGTCCGCATAGCGAATGTCGGTATTGTCCCAGGTCCAGGTGTGCCCGAATGGATCCGTGCCAAAGCCGCCGGCCGGTGGCGCGTTATAAGTCACCTGCGCGAAGGCGCCGATATGATCGGTGATGGCGCCGCCGTAAAAGAAGCTGACCGGGGACACCACGACATTGTTGTTGGCGCCATATGGTGCAGTCGGCGGCGCCAGCGGCGCTTGCGTGTTGGTGAACCCGACGATGGCCATCATCGCAATCGGCGGCACATAAGGCTTCTGACTGGTGCTGGAATCGTCCGAGCTGGGAAACAGCGTTGAGCGGTACCGACCACCGCCCGCCGTATAGCCTCCGATCTTGAAAAGACGGCCGTAAGGAGTAAGGCCGGCAAAATCGGTGTGACAGGTGCCGCAAGGTTGCCCAGTCTGCCGGGCGTAGCTCGGTAGCGCGTTCGCCGGCGGCGCGTAGCCAATTGTCAGAAAACCAGCGAGCAGCAGCACCGCGGCCGCGGATATCAGTCCGCACTGCCACGGGCAGACAGCAAAACCAGCAGAATCCCCCCTCGTCATAGACCCATCCGTTTTGGTCGCAGGACTCCGTGCGGGACGCACGGGTACGAACGAACACGAACGAGTACGAATCAGCTTCACGCAGCAGGGGCAATTACCTATAAAAAACAAATGTCGCGGTGCCAATCCAAATCCGACACTTCATCAGATTTCATGGAATTGGTGCTTTTCGGCAACACCTAGGTTGTGCGCAATGAGTCCGGCGCGCGACGCTGCGGCGCACCACGGCTGCACTTTCCCGCTATAATGATCGGGACAAGGCGATAGCAAAAACGAGAAAGAGACGCCGATGCCGGTTGCCATGCCCCCATCCGATGAGACGGTGCTCGCTCGTCGTGCCGAGATCGTCGCGGCGCTGCAGCGCATCGTGCCGGGTGAGGGCGTCATCGCGCTCGAGCACGCCATGCGGCCCTACGAGAGCGATGGGCTTACCGCCTATCGTCAGCTGCCGATGGTCGTGGTGCTGCCGGAAACGACCGAGCAGGTCGCCGCCGCGCTCAGCTACTGCCACCGCGAAGGCATCAAGGTGGTGCCGCGCGGGGCCGGGACCTCGCTATCGGGCGGGGCACTGCCGCTCGGCGACGGTGTGCTCCTCGGCATGGCCAAGTTCAATCGCATCCGCGACATCGATTTTGACAACCGTGTCGCCGTCGTCGAGCCCGGCGTCACCAATCTCGCGGTCAGCCAGGCGGTCGAGCACGCCGGCTTCTATTACGCGCCCGATCCGTCCTCGCAGATCGCCTGCACCATCGGCGGCAATGTGGCGGAGAATTCCGGCGGCGTGCATTGCCTCAAATACGGCGTCACCACCAACAACGTGCTCGGCTGCGAACTGGTGCTGATCACCGGCGAGATCGTGCGGCTCGGCGGCAAGCATCTCGATTCCGGCGGCTACGATCTGTTGGGTATCGTCACCGGCTCGGAGGGCATGCTCGGCGTCGTCACCGAAGTGACGGTGCGCATCCTGAAAAGACCGGAAACCGCGCGCGCCGCGCTGGTCGGTTTCGCCACCTCGGAGGATGCCGGCGACTGCGTCGGACGGATCATCGGCTCCGGCATCATTCCGGGCGGCATGGAGATGATGGACCGCCCCGCCATTCATGCCGCCGAGGAATTTGTCCATGCCGGTTATCCGCTCGACGTCGAGGCGCTGTTGATCGTCGAACTCGACGGCCCGGGCGCCGAGGTCGATCATCTGCTCGAACGCGTCCAGGACATCGCCCGGCAGTGTCGAGCGGTAACGTATCGCGTCTCCAATTCCGAAGAGGAGCGGCTGTTGTTCTGGGCCGGCCGCAAAGCCGCGTTCCCGGCCGTCGGCCGCATCTCGCCGGACTATTACTGCATGGACGGCACCATCCCGCGCGCCAAGCTGCCGCTGGTGCTCCGCCGCATGCAGGAAATGTCGGCGAAATACGGCCTGCGCGTCGCCAATGTGTTTCATGCTGGCGACGGCAACCTGCATCCGCTGATCCTCTACGACGCCAACAAGCCGGGCGAGCTCGAACGCGCCGAACAGTTCGGCGCCGATATTTTGCGGCTCTGCGTCGAGGTCGGCGGCGTGCTCACCGGCGAGCATGGCGTCGGCGTCGAAAAGCGCGATCTGATGCCGGCGATGTTTTCCGAGGCCGATCTCAACCAGCAGCAGCGGCTCAAATGCGCGTTCGACAACCGCGGCCTCTTGAACCCGGGGAAGGTCTTCCCGACGCTGCATCGCTGCGCCGAGCTCGGCCGCATGCACGTTCATGCCGGTCAAGTCGCGTTCCCCGACATTCCAAGGTTCTGATGAACCACACACTCAAACCGCGCGATGTTGCGGAGGTCGAGCAAGCGATCCAATGGGCGCTTGCCGGCGGTAAGACGCTTGAACTCGTCGGCCGCGGCAGCAAGCGTGCCATCGGCCGGGCGGCGCAATGGGACGCCACGCTCGATCTATCCGGGCTGTCGGGCGTTATACTCTACGAGCCGGCCGAGCTGGTGCTTTCGGCCAAAGCCGGCACGCCGCTCGCCGAGATCGAGGCGCTCGCCGCGGCGAGCGGCCAGGAGCTGGCCTTCGAGCCGATGGATTATGGGCCGCTGCTCGGTACCGCGCCCGCCGGCGGCACTGTCGGCGGCGCGCTGGCGGCGAACCTGTCCGGCCCGCGGCGCATCAAGTCAGGTGCGGCGCGCGACCATTTCCTCGGCGTGAACGCCGTTTCCGGACGCGGCGAGACGTTCAAATCCGGCGGGCGCGTCGTGAAGAACGTCACCGGCTACGACCTCTGCAAGCTTCTCGCCGGCTCCTGGGGTACGCTTGCGGCTATGACCGAGATCACGCTCAAGACGCCGCCGCGGGCGGAGACCGAGGAGACTGTCTTCGTGCTCGGTCTCGACGATGGAACGGCGGGGAAGCTGATGACGATAACCGTCGGCTCGGCCGCCGATGTCTCGGCGGCCGCGCATTTGCCGGCTCCGGTCGCCGCGCGCATCGCCGCCATCACCGCCGCGGGCGGCGCCGTCACCGCATTCCGCCTCGAAGGCGTCGCGCCATCGATCGCGCATCGCAAAACGGTCCTCGAGAAGCTCGCGGCGCCTTTTGGCACGCTCGGCATTCTGGAGGAGGCGTCTTCGCGCGCGTTGTGGCGGGCAGTCCGCGACGCGGCGCCGTTCGCGGCGGCCGGACCCGCCGGCGCGCGCTATGTGTGGCGGATTTCGACGGCGCCATCGCGCGGCGCCGAAATCGGGCGCGTGCTCGCCGAACGGGTGGAGGCCGAGATCATGTACGACTGGGCCGGCGGGCTGATCTGGGCGGCATTGCCGGCTTCGGACGATGCCGGCGCGGCATTGGTGCGATCGACCGTCGCGGCGGTGGGCGGCTACGCGACGCTCATCCGCGCGCCGGCCGCCGTACGCGCCGCCATAGACGTCTTCGAGCCGGAGCCTGCGGCGCTTGCCGCATTGACGAAGCGCGTGCGGGAGAGTTTCGATCCACGGGGCGTGCTCAATGCCGGGCGCATGTGGGCGGGCGTGTAACCATGCAGACTTCCTTTACCCTCGCGCAGCTGGCCGACCCGGACGTGGCGGAATCGGAAAAGATCCTGCGCGCCTGCGTGCATTGCGGTTTCTGCACCGCCACCTGCCCGACCTATGTGCTCGACAGCAACGAGCTCGATTCGCCGCGGGGGCGCATCTACCTGATCAAGGACATGCTCGAGAACGAGCGGCCGGCGACGGCGGAGGTTGTCCTGCATGTCGATCGCTGCCTCTCATGCCTCGCCTGCATGACGACCTGTCCGTCCGGGGTGCATTACATGCACCTCGTCGACCATGCCCGCGCCCACATCGAGCGCACCTATCGTCGCCCGTTGAGCGAGCGCATCCTGCGCACCGCGCTTGCCAAGTTGCTGCCTTACCCACAGCGCTTCCGCCTAGCGCTCAATGCGGCGCGTCTCGGCAAGCCATTCGCGCCATTGGCACAGGCCATCGGGTTCACACGGCTGGCCGCCATGCTCCGTCTTTCGCCCTGGAGCGGACCGCAGCGCCCGCTCGCCCCGCAGGTGTTCAAGGCCGCGGGACCGCGGAAAATCGGCCGCGTGGGGCTCCTTGCGGGCTGCATCAACGACATCTTGGCGCCGCAGATCAATGCCGCCGCAATTCGCACGCTGACGCGGCTCGGCGTCGAAGTGGTGCTGCCAGAAGGCGCTGGCTGCTGCGGCTCGCTGGTCCATCACATGGGCCGGGAGCACGAAGCGCTGGCCCAGGTGCGCGCCAATATCGACGCTTGGACCGCCATTGAGGGTCTCGATGCGATCGTGATCACCGCCTCAGGCTGCGGCACCACGGTGAAG
>Ga0208188_1001121_pt1 | contig 12309 bp, 14 predicted proteins | sample June2015DPH_8_50_FD_184698 | JGI IMG/M metagenome (GOLD analysis project Ga0208188, IMG submission 184698) | Peatland microbial communities from SPRUCE experiment site at the Marcell Experimental Forest, Minnesota, USA - June2015DPH_8_40... | ecosystem: Environmental > Terrestrial > Soil >...
CCCCGCGCTCCCGCGCGGCGATGATCCGCTGTCGCAAATCCTGACTCAAAGGACGCATAATTCCCTTTTCATAAAAAGAGAATAGCGGATTTTACCAAATACGTCTATCTAAATCGAAAATGCTCTAGCGCGTATTTGAGCAGTGGTATGCCTCCGTCCAATAGACCAGCCACGCCAGCTAAAACTGCCAGCCAATAAAGCAAGAATATGGGCACTCTTAACATAATCGTGAATGTTGCCTAAAGCTGAACCACGGCCACTGGCGGTGGACTCAGCAATGATCGGCTGGATTGTGACAGGTTATCCATGATTTCATCGGGTGTCTGATAGCGCGACCTCCTTGCCAACAAGCCGGTAAATGGTAACGATATTTCCATTCTCCAGCTTTTCACCAACCTGCAACGTTCCGCAGACGGTCAGCAGTCGGTCCATCATGGATTTGACTCCTTTTCCTTCCATGCGAACGTGAATCCATTCATTGATTTGAAGGGGTTTGCCATAACAGCACGAGGATTGATTTCTCATCAGGAGAAATTCCGTTACCAGGCCGGCGTTCTGTTTCAGCGGCATCATGAAGCCCTGCACGGAAACGGCCTTCTTATCGAGGGATCTGATCGCGTCAGGAATTTGTCCAACCATCTCAAGTTTATCGTTGTGGGAATTCGTTGGGTTCATCCACCAGTTCACTTTCACAGAGTAAGCTGATAGCGTGTCAAAGCCGACCTGTAGATAATTTCCGGTTGCTTGCTTTACGAACGTGTTGGTGGGCGGAGGGACGGTTTGTACCGCCGGCGGTATGCTGATGGCTGGCGAATTGGTCTGGGAAGGAGAATCGATCAGCGTCCCTCGGACTGCCTGCGCCCTGGCGATCCCGGGCAGCAAACCGAGAGCCATTACGGAAATATTGACCCAAAACTTGGACCGACGGCAGGCGTCGCCAAAGATCAGTTGCCAGATCGTCAAACAACTCTCGGATGTCAGCGTGGCGTACCGGCTATTTCCTTGCCCCTTCATCAGTGCCTTTCGGGAAGTTGAACGCGATATTCGTGTAGGTCTTTCCGTGAACGATGATTTCCTTGAGGACCACGTCAAATGTTGGGGTGGTTTTAAGCCAGCCGGCCTGTGCCTCGAAAAGGGAAGTGTCGCCGACCTTCTCGCCGGTGGCGTTATTGGCGACAGGCTGGAAAATCAATTTCTCCTCGCGCCCGGAAACTGTGGCGGATACTTCCAATGACGGCGCGGCAATACGAACGAAATTATCCAATTCACCATCCATCACGAAAGCCTGCAATTTGCCGTTAGACGCGTCGAGGACAAATTCAACATGATTTTCCTCCTCGCCCAACTCGACGGGCGTGCCGCCGTGCGGTGGATGATGTTCGTGATGGTGTACCGCTTCAGTGACGGGTGCTGCCGTTTCAGTTTTGGAGCAACCGGCCACGAATCCGGTGGTCATAGCCAGACAGAGTAATGACAGTATTTTCATGGGTTGCCGTTCAGGAATGTGGAGTAAGGCTGGAGGCGACGTCCGTGCGATAAGCCTTCATGGCCGGCACGATTCCTGCCAGTGCGCCGAGCGCGATGAACCCGGCTGGCGCCCACAACATGACCGGGTTGAAAGCGAATGGAGTAAGGACCACGCCGGTTTCCGCGCGGATGATATCGGCCGCGACAGCCATCAACCCGATGTAAATGCCAAATCCTGCCGCCATGCCGAGTGCGGAGATGGTGGCGGCCTCAAGAACTATGGCGGAAAATACCGTCGCGCGGCGGGCCCCGAGCGCCCGAAGGATGGCCAATTCGTGACGGCGCTCGTTTATCGAGTTGTAGATGCTTGCCAGGATCGAACCGGCTGCAACCAGCGCAACGAAATAACTCACAAGCGTCAGCACGCGGTCGAACCAGCTGATCTTGTCGAACAATTCCGCCGTCACGCGCCCGATGGGCCACGCAAACGTGAGGCGGTTGCCCTGTTTGTTATACATCATGTCCATTTGGAATCCGGCGATGGCGCTTCCCGCTTTAAGTTTTACCAGCACGGCGCTCACGTCGGTCGCGGCGTTCGGATCGTGTCCGCTCATGCGCTGAACGCCCGCCAGCGGAATCCAGATTACATGGTCCGCAGGTGTATTTGATGGCTTAAGCACGCCGACCACCACATACGTTTCCGAGTGTTGGTTCTTTTCGTCAAAGATCAATCCATGAAATGGATGAAAAGTATCGCCCACTTTGAGATTCATTTTGCGCGCGGCAAAATCACCGACGACCGCCTCCCGCCGGCCGGGATCGAACCAATCACCTCCGGGCCGCAGCTCGAAGTGTTTTCCCGGCGCGTATTCGGCTTTGTGGAAAAGTTCCGGCGTGGTGCCCACAAGCCGATAACCGTGATAGTTGTCGCCTACCGCCAGCGGTACGGCGAGTTCGACGTTGGGGTTATTTTGGATGTCGAGAAAGTCAGACCAGGCCAGATTTCCCGGCGAAGCTTCCAGATTGAATATGGCGTTGAGCACCAGCTGCAACTTGGAACCGCGCGCACCCAGCACGGCGTCAAAACCGGCATTCACGCCGGTGAAGGTCGCGTCCGACTGCTCTTTGATCGACCACACCGACATCAGGAGACCGCCCGCCAAAGCGACGGAAAGGGCTGTGACAATGGTGGAGAGTGCGTGCTGCCGAAGGCTCTTGAAAACGATCAACCAGACGGTCATAGGTTTGCCTCCTCCGGTGAAACCTGGTTGATGTGCTCAAATTCCCGGACTTGTTCAAACTGGGAAAGAGTCTCGCGATCATGGCTGACCAGCAACAAGGCCGTGCCATTTTCGCGGCAGGCCTCACGAATCAGTGTCACCGATTTCCGCGCATTCTTGTGGTCAAGGTTGCCGGTTGGTTCATCGGCCAGGACCAGTTTGGGTTTGTTGGCCAGCGCCCGCGCAACCGCCACGCGTTGCTGCTGACCAATGGAAAGTTGACGGGGATAATGTTTCAGCCGATCGCCCAGGCCGACTCGTTGCAACAACGCCTCCGCGAATGCCTTGTCTATTCCCGGGCCGAATGACATGCCGAGCAAAACATTTTCCAGGCAGGTGTAACCTTGCAGGAGGTTGAAGGTCTGGAAAATATAGCCAATCGTCGTTGCCCGCAGGCGATCACGCTCCGGCTCGTTCAAGCCGGACATGGCCCGGCCGGCGATGGTGATACTGCCGGCATCCGGCCTGAGAATTCCGGCAATTAGGTGCAGAAACGTTGTCTTGCCAGAACCACTTTCCCCTTGGAGCGCCACTTGCGCCTTATCATCCAATGTGAACTGTTTCACGTTGACGACCTCATGGTCAAACCCCTCCGGGTTGACAAACGTTTTTTTCAACTGGAAAATTTCAAGGAGTGGCATAGGGATTATTCAAAGGTCATGGCATTTTGTCCGGTGGCTTGGCGCCGGCGGGTTGAAGCTTTTCCACCAGTTGGTTGTATTTTTCCACAATGTCGTTTCGTTCCTTCACGCTGTTGTTGTATTTATTCACCAACTCGTCCCGTTGGGCAACCAATTCCTTGAACGTTTCATTCTGTTTGCTGATACCGTCGTAGGCCTCCTTCAATCTGGCTTCCAAGGCATCGATTTACCCGGAAAATCATGCCGGCGATTTTGGACGGAAGAGGAGCGCGAGTTTTTTTACAGCAAAGCCGAGCGCATAAATGATTCCCAGCAATACCACGTCCGTCGGGCCAACCGGCAAATCCCATTGGTAGGCAATCCAGAAGCCGATAAATATCCAATTCCGCCAACTGTTGTTATCATTTGTCCGGTTGCTTTTTGCCGCCGGATTGGACTTGTTTCACCAAGTCATTATATTTGGCAACAACGTCGTTCCGGTCTTTCACTTCGTCGTTGTATTTCTGCACGAGGTCGTTGCGCTGGGCGACGAGGTTGGAGATGGCTCCGTTCTGCTGGTCAATGCCGGCATAGGCTTCCTTCAGCTTCGCTTCCAGCGCATCCACGGCGGCCTTGTATTGCGCGATTTCGTTGGTGGCAGTGTCGTTTGCGAATTGCAATTGCACGATTTCAGCCTTTTGTGAAATGATGAGTTGTTCATTGGTCGCGACGACGGCCTTAATTTCGGTGATGCGCATGTCCATCTGGTTCACCTGATGATTCAGCGTGGCGATGGAATTGGTGTAGCCCTGAATGGCGGCGTTGCGGTCATAGACGATCCGGTTGAGGGTCTGGATGTCGGTGCGCTGGACGGTTTGTTCATACCATTGCCAGACGCAAAGACTACAGAGGCCGATGGCAAGAACGATGAACAGGTTCACTTGGGAATTTTTCATGGGGTTGAATGATCAGAGGCTGCATTGACGGCGATGGCGACGCGCTGGATGCCGGCGCGTTTCACCAAATCGAGCACGAACACCACCGAACCGTGCGTGGCGTTGTGCGCACCGGTGATGTAAACGGGCAGATTGGTGTTCAGGTTGTAACGGTTCGTAAGCATGGTGAACATTTCGGGGAAGGCGATTGGTTTGTCGTCCGCGGAAACCTGGCCGTCTTGGTTCACGGTGAGATTCACGATGTCGGGCTTTTTGGTGGGGGTGGCGAGCGTGGCGGTGGGCAGATTGGATTTGACCGTGCGGACAATCTGCATCTGCAAGCTGACCATCATGAACGACGCGAGCAGGAAAAACATGATGTCAATCAGCGGAATGATTTCCAGCCGCGATTTTTTTTCCGGGATGGGCGTGCGGATTTTCATGGTGTCGTCGGGCCTTGCCGGCTGTCGGTCATGAATGAGACCTTTTGGATGCCGATCGCGCGGACGGTTTGATACACCTTCACCATGTCGCCGTGCAACGTGTCTTGATCGCCGCTGATATAAATCGGCAGGTCTGGGTTGGCGTGGAAGCGGTTGCTTAACACGAGGCTTAGTTCCGGCAATGAAATCGGCTTTTTCTCCAGCCAGACAGCGCCGGATTTGTCCACGGCAATGTTGACCATGTCGGGCCGGAAATCCTGCCGCGATTGTGTGGCGGCAGGCAGATGGACCTTGATGTTTTCGGTCCGGCTCATTTGCAGACTGACCATCATGAACGACGCGAGCAGGAAAAACATGATGTCAATCAGCGGAATGATGACAATCCGCGACTTTCGGGGCCGGACTGGAGAGGGCAGTTTCATCGGCAAAAGGTCAGTGGCCGGTGGTCTGGCTGGATGGCGTTGTCCGGGTCAGATGAGTGGTGTCACCCGATTTCACGCCGCCGCCAACCATCACTTCGACATTGGTTGCCGCCGTTTCCAACTCGAATTGCAGTTGCGTCACCTTCGCCGAAAAAAAGTTGAAGGGAATCAGCGAGAAGATGGCAATGCCCAGGCCGCAGGCCGTGGCGATTAACGCCTCACCGATGCCGCCGGTGACCGCTGTAACGGACAGTTCCGCACTGCCGATGTTGAGAAAGGCGCGCATCAGGCCGGTCACGGTACCGAGCAACCCCAGCAATGGCGCGAGCGTGACGAGCGTGTCCATGACCGTGAGAAAACGCCCGGCACGTTTCAACTCGATTCCTGCCGCCAGTTGTAGCGCACCGAGCAACGAGCCATGCGCGTGGCCGACGTGGTTGAGGCCGTGATGAATCACACGGATGATGGGGTCGTCCGAGCCGGCGGCGATTTGCTTGGCGGCGGTCACGTCGGAATTTTCCAGCGCGGCCAGAAGTTTTTCCATTTTTTGCGGGTCGCGCTTCTGGTTTTCGCGCCACCACCAGAAGGCGCGTTCGCCGACGACGGCAACGGCGACGATGGCGCAGACGAGGATCGGCCACATGACGGGACCGCCTTTGAGGAAGAATTGGAGAACGATGTTTGCGAGCATAATTTTGTTTGGTTTCAGTTGAATTGCAGTTTGTAAGTGATGCTGGTCTGGAAAAGCCGGTTGCCGGCGCCGCTGGGAAGCCGCCAGTGATGTTTGATGTAGTCCACGGTAGCGTGGTCGAGAACCGGAAAGCCTGATGATTCCTTCACGTCCACGGAAATGACGTTGCCCGCGTCATCGCCGGTGAGCAACAGAACCACCGTGCCTTGCTCGCCCGTTTGCAGGGCGATTGGAGGATAAGGCGGTTCAGGACGTTCGCCGCCCGCGCCGGTGTTGAACAGCGAACCAATGCGTACGGGGGCCACCTGCGGTGGTGGTGGGGAGGCGAGCGCAGCCGGTACTACGAGCGTGCCGGCGGTCGGAATGCCAAAGTTGACGTTCGGCGCGTTCGGCAGGGCGACGAGAACGCGCGGCTGATTGATTTGTTCCGCCTGCTCCGGTTTTTGGGCGATCGCCTGCGGCGGCAACACCGTCGGCTGGACGACGACGGGAACTTCTTCCCGGATGGGCGGGACCGGTTTGATGGCTATGACGCCGCGCCTCGCCCCAAGAATTCCAACCAGCAGAAAAAGGATGCAAATCGAATTGGTCCAGGCGAGTTTGAGATTGGAGTCCCGGTTTGCCGCGGGCAGGCAGTACCGGGCCAGTTCGTCTTTCAACTCGTAACCGGGCATTGTTCGATTTGCATCCATGTTATTATTCAAGCTTGCCGCGGTTTAGAACGTGTAGATGACGGAGCCGAAGAACCCGAGCCGTTCGCCGTATTGCGCGGCATTGACGCCGACGCCGGAACCGTTGCGCAATTCGTAAATGTTGTCGGTCACGTTGACAACATCGAGGCGCACTTTCAAATACTGGTTTTTGCGGACTTTGTAGCTTTGTTCCGCGCCGAGGTTTACCGAGTAATAAGCCGGGACACTGCCGCCATTGGGTATCGTGTTTCCACTGCTGTCCGTGGCATCAGTCCTCAGACCACTGCCGTAGAGCGCATCCACATAAACCCGCGTGCTGCTGTGGTTCGATTCCTTCCAGAGATACGACGCGCCGAAGGAGCCGGTCACCCGTTGGTCGTGGTCCAGGTAAATCCAATGATTTTTGACGTAGGCGGCGTCATTCGGGTCAAACTGGAATTGCGCTGAACTCCAGTCCTCGCCCTGTGCCACCGAATAAGCGACGTTGGCATAGGTGGAGAAACCGCCGGTCGTGTAACTGCCGCTGAATTCCACCCCATAAACCCGGCCTTCGGCATAATTGAACGCCGAGAGAATGAGCGTCTGCCCGAACAATCCGTCGTCGAGTTGATTTATGGAGTTCTTGTAATAACCATCCACGCCGACCTGTAGGCCGGGCGCCAGTTTCTGGCTGATGCCGGCATCGAAATAATTTGCCCGTTCGGCCTTGACGGGACCGTCCGGCGCGTTGGGACCGGCTGGGGATTCGTTGGCCGTGCCATTGAATGCCGCCACATCCACCGCCGGCACGTTTTCCAATGGTGGCGGCGTGAAGTAACGCGCGTAACCGGCGTGCAACGTCGTCAAGTCCGTGGGGCAATAGATGAGATTGGCGCGCGGACTGGGCTGGTTCTCCTTGTCAAAGGTGGAATAGTACTCGTCAAAGCGCGCGCCGTAATTGATCGTGACCTCGGGCAGGATTTTCCATTCGTCCTGCAAATACACACCGGCGAACAGCGCGCGCGAAACGCCGTTCTGAACGATGGTCGTCGTTGGCGAACCGGGCAACGGATTAAAACTACTTGGATCGGTGCTGTCCATGAGAATGGCCGTCGTGGTGGAGTCGGCAGACAGATATTCATCCAGCAGCATCACGCCGGCGCGGATGGTATGCTTGTCGCCGAGGTTGTAACTCGCATCGGCCTGTAGTCCGCCAGAATAGAGTTTTCGATTCACATCGCTGGCTACGCCGTTGTAAAACAAATCTCCGGTGGGGTCGGGCGTGAAATGCACGCTGCTGTTGCGGCCAAAAACGGAGGCTTGAAAATTCAAATCGCCGGCCGACTTTTGGTAGGTCGCCACGCCGAAATAATTTTGCTCGTTTTGATTTTCGTTCAAGTCGGCGGAATTAAACGATCCCGTCTCCCAAGGGTTGCTTCCTGGCGCGGTGCCGGGCGGCAAGTTTGGCGTGTTGGGAACCTGGAAGTTGCTGTAGGATGCACTGCCCATCAGGCTGATCCGGCTGGTGTCGCTCAAAATGCGTGAGGCATAGGCGAACGCCTTGTATTGGTCGGTCTGGTCATGGATGGCGTCGTGGCTGGGAGTGGGATTTTCGATGCCAAGGTCGTTGTGGTCGTAACTGCCATCCACGAAATAATCCCATTTCCCTTGCGCACCGCCGTATTCGAAGCTGGGCCGCACGGTGTCATAGCTGCCGCCATAGACTCCGACTTCCCCGCCGTTTTCAAAGGCTCCGCTCTTGGTCTGAATGTCCACCACGCCGGCCGTGCGAAAGCCGTATTGTGCGGGCAGCGAGCCGGTGATGAGCTGCATGCTTTCCACGAAGCGCGGATCAAGTTCCAAACCAAAGCCGGTGATGCCTTCCGGCAAAAGCACGTCGTTGATGCGGTATTGCAAGTTCGCGTGCTCGCCGCGAACGTGCAAATCCCCGTTTGCTGCCGAATCTTCCGCCACACCCGGCGCTCGCAAGACCACCTGATTCATCGGCGCGTTGCCACCTTGCGACAGGGTGGCGATTTGGTCCTTGTTGATTGTGAAGGCTGTCGCGCCCAAGTCCGGCACGATTTGATTCCGCGCCTGGTTCAATTTGCCAACGACGGTGACATTGCCCAACTGGGTGACATTGGTTGAACTTCCCGAAGTCACCGCATTGGTCGGGCTTTCCGGGGCCACGGCGTTGGTGGAGGTTTCCAGAACTACAGCATTGGTGGGGGCTTCCAAAACCGGGATGTTGGTTGGAACGGCCGAAACGACCGGGTTGATCGGACCGCCTGCCGCTGTTGCATTGGTTGAGCTTTCCGAAATCACCGTGTTGGTCGATCCTCCCGATACCATCAGGTTCGTCGGGTTCTGCACAACCGCGGCGTTGGTCGGGCCTCCTGAAACCATTGTATTAGTCGGGTTCTCCAAAACCATACCGTTGGTTGGGCTTTCCGACGCCATCGCGTTGGTCGGGCTTTCTGAAACTACTGCGTTGGTTGAGCTTTCCGAAGCCACGATGTTGGTCGAGCTGCCCGGAGACACGACACCCGTCCCGGTCATATTATTCGTCTGGGCCGATGCCGCTCCGCCACAGAAGAGCGCGACCGACGAAATTACCGCCAAATATACTCTGCGATTTTGTTTTTTCCTCTCTGCAAATGCCTTCATAATTTTCAACAAGTTGAATTTTCAAATACACTTCCGCGAATCTCCATGGATTCGCACTTTGCAAAACGCCATGCGGCGTAACACAAAGATTTGGTTTAATGAAAAGACTTCAGACGAAGCAAATCGCGTCGTCTGAAACCGACGAATTAGGAAGCAATGCCGAGAGTGGGAGGGGCGCGACCCAGGGGAAGATTTTCAATGGCCGGACAAAAAACAACGGAAATTTCTATGCGGGGAGTTGTTTCAACCCAGGTTGCCGGGATCACAACCGGAATATCGCACGGCGTCGTTTCGATTTTTCCATGAACAAGGGCGACAATCGCGCAGTCATCGTCATCAGGAATTGCCCCGCCGTGCAGCCACACATGAAGGGGCGTCCACATCTCGGCGGCGGCCATGAACAACCACACCGCAAGTGACAAAATTGCCGTTGCGGCGTAAAAACGTTGTCGCATCCGGCGATTTATTTGACACTTCTTGTATTGCAAACTGTTTGCAAATTAGCAAACAGCGTGCCGCTGGCAATACTTATTTTTGAGGCGAGACTTTGCAACCAGGACATTCCATTGGGATTCAAGCGGCGTGACCGTTCGCTTTGCCGCACCACAACCCGTTAATCTAATACGCCGCCTCGATTCTCAATAAAAAAGGCCCGAAGCCTTTCGCTTCGAGCCTTTGAATCAAACCCGGTATTTATTATTACGGCAGAATGTGGGGATTGCTGGTAAGGGTACTCAACGAGCAAACCGGAGTAGTGCCCACAGCAGTGATCGTGTAAGTGCCTTGCGCCGGACACGGAGGAATGCTGCTGGCAGAGTTCAACTTGATGTAGGGCGTCAAGTCGGTGTTCATAGTAATTGCATCACCGGTCTTTTTGCCTTGTTCCAGCGCGAATTCATTCGCGGCGGCGTCAATCTGTCGCAGGTTGTTGATGCAAGCATTCATCTGCGAGGTGGCGCGGGCTTTCACGAAGTTGGGGATGGCGATGGCTGCCAAGAGGCCGATAATGGCCACGACAATCATGATTTCCACCAATGTGAAGCCTGCCTTGCGGAGGGCCTTTGTGTTTTTCATGTAGTTCTTTCCTTTCCTTGCGGCGTGAACAAGACAACAGGCGGGTTACAATGATTACATTTATTCACTCATTGCCTGTTGCAACCGCAACTGACCTGAAATAAGCAGTCCGGTTGCCATGCCAGTCGCCTGGCGAAGGAAAATCTGTAGAGCGGGGTCCATACTTTTTGTAGGGTGGAATCCTACACGCGGACGAATTATTTTGCCTGCTGGCTTTCCTGCCAGCGGATGGCTTCGCGCAAAAGTTCGGTGGCGTTGGCCAGCTTGAGTTTTTCCTTGATGCGGGCGGAGTAAGCTTGGACGGTTTTGAAACCAACATGCAAGTGGTCGGAGATCTGCCGCGTGTTGTGACCGAGGCCCAGCAATTGAAACACTTCCAGTTCGCGATTGCTTAATTGTTCGAGGGGCGAAGCGGTTGCGGCCGGCCGGCCCTCGACAAATTTTTCGGCCATCCGGGCGGCGATTTTGTCGCTGACGTAAAGTTGTCCGGCCAGCACGCAGTGAATGGCTTCAATAACTTTTTTGGCCGCCTCGCGCTTCATGACATAGCCGCGGGCACCGGCCCGCAGGGCGCGTTCGGCATAAAGCGATTCGTCATGCATGGAAAGCACCAGCACCGTCACGGCCGGGAACAGGGCCTTAATGCTTTTGATCAATTCGATGCCTGACCCGGTTTCGAGCGATATGTCCACAATTGCGACATGAGGTTGGACAGTCCGGATGAGTTCCAATGCTTGTGGCTCGTTGGCCGCCTCGCCGCAGATTTGGAGATCGGCTTGCTGGCTGATCAAATTCACCAGCCCCTCGCGCACCAGCGGGTGATCATCCACGAGCAGTACTTTGGTTGTCTGTGACATGTTTTTTTTCTCTTGGCACGCCATTGAACTCCAGTGTGCAAGTGACACGTGTGCCACCTAAGGAAGACTGGCGTTCGATGTTAAAGGTTGCACCAATCATGCTGGCGCGGTAGGCCATGATGCGCAATCCCAACCCGTTGCCATTTCGGGCATTTTCAGGCAGTCCAATGCCGTCGTCAATGATGGTCAAAATAATTTCATCAGCCGTGGAATCAAGGCGGACGTTGATGTGTCTGGCTTTGCCGTGCCGGACCGCGTTGGTGATGGCCTCCTGTGCGATCCGATACAAATGGGTGGCTACATTCACGTCAACCAACGGCGCGGGTTGGTGACATTCAAACTGGCAGGACACCTTGAATCGGTCGCTGGCACCGGCCGCGAGGTCTTGAAAATTATCCACCAGCCGGCCGGTCTGCATTTCAATGGGATGCAGGCTCCGCGCCAATGTGCGGGTAAGTTCAATGGCCTCTTGGATCAGTTCCACCAAACGATCAGCTTCCGCCGCTTCCGGCAGCGCCCGGCCCGCCAATTTTTGGCCAAGGACCTGGCCGGCCAACGCCGTGCCGGTCAGATGCTGGCCTAAACCGTCGTGCAGGTCGTTGCCAATCCGGCGCTGCACCCGCTCGCTGGTTTCCAGAAGTTCTTTTTGCAATCGCGTTCGCTCCTGGATTTCATTTGTCAACATGACAGTCCGCTGACGCACCCGCTCCTCCAGTTCCTTGTTCATGGTTCGGAGTCTGGCCAGAAGCGCCACCACGACGAGGTAGAACACGAACATGATCATCCCGTTCCAAAGTGGAATAAAGTAACTGGAGTAGTTTATTCCGGCGGCGATGTTGGTGAAAATCCAAGCCATCACGCTCAACGCCGAGATCAACCCCCCAAAGAAACCACCGACAAACCACACGGCCAGAAACACTGCAAACAGGTAGAAAATAAAAAAGAAAGTTTCGTAACCGGTCAGATAATCCACGAACCCGACCGCCGCCACAATTCCAAGGCATAACGCCATCAAAAACGGCTTCGACCATGTTTCAAATCGTTTGATCCAGGTAACCATGCCAAATCCAACTTAATAAGCTTGTGAATAAGAGGCGATGCAAAACTTGAAAATCATGGAAACCACCGGGAAAAAGAAGGCAAACGCCTCGAACAACTGGAGCGGGTGGTGCCTTAAAC
>Ga0208188_1001123_pt1 | contig 12280 bp, 14 predicted proteins | sample June2015DPH_8_50_FD_184698 | JGI IMG/M metagenome (GOLD analysis project Ga0208188, IMG submission 184698) | Peatland microbial communities from SPRUCE experiment site at the Marcell Experimental Forest, Minnesota, USA - June2015DPH_8_40... | ecosystem: Environmental > Terrestrial > Soil >...
CAGTAACTGTGGCAAACTCAATTATGAAGGTGACGAACACTGTTCGCGGTGTGGAATAAGCTTTAAGAAACCCTGAAAATGAAACGTTCTCTGGGGTAGTGACTACGGAAATATCTCAGCAAATAAAATGCTGTATTGCACGCAGCTGTAGGTAACAAATCTTCGATACCTCAGCACGAACGGACAGGACATGCTACCTCCTTAAACGCAACTTGGTATTAGTAACATTACACATATACGGAGGTGTTTCTATGTACATTAACCCTGCCGATGGAACCAGAACAAAGTCTATCCCAACTCAAGAGGCAGAGCGTGCCCTTAGGGTACTTTATTCTAAAAAGCTCGAACAACTTGGATATGCCCCGGATTATGATAATTTTTATCCAATCAATTTGATGTCCTTAGCCCTGGCTTTGGGGTGGAGAATAGAACGTGTCTCAATGACCGGGCATTCAGCCTCAAACGAACCTATTGATGCTGAAGTCAATTTCGAGCAGAAAATTTTAACTGTGAGTGTTGATGAAAACATGCCCCCAGGCAGAGTTAATTTTTCAATAGCGCACGAACTTGGACACATTTTATTACATTCAGAAAAAGGGAGCAGAGCACTATGGAGAACGCGAGGCATAAGAGAGAAAATCCCGAGTACCAAACATCATCATCCTTTTGAAATCGAAGCGGATCGTTTTGCCACCGAAATTCTGATGCCACCGAAAGCTGTCATATTTAAGTTTCATCAGTTTTTCAAGTGCTGGGCTATAGTCATGGGTTCAAGTATTGCCGAGCATATTTCAAAACAGGTTTCTTTGGATAAAAAATCACTGGCACGTTCTATTGCTAATTATAGTCCAGGTCGAGGGAGTGCATCCTTGGCTCACTTTTTCGGAGTCTCAATTGAGGCGATGGCAATTCGTTTACTTGAGTTAAGATGCGTACTTGATTGAGACAAATAATGGAGTGGCTTAGCATGCCTGAGAAAAGTACTCCAATAGAAGAACCCTCAATTGGAGAGCTTCTATCCTCCCTTCATAAAGTTTATGAAGGACGCGATAAATTGGCAGAATTTGAGGAAGAGAGTTCTATTTTTAGGGAACTCATCCCAAAACTAGCCGATACATTTGGTAGTAAGGGTTCCGGGGATACCTGATAGACTCACAAAATAGGCCGAAAGCGGATACAGCAGTTTTTGCACTTCTTGCCACCGTACGTAACAAATCCTGGAAATCGGCGTCTGCTCCATACTTTGGAAGTTGCTACAACTTGCCAGAAGGTGGAATCTAACCGGAGGGACCTATCGCAAAAAGTATGATCCGAATGTGCTGAACTTTTGAGTCCTCACGAATTCCATTCTCAGGGCAAGAATAGTGAGTTAGTCAATTACGGGCCGGATTGCCGGAATGGTCCCATAAAAATGAAAAGGACTGGCCGCCGATTCATTCCCGCGAGCAGTCCCTTCAGGTCATCTTATTGAATGAGAGGGGATTAAATCCTGCTATTTGACTTTTTCACTGAGAGTCTTGCCTGCTTTGAACTTGACGACTTTTGACGCCGGAATTTTTATCTTTTCGCCGGTCCGGGGATTGCGGCCTTCACGCTGAGCTCTTGTCCCGACGCTGAAAGTCCCAAAACCTACCAGCGTAATCTTGTCGCCGCCTGCCAGAGCGCCGGAAACAGCCGAAACAAATCCGTCCAACGCCTTTTCAGCCTGTGATTTGGTAAGTCCAACTTCACTTGCGATTTTTGCAACCAATTCAGCTTTCGTCATTTCCGTTCCTCCTCAAGGTTAGATAATGAAAACGGAAACGGTAACGTCCTCCAATTCCGATAGTCACTTTTGTTCAGTTTTTGATTCAACAAAATTTCGATCAGGTTCTTTCATAGAGGGCGTATATATCGACAGGACCACGAGAGGGTCTTTGCCCGTATTCCTGGTCGAGTGGACCTTATTCATAGGGTTAAAGTGAACCGTGCCTGGTTTCACATCGGCCCACTTATCATTTACAAGCATTTGTCCTGATCCCTTAATCACATAAACAATTTCATCATGCGTCTTGTGAAAATGAGGCTTCACTTCCGCCCCTTCAGCGAATCTTATCAAAACGGAACTAACTGTATCGTCCTGGGCAATATTGATCATCTGAATCTTCTCGCCCGCTTTTAATGGATTTGCATTAAGAATATCATCTACTTGGGTAAGAATCTGGTCCGTAGTATCCTCAGCCTGTGGAGAACTGATCGTAAAGGATAAAAGGACCAAGCACACAAAAACAGCCGAGTAGAAAATTTTTCTGCTCCACATATCAGCTCCTTCTTGATAGTTTAAGATTTTGTATTAAATTCTCAGTCTCTTTCTGACCAGTAACGAGGTTCGAAGGGCATTTTGGGTTCGTCCACTGCCCTAAAAACCTCTCAGGGCACGTCCAAGGCCTAGAGAACCTTCCCATATACGAATAAAAAACGCAAGAGAAAGGTCAAGAGGACCGGTTTTGAGCACCTTCAAGACACACCACCATCCCTGGCAGTTTGATACCTCCTCTGTTCAAAGCAGGCTCGAGTTCCCAGGACAAGTATTGCAATCGATGGGCGCCAGAATGAAGGGGTGAAGCGGGCAAGGATTTTAAGGCTAGATGAAAAGTTTCAAGCGGGATCTACCGGCTTCTTCCGCCGGCTGTTCAGTGAAGGTCCCTTGTATAACTGCCTGGGTTACATACACCAAGGGCACAGCTTGAATTTCAACGCAAGCATGGCGCCAATGCTGGTCATGCCGGTAAGAATCATGATGGCCAGACCGATAAAACTGATCAGACCGCCAATGTAGAAAATCTTCGTCATTTTGCAAAGTCGTTTCCATTCGGACATCATAACTACTCCTCATTTCCTAAACACCTGAAACTCCTTACCACACTGCAAGCACCTCTTTTCCCAAATCTTAACCGTCTGGACTCCAAGAATGCTCCCTGCCCATGCGACGATATTGGTAAAGGATAGCTTGGATTTCACATTCTCGCTTCCACACTGTGCACACTTCGGTTTTATTCGTGGATCTTGAATAATCATGGCTCGGCCTCCCTTTTGATGGATGATGGTGGAATCTGATTCTGAATGTGCTTCGGCATCCGTTGGCGAGCACTTTGAACAATTATTCAGGATAATATTGATCGCATCAAATGCCTTATAATATTACTCTTTTTCTAATATCAGGTATGTTATTTGCCCAATTTCTACCCCGCAAATCCCCCCTTGTTCATTTCGAAAGTTCACCTATTATCCACACGTTGCTTTATTCCTCCGCAATATTTTAGAGGAGGAGTTTGCGAGTTGTCATCAGAGGGACCTATTGATTCGGCCTCACAAAAAGGCTGAACGGCATTCAAGTGAATACAAGAGCTTATCACTCAAGTCATATATCGACGGAAGGGACTACCTTCATTATCCTTACCGGAAGGGAGGGGAAAATGGTTTATGAACACGATCCTGAAGCGCCTTTTTTGAAGATCCTGGTTAAAAACGGTTCTTCCGTTGTTGGTATTATCCGAAGGAATTTAAAAACAGGCCGTTATGGCTTCTTCGAGAGCGAGCGTGATCCACTGAATTGTCGTTTCCAGGAAAAACGAATTGACCACATTAAAATCAGAGTTGAAGAACTACTCAATCTCCGCAGGTGAAGGGAGAGATAACTTTCAACTGTGGAGGCCACAAAATGACGTGGTACTACTGGGCCCTGACCTGGTGGATTGGCCTGACCTTGCTTGTGATTGCATGTTTCTTGGTTCTCGGGCTTCTGGCCTCAAGGCGGGCCGCCAGGAAAAGCATTCGACCAACAATGGCGCCTTCTTCAGTTCTTACCCGGCTGGGCGGGGAAAAAAAAGGTTTGATGAAAAAAGAAAATTCAAAAGGCTCAAGGGCAAAGAGGCGGCATTCTCTGCTTTTATGAGATCCAATGAGCTTATGGGCTTGGGGCAAATCCAGGATATCAGCATAGGCGGGTTGTGCGTCCAGTATGTGTCTACAAAAGAGGATATTAAAGGGTGCTCCGAAAAAAAATATTCGGTAAAAACGACCGATCCATGATTCATTGGGTTGTCCAAAAAATTTTTCGGAGCCGAATCCGCCTCGAAATGAGGTTCTGCCCTCCCTGACAGCCACGTTGATGCATTATTCTGGCAGAATGTATGTTCTAGGAAATTTGACAGTAACTTTGGCGCTAACACTGTGTCAAAGGATGTGTGTCATGTTAAAGTATTTTGACAGTTTTACTGAGCTGGTTTCCACAGTGCAAAAGCATCAGAAATATCTCAAAGGATGCTTTAACTGCGGATTCGTCTGGTGTTCCAAAAAGGACATTCTGGAACGCCAGCTTACTGAAGAGGAGGTGGAAGAAATACAGAGATGCGTGGTTGATCTCAGTAATAAGGGCTTGACCGTGCAGCAACTGAGCAAGCTCAAGATCAAGATAAGCCACGGCATATGCATTCCCTGCTGGCGCCTAAAGCGAGGAGAAAAAGTGCGCAAGGAACAGCAGGAGATGGGGCTATCCCCATGTTATGGATCAGCCAATGATGGCCATTGCTCCAAGGCGAGTGTTTGCAAGTGGCATCCAGTCTGCGTTGTGGACCGGGCCGAATTAGTCAATCGATAGCTCAGGATGAATCTTCTAGGATAATATCTATGTTGATAGGGAGGTCGGTCCTCGTCCTGGTCGTTTCAGAAATTGTCTAGGGCATTCCTCATTAATAGCAGCTCGTATTTTCCTATTATATTCTGGCGAAATGTTCATAGGACTAATCTCGTATAATATCTACTTCAGGGCAGAATATTACAAAACGGAATGCTTCACCTGTGAGTTTGCCTCTCCTATGCCTTTGATATTTCACACAATTGCTATCAATCTGCGATGACCGCCGATTTCGAACGTTCTATGCCGGTCCACACAATATCTCCAATGATATTTGACAACAGATCGACCATCCTCTCCTCAAATAGATTGCCACTGTACGTAACAAACTCTGTGAATCGGCTTCTGAGAAATACTTTATAAAGTTGCTACATCTTGCCAGAAGGTAGAATCTGACGGGAGGCACCTCGCACAAAAAGTATGATCCGGATGTGCTGAACTTTTGAGTCCTCAGGAATTCAATGGCCAGGAGAGATAACCTGGCGGCCATTGTTCTCCCGGCTGTTACCGCCTGACTCGCCAGGGCTTTGACGCCAGCTAGGATATGAGCCTCGATGAATGTATCTTCTCCCATTCCGGGGAAAATACCGATTTATACCGATTTGCGTTCAAATCAGATGCTCCGGGAGGGCATAAAGCCCTCCACTACGAAACGTAACGCGTCAATGACGTAGGCGCGGGGCTTATCCCCGCATAATCTTGAATGCAAATTGGCATTAAGCCCTAGTAAGACATGTGTTTTTAACATTTATCCACAGAAACCGAGTTATTGGCTTGGCCCGACCCGTTTGACATGCAGGCTCTATGTAACCCTTTCAGGGTATTACAAATAATTTGTGCTCCCATTCTCCCCAGGGGGCACCTCGCGGGGCGTAGAGATCGTGGGCTACCCTATGCAGCCCTTTCAGGGCAGAAAGTCAAAAAGCCCCCACAGAGCGAATTCACAGCACACAGATACTGTCCTTTCTCGTCGTGCGGGTACTCGTTTGCCGGATGAACCTTATTTCAGGCCGGCCGCCTTACAGATGGCGTCGGTGTCGGCGAGCCAGACCGTATCATCCTTCTTGAGGCGCACGAGCACACGCCGCATGGCGGCCGCGCCGTCCGGCGTTCCCACGACAAAGGGATGGATTCCGATGACCACCGTCGTCGCCCCCCGCGCGGGATTGGCGCGGGCTTCAGCGGCGAGCTCCGACACGTAATCCAGCCAAAGAGTCTCGATCTCAGTAGGCGACTTCAAGCGCGCCAGCTGCTGGCCCATGTCGACCGTGACGACGGGATAGGGCAGGAGGGCCAGCGGCCCGTCGGGCGTCTTCAGGCGCGCAATGATGTCGGAATCCATCCGGTCGAGGGTGTAGGTGATGCCCTCGGCGGCTATCGCCTGCATCGTATCGCCGTTGGAGTAGACGCTCGGACTCGACCAGCCGGTGGGCGTGACGCCGGTTGCGCCGGCGATCATGTCCAGGGTATGGCGGACATAGGCCTTCTGCTCGGCAAGGCCACGCCCGAGCGGCAGCATGTGGCTGGTGTTGTTCATGCCATGGGCGACGATCGGTGCGCTCGGCTGTGCCGCGCGGAGCTCCTTCCACACCGCGGCGTGGTTGCCGGGAAACTCCGCGTTCAACACCACGGTGAGCGGAACGTTCAATTCCCTGAACAGCCGGCCGACGCGCGAAATGCCCCAGTCGATGGCGTATTGACGGAACGCCTCGTTCACGAGGTCCGGGTTGCGGGTCACCATATCCGGGCGGTAGACCGGGCCCTGGCCGAAGCCGAACTCCTCGACGAACAGAGCGAAGCTGACGGCGACCTTTTTCCCGCCGGGCCAGGCGGCGACATGGACCGGCTCGCGCGCGAAGCCGGTGACGGAGTCGGTTGCGTCCTGCGCCAAGGTCACCGAGGGAAGGTGAACGGAGAGCAGCAGGACCATCCCGGCGACGAAGCCGGGCAGGCGGGCCTTCCGCTTTGTGGCCGCGACGACGGCGTCCCGTTTCATGGGAGGTCCGCCAGACCCCTGGCGCCGGGCCCGGGCGTGATCAGCGTCGGCCATTGGTGCGAACCGAACGGCACCGGCGGCGGCAGGGTTACTGTTATGTTGCGCCCGGCGTGCGTCGCCGCCCATCAGCTCGTAGTCCATATTATTGATAAGAGAGTATTTTTGCTCCATCTTCATGAAGCCCTTGGCCTCGGGTGAAAAATGAAGATATGGCGACCGCATATCAAAGCCGAGAAAACACCAGCAGACTTAACCCGTAAAGAGCCACAATCAGCGCGGCACCGGCCAACGTTATCCTGCTCTTATCAGGCCCCGTGGGACGCAGCCACCAATCGAGGCGCCGGCTCGCCCATTGCACCAGCCGGTCGAGGACTAGAACGCTTACGACATTGCCAATAAACAAGGCGAGCCAGAACGGGGTATGCAACCTGGCCATGAGAATCGGTGTCTGCACATAGAGACTGAACAGGAACACGATCGGATAAATCAGCAGCAGGACCACCATGTTCATCTTCCAGGCCGCCGGCCCTGCGGCGCCGTCGTTGCCCATGGGAAACCACTGGTCGAAGCCGGTGCGCGCGATGCGGGCGTGAACCTCCTCTGTGAATGCCTCCGACTCTTTGAGCAGTTTGTGGCGCACCGGCGAGTCCAGCCAGCCCTGAAGGTTCTGCTCACTGTCGAAGCGCAGGATTGCAAGCCAGTCGTCCTGAACGCCTGGAACCGGCGGCTCGAAGCGATAGCCCTGGAACCCGGGGGCCTTTGCCTGAGCCGCGGCGATCCGCTGCTCCCATAGGTGGTAAGCGGCCTCCTGCCCTGGCTTGATCCGAGTCGAGATGACGGCGGAAACCGGCGCCGGCAATACACCCGATCCGCGGTCGGCAACTATGTGAATGTCGTCGGGCCCCACCAGCAGGGATTGTGCCCTCTGCAGCAGGCTCGTCCGCTGATCGGAACGCAACCACACCACCGCAGCGTCTAGATCGGCGAAAAGCTGAAGGATCACCCAATCTACCTGGGCCGGCGGGTTGGGCGGCATGACCGTCTGCTTGATGAAGCCCGGAAATCCGGCCACCAGGCCGGCAATTTCATCCTGCCAGCGCGCGAACTCTTCTTCTTTTCCGGCCTGCACGCGCGTCTGCGTGACGATCGTGACGGATGAGGCGCCGGAAGTAAGGGTCTCGCTCATGGCCGGGCACCAAGGGCGCTGAAAATGCGATCGGGAGTCAGCGGCAAACAGGCGAAGCGTACGCCGGTCGCATTGGCGAGCGCATTGGCGATCGCCGGCGCTACGGGATTGATCGCACATTCGCCCTGGGATTTGGCGCCCAGCGGCCCGGTCGTGTCATAAGTGTCGGCAAAGTGAACTTCGGAGGGCGGGGTATCGGCAAACGCCGGGATCCGATAGTTGCGCAGCTGCGGGTTGACTACCGCGCCGTCGGCGTTATGAACCATGTTCTCGGTGAGCGCCCAGCCGAATCCCATGGCGATGGCGCCCTCGATCTGGCCGCGGCATTGCATGGGGTTGATCAGGCGGCCGATGTCCGCCGCATGGACGCTATGGAGGATCCGAATCTCCGCCGTCACGCGGTGCACGGCGAGACGCACCCCGTGAACGTTGAAGGCAACGGTACGGGGCGAAAGATAGGCCTTGCGCTTTGCTTCGAAACGATGACCGACCTTCGTGCCGGCCGAATAAAGATCGCTGAGCGATATCCGGCGCTTGCCGCAGACAACGGCGCCATCTTCCATCTTACAGGCCGAGCGATCAACGCCGGCATGGTGGCCGGCATACTCCAGGATGTTGTCGCGCAACGCGGCAGCTGCGAGCGCCACCGCCTGCCCCGCAACCACTGTCCCGGTACTGGCAAATGTTCCGGAATCGTATGGCGCCTTATCCGTATCGGCGTTGACGATAACGATGGCATCCGCCCGCGAACCAAGGAACTCGGCCGCGATCTGACGATGAGAGGTGACGGAACCGTTGCCCATTTCCGTCGAGCCGACGGCAAGGCGAAAGGTCCCGTCGGGCAACAGCGCCATCTGCGAGCCGGCGCGATGCTCGGTGGGCGGCCCGCAATCCAGAATCGCCATGGCGATACCGGTACCCTCGAGCCACTCATCGCCTTCGGGCTTGGGCGAACCACCCCCGCGCGCCAGGCTCTTTTCCACGAGGTCGAGGCATTGATCCAGGCCATAGCTGCCAAATCCCACGTCGGAGGGATCGTTCCACACGGATTCGATCCAATCGTCGGGCTTGACCATGTTCTTTCGTCGGATGGCGAAGGGATCCAGCCCCAAGAGCTTAGCCATCTCGTCCATCGCGCTTTCGATGGCAAACGTGGTTTGCGAGGAGCCGTAACCGCGGAATCCGCCGGCCGGCACCAGATTGGTATAGATGGCATAGCCGCCGGCCTTCTTGTTAGGACAGCGATATAAGGTGAGCGGGCTGCCCAATGACGCCGCCAGCGTCTCGCTCGCATGTCCGCCATAGGCACCGGTGTTGGAGACGACGTGGATTTCGATGGCCGTCAGAGTCCCGTCTTTTTTAGCGCCGAGTTTCACGCGTGTGGTCATCTGATGGCGCGTCGAGGCGCCGATGAACTGCTCCTCCCGCGTAAACTCCCACATCACCGGCCGGCCGGTCTTCAACATGGCCAGAAGGCACAGATCCTCGGAAAGCATTTCCTGCTTGCCGCCGAATCCTCCACCGACACGCTCCGTGAAGACATGGAGGTCGCGCGAGCGGAGTCTAAACAGGTAGCAGAGCTTCTGCAGGGTGATAAAGGGCGCCTGCGAGCTGGTGCGGACGTGAATTCGCCCATCCTCGCCCCGCCAGACAATGGAGCCGTGGGTCTCCAGATGGACGTGCTGGGCACGCGAGGTAGAATAGGTTCTTTCATGGACTGCATCGGCGGCCTTGAAGCCCGCCGCCACGCTGCCAACCTCGCCATGGATGTCGACGAAGATGTTGCCCTTCTCGGCATCGCCCTTGTCGTGAAGAACGGGCGCACCGGGCTCCATCGCCTGGAGGGGATCGAAGACCTCGGGCAGTATTTCGTATTTTACTTCGAGCAACCGGCAGGCGGTTTCGGCAGCGGCCTCCGTCTCGGCGACCACGGCCGCGATCCGCTGGCCAACAAAGCGCACCACGTTGTCGAGCATGTAGGTATCGTCCGGATCGACGAGATGGTCCTCATGGGTGGCGGTGCTATAGAGGCGGCGGGGTACGTCTTCCCAGGTGAAGATCGCGGCGACACCCGGCACGGCCATGGCCTTCTCGCGGCCGATGCTGACGAGCTTCGCATGCGCGAGGGGCGAGCGCAGCACCTTGAGGTGCAGCAGGTCTTCCATTGCGATATCCATCGTATAGCTCGCGGCGCCGGTCACGATTCCGTGGCTGAAGGGATTGCGCAGGTTGGCGCCACAGGCCTTGCCCGCCACATCCTCCTCGGCGGATGTAACGTCCTGCACCGCGTCGGCGATGGAGCGATAGCCGGTGCAGCGACAGAGATTACCCTTGAGGGCGCGGGGCAGTTCCTTGCGGCGCTCATCGTCGAGAGAAGCCACCGTCATGATCATGCCCGCATTACAGAAGCCACATTGGAATCCCTGCGCGTCGAGAAAGGCATTCTGGGTCGGATGCAGCGTGCCGTCGGGTTTTGCCAGGCCTTCGATGGTGGTGATCTCTCTGCCAGCGGCGCGGAAGGCGGGCATCAGACAGGAATGGATAGGCATGCCATCCAGCCAGACCGTGCAGGCACCGCAGTCACCGGCATCACAGCCCTTCTTGACGCCGAAGAACCCCCGCTCGCGCAGGAACGTGCGCAGGCATTGCCCCGGCTCCGGCTCGGCGGAGAAGCGCTTGCCGTTGACGATGTAGTTCATGCCCCGGCTCCCGCTTCCGCCAATTCCTGGCGTATCTGCTCGGCGAAATAGGCGGTCAGGTGCCGCTTGTAGGGCGCCGAGCCATGCACGTCGTCGAAATAGCCGTCGCCGGGAATCTTGGTGTCGATCTCGTGGCGCAGATCAGCGGCGGACGGCATCTTGTCGAAGTGCAGCTGCACCGGATGAGGTGTCGCCGCTGTGATCGTGAGCAAAAGATCATTCCCTTTCTTGCTCTGCGTGCCGATCAGGAGCGCGGCCGACCGGCCGAGATGAGTGAGCGAAGCTTGGCGGAACGCAAAACGCTTCGACAATGCCGTTGCGGGCAGATAGATTCTGCGCAGCAATTCGCCCGGCCGCAGCACGTTCAAATGGTTGCCGGTGACGAAGGAGGCGGACGGAACGTCACGCGGTGCGCCGTCGCGCGGCCACAGCGTGTAGGTTGCTTCCAACGCCACGGTGAGCGAAATCATCGGGCCTGCGGGCAGCGACATGCAGATATTGCCGCCGACGGTCGCGACGTTCCAAATCTTGAACGATGCCAGAAACGCATTACAGCACTCTTTGAACAGAGGCACAGCCGACCATTTCACCGGCCCGGCGAAGCGGTACAATTGGGCAACCCGACAGGTAGCCGCGATCTCAATCCCGGCGGCAGAGGCGCTAAGTGGAGGCCATTTCAATTGATCGAGGTCGATGAGCGTATCTGTCGTCCATTGCGGCTCGGAGAACAGCCATGTGCCGCCGCCGAGCCAGGCATAGCCCGGCCGCCACTGGGTGATTTCATCCGCCGAAGCCGGACGCTTTATCTCGGTCACCGTATTGAGGTTCATGCTGCCTGTGCTCCGCGCAGACGGTGCGATGTTGCAGTTGTAATCGGGTCACGGAAGGTCGTCGAGTGTGGCCGGGCCGGTGCCGGGCGTGATCAGGGTCGGCCACTGGTGCGAGCCAAACGGCACGATCGGGGGCAAGAAAGGCTTCATTCCCCGCTTCGCGGTTTCGGCGATAATCGCCTTACGCCCATCGCCGCCCATCAGCTCGTAGTCCATGAGGTGGTAATTGCCGAAGACCAGCGCTCCCACGGAACGGTCGGCAATGACGCGAGTCAGGGCATCCAGCATGTCTTCCGGCGTCGTCGTGAAGGAGATCGTCTCGATCAGCAGCAGGCGGTCGTTGATGGCGTCGGGGCCGAAAAATTGGGCTAGCACGCTGAACAGAACGTTGTTCTGCCGGGCGACATAGATGGTGTTGCTTGCGGCATAGGTCTTGTCCCAGTCGCTTCCGAGCAGCTTCTTCCAGTCCGCGATCACTCCCATCCAGTGGTGGACCTGAGTCTGCGCCGCCCAGGCGACGTTCAACTTCAGTAAGGGTGTCTGCTTGTGGGCGAATGCTTCCAGCGCCGCGGGCGTGATGACGCCTTTCGTCGCACAGTCATCCATGAAGGCGATGTTGTTCGAGAGGATGGTGCGATTGTTGTCCTGCCAGTCCGCCTGAATTCCCGAGGTGGCCACGCCGTCCAGGGCGGACTGCATCTGGCTGCGGTAGGCAAGAAGCGAGGCGCGCCAGGACAGATCGTTCGGGTTGTCCAGATAAGGGGTAACGACCTCGATCAGTGCCATGGTGCTGTGACCAACCGACTTCAGCAGTTGGTATTGCAGCGGCACCGGCGGGGCCTCGAGCGGCGGCTGGCCCGGGCGATATAGGATGAACCGCCCGCCCGCACCGGA
>Ga0208188_1001128_pt1 | contig 12246 bp, 5 predicted proteins | sample June2015DPH_8_50_FD_184698 | JGI IMG/M metagenome (GOLD analysis project Ga0208188, IMG submission 184698) | Peatland microbial communities from SPRUCE experiment site at the Marcell Experimental Forest, Minnesota, USA - June2015DPH_8_40... | ecosystem: Environmental > Terrestrial > Soil >...
CATCTTGCCGTCATAAGCGGTGTAGGTCGCGTAGTAGGCAAAACTGCCGTCGTCGTTCTGGAAGCGGACGAAGCGCGCATCCTCGATGCCGTTGCTCTGGCTGGCCGTGGATGGAAAAAGGACGCGCTGGGAAACCTGGCTGCCGGGGGCAAAGCGCACTTCGTAATTCGACTCGGCCAGCAGCAGGATGCCGCGCGCGGCACGGTCGGCCGTGGCGTCGGCCGGGTCGGTTTGCCGGCGCTTCACGGTCAGGACATGGTGCAGGTCGTCCAGGATGAAAGCCTCGGGGAGTTGATCCAGCACGCGCTGGCTGAATTCATTCTGCACACCCGCTTCCTGCAGTTTGCTGGCAAAGAGCTTTTTGTCGTAAGCCGGGTTGGGCACACGCTCCGGTTCGGTCACAAACGGCACGGGCGGCGACAACGTGATACGATGTTGCGCGCTCGCGGTGCCCATGCGGAAGGTGATGGAGGAAATGTGCCCTTCGCCCGTGGCCCGCAGGCTCAAGATGAAGCGGAGCGCGCCCCGGGGCAGTCCGGACTGGTCGGGATGCGGCACGATGGACGGATTGAACAGCGCCGCGGATTCCGGGGAGTATTCGTGCGTGAAGTGAGCGCCGATGAGCGCCTGCCGTTCCGACGAAGTCTCCCACGTCTCGCCCAGGTAATGACATACCTGCGTGAAGCGTTTGCGGAAAAATTGTTCCACACGTTCGTGCCGGTCCGCAAACTCGCCCAGCACCCGGCCCAGCAGCCGGGCGATTTCCTCGTCCGGGAGGGCCATGACGCGGGCGACGACCCTCCGCGCGATGTCGTCGCTGCTGGGATAAAAGGGTCGCATGAGCACCCGCGACCGGTTGGGAACCAGGGTGGGGCCAATGCGTTTGGCGTGAACGGGTGACGGGGTGGGGGTGGTCATATTTTTTCTGCGGCGAGGTTCCAACCCGCGCTGGTCATTTGCCGGAGGGTTCCTTGAAGCTGGTGATGGTGTTCTGCAGCGCCTGCATTTCCGCCAGCGCGAGCAGGAAGGCGAGCGTGGACTCGGCGCCCTGGTTCTGGCTCAAACGGTCCACGTGCAAGCCGTCCCGACAGCCGCCGGTGGTCGAATCGTAGAGTGCGAGGCCCAGATCGTTTCGACCGAGGAACCACTCGAAGGCGCGCCGCGCTTCCGTGACCCAGAATATGTCGCCCGTCGCCTGATACGCTTCGATGCAGGCGGAAATCGTTACCTGGGCTTCGATGGGTTGCTGGTCGAAGATCGCGCGTTCCCCGCCGCGTGGATAAAATCCGTTCGAGCCGATGGGCCGGAAAGAGCCGGCATCCGAAGTCTGGATTTTTATCAGCCACCGCAGGGTCTTGAGGCCGAGTTCCAGCATCGTTCCGTTGTTCATGCAGCGTCCGTTGAGAATCATCGCGTGCGGGAGCTTGGCGTTGGCATAGGAAACCACTTCTTCGAACCACTGCCACTCGCCGGTGGCGGCGTCGGTGTGGCGTTGCATGAGTTTCGCCGTGAGCGATTCGCGAATCTGGTTCGCGCGCCGGTCACCGCTGAACCGCCGCAGGTATTCATCAATGCCGATGAGCGTGAACGCCAGCGCGCGCGGTGACATGAACCCGGCGGCCACGGGCAGGGCTTGTTCGAACAATTCCGCCGCCAGCATTTGAAAACTGCCCTGGCCCGCCTGCGCCACGCACAACCCCAGCGCCCACAGCGCGTGACCCTGGCAATCCTCCGAGCCGACTTCCTCCAGCCAGTGCCGGTCGAAGCTCATGAAGTTGCGGAAGCGCCCGCGCTTGCGGTCGAAGGCGTGGTTCAGGAACGCGGCGTAGGTGGCGGCCTGCGCGCCGAGGCGCGGCGAGCCATGGCCCAACTTTTGCAACATCAGCGCCAGCACCAGCGCGCGCGCGTTGTCGTCCGTGCAATAACCTTCGGCGAAGTTCGGCACCGTGAAGCTCGCGTGCTGGAAAATGCCGGTCGAATCACTCATCCGAAACAGATGATCGAGTTTCATCTCCGGCAACTGGCCGGGCTGTTCGTCGAGCGTCTTGATGGGCGAGGATTTTCTGCCCACGAAGCTGTGGTCATGACGCGCCTGTTCGAAGGACTGCACATAAAGCTGCGCCACGCGGCTCCACACCATGTCGCGCCCCACCTTGTAGGCGTTCTTGCGCATCGAGTGGCGCAACGGTTCGTCGCGCAGCAGTTCGACCACGGCGCCCGCGATGGCTTTGGCGTCGCGGAACGGCACCAGCCGGCCGCGTTCCCCGCCCAGCAACTCCGCCGCGTGCCAGTAAGGCGTGGACACCACCGCGTTGCCGTTGCCAAACGCGTAGGCCAGCGTGCCCGAGGTGATTTGCGCCTCGGTCAGGTACGGTGTCAGGTAAATGTCCGCCGCGCCGATGAACCGCATCAATTCCTCCAGTTCGACGAAGCGATTGAAGAAAACGACGTGCTTCTGCACGCCCAGGTCTTTGGCCAGCCGCGCCAGGCTCAAGCGGTGGGCTTCACCCTGCTCGCGCAGCAGATTCGGATGCGTCTGGCCCAGCACGATGTAAACGACATTGGGAAATTTCCGAATGATGTCCGGCAACGCCCGCAACGCAAACTCGATGCCCTTGTTCGGCGAGAGCAGGCCGAACGTGAGCAGCACGTGCTTGCCCGCCACGCCAAACTCGTCCTTGAAATAATTTGGGTCGGCGAACGGCATGTCGGGAATACCGTGCGGAATGAGGTCAATCTTGTTCGCCGGCGCTTGATAAACATTGAGCAGAAATTCCCGACCGCGTTCCGCCATCACCACCAACCGCGTCGAGAGCCGGACCAGTTCGCGCATCACGCGCCGCTGCTCCGGGTTTGGCTCGCGCAGGATCGTGTGCAGCGTGGTGACGATGGGCATTCGCAACTCGCGCAACAACGCCAGCACATGACTGCCCGCCGGCCCGCCGAAAATGCCGAACTCATGCTCCACGCAAACCACGTCCACGTCCGTGATGTTCAGAAAGTCCGCCGCGCGCAGGTAGGACGGCAGGTCCTGCTCCGCAATCTCGAAGCGCACTTCCGCCGGGTAATCGTAGCCGCCCGCAAGGTCATTGACCGGCACGACCAGGCACTGCATCGCCGGAAATTTCGCCGCCACCGCGCAGCGCAAGTCGTTCGTGAACGTGGCGATGCCGCATTTCCTCGGCAGGTAATCGCCGAGAAACGCAATTTTGCGTATGTCCGATGGTTGTTGCATGAAACGTTGTCCGGCTGCACCGGCCTCATTGCTTGTGCCGACCATTCGTATAGTGGGCCAAACGCCTGCGTTCGCCAAGAACCATTCGCTGGCAATACCGTTGAACCCGGGGCGGCAACGCAAAACGGTGGTGATGCAATTTGCCATATAGGTGGGGCGAGCGTCCTCGCGAGCCGGCCTCGGCGCGCCGGAGTTTAGCGGAGGCGGCTCGTCAGTAGCCTCGCCCCACCAAAATGAGTCACTACCCGCAAAACTTCCAACTCGCCTTGCCCGGTGGCTTGGGGTTAATCTCCCCACCTGATTTTGGTGGGGACGGCGCGCTGCGCCGTCCGGTCGTCGCAGCGCGACGACCCTGCCCGAATCTGATTTTACGATGATGACCAGCACGCAAATCCGCCAGTCGTTTCTCGACTTCTTCAAGTCGAAGCAGCACACCATCGTGCCGTCTTCGAGCCTCATGCCGGACAGCCCCAACCTGTTGTTCACCAACGCGGGCATGAACCAATTCGTGCCCATCTTCCTCGGCCAGACCAAATGTCCCTACAAACCGGGTCGCGCCGCCGACACCCAGAAATGCATCCGCGCCGGCGGCAAACACAACGACCTCGAAGACGTCGGCCTTGACACCTACCACCACACGTTTTTCGAGATGCTCGGCAACTGGAGCTTTGGCGACTATTTCAAAAAAGAGGCCATCGAGTGGGCGTGGGAACTCGTCACCTCAAAGAAATGGTTCGGATTTCCGCCGGAACGCCTCTACGCCACCGTCTATAAACCCGGCCCTGGCGAACCGTCCGAATTCGACCAGGAAGCCTACGACCATTGGGCGCGGCTTTTCACTGCTGCCGGTCTCGATCCCAAGGTCCACATCTGCACCGGCGGCAAGAAGGACAATTTCTGGATGATGGGCGACACCGGCCCGTGTGGCCCGTGCAGCGAAATCCACGTTGACCTCACGCCCGGCGGCGACACCAAAGGCTCGCTCGTCAACAAAGGCGACGCCCGCTGCATCGAAATCTGGAACCTCGTTTTCATCCAGTTCAATGCCAACCCCGACGGCACGTTCACGCCGCTCCCGGCCAAAAACGTGGACACCGGCATGGGTTTCGAGCGCGTCACCGGCATCATCCAGTGCACGAAAGGCTTCAAAGATTTTGCGAGCGCGAAAATCTCGAATTATGAGACCGACATCTTCCGCCCGATTTTCGATGAACTTGAGAAGTTGAGCGGCAAGAAATACGGCAGCACGCTTCCTGGGGAGCACACGCGCCCTCGCGTGTCGCAATCGGCGCCCTCGCCGATTGCTTGCGAAGAGTCCGGAACCAGCGAGGCAAAATATTCCCGCAGCAACCTTCCTCATTTCGAGCGTCCATGGGCCAAATACATGGTCACATTCTCCACGCGTGAACGCCGTCAACTCAGTCCTTCCGAGCGCGATCTCGTGCTCAAGAGCATTCTTTGCGCACACGAACAACGCCAGTATCAGCTCTACGCCGCTTGTGTGATGCCCGACCACGTTCACCTTCTTTTTGAGCCGCAGATCAAAGAGCAGGATAAAGAAGGAAAACCTGTGTTCTGGTCCTTGGGTGAAATCCTGCAAGGTGTCAAGTCCGCGAGCGCGCACAACATCAACAAGGCTTCCGGCCAGAAGGAACACGTCTGGGAGAAAGAATCCATGGATCGGATGATTCGCGGGCAGTCGGACATGGAAGAAAAGTTCCATTACATCTGCCGGAATCCGTGGGATACGGGTGTTGTTCCGCATACGGAAAATTATCCGTGGTTGTGGACACCGGAAGTCGCCACCGATAGTTCCGGGGAGCACACGCGCCCCCGCGTGTCGCAATCGGCGCCCTCGCCGATTGCTTCCCCGCGCGCCGAAGATGCGGTTGGCGGGGCGCCAACCGCTGCACGCGAGGGCGCGTGCGCTCCCCCGGAAGCGACTGCGCCGCTTCCGCAATCTGAACAGGAGAAAATTGATATCGCTTTTCGTGTTATTGCCGACCACATCCGCACATTGGGCTTTGCGATTGCCGACGGCATCCAGCCCGGCAACAACGACCGCAACTACGTTCTGCGCCGCATCCTGCGCCGCGCGGTGCGCTATGGCCGCACGCTCGGCTTCCATGAACCGTTCTTTTACAAACTCATGGACGTGCTCGCCGACACGATGGGCGACGTCTTCCCCGAAATCCGCGCCAAGAAAAAGCACGTGCAGAAAGTCATTCAGCGCGAGGAGGAGGCGTTTAACAAGACGCTGGATAAAGGTATTGATCGATTCTATGCCTTGTTAACTTTGTCAATCCACTTTCAATTGCTTCCAGTCATCGGCAAAAAGCGTTTTGATGTTGTTTGGAAAAATTTGAACGCCGGTCAAGTTGGCCCGAATGAATGGCCGTATTTCAAAGTTGATTTGGAAACGGATTTTTTGCCGGTTCTTAAAGAGAATGGTTTGGCAAATCCAGTTTACCCTGGCGGTGCAGCGTTTGAGCTTTATGACACCTACGGTTTCCCGCTCGACCTGACCGAATTGATGGCGCGCGAGCGCGGTTTGACCGTGGACACTGCAGGTTTTGAAAAGTTGATGGACGAACAGCGTGCCCGCGCCCGCGCCGCACAGAAGAAGGAAGTCATTTCGCTTTCGCAAATCGAAACCACCACGCCTACGAAGTTCGTCGGCTACGACAAATTGGAAACTCCGGCAAAGGTGATCGAAGTCGTGTCGCTCAAGGACAAAACTGCCGTCATCCTCGACACCAGCGCCTGCTACGCCGAAATGGGCGGCCAGGTCGGCGACACCGGCGAAATTCTTGTAGCCGCGAATGTTAATTCGCGGTCTTCCGCGATTTCACAATCGCGGCTACGCGTCACCAACACCCAGAAATCCGGCAATACTTGGCTGCACTTCGTTGAAGACGCCAATGTAGCGCAGGCGTCCCGCCTGCCCGGTGCAGCCGAGACGGCTGCGCTACCTTTGCCCGGTTCGACGATTACGCTCATGGTGGACAAATCTCGTCGTTTTGCCATCCAACGCCACCACACCGTCACGCACCTGCTGCACTGGGCGTTGCACGAAGTCGTGAGCCATGACGCTTCGCAGAAAGGCTCGTTCGTCGGCCCGGACAAGTTGACCTTCGATTTCAACAGCGCGCCCCTCACGCTGCAGCAGGTCGCCGACATCGAGAAACTGGTCAACGAACGCATCCTCGAAAACGCCGGCGTGTCGTGGGCGGAAGTGCCCTACACCGACGTGAAATCGCGCAAGGACGTAAGGCAATTCTTCGGCGACAAATACGGCGACACCGTCCGCGTCGTCCAAATCGGCGGCCATGCGGCGAAGCTCGATGGCTATTCGATGGAACTGTGCGGCGGCACGCACGCGCGCGCGACGGGCGAGATTGGTTTGTTCCGTATCGTGGGCGAAAACGCGATTGCCGCCGGTGTGCGACGCATCGAAGCCGTTGCCGGACTCACTGCCTACGACGTGATGAAGCTCGACCGCGAGTTGATTCGTTCCGTTTCCGGCAAGGTGAACTCGCCGGTTCACGAGCTGGAAAAGAAGATCGAGTCGTTGCTGGAACACCAGAAGGAGATGGAGAAGCAGATCAAGATTGCGCAACAGCGCGAAGCCTCAAACGCCGCCAGCAACCTGCTCGAGGAAATCAAGACCGTGAACGGCATACCTGCCATCATTCACAATCTCGGCGGAGTGGACGGGGATTTTCTTCAGGCGGTGGCCGACTCGCTGAAGAGCCGCTTCAAGGGTGTCATCGTTCTGGGCGGCGGCCCGCATCGCGGCAGTGTGGCACTGGTCGCCGCGGTCACGCCCGAATTCACGGCGAAAGTTCAGGCCGGAAAAATCATCCAGACGATCGCGCCCATCGTCGGTGGCAAAGGCGGCGGGAAACCGGACAACGCCCGCGGCGGCGGCAAGGACGCGAGCAAGCTGGACGAGGCGCTGGCGAAGGCAAAAGCCATTTTGTAAAACAGGTCATCATCACCGATGGGTTAATTGGAGAAAGGACAACTTTATGCTGATTGTCTGGGGAAAAAAGCGAGTTGAGCGCAAGATTGGAATGGTGGCGGATTTTTGTCCAATCTGCCGCGAAGTGCGGATGTTTCAATTGATTCGCGTAGGATTGGCCGGACACGTTTATTATGTGTCATTTGGCGAAGGGCAACTTGTGGGACACATCATCCGCTGTTGTGAGTGCGGCGTAAATTTGGGCGTCAATCCAACTCGATACGCAAAAACGGAAACGGACGCTCGTGTCAGCCTTGAGGCATTGATTCGTGATACGTTTCCGAATTTGCGTGAAGCTCATGCTGCACGCCTGGAACTGGAGACGAAGATTAAGCGCACGCGTTCGGCCCTGTCGGCAGATGAATACAGGCGCTTTCTGATGGAACCCTTTGCCTTGTTGAACCCACAAGTTGAACAACGGTTCGCCAAATCCACGGAAATGGACAAGCAATCCGGCATCGGTTGCCTGGGCACCTTGCTGATTGGCGCAGTGCTCTTTTTTGGTTCACTGAAATTCAGCGGGCCGGCGCAAGACAAAATTTTGTTGGCAGCGTTGATTTTCGTGGCCATTGGAACCATCTATACTTTTGTTCAAATGCACCTGGGACCGCGGCGTTTTTTCAGGGCAAAGATCTTGCCCATGCTGGTGAAGTCGTTGAAGCCGTTGCAGCCAACAAGGGAAGACCTGGCAGGCTGTATCGAACAGTGCAAGACCTTGGGGTTGAGAATCGGCAAAATTACCAGAGTGGACGAACTCTGGGCGCGATTGGAACGCAGCATTTTGGGATTTGATAACTGACGCGAAGCCAAAACAGCGTGGCAGAAGAGGCGACATCATCACAAGCACGCCTGAAAAGCTCGTGTTGTTGTCAGCCGTTTCAAAAAAAATCCCCGCATCTGAACGACGCGGGGATTGTTGCTTTGGAAATGTTCCGATTCAATGGCCCGTGGGTGGCAGGCCCATGCCGCCGCCCATGCGTTTCATCACTTCCTGCTGCATCAACTGCTGTATATTGTCGTATTTCTTAAAGTCGGCGGGCGGATCAAACAGGCTGGCGGCGGGTTTGGCGAGCGTGACGTTTTTGAACAGCATGATCACGTCGCCGCTCTGCTCGGTGGTTTGGATTTTGACCGGGAATTTTTTCAAGTCCGTCGCGTTCCAGACGGTGGATTCATGCTTGGTTCCTTCCTTGTCGGTGACGACGACCTTGTTTTTCACGCAGGGATGGCCGTCCACGGTCTCCTTGCCGATTTCCGTGGTTTCCACCTTGTAGTCGCTGTTGGGCGGGGCGCTATCGGCTTTCGACGGTTGAATTTCGGCGTAACTCTGCAATCCCGGATAAACGAGGTAGGCGGTCTTTTTGTCCGGGCGCGAGATGGTCACCACTTGGTCCATCCCCATGGATTTCATTTGCTCGGCGGCGTTGGGGGGCATCTGGCCGCCCTTCATGTCGGCCATGTTGATCTCGAAACGCGTCTTGCCCGTGTCAAAGGAGATTTTACCGGGCATGGTCATTGGCTGGCCGGATTTGTCGGTGACTCCCATTTCCATGGTGGCGGAAAAGGTCTGGTTGTCGCCAAACAGTTTGCCCGTGGCGCCGCCCAAATGCGGTCCGCCCGGAGCGCCGCCGCGCGGCCCGGGCTGCGAATACGCCGGAAGGAGTCCCAGACAAACAATTGCTGAAGCAAGAATTGAGAGTTGATTTTTCATGGTTGGTAAATGGATTTTTGCCAGATTCAATTCCAAATTGCCTGAAATGCAAGTTTTATCCGAGGCGCTTCCGCAAGCCGTCAAGCTGGTCGTTCAGCGCTTTCGGCAAATGACTGCCCAGCCGGGCGTAATTCGCCGCCACGTCTTCAGCCTCTTTTTTCCAGCCCGCAACGTCCACCGCGAGCAGTTGCTTGAGGCTGTCGGCGGACAGGTTCAGGCCGGATAAATCAAGCGCGTCGGCTGTCGGCAGATTCCCGATGGGGGTTTTCCGCGCCTGGCCCGTGCCTTCGGCGCGTTCGCAAATCCACTTGAGCACGCGGCCGTTTTCGCCGTAACCGGGCCAAAGCCATTTGCCACTGCCGTTCTTGCGGAACCAGTTCACAAAATAAATTTTGGGCAGCCTGGCGCGGTCGGTGCGTTGTGCGAACGAAAGCCAGTGCGCGAAATAATCGCCCATGTTGTAACCGCAGAACGGCAACATGGCAAACGGATCGTGGCGCAGCACACCGGCCTGGCCGAACGTGGCGGCGGTGGTTTCCGAACCGCAGGCTGAACCCATGAACACGCCGTGTTCCCAATCAAACGCTTCGTTCACCAGCGGAATCGTGCTGGGCCGGCGTCCGCCGAATAGAATCGCCGAGAGCGGCACACCTTCGGGATTTTGCCAGTCGGGATCAATGACCGGGCATTGCGACGCGGGCGCGGTGAAGCGCGAGTTTGGGTGCGCGGCTTTGCGTCCGGAATCCGGCGTCCATTCCTGGCCCTCCCAATCAATCGCTTTTGCGGGTGCGGGCACGCCCATGTCTTCCCACCAAACGTCGCCGTCCGGTGTCAGCGCGACATTGGTGAAAATGGTGTTTTTGGCGGCGGTAATCATCCCGTTTGGATTTGATTTCATCGAAGTGCCGGGCGCGACACCGAAGAAGCCGCTTTCCGGATTCATCGCGTAAAGCCGCCCGTCCTTGCCGACGCGAATCCAAGCGATGTCGTCGCCGAGTGCCGTGACTTTCCAGCCGGGCAACGTCGGTTGCATCATCACCAGATTGGTTTTGCCGCAGGCACTCGGGAATGCGGCGGCGATGTAATGCTTTTTGCCCTGCGGCGACGTGAGGCAGAGGATGAGCATGTGTTCCGCCATCCAGCCTTCTTTTTTGGCAATGGTGGAGGCGATGCGGAGCGCGAGGCATTTTTTGCCGAGCAACGCGTTGCCGCCATAACCGGAGCCGTAAGACCAGATCAAAGGCTCATCGGGGAAATGAACGATGTATTTGTTCTTGGGATCGGGTTCGCATGGCCATGAAACGTCGGCTTGACCGGGCCTGAGCGGCGCCCCCACGGAGTGCAGGCACGGAATGAACGGACCGTTCGCGCCGAGCTTGTCGAGCACGGCCTGGCCCATGCGCGTCATGATGCGCATGCTGACGACAACATAAGGTGAATCGGAAATTTCAATGCCGATTTTGCAAATGGGCGAGCCGAAAGGTCCCATGGCAAACGGAATAACGTACAGGGTCCGTCCCTTCATGCACCCGTTGAACAGGCCAAGAAGTTTTTGCTTCATCTCGGCGGGGTCAGCCCAATTGTTCGTGGGGCCGGTTTCGTCCTTGGTCTTGGAACATATAAATGTCCGGTCTTCGACGCGCGCCACGTCGCTGGGATGCGAGCGGGCAAGGTAACAGCCCGGACGTTTTTTGGCGTCGAGTTTGATGAAGGTGCCGCTCTTCACCATCAGGTCGCAGAGCGCCTGATTTTCCGCGTCCGAACCGTCACACCAGTGAATGCGCTCCGGCCGGCAGAGTTCGGCCATTTGCTTGACCCAGGTGAGAACCTTTCGGTTTGAAGTCGGTGCGGTGTCCATTGTGCTTGTCGTATTGTGCGTCATTTATGCCAAATAATGGGCAGAGAAATTGCCAGAAGCCTGACGGTTTGAACAGACCAAATTTGCATTTCGTCCGTGCCTTTTGCGTCGCGCCGCGTCCGGCAGTATGCTAACAGTGATTCAGGCATGAATTCATCGCTCGAAAAGCATTCCGGGCGCGGCGGCGAAGCCAGCCAGTGCCTCGCGCGCTCGGTCGTGGACACGCTCGCCGAGGAACCGGCGCTCGAAGCGGTGACGATTGACCGCGCGCGCCAAAAAATATCCGTCGCCACGCTTGGCCGCGTCCCGCAAGGCGGGATCGGCCGGCTGACCGAGCGCATCACGCGGGAATTTGAAGCGGCGCAATCCGTCTCCGCCGGACGCTATTGCAACCTGCTCACCGGCCAGGACGATTGCCGGAGTTGCGACCGGCCGTTGTCCGAAACCGAGCGAAAAAAAATCACCATCCAAAACGAAGGCCAGACGACCACCATCGCCCGCGTCACCTGCCCGACCGCGCCGAAATTCTGGCGCTGGCGCGACATTCCCTTTCCCAAGGTCGTCCAGCGCGACGTCGAGTTTCTCGAAAGCGCCGAGCACATGGATGAGCATATCAATGAATGGAAAACGCAACTTGCCGCCACGATTCTTTGCGGCGTTCTCGGATTGACCGCGCGTTTTCTGTTGACCGGCCATTGGTCGGTGGCGGCTTACGTTTTTGCCTGTCTCGCGGGCGGTTTTTATCCGGCGGAAGACGTTTGGGAACGTCTCCAAAAACGCACCATCGACGTGCATTTTCTCATGATCTTCGTCGCCGCCGGGGCTGCCTGCATCGGCGCATGGGGCGAGGGCGCCACGCTGCTGTTTTTGTTTTCGTTTTCCGGCGCGCTCGAACATTACGCGCTCGGCCGGACGCAAAAGGAAATCCGCTCGCTCTTCCGCGATGCGCCGAAAGTCGCCACCGCACTGGATGCCCAGGGGCACGAGCGTGAGGTCAAAGTCGAGCAGCTCACGCGCGGAATGCGTCTGCTCATCAAACCCGGCGCGCAATTTCCCGTGGATGCCGAGATTGCCAAAGGGAGCACCGCCGCGGACGAATCGAATCTCACCGGCGAAGCCACACCCGTCGGGAAGAACATCGGCGACATCGCGCTCGCCGGCACCATCAATCTTTGGGGTGCGGTCGAAGTCGTCGTTGCGCGGCCCGCGGCCGAAAGCTCGCTGCAAAAAATCGTCACGCTTATCAAGGAAGCCCAGCAGCGCAAAGCGCCCGCGCAACAATTCACCGATAAAGTCAGCACTTACTACACTTACGCCGCCCTGGGACTTTCGTTCGCCATGTTTTTTGTCTGGTGGCTTGGCTTCCGGCTCGCGCCGTTTGAGTCCGCCATCGAATCGCAAAGCGCGTTTTACCGGAC
>Ga0208188_1001131_pt1 | contig 12227 bp, 10 predicted proteins | sample June2015DPH_8_50_FD_184698 | JGI IMG/M metagenome (GOLD analysis project Ga0208188, IMG submission 184698) | Peatland microbial communities from SPRUCE experiment site at the Marcell Experimental Forest, Minnesota, USA - June2015DPH_8_40... | ecosystem: Environmental > Terrestrial > Soil >...
CGTTTTTTCAATCGTGACCTTTGATAAGAATCCCAAGAAAACGGATACCGCAGTACATTGAGTTATGACGATGTTGTGGTCTAACAAATCGCTGCAGGCAACGCGGGATGGCCGGTCCAGTTCCGCTTCGCGGTTCACGCTGGTTGGTCCCGCGTGCCTGAGCTCTGGACGTTAGGCGGCTTCGCAAAGCCAAAGGATATTACTATGAGACAAGTCAGTGAATTTCTTGTCAGGGTTGCCTTTTTAGCGTTTATCTGTTTCATCTTCTGGTGGGCGTCTATTGCATCACTTTCAACTGTTATGAATCTGTCCATCTTCGTGGGAGGGACGTTGTTGGTATTTCCCGTCGCTTGGATTGGCAGAAAGATACTCGACCGAAACCAAACAGCAGTCGGCTGGATAACAATGTTTGTGCAGTTCGCACTGGGGGTCCTGGTTGGCGTTCCTGTCGTTCGAGCATTTGTCACTCATCAGGACTGGTCTGACTGGATACTTCCAGTCCCATCTGAAATTGGGTTGGCGCTCGTCATTGTAACTGGGGTGGCTTGTTTTCTGACAGTGGCAACCCTTGCCTTGAAAGGGTTCGGTGCGCCGGGCGTCATTGTGCTCAGTCGGAAATTAGCGGTGGATTGGCTGTACGCATGGACGCGTAATCCTATGGTGCTAGCAGCTCTGGCCTGGTTTCTCTCATTGGGAATTTGGTTCCGGTCGGCGCTGTTCGTGCTCTGGGTGCTTGTCCTCTTTGCACCGGCGTTGTTGTTCTACGTGAAAGTGTATGAAGAACGGGAATTGGAGATTCGATTCGGCGCGTCGTACCTGGAGTACAAATCCAGAACACCGTTGTTGTTTCCAAGGAGGCCAAAACGTTGAACGATGTGCCGCCTAACCAGGGCGCTGCAGCGAACCGCCGCCCCGCTTTGCGGTTGGACGGTCCGGATGATTTGTCAGCGACTGTTGCAGCCGGCCGGGCGTTTCCGGCAGCGGTCGCTGAGCTTGGACGTTAGGCGGCTTCGCGCGTATGCAAAATATTGATAAATTCAAATTCTTTATCGGGGCTTTGTGGATTTGCATGGGGATCATTGTCCTGTTTGGGAGGCGGATTTCTTGGTTGAGGCGATTGATTTTTATGCTCATGTCCGGTTTTTATGCGGCGGTTGTTTTTGCGGGTGCTTTTCATAGCGACTTCAGCGCGATGACCGGGATTAGCGCACCGACGGTCTTTATTATCATCATGCTTTTACCTTCGCTTTGTATTTTATTGGGTATTTGGGACGGATATTTTAAGAGTAAGCATGACCCAGACGCCTAACAAATCGCTGCAGGCAACGCGGGATGGCCGGTCCTGTTTCCCGACTGCGTCGGGATTCACGCTGGTTGGTCCCGTGTGCCTGAACTCTGGACGTTAGGCGACATGAGAGCGTCAAGCAAAACGATGTGGTAAACTTCAACAGTACAAATTCACCATGAAAAAATTGACTATTATCGTGATTGCCGTTGCCGTGTTGGTAATACTTACACTGCTGCTATTCCCCTTGAGGGAGCGGCACGTCAACAAGTTCGACCAGAGCGCGCGGAATCTTGACGCCAAGCCCACCGTATGTCTTGCGGCAGACAACAAGCAGTTGGTAATTGGTGTGCGTGTTGGCTGGCGCGTTACCGATGCAAGCGCAATTGCCAAGAGTTTCCCAGGTGATTCGATAACCATTGCACAGCATCAGTTGGAGAGCATGGTTTACAGCGCAGAAGCGGAGGTCATTGGACTGCATAACTTGTCCGACTTCGTGAATCCAGATGGTTCAGAAGTCAGATTGGACAAAATCGAAAAGGAGATCGAGAGCGCTATCGAGACGGAGCTAGACAAGAAGAATAGCGGCATCAAGATTGAGTCGCTAGGTATCAGCAGCGTGAAGCAGCGTTGACAATGTCGCCTAACAAATCATTGCAGGCAACGCGGGATGGCGTGCAGCCGGCAGGTCCCGAAAGCCTTCGGGATTCCGCTGTCGCGGAGGTCGTCATCAGTCCCGCGTGCCTGAGCTCTGGACGTTAGGCGGCTTGCCACGAAATTGCCCACGTATGATCGCGCCTCTGGCCAAATATATTGACTGGTGGGCCATTCAGTTCGTGACCATGCTGCTGCCGCCCGCCAATGGACGAAATCTCCGGCTGGAGGAAGCGGTCCAATTCCTGAAAGGGCCGGACTTCATTCCCGCCGAAAGCCAGTCCCGTCCTGTCGGGATTGAGTTCAATCCCGATCCCGCCAAGGCGGGACACTTCCGCTTTCCCACGCCGCGACCGGGCGACTTCGCGGAGAACAACGTCGTTTATGGCCGGCTCTACCGTTGCGCGGAGCGCTGGCAGGAACGGCCGGTGATCGTTCTGCTGCATGGTGGGAGTGACTTCATCAATCATCAGTTTCGGTTTCCATTGATCGCCCGCCGCTGCAATCGGGCGGGACTCAACGCGGCGACGTTGGTGTTGCCTTACCACTTTCAACGCCGTCCGCGCCAGCTTGTGGCGTTGAGCAGCCCGGATTACTTGCGGATGGCGGAGGGGCCTGCTTTTCCATTTCCTGCTTCTCGCGCGTTCAGCAGCCGGAATTACTTGCGGATGGCGGAGGCAATGTCGCAGGCGATTGCCGAGATTCGCGCTCTGACCGGGTGGCTATTGGGGGAAGGTTGCCCCGCCGTGACGCTGTGGGGCTTTTCGCTGGGCGGGTGGCTGGCGGGGTTGGCGGTGTGCCGCGATGCGCGCCTGGCCTCTGTCGTTCTGACCGCACCCGGCGTGCTCTTCGATTTCCCATTCGGGGAACGGGTCTTCCGGCGTAGCATTCGGGAGGCGTGGCAGGGGCAGCGCGTGGCGTTGGAGACGTTGAATCTGACCTCGTTGAATGTGACCTCGGCCCAGCCAGCCATCCCCAGGGAAAATATCTTATTGATCGAAGGGATCCATGATTTGTTGGTGCGGAAGGAAACCGTCGAGGAACTCTGGCAAGCGTGGGGGCGGCCCGACATCTGGCGGTTGCCGCACGGGCACGTCAGTTGGATGGGCGCGCCGGGCTTGACGGGCCGCGTCCTTCGCTGGCTGGCGCCGCGGCTGGACGCGCCTGCCGCGACCAAAACGGTCAGCCGTGGGTTCCCGCGCAACGCAGAGTGAGGTGGACGATTTCCGCCGGCGCGTTGATCCGGATGGGAAACCAGTTGCCAACCCCATTGGACACGATCATTTGACTGCGTCCTCGCGTGTAAAGCCCCGACCAGTAGCGGAAGAGAGCGGGACCAACACCGTGCTTGCTGTCCAACATCAAATACCCGCCGTGCGTGTGGCCGGATAGCGTCAACGGCAGGTCCGCCGCAACGGCCGCGTCGAAGGCGTGGGGATGATGCGCCAGCAAAACGGGGAAGGCATCCGGTTGCCGTTGCTTCATAAGTTCGCGCACCCAGAAGGCATGCGCCCGGTCGCATTGCCGGGCATCGCCGGCCATCCATCCCAGGCCGAAGAATTGAACCGGATAACCGCGAATATTGGCCACGGCGGACTCATCCAACAGAAGAGGCACGCCTGCGGCTTTGACGCGGTGCTCGAATTCCGTGCCGTCGTCGAGCAAGTCATGGTTGCCCTCGACCATCCACAGGCCGTAACGCCCCTCCATCGCCTTGACGAGGGAAATTCCCTCGGCGAGGTCGGCCAATTCGTAGTTAATCAGGTCACCGGTCACCAGAACCAGATCGGCCCGGAGCGCGTTGGTGGTGTTGACCATCTCGCGCAAGACCCGGCTGGAGGTCAACCCGCCCACGTGCATGTCGGTCACGTGCGCGATGGTGATTCCGTCCAGGGCCCGGGGCAGTGTCGGAAGCGAAAGTGTGAAGCGCCGCACGCGAAAATGATTGAGTTGCGCCTGGGCCAATCCGCTCAAACCAATGGTGAACAAGGGCGGAGCCAGCGCGGCGCAGGTGCCGATGAATTCGCGGCGCGACTGTGATTTCGCGCTGGCGGGAGGGGCAACGGGACGATTCCGTCGAAGTCCGCTCACGCGGGCCACGGTCCGAATCGTCCAAGCGCAAGCGAACAGGATTCCAAGCGGCAGAAGAACGAGAACCCCGAAGTAATGCCAAATGGCGAGCGGCACGATCACGGGCTTCGGGGTATGGCTGGCCGAGACAAGCCTGCTGGCGAACAAGAGATGGGCGGTCAGTTGCACCGCCATAAAAACGCTCACCAGGACCCGCCACAATCTCCGTTTCGTCAGATGCATGGCCACCACCCACCAGACCACATCTACCACGAGCATCAGTGCGGTTATCGTCCACCAAAACCAGAACAAAAACACGACGCGAGCTTAATTCGGGACTTCCATTGCGCGCAATGGAAATAGACGCGCCCGCCGTTCGAACGGGTCAAACCATGGTTTTGCCCCATTAGCGAGCAGCGAACTTCAGCCGTGAAAAAAGCCGGATGAGCAACACGCATGAGCACTCACCCATACTGCCCCGGTCACCCATACATCCGCGCCGCCGTGAAAACCCGTCTTCGCCAAAGCTACGACGCGGCAAGGGAGGAAGTGGTGTCTGGGATTTGGCTCATTTACTCCCAACCGACGGAATGTTGGCGTGCTCCGTCAGACGCATACGCTGAAAAGAATCCGCCGATTGGGAACTGATGGGTGGTGAATGAAAACCGCACAATCGTCGGGCAAACGCCCGGTTCACCAAACAGCGCCAGAGGATTTGAGTTCAACCGCCCGACAAAACAATCGCCATCGAATTCACTGACCCGCGGTTGAGTCCGCAAACTCTTCCACAACATTTCTCAAAGCATCCGGTTCAACAGCAGAAACCCCACGTAAAAAATGCAGGCAATCAACGCCACTACCACCAGCGACAACGCGACCCAAAACGCGTAGTAGAAAAAACTGTGCGACCCGGCCGTCGGCCGGCCGCAATGCGGACATCGTTTCGCCGCCAAAACAACCTGGCCGCCGCAACCCGGACATTGGATCGTGTCAGCCGTTGTTTCCGGCGCTGCCGGGGAATTGCCGTTGTTCATTCGCGACCAAGCTAATGGAGCAAACCGCTTTTAGTCCAGAGCCAAGCGTACGCAAACTTTTTAACCACGGATTAACACGGCGTAAAGCCGCGTGGCGGCCACGCCGCTATACGCGGATGGACACGGATATTTTAAAACGCAAAGCCGCAAAGACGCGGGGCAGGCATTCGTCCTCGTCCTCGAATTCAAACCCGCGAAAGGTTTCGTTGAACCGTTGAATCGTTGACTCTCAACCGTTCCAAACCGGCAACGCGCCGGGCCGGAGGCCGGCGTTCCGATGTGTTTGCCAGGTTGCGCCCGGCATCACCGGATGCTTGCCACGGGCCTTTCTTCATTCGTAAAGTTGGCAAACGATGGACTGGCTCAATCTAATCTGCCGCTACTGGCCGCACCTGGCCGCGGGCTTTGATTTTCTGGCCGCGCTGCTGGCCTCAGCCCATGCCTTGCTGCACAAACGTGATACCCGCGCCGCAACGCTTTGGATCGGGGTCGTCTGGCTGATGCCGGGATTCGGACCGATACTTTACCTCACGTTCGGCGTGAACCGCATCCGCCGCCGCGCCATTTCGCTGCGACTGAAAAAACCTTCGCACCGCGCCATTCCCCAAAACCTCGGCGAACCGCAGCATGCCGGCGCGGAACATTTGAAAATGCTCGCGCACGTGGTGAACCGCATCGCCGTGTTCCCGCTCACCTCCGGCAACCACGTCCAGCCGCTCGTCAACGGCGACGAGGCGTTTCCCACCATGCTCGCCGCCATCAAATCGGCCAAAAAGACGATTTCGCTTTCAACCTACATTTTCGACAACGACCCTACCGGTGGACAATTCGCCGCCGCGCTGGGCCGCGCCGTCACGCGTGGAGTCGCCGTGCGCGTCCTGATTGATTCCGCCGGCGCGCGTTATTCGTGGCCGTCCATCATCCACGAATTAAGGCGCGCAAACGTGCCGGTCGCGCGTTTTTTGCCGTCGCTCGCCCCGTGGCGGGTGATGACGTTGAACCTGCGCAATCATCGCAAGCTGCTGGCAGTGGATGGACAAATCGCCTTCACCGGCGGCATGAACATCCGCCATGGCAACGTGCTCGCCGCCAGCCCGCGCCAGCCCGTGCAGGATTTGCATTTCCGCGTCGAAGGCCCGCTCGTGGCCCAACTGCAGGCGGCGTTTGCCAATGACTGGGCGTTCACCACCGGCGAGGCCCTCCACGGCGAAACCTGGTTCCCCGAACCCCGGCCCACCGGGCGGGGCGTCATCGCGCGGGTCATCACCGACGGGCCGGACGCCGATTTCGAAACACTGCGCCTGACGCTGCTCGCCGCGCTCGCGGAGGCGCAGACGACCGTGCAGATTCTCACGCCGTATTTTCTGCCGGACCCGGCGCTCATCACGGCGTTAAACCTCGCGGCGTTGCGCGGCGTGCGCGTGGACATCGTTTTGCCGGCCAAAAACAATCTGCCGTTCGTGCATTGGGCGTCGCGCGCGATGTGGTGGCAATTGCTGGAACGCGGCTGCCGCATCTGGCTCACGCCGCCGCCGTTTGATCACTCCAAACTGATGATTGTGGATGGACACTGGGTTTTGCTCGGCTCGGCCAACTGGGACACACGCAGTTTGCGGCTGAATTTTGAGCTGAACGTCGAATGTTACGGACGCGAGTTCGCGCACGAGATGACGGCGGTCCTCGGAAAAAAACTCAGCGGCGCGCGCGAGGTGACCAAGGCGGAGGTGGACGGACGGGCTCTTCCGGCAAAATTGCGCGACGCCGCCGCGCGATTGTTTTCACCGTTTTTATGAAAAAATTGCTTGTAGCGCAGGCTTCCAAGCCTGCTGTGTCGCCGACTTCCAAGTCGGCAGGGTGTCGGATATGGCGTGGCGTCAGCGGGTTTGGAAACCCGCGATACAGCAGACTTGGAAGTCTGCGCTACGCGGCCAGGCCGGCGCGGGTTGTGAATTATCCGGGCTAAACCCATACGCAGCGCGGCCTTACCACCTGAAACCAAATCAAATTTATGAAAACCTTCGACAGTCTTACCGAACAGGAAATCCTCGCGCTGGCCATCTCGCTCGAAGAGGAGGACGCGCGCGTCTATGAAGATTTCGCCGACGGCCTGCAGGAAAATTATCCCGAACAAGCCGAAAAGTTCCGCGTCATGCGCCGCGAAGAGGACGGCCATCGCCATCGTCTGCTGGAGCTTTACAAAAGCCGCTTCGGCGATCACGTGCCGCTCATCCGCCGGCAGGACGTGCGCGGGTTTGTGAACCGCCGCTCCGTCTGGCTCGTGCGTCCGCTGGGGTTGAAAACCGTTCAAAAAACCGCCGAAAGCATGGAATTGGAGACGAAACGATTTTACGAAGTCGCCGGGCGGCGCGCGACTGATACGGGCATCCGGCAGTTGCTCGGCGACCTGGCGGAAGAGGAACGCAACCACGCGCTCACCGCCGAACGCATCACCCTCACCAAACTCAGCGAGACAGAATCAGCGCAGCAAAAGCGGCTCTTCCTGCTGCAGGTCATTCAGCCGGGTTTGGCCGGCTTGATGGACGGCTCGATCTCGACGCTGGCGCCGTTGTTTGCCGCCGCGTTCGCCACGCACAACAGTTGGGAAACGTTTCTGGTCGGTCTCGCCGCCAGCAGCGGAGCGGGCATCAGCATGGGCTTTGCGGAGGCGTTGTCCGACGACGGCAGCCTCACCGGCCGCGGCCATCCGTGGGCGCGCGGTTTTGTGTGCGGGTTGATGACCACGCTGGGTGGCCTCGGCCACACGCTGCCGTTTTTGATTCCGAATTTGAAAACCGCCGTCGCCGTCGCCGTGGGCGTGGTGCTGGTGGAACTGGGCATCATCTCGTGGATTCGCCACCGGTTCATGGACACGCCGTGGGCGTCGGCGTTGTTCCAGGTCGCGCTGGGCGGCGCGCTGGTATTCCTGGCGGGAATTTTGATTGGCAATTCGTGAAAACAAAGAATTCCAACCACGGATGGACACGGATGAACACGGATATCAGGAAATGAGTTCCCTTCCGTCCCGCCTTGCGGGTGCGCCCCGTCCGCCTTTGCTCGTCCCGGCAGGGACAAACCGACAATAGCCCGGTGTTTCAACGCCGGGTCATCGTTGGCGCCGGCATGAGTCCCATCGGGACGGCTGAAATTCATTTCCACAAATACCGGTCGTCGTATTCGATACGGTGTTTTTTCAGCAGCGCCAGAAATTCCTCCTGAAACGTCATCTTCCGGTGATGTGCCTCCTGTTCTTTGATGTATTCGACGGTTTTGTCCAGTTGCGACACGCTCACGCTGAACGCGCCATATTCTTCCTGCCATGCAAACCCGCGTTGTTCGGGAAACGTTTCGTGAATCCATTTGGACGAGCCGCCCTTAATCAATTGCAACGCCTTGGCAACCGCCATCGTGGACGGCAGCGAAAGCAAAATGTGGATGTGATCTTCCACACCACCGATTTCGATGACCTTCATCTTATTCTGCCGGGCGATGCCGCCGAGGAACGGCCAGAGCCGTTCGCGCAGTTCCGGCGTGATGAGGCGGCGACGTTCCTTGATGCTGAAGACGCAATGGAAATAGGAACTGATGCAGGATATGGCGTTCATTCAGCTGTCCCTGCGGGACTTTGGCAATTCCGAATTTACCCCGGCATTGAATGCCGGGCTATTGTCATCGCGTCGCTCCGCGACGACCAAACGCTCCTTGCCGCGCTCGTCCACCCCAAAATGAATTCAGGAAATGAGCTCCCTTCCGTCCCGCCATGCGGGACGTGACCCGTCCGCCTTCGTCCTGCAAAACGGGACTACGGCGCGACAAGTCCGCCCGTTTCCAATGCGGAATTCGGATTGCGGATTGTGGAATCATCCCGCTAAAAAAATGAGCCGACTCATGTCGGCTGCTACCGGGGAGAAAATTTCAAGCCGCCGCCAATTCGACTCGCGCCAACGCGGCCTCAAATGCGCGGAGAAGTTTTTCCTTTTGCCGGACGACGGCGTCCGCCGGGGCCAGTTTCTTTTCCAAAGCCAGGCCGGAGCGCGGCTCGGTGAGGCGCAGGATGCGCCCGCCGTTGGCCAGCTTGATGAGGTCGAACTGAATTTTATCGCGGTCAACCATAAGTTCATTCTCCTCGAAATCCATGAAATTGCAAAGGAGATTGAGGCTGGCGGGCGAGGCATTTCCCCAACGCTCATGGGCATCGCGGGCAGCCTGCTCAAAATCCGCTTCGTTGAAATCCATCACGCCCGCGGGCGGATTGGCAATGGCCACGGAAGCGGCTTCGAGAATTTCGTGATACAGCGTAATGGACAATTCTTCCTCGCTCAAACCGGCGCGGATGAGCAATCGAAGTTCGCGGGCAATGGCCCTCGTTTGCGCAACGGCTTCGCGTCCGATTGCATCCATGATTGAAGCATCGGTCAATTCAATATCTTTGACGATGAACCCGCCATGAAGCCGGAGATTTTTGAATTGCCGGATGTCAATCACGGCGGAATTCAAACGCCATCCCGTCCGTTTCGTCCATCACAAAATGATTTCATGCCGCCAGCAACTGGCGGCAGGCGGTTTGAAGTTTCTTCAAGCCAGCCTTTGATTTCGCCTCGATGTAGCAGCGAATCAACGGCTCGGTGCCGCTGGCGCGGAACGCCACCCATTCGCGGTCCGGCAGCAAAAATTTATAGCCGTCGGTGGTGATGAACTTTTCCACTTTGAACGGCCCGATATTTTTCAAGCCGCTGCCGAGTTTCGCCAGCAACGCGTCCTTTTTCTCCGGCGCAAAGCTGACGTTGATGCGGTCGGTGTAAAATTCGCCGATTTGTCTGGCGAGTTCCTTTAAAATTTGCCCCAACGATTTCTTTTCGGTTGCGACCAGCTCTGCCATCAGCAGGCACGCGAGGATGCCGTCCTTTTCCGGCACGTGGCCCTTGACGCTCAAGCCGCCGGATTCCTCGCCGCCGACGATGATGGGTTCGCTTTCCATCAGCGCGCCGATGTATTTGAAGCCGACCGGCGTTTCGTAAACTTTCACCCCGAACAATTCCGCCACGGCATCCACCTGATGGCTTGTCGGCACGGTGCGCACCACCGCGCCCGTCCAGCCGCGATTCTTCTTCAGGTGATACAGGGACAGCGTGAGCACCTGATTGGGCGTCAGCCAGGTGCCGTCCTTGTCAACAATGCCAAAACGGTCGGCGTCACCGTCGAGGCCGAGTCCGATCTGCGCCTTGCCGCTGCGGACGAATTTGCTGACGTCGGCCATGCCTTCGGCGCTCGGTTCCGGATGATGCCCGCCGAACAGCGGGTTCAGTTCATTGTGAAAGACGGTCACTTTCGACCCGACGCTTTCGAGGAGCTTGTCGAGATAACCGTGGCCGGTGCCATATTCCAGATCAATCGCGACTTTGAGCTTCGCCTTTTTGAGCGTGGCAAAATCAATCAGCTTGTGGAGTTGTTTGAAATACGCGGGCTGCGGATCAAATGTCTTGCATTGGAACATGCCGATGACCGCGCTTTTGAACGACCAGCCCGCCGCCTGAAGCTTGACGATGTTCGCCTCGATTTGCCCGGTGACTTCCGGTGTGGCGGGCGCACCGTTGCTCGTGGAAAACTTCAAGCCTTGATACTCCGCCGGATTGTGACTGGCGGTCATGTTGATGCCGCCGATGGCCTTGCGATGGCGGATGTTGTGCGCGATGACCGGTGTGGGCGTGTCGCGATTGCAAAGCAAAGGTTCAAGGCCGTTGGCGGCGAGCACTTCGGCGGCGGCCAGTGAAAACTCGCGCCCCAGAAACCGCGTGTCGTAGCCAAGGATAACAGTTGAGGGTTGAGAGTTGAGAGTTGAGAGTTGCTTTAGGTAGTCCGCGATGCCTTGCGTGGCGAGGCGGACATTGTCGAAGGTAAAATCGCGCGCGATGATGCCGCGCCAGCCGCTGGTGCCAAATTTGACCGTCATGGGATGGGACATTGGAGCAATGGAGTGATGGAGTGGCGGGTGTCGGAATGTCGGTTCTGCATTACTCCATCACTCCGGCATTCCAGCACCCCAAGTTTTCAACTTTTCCAATCAAACGCCTTTTTCTTCAGCGCGTAAAGATAACCGGCAAATAAAATCGCCAGAAACGAAATCATCGAGCCCAGGATCAAATTCCTTGTGGCCGGGTCTTTGAGCATGTCCTTGTAAACGACCGCCCACGGATAAAGAAAGACAACTTCGATGTCGAACAGGATGAACAGCATCGCCACGAGATGGAATTTGACCGACATCCGCGGGTTGCCTTCGCCCACGGGGAGCATGCCGCATTCGTAGGCGGTATCCTTGATCTGGCTGCGTTTGCCGCGTTTGCCGAGCAACGTGGACACCAGAATCATCCCGAACGGCGCGGCGATGGCCACGCCGAGCAGCATCAGCACCGCGATATATTGCGCGAATTGCGTTTGTTCTTCCATGCCCGGAAAAGTTACGGGAACGCCGTAAAAATTCAACATGTAAACTGGAATGCAGGAAGCAACGGGCGCGCGAGGATTATTCAGGAGCGCGGACAGCCTTGTCCGCGTGTTTCTGCTGCATCGGCGCTTTTGTGCGGACAAGGCTGTCCGCGCTCCGTTAGTTGCGGCTTCACCGCCTTGGGAGCGCTGCACTTTCAAATTTCTGGCAAATGCGGCGGTCTGCCGACCGCCGCCACGGCTCACTACTGCACGCCCACGCGGTAGAAGCTCGTCACATTGGTTGCGTTTGCATCCGTAACTTGAACCACACCACCGCTGCCGGTGATGGTTTGCAGGTTTTGCCAAACAACAGGTGGAACGAGATTGGTGGTCTCTTGGACCGTGTAAATGGCATCGGCCTGTCCGTTGAACTGGAATTGAAAGCCATTGGTGGACGACACGGAAAATGAAGCGGGCTGCAACCAGGGCAGGTCCAGCGGCAGGACATGAACCAGCAAATTGGTGGAAACACCGCCGGGATTATCCGTGTTGAAAGCCGTAAAGACCACGGTGTAATCGCCGACGTTGGTCCAAAAGTACGAGGTGAAATAACTGACATTGGTGAGGATGGTCCCGTCACCAAATGACCATTCCAGTCCCGCCGCGCGCCCGGTAATCAGTCCGGCCAACGCCAGAGAATGATTTACCAGCAGGTTGGTCTGGCTTGATTGAATGGCCACGGACAACGCTCCGATAAAATCAGC
>Ga0208188_1001136_pt1 | contig 12206 bp, 12 predicted proteins | sample June2015DPH_8_50_FD_184698 | JGI IMG/M metagenome (GOLD analysis project Ga0208188, IMG submission 184698) | Peatland microbial communities from SPRUCE experiment site at the Marcell Experimental Forest, Minnesota, USA - June2015DPH_8_40... | ecosystem: Environmental > Terrestrial > Soil >...
GCATCCGCCACGCCGACCATCATCACACCGGCGGCAAATGGTGTGTTTATCCCATGTATGATTTCGCGCATTGCCTGAGCGATTATATCGAAGGCATCACGCACAGCATTTGCACGCTGGAATTCGAGGTGCACCGCCCGCTTTACGATTGGATACTGGAGAACCTCGACCTGCCGCGTCCCTTGCCCCATCAATACGAATTCGCCCGGCTCAGCCTCGCCTACACCGTGATGAGCAAACGCAAGCTGATGCAGCTCGTGAACGAAAAACTCGTGAGCGGCTGGGACGACCCGCGCATGCCTACCATCAGCGGCATCCGGCGACGCGGCGTTCCGGCGACCGCGCTGTGCACGTTCGCCTACAACATCGGCATCACCAAATACAACGGCCTGACCGACGTGGCCGTACTCGAACACGCCATCCGCGAAGACTTGAACAAACGCGCCCTGCGCCGGCTCGCCGTGTTGCGCCCCATCAAGGTCGTCCTCACCAACTATCCCGAAGGCAAAACTGAGGAACTGGACGCCGTCAACAATCCCGAAGACGAAAACGCCGGAACGCGTAAGATTCCGTTCAGCCGCGAACTGTTCATTGAGCAGGACGATTTCAAGGAAGTGCCGCCGCCGAAATATTTCCGGTTGAAACCCGGCGGCGAAGTCCGGCTGAAATACGCCTACATCATCAAATGCGACGAAGTGGTGAAGGACGCCGCGGGCAACATCACCGAATTGCGTTGCACCGCCGACCTCGATTCCAAATTTGTAGCCGCCGACGTGAGTCGGCGCAAAGAAATGGAAGTGCGCGGACTAACGTCCGCGGCTACGGGGCCGAATAGGAAAGTCAAAGGCACAATCCATTGGGTAAGCGCCGCGCACGCGATTGACGCTGAAGTCCGATTATACGACCGCCTGTTCACCGCCGCGGAGCCGGAAAAGGACGGACGCGATTTCAAATCCGTGCTCAACCCGCACTCGCTCGAAGTGGTGACGGCAAAGTGTGAGCCGAGCCTGAAAGACGCGAAGCTGGAGCTGCGCTATCAATTCGAGCGCCTCGCCTATTTTGCTTTGGACAAAGACAGCGCCCCCAGCAAGCTTGTTTTGAATCGGACGATCACATTGAAAGACACCTGGGCCAAGGAAGCGCAGAAGGGCTGATATGAATCGACTGAGTGGTTACTAAACTGTAGCACGGATGACAGGTAATCGTTCCAAGCATTGTGCCGGCCCCGTTGAGCGCGTTGCAGGAGTTGCGCGCGCGGGCGATGTTCGGCGCGGTGTAGCGTTGAGCCTGTGGCTCAACCAATCGAGCCGCAGGCTCGACGCTACAACAAATCAAGGCACAGACTCGACGCTACATTTTGGCTCGACAAGGCTTTGCAGACGCCGGATTTTTCCGGCATGGAGCACAAGCTCAAAGGGACGCCGCCGCGTTTGCCAATCATCTTCCAGCGTTTCGATGCGCCGCTTTATTTTGTCACGTTCAACACGCTGTTGAAACGTTCTTTACTCGCGAATGATTCCATTCACGCCACGTTCCGCAGCTACGCTGAACGCGGATTGAAATTCAACGTGGCGACGGGACGCTATGTCCTGATGCCGGATCACATTCATGTCTTTGTCCGCATCGGGCGCGATATGACATTGCGCCGGTGGGAAGGCGGCTTGAAACAATGTCTGGGCAAAGCGTTTTCAGCACTGGGTCACGAGCCAACGACGATTCCAGGTGCGAAGTTGAAAAGCTTCTGGCAGCCGGGATTTTTCGACCATCTGTTGCAACGCGATGAAAGTTACGCGCAAAAATGGGATTATGTCTGGCGCAATCCGGTGCGAGCGAAGTTGGTGGAGCGGCCGGAAGATTGGCCGTATCAAGGCGAGATTCATGTGATTGATCGGGTGTAGTGTTCGGCCTGTGGCCGAATCGGTCGAGCCGCAGGCTCGACGCTACAACAAATTTGCGGCTAACGACTCCTTCAAAGAATTTGCACTCAACCCGTTGGGCGCTTGGCCCGGGTTGTGCTGATTTATTTCACACCGAGGCACGATGACTGGAAAAAAAACAGGCCAGAATAGCGACGTTGCGGATTTGCGCCCCGGCGCCAAATCCTTTCTCCTGCTGCGGGGTGGACCGGTCATTTCGATCAAAGCTGAAACTGGAAATATCGCATCCCTGACCCGCATGCAAAACCAGATCGACGTCGTCCGCGACATTTCCGAGAGGCTCGACGCGGCGGACATCGGCTACATGCTCACCGGCTCGATGGCGTTGAACTGCTACGCCCTGCCGTGCGTGCCCCATAATCTTGACTTCGTCATTGCCCTGCGCCCCGAAGACGCCGAAATCATGGTCCGTTTGTTCAGCCCCGACTACGACATTTCCCGCGAAGCGGTGGACAGCGCCATTGCCCAACAGTCATTCTTCAACCTCTTCCACCGAAAAAACCGCATCAAAGTGAATTGCATCGTCTGCCAGCAAATCAAATATCGCCTCACGGAATTCAGCCGCCGGCAGCGCGTCAACTTTGAAAACTTCAAGACCTGGCTCGTGAGCAAGGAAGACCTCATCATCTCGAAACTGCATTGGGCCCGGAAATCACGTTCCCCACGGCACCTGCGTGACGTGAAGAACCTCGCCGCCACCGGCTGCGACACAATTTACATCGAACGCTGGACCCGGGCGCTCGGAATTTTCAAGCTGTGGGAGGAATGTTCGCAAGGCTGATGCGAGCCAGTTTGGCGTTTACCGTCAGGAATGAAGCCGCTAAAGTCCGCCCATGAAATCCCGCCGGATACTTTTGGGGATATTCAGCAGCCTACTCCTGGCAGCATCTGGTCAGGCGCAATTCTATGCGCCGGAAACTGAATATCATGACAAGGTACAACGCCTCTTCGTCGTCGAGCTGGCCCGCATCCTTGCGTGGCGGGAGAATCTTCAGGGCGGGAATTTCAAGGAGGTAACCTATTCGGTCACGGTCAACAGCAACCGTGTCACCACCTGGAATTTGCATTGGCTGGATGCGCAGGGAAAGGCGCTGCGGGAAGCGGAGGTGCATTATCCCGAAAGTCTCCTGCTCGAGGGGCCGGGCTTTTACCGCAACGTATTCAAACAGATGTGGTCCGCGGGCAAATGGTCGCCTCTCCCAAAAGTTTCGGACCTGGACTTGACGCAACGCTATTGGGCCGGCGCCGATCAGGCCGGCATGTCACGGGAGGAAGGAATGGCGTCCATGTTTAAACTGGTCGGGCCAAAACCGACCAATTCCGAAGCGGAATATATTCCCGGTCTGGCGGGATTGATGAGCCACACGCCGCTGCCCGGTCTGGCCGGGGGTGTGACGTTGGATGCCACGATGTCAAGCCGGTCAGCGGCATGGCTTTGCCTGGGCGAAGCCATGGTGGACAAGCCGGACCCGTCGGGCGACAGAAAGTGGGCCCCCATCCTTTTCCTGGCGGGCAGACAATTCGCCGCATCCGATCTGTGGACGAAAAGTTCGCCGACAAATGAAACTCCCAAGAATGGTTCCCAATTTTATGCCTGGTGGGATTTATTTCTCCGGCAACCACCGGCCCGGAAGGCTTTTCTGTTTGCCGCAGACCCCGGACATCGTCCGTTCGCCATGCCGATGCTGGTTTATTATGCACGATCCCAGGCACTCGGCCAGGCGCTGACGGAAGTTGTCGGCCCCTTGTATGACGATGACCGGAAGACGATTTACCGGTTGTATAATTACGGGCCTTACTTTGCACTGGATACCACCGTCAGCGGCGGCAGGATACTCGAAGGCGCATGGCCCGCCATTTCCCGTGCCGCCTGGGTGAATGCGCTGCGGAAATTCTCCCCTACCTCACTGGATTACACCAACTATCAGCCGTTGCTTAATGCGATTTCCAATGCCGATCTTGTCCGCCCTGCTGAAGAGGATGACGCCAGTTTGATGGGTTTGAAACACGTCGCGCCACTGCTGGAAATGGGCTACGAACAGGGGGAAGGGAAATTGACGCCCGTGGCAACGGTCACGGCGCGCGATCTCCTGAACTATGGCTGGGAGATGAACAGTCTGCAAATGGGGTCGCGATATATTTTTGTGAATCAGTATTGGGGTGTCCGGGACCTGGCCAAAAGCATTTTCAATGAGGCCACTCGCAACATCCAAGGACAATCGCCGTTCTTTAAAAATGACCTGCAAAAGGAAGTTTATAATCTGCAATCCACCTTGTTCCGGCTGCAGATGGTGGACGACATGGGAACCCGGGTGGGAGTGGACATTCAACCTTTTTCAAAGGACATGAATGACACCAACGCGGCGCGGCTGTTTTTCAAACGGTGCTGGCTCCGGCCATACGACGTGCGATGGCAGGCGTGGACTTTATGTTATGCACAACAGCGGGATGACATGGTGCAGTTATTGACCCGATATCATCAGGAATGCGGTCCGCTTTCCGATTTTATCTCACTGCTATATCTCTCGGATTGTTTTACGCCGGAACAACTGGATCGGGTCAACGGGCTGAAAGCCTTGAAAAATCGCCTGGCTGAGGCCATTCCGGTCCCGATTCCCCTCAAAATCAATGCTCTCTTCGAGGAGCAATATGCGAAGATGCCAGATCTAGAACGGGCGCGGGAACTGGAAAGGCTTTTCTGGGAACATCCCGACTGCCAATTGGAAGAGCGGATCATCACCGGCTATATTGCCGCCGGGGCGTTTGACTCGGCAAAACGTTTTTATCGTGAAATCCGCACCATGCTTGATTTGGAGGTTGGGTTTTCCAACAACACTGGTCCCCAATTGTGGGCGATTGGTTTTGTGCAAAAAGACGAGGATTTGATGAGAACCGCCCTGGAAGACAGCAATACGGGAAGTTACCGGGCAATGTTGCTGGCCTTTTGGAACTGTGCCGTACACGACGATGACAAAGGGATGGAACAACAAATGAACGACCTGATTGAGCGTTACGAATCCGATAAAGGGCCGGAAAGCACCGGGCGAATACTCAAGAACTTCGTTCCGCTGATTCCAGCTCTCAAGGACGCCAAAAGCCCCGACCATCAAAAGGCGTTGGATTACTTTGGCAAGCCGGACAATGGTGTCGTGCTGCGCACCATTTTGATTCTGAAATGCGGGATGAACACAAATGATGCGATCCAATTCCTGGGCGGGCCTGAAACCGACCGCTTCCGTCATGTGGTGATTTTATATCTGCTCAAAGATAACAACCACATGCGGGAGGCGTTCACCGATTATAACAGCCACACGACTTCAGATGTTGCGTGGGTGATTGCCTCCTGGCTGCGTTGCCAGATTCTCGATCCGGCCACCTCCATCAAAGACAAGGACCTCAAACTTCCCGGTGCGAAAACAATCCAGAGGGCGGTCCGGGAAAAACTAAGTCCGCCATAACCCATAAAAAATCTTTTCGCGTGTTTTGCATGTTTCGCAGTTCACTGCCTTTCCTCCTGTCACTCGCCATCGGTCACTTTTCCCTCGTCTAAATCCTGACTCGACATTCGCAGCGGGAAGCTTCAGGGTAAGTAGCCATAAGCCTATGGCAAAATGCGGTTATTGCGGGTCAACGATTATAATGGGCGGCTTGAGTTCCGGCACCCAGCGCTTCTGCAACAAAAAATGTCTCACCAACGCTTACGTTCTCAGCGTTGCCCAAAAAGTCCCGCCGGACGTGATTGACCGGCAGGTGGAGGAAATCTTCCGGGGCAACTGTCCCAAGTGCCGGGGACTCGGACCCATTGACGTTCACAAAGTCCATCGGGTCTGGTCGGCATTCGTGCTGACGCGGTGGACCACCACGCCGCAGGTTTCCTGCCGTTCCTGCGCGACCAAAAGCCAGTTGGGCGGCGTGCTGTTCTCGGCCGTGCTCGGCTGGTGGGGATTTCCCTGGGGACTCATCCTGACCCCGGTCCAGATTACCCGCAACATAGCCGGCATATGTGCCGGGCCGGACCCCTCAAAACCGTCCGACGCTCTGCGGAAGCTCGTTCTGGTCAAAATCGGGGCACAAGCCCTTCAGAAGAGCCAGCAGAACGCTCCGCCGCCACTTGCAAAATGAAAAACACTGGGGCGAAGGAAGCGCAGAAGAGATAAATGAATTTGGCTTTATACATTCTTGCCTTTTTAGTTGTAGGCCTTACGGCTGTTCAAATTTGGTGGGACTACTTGCTCAAATATTTTTTCAAGGATGGCCGAACAAATGAACACAAGAGCCTTCGGAAACGACTCCTAGTACTTACCCTCATATTGTTCGCTTTAAATCAATTCATCAGCATCGTGAACAGCTATCAAAAGGACCAACAGACTAAAGCAGACAAACAAGAATCTAACCGCCAAATAAACTTTCTCACGAATCAACTCGCAGAAATAAATTTGAATCAGAAAAAACTTTCTCAAGAGAATCAACGCCTTACAAGTATCCTGTCAACGAATCCAGCAGTCGAACCTGCAACCCGCGCCGCGATTCTTGATAATCAACAGAATTTGCAGGTGGTTGATACAGAGGTGGTAAATTTGAACGCTTGGATGTCAGAGTGGGAAAACAAGCGTGCCATCGAACAAGCAAAGCAAAAAAATGAACGCGAGCTGTCACAATTAAAAGCCTTGCAAGATCAAGAAGCGTTAGACAAACAATTGGCCGCGCAATGCAACTACATATTTGAATACACAATCGCCGCATTACGAGCAACGTTAATAGAACTTGCAAGACAACAGAATGAAAGCCTGGTTTCCAGTTATTCAGGGCTGCCCATGGCGATTTCATCAAACTTTGTTCAGTTGGGTTATTTTAGTTTAGGAACGAACTCACCTTGGAATATTTCGCTTTCCTTAAAAAAAGGAACGAGTGAAAGTGCACCTCATTGCCTACGAATTGCTTGCGCTGACAGAGATGATGATTTAGGCCGCACTAACAGATTTAGACGCGTGAATCTTGAAAGAAACCCTGGGAAAGTCTTCATTACTCTAAACATCCTTCCCGCCTCGGATAAAATAATCACAACCCTTCAAATTCCAAGCGAACCAGATACAAGAGAAGAGGCTCCAATATCGGATTACGGACGGGTCGTAAGTAAAGGGTTGAAAAACTTGTTTGCTGCACAGGCTGAAAAAATCTCGCAGACAAACAAAGTAACAACTCCATAAGCATTTTGTTAATTCTGTCTCTCTGCTGCGCTCGCGGATGTGGATGACAACTCCTTCAAAGAATTTGTGCTCGACCCGTCAGGCGCGTTGCCGGAGTTGTTGCCGCCCGTTTCGGGAGAGAATAAACTGCGTCAGGCAAAAGCTGACAACTCATGTACTTCTTGCTCGGCACAAAGGCAAACGAGGCCCCTGGTCCCGATGTAACCATTGATTGTCTCTGGTGCGGGAGACAGGGAACAAACGCCCATAGCCGCGAGCGCACCGAATGGCTGACCTTGTTTCATTTCCTGCCATTGTTCCCGTTTCATACCGTGTTTGTCCGGTGTGATTCCTGCCAGCAAGACATGATCGCAAAATGTTCGCTGGCGGAACTGGCCCAAAGCAATCCGTTGACCTTGAAAAAGCTTCTGGTCAAACGAGTGTCCTTCGTTGGCAAGGTTTGCATCGTGCTCGGCTTGCTGCTTTGTTGGGCACCATTGGTTGGTTTGATTCCCGCGATCATCGGCTTTATTTACGGGAGAAAATATGGCGGTTGGATGAAGAAATGGGGGCGCTGGGGATTGATTCTCAACCTGCTTTCACCACTGATTGCCTTGGGGTTGATTCTTGTTGCACAATTTCTCTCAAAATAATCAATGCCTGACGACTCCTTCAAAGAATTTGTTCTCGACCAGTTGAGGCGTTGCCGGAGGTGCGGGCCAGAATCCCAACGGGATTCCATCTCTCAGCCCAGGGTGGTGCGGAACGCGCTACCCTGGGTCATCCGTTCCAAAATCATTTCCAACCTCATCGGGGTTGCATCCTTTCATTTCACAGGTTGATTCAACCCTGTCAGGGTTGATTCCGTTTTGATCCGTGAACCCAACGTAGCCCCGAAAGCATTCGGGGCAACGTTGGGCTGAATGATGCAACCCCATTGGGGTTGACGACTCCTTCAAAGAATTTGTCCCCGACCAGTTGGGCGCGCTGCCACCAGATGTTTGGCTAGAGGCGCAGGCGATCGGAATTTGACTTGGCCGCCAATTCAAGCGGTACATCGCGCACACGCACGCGTAAGATTTGCTGAATGGCGTCCAGCAGTTCGGGCATCTTGACCGGTTTTTGGAAGTAGTCCACTGCGCCGGCAGCCAGACAACGATCCCTGAATTCCTCCGGTTCAGCCCCGGACATGACGATTACGGGGGTGCGGCTGGCTTGAGGTCCGCCCATGCGTTGGAGCCAGTGCATAATCTGAAACGCATCCCAGGTGTTGCCGCTCTGGAAAATATCGGGCGGAAAGAAAATATCGAGCAGGATGAGGTCCGGCTGTTCCCAGAGCACGACAGTGAAGGCTGCGGGACCGTCAACGGCGGTAAACACCTCGTAGCCTCTGGGTTCGAGGGCCGACGACAAGGCTTTCAGGATAACCGGATCGTCATCAATAACCAGAATTTTACTGGTGGGAAGACTTAAGGCCATAACAACTGAATGCCCAAGTATGAGACACACGCCAGAAAAAGGCAAGGTAATTTTTTGGCAATCAGCCCACGCGGGCGCATCCGCACACTGCCCCGACTTTGATGGCAACAGCGGAGCGCCGATTTCCGATCCGGCGCGTTTCTACTGGAATCTCAACACTCGCCGGGCCGGAGGCCGGCGCTCCGGGGGCAGTGACGGCGGCGCTCCCAGGGTTTCCGCCATTGCTTTGCACTTTGCGCCTTCCTCTTTCGCTTTCGGCTACGGCGTGACAGGTCGCGTTCTTTGCGTTAAATCTTTCGCTTCAATGGCTGACGACTCCTTCAAAGAGTTTGTGCTCGACCAGTTGAGCGCGTTGCCGGACGTGCGCGCCAGGGCGATGTTCGGCGCGCATGGATTGTATTCCGGCGGACGCTTCTTCGGGATTTTGGACGAGGGCCGGCTGTTCTTCAAAACAGACGCGCAGTCGCAGGCGGATTACACGGCGCGTGGGATGCCGCCGTTCACCTACGAGATGAAGGGGCGCGTGATGACGATGGGTTATCACGAAGTGCCGCCGGACGTGCTGGAAAACCGGGAAGAGCTGGTGGCATGGGCGAACCGTGCGATTCAAATCGCCGCCGGGAGCAAGAAGCCTCCCAAATTGTCCCGGCCAAATCGCGTCCCGCGCAAGTCCGCAAGGAGCGCATCACACTGCCCCCGACTTTGATGACAACAGCGGAGCGCCGATTTCCGATCCGGCGCGTTTTTACTGGAATCTCAACACTCGCCGGGCCGGAGGCCGGCGCTCCGAAGGTGCGCGGATGCGCAAGTCCGCAAGGTTGTGACCCGTTTTTGATTTGGGAGCGCGCCCGCCCCGGGCCTTCGCCGCGACGAAGTGGCTACGGCCACGCAGGCGGGCGCAGCCGGGGACGCCCTCGTCACCGGCACCGGCACGCGGACGATCATACCTTGTCGAACGGTCAACCGCTGAAGGGTTCGCCGCGGGGCGCGTCGAACTACAGCCGGGGCGGCTGTGCTCCCCATTCGCGACTTTGCGTTAACTCTTCTCCCGCGTTTGCATCATGGCTGACGACTTCTTCAAAGAATTTGTGCTCGACCAGTTGAGCGCGTTGCCGGAGTGGCGCTAATTCATTTTCACGCCAAGACGTGACTTCTCGTGGCACAGGCCTCCGCCTGTGTACCCAAAACACAGACCAGAGGTCTGTGCCACAGTTGCCAACGACGTCTCGCAAGGCGGGATCGCGTCGAACCACAGTCCCAACAGGTCGGGACTGTGCTCCCTTCCATTTTACTTTTTGTAATGGCAGATGTAGGCAACGTCGGCCGTGGCCTCAACATCAAAAGAGACATGCGCCGGGACCACAAAGGACTGGCCCCTGGCAAACGCCTGCCACGCGGCGCCCGGAAGCTTCGCCTTCACCGTGCCGGCGACGACGTGCATGTGCTCTTCCGAGTCGGTCTTGAAGGTGTATTTGCCCGGCTCGATGACGCCCACCGTGGCCGGGCCTTCCGATGTGTTCACGGCCAGACTTTGAACTTTTCCGTCAAAATACGAATTGTGTTTCATGGGCAAACAGTGTTGCCGGTTCAAGCTCAAATGGCAATCCGGCGGCCGGTATCTTAATTTTGTTGTAGTGTCGGCGCTGTGCGCCGATTTAGTCGAGCCGCAGGCTCGACGCTACACGAAATTTAGGACACTACCCACCCGCCGGCGGACTTGTGTTTCCCTGACGGTACGCGTAGAACGCTTTGCGCCATGACGGTGAATGACGAAAAAACCAGGCCGGACTCATCCTCCCGGCGGCGGGCGCGGCTCAGGATCATCGGCACCGTCGTGCTGGTGCTGGGCCTTGGCAGCGCGGGCCTGGTTTATTGGCTGGGGACGCGTTCTCCGGATGTGTCGGATGACCTCTCCATGCTGGGATACAACAAGGCGCAGACGCGGCAGATGGGTATGCTCTACGGCAAAATGGGCCCGGTAATCGAGGAGTGGTTCGATGACCTGAAACAGCCCGGCACGCAGGCGGAAATCATCGTGGCGGTTTCAATCCTCGTAGCGGCCGGCTGTTTTTACTTCGCCCGATTGTTGGACCATGACGACGAACCACGCTGACGGAGTTGCGCGCCAGGACGATGTTCGGCAGAAGGGGAACATCGAACTCTGATAGATCGCGAGCAGGCAACCAACGCCCAACTCCGCTGTCGCGCGAGCGGGCATCCAACATCGAATGAATCTCCGGTCGGACGACTCGCTTGGCTCAATTTTTCGAGGCACGGCCTCGACGCGACAGCCCAGTTCACGTCGCCCGGAGATGCATTGATAATTCGCACCCGTTCTGATTCCACAGTGATTTCGGGGATGTGCGGTTTGTGTCCGCTGGAAGTTTACACGTCCGGCAGCGCCGGTGTGTCGCCATTCATGGTTGGCGAGTGGTCGGCCGGGGCAGAGGCTTTTGCCAAGTCATCCTTGCTCATGAGTTTAGTGTAGCTTTCCTGCTCCGCTTCGGCTTCCTCAATGTTCTTTCTGAGGGATTCCAGCTCGCTTGAAAGGATGGTTTGTTCATTGGCCAGATGCTCGCCCAGTTGCGCGATATACTCCGGCAATTTTTGGCCCCTCGGATCGCGCGCCATGAAGTCACCCAGATCCTTCACGTGTTCGCGTATCAGGTTGCCGACATGGACGACATTGGCGATCTTGGATTGCTTCACCTGATCGGAAACCAGGCTGGCGGAGACATCGGCGTTCTTGAGAATATTGCCCACGTTGCGCAGCACCCCGGCGGCTATCTCCACCATCCCCGCCTGGCGGGAAGCGGCGAGGAGTTCCTTCTGCGTCTTCTCGACCTCCGCCTCCATTCGTTTGCGTCCGTCAATTTCCGATTGCAGCTCCTCAATGGCCCGGCTCAGGTACGCCGTTTTCTTTTTGACTTCGGATTCCAATTCGGCCCGCAAACGCTGTTCCTCGTGCTCCAACCGCAAACGCTCTTTGAGCAAGGTTTCAATGTGAACCATGCCGGTCAACAGCAGCAGCGAAATGAGCGAATACATCACCTCAATCTCGACCCCCAACGGTGCGCCGGAATTGAACAACTCAATGGATTGAAACAAGTGGAGCAGTGCCAGAAGCGCAAAGGCCCAGAACAGCGACCAGCCCACACGTGCCGTCCCGAAGATCCGGTTTAGCCGCAGGGCGTAGCCGGCGACGGCAAATTGCAGCGCGCCGGTGATGAGTCCCATGACCTGTGGGAAACTGAAACTCATGCGAACCCCTTTTGTGTGATGGCGACAGTGCTGCCTTCTGCAGCCCGGCCATGTCCGGAATTCAGACATTCCCTGCCATGATCTTGTGCTATTTGCCTCTTGTCGTCGGTTCGCATAATAAGCTTGGCTGGGATAAAGCATTTGCAGAGCCAAGAGTAAACTGCTGACGCGGGCGCTTCGACGTTGTAACGTCGGCGCTGTGCGCCGGTTTTATCTGAACGATTTATCGAGCCACAGGCTCGACGTACAATCTCATGTTTTTTGCTTTTCTTCCACGAAGGCCGGAAGGATTATCGCGCTGCCATGAAACAAATTTTTATTTCCCTCGCGCTGGTTTGCGCCG
>Ga0208188_1001138_pt1 | contig 12201 bp, 12 predicted proteins | sample June2015DPH_8_50_FD_184698 | JGI IMG/M metagenome (GOLD analysis project Ga0208188, IMG submission 184698) | Peatland microbial communities from SPRUCE experiment site at the Marcell Experimental Forest, Minnesota, USA - June2015DPH_8_40... | ecosystem: Environmental > Terrestrial > Soil >...
TCCAGACCCAAGATCCGAAATCCGGGATCCAAACCGGCTTCGCCTTTACGCCTGCGCCAGACCGGCAATTGCGAGTGTTTGCGAACAGCGGCGAGTACCATCCGCAGCCGGAGTGGTGCGAAAACATTCCCCACCCGGTCGAGCAAAGCCGCGGACAAACCGGCAGTGGCGACGCTTACAGTCCCGGCTGGTTTGAATTGCCGTTGCCCAAGGGCGCGAGCGTCATGCTTGTCGTGACGGCGGAAACGGATGCGGCTGCATTTGGCATCCCGTCCCGCAAAGAGCAACGTGGCCCGGACCCGTTGAAGCCCGAACACCAAACTTTCGAGGAACAATTGGCCCAAGCCGCCCGCGCCTTCGTCGTCCGGCGTGACGAGGGCAAGACTGTTATTGCCGGGTATCCCTGGTTTCTGGATTGGGGGCGCGACTCGTTGATTTGTGCGCGGGGACTTCTGGCGGCGGGCATGGCCGCAGAAGTTAAACACGCGCTGCTCATGTTTGCACGATTCGAGGAAAACGGCACGATGCCCAATACGATTCATGGTGACGACGCGTCGAATCGCGATACCTCCGACGCCCCGTTATGGTTCGGGGTGGCCTGCGAAGAGACGGCGGCCTGGGACAAAAAAACGGAAGCGAAATTCTATGATACGACCGTCGACCAAAGCGGTCGCACCCTCCGCGACGTGCTTCGCAGCATCGCGACAAATTACATGAAAGGCACACCGAACGGCATCCGCCTGGATGCGGACTCGGCGCTGATTTGGAGTCCGGGTCATTTCACCTGGATGGACACGAACCATCCCGCCAGCACGCCGCGCGAGGGTTATCCGGTTGAAATCCAGGTTTTGTGGATTCGCCTTCTGCAACAGCTTGAGAAAATCAGCGAGCGCGCTGAACGCAAAAAATGGAGTGATCTTGCCGCGCGCGCTATCGCTTCACTGGAAAAACTTTTTTGGCTCGAAGAACGCGGCTATTACGCCGATTTGTTGATCGCAAAAAACGGCCAATCTGCCGCCGAGGCAAAGGTGGACGACGCGCTGCGCAGCAATGGTCTGTTCGCCGTGAGCCTTGGCCTGGTCACCGGTGACCGCGCGAAACGCTGTGTCGAGGCCGCGATGAAATTTCTGGTTGTGCCCGGCGCGTTGCGGTCGCTCGCGCCGCTGCCGGTTTCGGTCCCGCTGCCCGTTTACGGCAACGATGGCCGGCTTTTGAACAATCCGGTCGAACCGTACTGGCCGCGTTACGAAGGCGACGAGGACACGCGCCGCAAACCGGCGTATCACAACGGCACGGCGTGGACGTGGACGTTTCCTGTTTTTTGCGAAGCGCTCGCGCGCGCGTGGTCCCGCGATGCGGGAGCGGCGGAAGCAGTCGCGGCGGCGAAAGCGTATTTGGGCAGCGTGGAGCAATTGCTGAACGAAGGCTGCCTCGGCCAGGTTCCGGAAATTCTGGATGGTGACGCGCCACACGCACAACGCGGTTGTGACGCACAGGCGTGGGGCGTGACCGAGGCGTTGCGCGTGTGGAGATTGTTGTCGAAATTGTAGCAGCAGACATGAGTCCGCTCATTCTTCTCAAAAGAAAAGTCCGAGCCGACTCACGTCGGCTGCTCCGGCGGTAAATCATTGCCAAGCGGTGCGGCACGGGCAAAATGACGGCGTGAACTTCCGTGAGAAAATCATTGCGTGGGACAAATTGCCAGAGTGGCGGGCGGCCATGCGCGCCAGTGGCAGGAAACTGGTCGTCACCAACGGCTGTTTCGACATCCTGCATCTGGGTCATGTGACCTACCTCGAATCGGCGCGCCAGTTCGGCGATGCACTGCTGGTCGGCGTCAACGGTGATGACGCAATGCGGCAGTTGAAGGGTTCGGGGCGACCGGTAAATGTCGAAGCCGACCGCGCCGCTGTGCTCGCCGCACTGGCGAGCGTGGACGGGGTTTGCATTTTTGCGAAAAAAACGGCGACGAAATTCCTCTCGGTAGCGAAGCCCGATATTTACGTCAAAGGCGGTGATTACACTTTGGAAACGCTGAATCAGGACGAACGTCGTGCCGTTGAACAGGCGGGCGGAAAAATCGTGATCATTCCGCTTGTGCCGGGCAAGTCCACGACAGCGTTGTTCGAAAAAATTTCACGGCTGTGAACTGGTAGGGACGCGCTACCGTGCGTCCAGGCTGCCCAGCAGGTCAGCCCTACCAAGAATTGAAACAAATGAAAATTCTGGTCATTTCCATGGCGGGCATCGGCGACACGCTGATTGCCACGCCGCTCATCCACGAGTTGCGGGAGAATTTTCCCGACGCGGCCATTGATGTGCTGGTGAGGTGGGCTCCCGCGAAGGATTTGCTGGCGGGCAATCCGCATCTGCGCCGTGTGCACCAGTGCGATTTTTTCGAGGTCGGCGCGCCGGCGTTTCTGAAATTCATGTTGGGTCTGCGCAATGAGCGCTACGACGTTTCCATCAACACGCATCCGCAGAGCAAGGTCGTATACCGCGTCGTCGCTCGCATCATCGGCGCGACCCAGCGCCTCAGTCATATCTACGACAACACCACGTTCCTCGACGAATTGCTGATCACGCACAAATTGGCGCAGGACTACGCCATCCACTCGGCAGACAATAACCTCAAGCTGTTGTCACTGCTCGGCAAAGCGCCGAAGCTGGCGGAGCACGGGTTTGAGTTGTTTCTGACGCCGGAGGAGATTGCCTCGGCAAAAAACACCGCTGACCAGAACAAGCCCGCCTCGCGCCGGGTTGTGGGTATTCACGTGGGCTCGGGTAAGACGAAGAATCTGCGGATGAAGCGCTGGCCGGTGGGAAATTACATCGCGCTGATCCAGAAGCTCACGTCGGCCCGGCCAGACGTGACGGTGCTGCTCTTCGGCGGTCCCGAGGAGAAAGAAGAGAATGCGCGCATCGCGGCGGAAGCGGCTCACCCGAACCTGGTGATTCCGAAGACGCGCAGCATCCGTGAAGCTGCCGCGTTGATGAAGCATTGCGAGGTGTTCTTGAGCGTGGACAACGCGATGATGCACTTCGCCGCAGCCATGAAGGTGCCGAAGCAGGTGCTCCTTGAGTCCATGACGTTCGGCCCGACGCTGGAACCCTACGGCCGCCCGTATCGGCTGGTTAAGAATCCGGCGGTGCATGGCCGGAACCTCGATTACTACCGTTACGACGGCAAAGGCATCCGCGGCTCGGAGGAAGAACTCCGCAAGATTATGGAAGCTGTGAAGGTGGACGACGTCTTCGCCGCCCTCACTGAAGTCCTGGACCAAAACTGGCCCGCGCCCGCTTAGAGCTTATAGCCCGCCGCCTTTGCGTCAACAGCGAACGTTTTCACGGTGTCCAAGGACAATTCCTTCAAGTCCATTCCGACCATTTTCATTGCCTTGGCCAGGATGTCGTGCGGCACGGTTACGATTTCGCAACCGCAATCATTCGCCTGAAAAATGTTCAGCACTTCACGGACGCTCGCCCAGAGCAATTCCGCCTGGGGCAGGCCGGCCAGGAGCTTTTTGCTCTCGCGCATCTGCGGCATCGGGTCAACCCCGGTGTCCGCAATGCGACCGGCAAACACGGACACGACCGCCGGCACTTTGGAATTCAGCGCTTTGGCAACACCGGCGACCTGTTCCAGGGTAAGAATGGCCGTGACGTTGAGTTTCACCCCTTCAAGCGCCAGTTCGCGGACGAGCGGCAGTGAAGATTCGTCGCGCGTGTTGGTAATGGGGATTTTGACATAAACGTTCTTTGCCCAGCCGTTGATCTTGAGCGCCTGCCGCCGCATTTCTGGAAATTCATCGGAAAACACTTCAAGCGAAATCGGTTTCTCCGTGATGTGCTGCAAAATGTCGCGCGCGAACGCTTCAAAATCGGTGAGGCCGGCCTTGCGCATGAGCGTGGGGTTGGTGGTCATGCCTTTGATGAGCGGATTTGCGTTCAGTTGTAACATTCCCGCCTTGTCCGCACCGTCGGCGAAAATTTTTACCTTCAAATCTTTTAACGTACTCATGATTCAAAACCATCGGTGAATTTCAGTGATTTTTCGATTCACGCAAGATAATGTCGGTCGCCCCGGCCAAATTGCCAGCCGAAAAATGGGGTTTTTGCCGAAGCTCCTCCGCATAACCCCGATCAATGAAAATCGTGTGGCAGCCGGCAGCGTGGCCGCAGTCAATGTCACGCCAGCGGTCGCCGACCATCCAGCTTTGGGGAAGGGCAATGCCCAGTTCGCGTGCGGCGCGCAGCAACATGCCCGGCTTCGGCTTCCGGCAATCGCAGTCAGACCGGTCTTTGCCGGAGTGATAACAGACCTCCACCCGGTCAATCGGAAGCCGCCGGCACATTTCGGCGTGAATCGCCTCGACGGTTTCCTGCTGGAGCGTGCCGCGGCCCACGTCGGGCTGGTTCGTCACCACCACGAGCAGGAAGCCCGCCTGTTTCAAACGGCGACACGCCTCCGGCACGTCGGAAAAAATTTGAAATTCGGCCAAACTTGTCGGCGGATACGGCAGCCCATCGCGCTCCAACGCACGGCTGATGACCCCGTCGCGGTCGAGGAAAACGGCGCGCGCGCGCGGCGAGTTTTGAATTTCAGGTTGTTCGAGCATGTACGCGCGAATGACTAATGACTAAACCATAATGACGAAAGAATGACGAAGCACAAATGACCAATGGGCAGCGTGCAGTTTCATGACTTCCTCCAAATGGCAGCAAAGATAAGGTGTAATTCCTTCGCTTCCTGCCAGAGTTTGCGAGCCTCGGTCTTTAAATCTGGTTCAGCGGCGGCGAGCAGACGTAACCACAGCTTGGTTTCGCGGGCTTCTTTGCGGCAGATGCCAATCTTGTTCTTGAAATCCTTTTTTGAAACCGCGTCGTCCGCCTCGCAATAATTTGCTCCTACGCTTGTTCCCGCTCGGACCAACTGGCTGATAAGCGGCGTGGTGACGGGATTTTTCGCGACCGCTCGCGCAAAATGAATCACCGCTTCACCGAACTGCGCTGTTCGCTCCTCCAAATCGAAAGCCTGCCCGTCTCGTGGTTTTTGACTGTCGGTGTCCATTCGGATTTGGGGATTATTTAGTCATTAGGATTTAGGGCTTGGTCATTTTATACCTTCCCATTTGGTCTGGCCGACTTTGAGTTTGGGATGCGACACGAACAAATGCCAGATCACCGCCTGAAATGCTTCGCTGTGCGGCGTGACGTGAGTCGGGTTGACCGTCGGCACGATGACGCACGCCGTCGCTTCCTTCGCGGTGTAACCGCCGTCGCGTCCAACGATGCCGACAACCGAGGCGCCAACCTGCCTGGCGAGTTGAATCGCGCTGACCAGATTGGGGCTGACGTTTTTCTCCAGATTACCGCCGCCGACGGAGAAAATGAGCAGCCCATCCTTCGCGTTCAGCCGGCTGCCTTTGAGCCACTCGGCGAAAATCGTGGCCCAGCCTTCGTCATTGGTGCGGGCGGTGAGCTCGGAAACATTGTCCGTGGGCGCATACGCCTCGAAACCGCAGATTTTGCGGAAATCATTCACCGCGTGGCTGGCATTGGCTGCGCTGCCGCCAACGCCCAGGATGAACAGCCGTCCGCCGCGCTCGCGCACGCGGGCCAGTTCAGCCACGGCCTTTTCGATGGCATCGGTGTTGAGGGCAGAGACAAGTTTTTGGACTTCGTCGAGGAATTGTTTGGCAAAGCTCATGTTGATTTTGATTGTAGCAATGTTTCCAATTCGGCCAAGCCCGCAGGTGAACCGATTTCATAAAAGCGTTCGCGCACTTCGTAACCGGCGAGTTGTTTTTCGCGAACCAGTTTTCCCATGACTTCGGCCAGGTCGAACGGCCGGTCAGTGGCATAGGATTCAAACACCGGTGCTTTGAACAGGCTTAATCCGTAATCAATGTGCCGCATTTCCGGCGGGCGGTTCTTTTTGTCATAAACCGCGATTTCACCGTCGCGAAAAACGACGTTGCTGGTGTCGTAACGCCCCTCGTTGCGATAGACCGTCATGCAACCGAGCTTGCCGCTATGCCGGAAAAATTCCGCGATGGGACGGTATTCAACCGGCAAATACGAATCACCGTAGAGCACAAAAAAAACATCGCCGAGCAGCGGCAGCGCACATTTGATTGCGCCACCCGTGCCAAGCGGTTTCGGGCCATCGAACGAATAATCGAGCCGCAAGCCGAACGCGTTACCATCGCCAAATTCGCGCTGAATCATTTCGCCGAGATAACCGACGCAGAGCACGGCGCGGCGAATGCCGCGCGAATGGAGCAATTCGATTTGATGCGCCAAAAACGGTTTGCCCGCGACGGACACGAGCGATTTGGGGATTTTTTCCGTGATGGGCCGCAACCGCGTGGCGAGTCCGCCCGCAAGAATGGCGACGGGCATGTCGAGCGGTGCGCTCACGAGGTGACCAGTTTCGTGCCTTCGAAATCGAAACGAAAGCGGACTTCCTTGAGCCCGGCCTGCCGCATGGCGTGGCGGAGCCTGGCCTTGTCATCGGCATAAAACATCAGGAAGCCGCCGCCGCCCGCACCGATGAGTTTGCCGCCGAGCGCGCCGCTGGCCATCGCGAGGTCATACCACTCGTTAATCTTCGGATTGCTCATGCCGCTGCTGCGCTGTTTTTTGCGCTGCCAGTGCACGTCCATGAGCCGCGCAAACTCGCGCAAATCCCCGGCTTCCAACGCCCGCTGGCTTTGCAGGCCGAGGTCCTTGACGAAATGCAGGTTTTCAATCATTCCCGTATCAGCTTGTTTCGATTTCTGGTCCTGCTCTTTCAGAATCGCCGACGCCGAACGCGAATAACCGGTGAAAAAGAGGAGCAAATTGTCTTCGAGACTGTCGCGCGTTTCATCGGCAAGCTTCAATGGCCACGCTTCAACTTTGCCATCGGGAAGAAATTTGAAACAAGTGATGCCGCCGTAAGCCGCGATGTATTGATCCTGTTTGCCGATGGGCTCCTTGAGGCGCCCCAGTTCGATTTCACACGCCTGCGCGGCGAGTTCGGCGGGATGCACCAGGTCTTTTTTGTGGGCGTGCAGCGCCTTGAGCAGCGCGATGGTGAAACTGCCGGACGAACCCAGCCCGGTGCCCGCCGGAATGTCGGCCATCGAGGCCAATTCGAGCCCGCAGCCGTTCATGCCGAGCAGGGCAAACGCTTCGCGGATTATCGGGTGTTCGAGTTTGCCGGCCTCGCTCACGCGCTCCAGGCGCGAGTATTTCACGATCAAGTCGGGCGTGAAATTCTCGTGCAGCGTGATGTAAACATACCGGTCAATCGCCGCGGCGATGAGAAATCCGCCGAACTTTTCGTAATACGACGGCAAATCCGTTCCGCCGCCGCCGAGTGTGAGACGAAGTGGAGAACGCGCGATGATCATAAATTCGACATTCTGCCTTTCTGGTAAATGGCTTCGACAATTTGAAGGGCGGCACGGGCTTCCGCAAGATCAGCGTCAGGCTTGCGCTTTAATTGAGTGTCCTTCTCAAATTCCGTCATCTCGATTCGCCACGATTCATCCGGGACTGGAAATTCATAAAGCTTTGTGTCTGGCGGGCCCATTTCCGGCTTCATCTGGTAGTGATAAAGTTTCTCGACCCCGTAACTGCCGCCGAGACCTTCGATGTGCAGCTTGGCGTTGCGCCCATAAATTTCAAACGAGAAAAGATTCTTCCATTCCGTGCAACTGACGTGCAGCCAAGCCGTCCGGCCTTTGGCCGTGCGCAAATCCAAAAAGGCATTGTCGTCCACCGGCATGTTCCAAAAAAAGGTTGCCGCATGACCGTTGACCTTTGTGAAGCGGCCAAGAAACCAACTGGCAAGGTTAATCAAGTGAACCCCTTGATCAATCAGTTCGCCGCCGCCGGAAAGTTTCGGGTCGGCGCGCCATTCCTGGTCGTAGCCCACGCGTCCACCGTGGCCGTATCGGGCGCGGATAAACATCAACTCGCCCATCACACCGGACTCAAAAATCTCCCGCGCCTTGAGGAACGCGGGATGGTAACGATGATTGAAACCGGCCCGGACACAAACACCGTGCTCGCCGGCGAGCGCAATCAACCCGTCAATCTGGCGAACGGAAACCCCCGCCGGTTTTTCCACCAGCACGTGTTTGCCCGCGCGAATCGCCGCGGCGGAAACTTCCGCCAGCGCCGCGTTGACGGTGGCCACAATCACCGCGTTCACTTGCGGATCGACGACGGCTTGCCGGTAATCGGCAACCGCACGTCCGGTCCCGGCCAGCTTCACGAGTTCCCCGGCGCGGGCCAGGTTTGTGTCGCAGGCAACAACGAGTTTTGAACCGGCGGGCAAACCGGCCAGCCGCTTTTTCCCAATCAGTCCGCAACCGATGATCGCGTAATTCATTTGTCTCCCCATGCCTTTCCGCGATCCTGGGGCACGATGCGGCGCAGCGTGTAGATGTCGCTGTTCAGGTCCTTCTTGAATTTGTGAAGTTTTTCCCACGGGTCCCAAATCGCGCTGATGAGCCTGCCGGTGATGCCGTCGCTGCGTGACGACAACAGGAACTCAATCAGCCCAAGGACTTTTTTGAGTTGCGCGGCGTTCTCGCGCGGCTGCTTCGACGCCTGCTCAAATTCCTTTTTGCCCGCCACCGCCGCACCGCGCGCCAAAACCTGCTCGGTCATGCGCGTAAAAATCGCCCCGGGCGCGACGGCGTTGATGTCGAGTGGCTGACCCTGCCATTCAACGGCAAGCGTTTCCACCAGCCGCACGACGCCGGTCTTGGACACGCCATAAGCCGCGAAGTTCGGACGCGGACTTGTCGAGCCGCCGCCGGAAAAACAGATTATTTTCGCCCGCCGCCGCGACTGGCAAAGCAAAGAATGAAAGGCGCGGATGGAGAAAAACGTGCCGTCGAGATTCACCGCCAGCGTTGAGCGCCAGGCTGCCGGATCAATTTCCATCGTCGGGCCGATGGGTTCTTGAACTCCGGCGCAACAAATCAGCCCGTCAACAATGTTCCAGCGTTTGGAGATTTTTTCGGCGCAGTTTTGCAGCGCGGCCCAATCGGAAACGTCACAGGGAATGGCGAAACCATCCTGCGGCGAGCGCGCAATACGGCAGACCGAGTGTCCCTTCGCCGTGAGCGAATCCGCGAGGAATTTGCCGATGCCGCTGCTGCTGCCTGTGAGGACGAGGTTCATCGGCGTTGGAGCACCCACTGGTTTTGCTGGAGCCATTGAAGCGTGCGGATGATGGATTGCTCAATGGTGAGCGTGGTTTTCCAGCCGGTGGCGCGGATTTTTTTGGTGTCGAGAAAAATAAACGGGTTGTCGCCGACCCAACCTTTATTGCCGCCGGAGTATTCCAATTGGGGCTTGAGACCGAGCGCGCGACAAATGAAACGAATGGAGTCATTGACCTGAACGTATTCGTCCGTGCCGAGGTTGTAGGTTTCGACACCATGTTTGGCTTGTTTGGCCGTGGCGCGAGTTACGATGTGCAGCATCGCGTCCAGGCAGTCACCGATGTAGAGATAGGATTTCCGTTGCGTGCCATCACCCAAAACTTTCAAGTGGCCGGGGTGGGCGGACAGTTGTTTGTAAAAATCCAACACGTGACCGTGCGTGTAGCGTTCGCCAAGAATCGAGACAAACCGGAAAATGTAACCTTCAAATCCGTAGCCCTCGCAGTAAGCGTGAATGAATCCTTCGCCGGCGACTTTGGACGCGGCGTAAAAGGAGGTCTGGATCGGGAACGGATGATTTTCCGGCGTCGGGATGATTTCCGCCTCGCCATAGACGCTGCCGGTGGAGCTGAAGGCGATGCCCTTGATGCCGTTGGCGCGCATGGCTTCCAGCACGTTGAAAGTAGCAACGGTGTTTTGCTGCAAATCCTTGTGCGGGTGGTCGAGGCCGAAACGGACGTCTGCATTCGCGGCCAGATGAAAAACGAAATCGCATCCCGCCAGCGCACGGATCAACACGGACAAATCCAGACAATCGCCTTCGATGAGTTTAAATTTGGGATCGGTTGACGCCGATTTCAGAAATTCACGCTGGCCGGTGGAGAAATTATCCCAGCCCACAACGTGTTTGCCATCGGCAAGCAGGCGATCAACGAGACTGCTGCCGATGAAACCGGCAGCGCCTGTCACAAAAACTTTTTCCATGATCGAGCGCGGAGTTTAGTGCGGGTGGGCGGGGCCCGCCAGCACTTTTAGAGGAGTCTGGCAGGCGCGGGAGGTAATGTGATGATCGGGACGCCGCCATGCTGCAAGACATCGTAAATTACCTTTGCCTGCACTTGCCGGTTGCTGCAAACTTCTGCACTCGTTCTCATGAATCCGGTCACGAAAATTCTGGGCGCCCTGCGTGCCATTGCTCGTCATCCGGTAAATCACCGCCGCAAGTTAATGGCGGTGTTGGAGTATGGTTTTATCCAGACTGCTGCGCGCCTGGTACCCGGAGACATTTGCGTCGAGTTCCCCAACCACACCCGCCTGCTCGTATCGCCCCGGATGAAAGGCGCCGCGCATTATATCGCGCCCCGATTGTGCGAATTTGAAGAGATGGCGTTCGTCATGCATTTTCTGCGACCCGGCGAACTGTTCGTGGACGTGGGTGCGAATGTGGGGGCTTTCACGGTCCTGGCGGCAGGGGTGGCCGGGGCCGAGGTAAGGGCGTTTGAGCCGAATCCCGGCACGTTTGAAATGCTCGAGCGCAACATCCGTCTCAATGGGCTTCAGGAACGGGTAAACCCTGTCCGCGCGGCGGCCGGGCAAAGCGAAGGAACAATACAACTGACCACCGACCTTGGGACGGAAAACCACGTGACGACCGGCGCGCCGGCTAAAAATTCAGCAACCGTGAAGATGATCGCATTGGACAAAGAGTTGTCTGAGGCTGCGCCCGATTTGCTGAAAGTGGACACGGAAGGTTTCGAAACCGAGGTGTTCTCGGGCGCGACGAACCTGTTGAGGCGGCCGCGATTGCGGGCAATGATTGTCGAACGGGGCAACAGCGGGGTGCGTTATGGCTTCGATGAAACGGCCTTACACCGGCAAATCCGCCAATGCGGCTTTATTCCGTGTCACTATGATCCATTTGCCCGCCGACTATCCCGGGTCGAAAACGAAGCGTTGGGAAACATCATTTACGTGCGGGACATTCCCGGCACTGACGCGGTCTTGCGTGCCGCTCCGGCATTTAAACTCGACGACCTGAGTGTCTGATGTCCCAAGTGTGACACGCGCCAAGTGTTGCTGATTTGAATTTGACAACGTTGTTTATTAAACTCACGTCCTGTCGTTAGATTTGGACAACTCCCGGCAATTGCCGGGCGTCAGTTTCATTCTCCCGACATTGAACATCGAGGCGTTGCCGGCAGGCTATCGCGTGTTCAACGTTGCGTTAGGGTAACTTTGCAAGTAATTTTCAAGGCAAATTGGTCCCGCCGCGCAAAATCCTCTTGCGCCCCAAGCCCACTCCTGTGGAAGCTGGTTTCGTCCCGCGCGAAACGGTCGAATGGGGCAAATGATTTCCCCCGGTATCGCCGCGCGGCGGTTTATCTTGTGAACACTGTAATTATAACCGGCGCGGCCGGCTTGATTGGCTCGGAGAGCGTCAAGCGCTTCGCCCGCGAAGGCTTCAAAGTGGTGGGCATTGACAACGATCTCCGCCAGTGGTTTTTCGGCAAGGAGGCGTCCACCCTGGCCAACCGGCAACGCCTCATCGAAACCGTGCCGAATTATCAACACCACGACTTCGACATCCGCGACCGGCAGGCGGTCGAAAATCTGCTCCGCCAACTCGGCAAGGACATCACCCTGATCATCCACGCGGCGGCGCAACCCTCACACGATTGGGCCGCGCGCGATCCGCACGCGGACTTCAGCGTTAACGCCACCGCGACACTCAATTTGCTGGAGGCGACGCGACAATTTTGTCCGGAGGCCGTTTTCATCTTCACCTCCACGAACAAAGTTTACGGCGACGCGCCCAATTACCTGCCGTTGGTCGAATTGGAAAAGCGCTGGGAAATAAAATCCGGTCACGCCTGCCAACCCGGCATTCCGGAAACGATGAGCATTGATCAGACCAAACATTCGTTGTTCGGCGCGTCGAAAGTCGCGGCGGACGTGCTGGTGCAGGAATACGGGCGTTATTTTGGAATGAAGACCGCGTGTTTCCGTGGCGGATGTCTGACTGGCCCGGCCC
>Ga0208188_1001142_pt1 | contig 12149 bp, 10 predicted proteins | sample June2015DPH_8_50_FD_184698 | JGI IMG/M metagenome (GOLD analysis project Ga0208188, IMG submission 184698) | Peatland microbial communities from SPRUCE experiment site at the Marcell Experimental Forest, Minnesota, USA - June2015DPH_8_40... | ecosystem: Environmental > Terrestrial > Soil >...
CCTGAATCCGTCGCGCATTCAGCAGAAGGAGGTCCGGATAGTAGAAGTCGCTTGAACTTGCTTGCAGGTAGGCTTACAGTGCCGAACATCGAGAGTCGCTGCAATCAACTAAAACTCGGACATCCTCATGAACCACTGCGGAACAACCACAAAGTGGTAAGCGCAGTAGCGTAGAGTTGGATCCGAAGAGTCGAACTCAACCGCCGAGTTCAGGTGACTGCGACCAACTCCTGGCCCAGCTCCCGTCGAACAGATGGGAGCCAAGGTCGATTATCAGGTAGCAGTACCTGCTGAAATGAGGACGCCCAACTGGCACCGAGCGAAAATCGCTCAACAAAAGAGTGCGGATGGAAGGATGGCGACAGTGGCGGCTCGGCTCAGAAGAACCAACTGAATCAGAAGAAAGAAAAAACAGACTTGACTCATACCGGCCTTCTCATGGAAGGAGTTGGCCAGCACCAGCGCCGATTGCCCCGTGGGTCAGCTCTGCCGTGATCTCGCTGGGGCCTGCTCGGTGGCGAATTCGTTGTGTCGAGGGCAGCAAAAGCATACGATGTTGGAGATAGAGGTCCGAATCGCAAATTCCGGCTGAGCCTTCCGGGCGATTCGTTTGCAGGATGCCCTTGAACGAGGTCCAAAACCCGCAGGTCGGTGCGCTTGCCGAGGATTTTACTCTCCCCGATTCCACGGGGACGCCCCGCACCCTCTCTTCCTTGCTGACCGATGGCTCACTTCTGCTCATCTTCTATCGCGGCTACTGGTGACCTTTTTGTCTCCGTCAGTTGGCGGAATTTCGCGACCTTTCCGATGATTTCCGCGGCATCGGTGTTCACATTGCCGCGCTGGCCGTGGATTCCCCTGAGCGGTCTGAGCGGGTACGACGCCAGTACGAATTACCGTTTCCAATTCTGTGCGATACGCAAAAGGAAGTGGTCCGTGCTTTGGGTCTCTTCAATGCCGAAGAAAGAGACGGGATTGCCGTCCCAGCAGTTCTTCTGCTCGGACGCGATCGCCGCATCCGATCGATTATGATCGAAGGGGTCTCCACCCGCGTCCGCGCCGCCGATCTGCTTAGGTTTCTCCGCTCTCATCCTGTTCCTGCCAATTCTTCGGATGCCATGCCTTCTAACACACAGCGCCAGCGTGTCATTTTTCCATCGTTGGTGGACTTCGGCCGCGCCATCTGGAATTCCCTTACTAAGCTTTAATACTCTGATGATTGAGGATTCCGCCAGGGAGCGCCTAGGCAGTAACACGTCAAAGCTCTTGTCCGCTGAAGGGCCTGCAACTCCCCAGCGCCCGATTAACGCATTATAAAAGGGCGCCCGTTTGGAGTAGGTTTTGATCGTTCTCATCTTTACGTACGACAAGGAGCGCCCTCATGAATGACGCCAAGTATATTGGGCTGGATGTGCACCAGGCAACGATCTCTGCCGCGGTTCTGGATTCCGCCGGCAAGCTGGTGATGGAAGCCATTCTCGAAACCAAAGCGGAAACGATTCTGCAGTTTCTCCGCGGGCTGCGCGGCAGTTTGCACGTAACTTTGGAAGAAGGAACCTGGGCAGCCTGGTTGCACGATCTGCTGCAGCCTCACGTCACGCGCGTGCTGGTCTGCGATCCGCGCAAGAATGCCCTGTTGAAAGCCGGGAACAAGAGCGACCGCATCGATGCACACAAGCTGGCCGAACTGCTGTACATGAACAAGCTCAACCCGGTGTACCACGGCGAGCAGGGCATCCGCACTCTGAAGGAACTGGCCCGCAGCTACCTGACGATCACTCGGGATCTGACACGCGTGATGAGTCGGCTGAAGGCGATTTACCGAAGCTGGGCCATTCCTTGTGCTGGCCAGCAGGTGTATGCACCCCGCTTCCGAGCGGAATGGCTGGCGAAGATCTCGGAAGCCGGTGTGCGCCGTCGCGCCGAACTCTACTACCAGCAGTTCGACTCCCTAGCGGCGTTGCTTCAGGGTGCGCGGCGGGAGCTATTAACGGAAGGCCGGAAGCATCTGAACACGAGGTTGCTGCAGCAGATTCCCTCGATCGGCCCCATTCGCACCGTTCTGTTGCTTGCTCTGATGCAGACACCGAACCGCTTCCGGACCAAGCGACAACTCTGGGCCTACTGTGGTTTGGCATTGAGGACTTACACCATCGGGGAATATCGCATCGTCGGTGGCCAACTCAAACGCTCCAAGAAGGTCCTGGCCATCCGCGGGCTCAACCGTAACCACAACCATGATTTGAAAAATATCTTCAAGGGTGCAGCGACGCGGGCAGCCTCGACCGCGGGACCTTTCCAGGACTTTTACGAAGCCTGCGTCGCCCGCGGCATGAAGCCGCATTTGGCACGTCTCACCTTGGCGCGCAAGATCGCGGCCATCACTTTGCTCGTTTGGAAGAAAGGAGTTCGTTTCGACGCAGAACATCTGAAACAACAAGCAGCTTGAGCGTCGGGTTGAGGACCGTCCTTTGCTGGATTTATTTCTGGTGATGGCTTTTCGGTTCTTCTGACGCTTTGGTTCGAGGGTGAGTATCCATTACGGCGTTAGGCGGAGAGTGTGCTCCGAGCACCGCGAGTCTCTTGATTAACCATATGCCCCCTCGGATAACCAGAAAAAGCTGTAGGCCTCGAGCCTCAGATAGAACCATGGTTGACAACGTTCAACCGCGCAGCTTGTCTTGCTTCAGAAACCGAAAGCGCCGTCACGAGAACAGAATGGATCTACAAAGAGCGAATAACCCCAGGACCTCGCAACAGGAGATGGGCTGGAAAGCGCCACGAACATCACCACTCCTTCCAGTCGCCGCAGAAGTATTTCTATTGACTTTCCCCTTTATAGAACGCGGTAATCGGAGAAGTGGGTACTAGTAGCAAGATCTTTGGTAATCCCAGACTTGCGTGGCGATTTCTTCGCTCCGCTTTCAAGTTCACGCTCCGCCCGTCTCATCCGAGGCGTTCAGGCCCTGCGTCGGCCGCAGTGTCAGGCTTCCATCTTCATTCAGCTTTTGCCGGCACGCCCAACGCACCTTGTGTCTCTGTCCTTTGACCTCGAGTTCCGCTCGCAAGCGCAATCCACGCCACGCAGTTCCTTTCGGCAGAGGAAAGAGCGCCTGTCGGACTCGCCCGGGCAGCGGATAACCCGCATCTAGAAAGCCGGCGGCGAGTTCCTGTCCCTCTTCGTTGGCCACGCTCATGCGCAGCGCACCGGGAACTCCTGCAATTCCATCATTCATGAACCCAATGATCAGTCCTGTTTCGCCGCGTTCTTCGTAGGTCCACACCCAGGAAGGTCGCACGCGATACCCAATCGCCCTCGCCAAAGAATCCAGCGTAAGCCTGGTAATACCGCTTCAAGCCACCTGCCGAGATTCGATGCCAATTCCAAAGTGAGAAGTAACAAGCTCCTACATCCCTTGCGTGACATATCACGTTATCCGTGTAAGTCAGACCCTCGTCAACATGCAGGCTGGCGGGTGAACCGTCCGCCATTCCCACTTCGATTGCTGCCCCTGTCCAGGGGGGACGGTTACTCAGCGCTTCGATCTGCTCGTTCTCAATGAAAATTGTGTCGGTACGAAGCCAGCCTCCGCTCCGGATCGTTCGGTCAACGAGTTCCGAGTTCCCCACTTTGCTGAAATCCGGCTGTGTGTTGGTTACCAGTGGAGTTCTCTTCCATCGCGCCGCTTGGTGTTCAAACATCCTCACAAACGTCGCTTCCGCGGTGCTGTAATCGGGATACGGATTCTTTTCCAATGGCCAGGTATGCCCTTCACCCCAGAATCCGTACATGCACGTGTCCACGTACTCCACGTCGGGATGCCCGTCATATTCCTCCGTAAGCCGATCAATCAGCTCTTGGAAGGCTGCCTGAAAAGTGGGGTCGTCACATCGCGGCTCCTCCCGTTCCCGCTTTTGCCATTCGCCCAGCTTGACCAAGGGCACCTTTTCCAGGAGAAAATCGGGTAGCGCGTACCCGGGGATATCGGGATTGCTGATCATCACCCGGAATCCAATGCTCTTCCCATATTGCCGCGCCAGAGCGAAGGCCGTCTTCCAGATGGCGTTCGGTTGCAAGCGCCCCGGGCGTGGCTGCACATCCTTCCAATTCACGCGCAGGTAGAGCTTCGAGCCCAGCGGGAACTTCACCAGTTCTTCCAGCACAGATTCGAGACTCTGTACACCGCTCCTCTGCAACTCGACCTCGTCGCAGAGATAGGTGATCAGTCCCATCCCATAATTCGGCACCGGCTCATCGGAGGGTGTCACCCCCATTACCACATTCCAGCTCGGGTACAGGTCCGCGGGAAACGGGCCCTGGTTCAACCTGTCCACAATCGCAGGCCCCGCGCCAAAATCGTATTTGTCGAAATTGTGTGACGGAACATATGCCGCACCCGCGCCCAGCGCACCAGCCTTCAGGAATTCGCGGCGATTAATTGGCATGATAGAGCGGAATACTATTCGAGCGCGCGCTTTCTGCCAACTGGTTTATGAGAAGGCGGAAGCTTATTGGCGCTTACCGTCGATTGCGGGCGGATCACGGCGTACTCCGAATCAATTCACTTGGACGATAAACGCATTTGCCTGAGATGTCGGTCCCGGTACCCAAGTTACCGGTAAGGCGACGCAATATAAAAGGGCGCCCCTTTTGGAGTAGGTTTTTGAGTGTTCGGCTCGAACCCCTCCAGAAAGGAGCACCCTGTATATGACTAGCGTGAAGTATATCGGGATGGATGTTCACAAGGAAGCGATCTCCATCGCCGTTCTGAATTTCCCCGGCAAGCTGGTGATGGAATGCGTGATCGAAACCAAGGCCAGCAGTATTCTTCAGTTTTTCCAAGGGCTACGCGGAAGCCTGCACGTCACCTTTGTAGAAGGCACCTGGGCCGCGTGGCTGTACGACCTGCTGAAGCCGCGTGTCACGAAGCTCGTGGTGTGCAATCCCCGCCGGAATGCTCTTTTAAAAGAAGGCAGCAAGAGTGACCGTATCGATGCCCGGAAGCTGGCCGAACTGCTGCGGTCGAATCTTCTCCGGCCGGTGTATCACGGGGAGCATGGTGTACGGGCGTTGAAGGAGTTGGCGCGCAGTTATCTGACCATCAGCAAAGATCTGGGGCGAGTCATGAGTCGACTGAAGGCGATCTACCGAAGCTGGGGGATTCCTTGCACGGGGAAGCAGGTCTATGCGCCGTGGTATCGTTCGGAGTGGCTCGGCAAGATCGCAGAAGCCGGGGTGCGCCGCCGAGCGGAGTTCTACTACCAGCAGTTCGACGCCTTGCGATCTTTGCGCCAGGAAGTGCGGCAAGAACTGTTGGCGGAGGCCAAAAAGCACGACGCTCGGAAATTGTTACGCGAGATCCCGTTCATCGGCCCGATCCGGGCGGCGCTCATCATGGCGATCCTCCAGACACCGCATCGTTTTCGCAGCAAGCGACAGCTATGGACTTACAGCGGGTTTGGGATCGAGACGCGCGGCAGTGCCGAGCATCGTTATGTCGAGGGAGAGCTGCAGCGCGCGAAGAAGCCGGTCTCGATTCGCGGGCTGAATCGCAATCACAACCACGATCTGAAAAATCTGTTCAAGAGTGCGGCGACCGTCGCCGCAGCCAAGCCCGGCCCGTTCCAGGAGTTTCACGTTGCACTGGTGGCCAAGGGGATCAAGCCGGAGATGGCACGCCTGACCCTGGCACGCAAGATCGCCGCGATCACTTTGACTGTCTGGAAGAAAGGAGTGCGCTTCGACGCCAAATATTTGAAACCACAAACAGCTTGAGTGTGTCTGGCAATCCGTGCCATCCCTGGGATCCATTCTGGCGGTGGTTAGCCGGGTTCTTTAGACACTTGGGATCGAGGGCGAGTCTCAGCTGGTTAGTTAGGCGCTGCGTGCTTCGGGCACTCAGTCTCTCAGGCGACCCTAGGCCCCCTCGCACCACCCGAAAAAGCTATGGGCCACGAGTCCCAAAGAGAACCATGGTGAGCACCTGATCACCGAACTGCTTGTTGGTATCAGAACGGACTGGCCTCGTCGCGAACGAGCGATGAAAACCGCTGCGAGAGAAACCCAAACCCGTTACGCAACTCTGCGTAGCAGACCGAGCACATGGGGCGGAAGGCTGGAACAAACCCTGCTTAATCACGCGGGCTGGAAAGTAAGAAAAAATCCGGCCACAGGCGAGGTGTTTTCCTTGACTTCCCCTTTTATAGAACTAACCAGGACTTGGCCGCGCTGTTAGAGGATAAGTTCCGAGTAGCCGACGACTCGGGAGTTGGGGCTGTCCTTCTGCAGGCGTCCCGAGAGCGAGTCACGACGGTTTGATCTCATTACGATTGTCCCGCCCCATAGAGAGGTATTCCACCGCTCCGCGACGGCAGCGCTGTTTGAACACCTGCCCAGAATCGCTGCCACCTGCAATTGTGTACAAAACCTCGCATATTTGCTTGGACAAATTGTTCGCTACCCGGTACTGTCGATTGTCTTGTTGCCGAATTGCCTTGCCACTGACTATCACACTTGCCGTGAAACGATCCTGACTATGAAAGTTGGATTAGCCTTCAACACCATTTCAGTACACCTGGATGAGCAACAGAGCTAGCTCTGCACTTGGTCGTTGAACCGCCGGCGTACCTGCTGCAAGGAGGGCGAAATGGCTGACAGAATGACTTCAAGCATCCAGACCCAGGAGGAGTCATCTCCCGGCGCACGGCTCGGACGCGTGCGCTGGACGATCTGCGCCATGCTCTTCGTCGCTACGTCGATCAACTACATGGATCGCCAGGTCATCTCGATCCTCAAGCCCACCCTTGAGCACAGCATCGGCATGACGGAGGTGGGCTACGGCTACATCGTGGATGCTTTTCAGATCGCTTACGCGCTGGGACTACTGGCGGCTGGACGGTTCGTCGACAAGGTGGGTACACACATTGGCTACATGGTTATCATGGCCGTCTGGAGCCTCTCCGCGATGGGCCACGCGCTGGCCAACACCGTGCTCGAATTCGGCATTGCGCGATTTTTTCTCGGGATTGGCGAATCCGGTAACTTCCCAGCAGCCATCAAGACCGTGGCGGAGTGGTTTCCGCGGAGCGAGCGCTCGCTGGCCACGGGCATTTTCAACTCCGGCGCGAATCTTGGAGCGATTTTGGCTCCGATCATCGTGCCTTGGGTGACGCTGCGCTATGGCTGGCATGCGGCCTTTCTGGTCACCGGCGGCTTCAGCGCGTTCTGGATTCTGTGGTGGTTCAGCAAATACCGCAAGCCAATCGATCACCCCACGCTAACGGGTGCTGAGTTGACCCACATCTACCAGGAGGCGGCTACGGACGTGGGCCCATTCATACCGTGGGGGCGACTGCTTGGCTACCGACAGACGTGGGCGTTTTCGACTGCCAAGTTTCTCACCGATCCGATCTGGTGGTTCTATCTCTTCTGGATGCCGTCTTACTTCAGCGCCAGATTCCATCTGGACCTATCGCATCTGGGGCTGCCGCTGATTATCGTCTATAGCGCCTCGGCCGTCGGCAGCATCGGCGGAGGCTGGCTGCCGGCGCCCTTCCGCCGCCTGGGACTTTCAGCGACGCACGCGCGGCTGGCGGCCATGCTCTCCTGTGCCTGCCTGGTGGTTCCCATCTTTACTGTCACGTACGTGCAGTCGGAGTGGGCCGCCATCGCGCTGCTCAGTGCGGCCGCGGCTGCACACCAGGGCTGGTCAGCCAATCTCCTGACCACAACGTCGGATATGTTTCCACGTAGTGCAGTGGGCTCGGTGACAGGCATCGGCAGCATGGCCGGATCGGCCGGCGGCGCACTGCTTGCCACTTACGCGGGCCATATTCTGCAACTGACACACAGTTATGCGAGCCTGTTCGGAATCGCGGCCGGCGCTTACCTCGTAGCCCTGCTCATGTTGGTCCTGTTCGCTCCCGGACTGAGGAAGGTAGAATTGGCCGTATGAGTCTCTACTGCGCCAAAGGCAGCGTTGAAGCCGATCTTTCTCCGCTCGAGTTGAAAGACCTGCTTTCGGAAAGCATGGCCAAGCTCGGCCAGCGAAATCGCGTGCTTGCCGTACCGCCCGATAAAACCCGCGCGCACTCCCGCGCCGGCGAACTGACGCGCTATGCGTGGCAGTATTACGGCGACCGGCTCAAAGCTGTTCTTCCCGCGCTGGGCACACACACCGCCATGCGGCCGGAGCAGATTGCGCACATGTTCAAGGATGTGCCGCAAGATCTGTTCCGCATTCATAACTGGCGTACCGATGTGGAGACGCTTGGCGAGGTTCCTCTAGAGTTCATCCGCGAACAGTCGGAAGGCAAGCTCAACTATGCGTGGCCGGCGCAGGTTAACCGGCTCCTCTCGCAGGGCGGCTTCGACCTGATTCTTTCGATCGGCCAGGTCGTGCCTCATGAAGTCATCGGCGTGGCCAATTACAACAAGAACATCCTGGTGGGCACCGGAGGCCGTGAAGGGATCAACCGCAGCCACTACCTGGGCGCGGTCTACGGGATGGAGCGGATCATGGGCCGCGCCGTAAATCCAGTGCGCAACGTGCTCAATTACGCATCCGATCATTTCCTGCGCCACCTGCCCATCGTCTACGTGCTGACGGTTATCGGGCGCCGGGCAGACGGTGAGCTGGCGGTGCGCGGCCTGTTCGTTGGCGATGACGTCGAGTGCTTTCACCTAGCCGCCTACCTGAGCCTCAAGGTTAACGTCGAGGTCGTCGACGATCCGCTCCGCAAGGCCGTTGTCTATCTCGATCCGGAAGAGTTTGACTCGACCTGGCTCGGCAACAAAGCCGTCTATCGCACCCGCATGGCGCTGGCAGACGGCGCGGAACTTATCATTCTTGCTCCTGGTGTCAAGGAATTCGGCGAAGATAAGACGATCGATGGATTGATCCGCAAGTACGGTTATCGTGGAACCCCGGCGACACTCGCTGCGGTGAATGCCAACGCAGATCTGGCCAGCGATCTGAGCGCGGCCGCGCACCTTATCCACGGCTCGTCGGAAGGGCGCTTCGCGATTACCTGGTGCCCCGGCCACCTCAGCAAGGAAGAGGTTGAGGGCGTTGGCTTCAATTATGGCGACCTTAACGCGATGCTCAAGCGCTACGATCCCGCAAAGCTCAGCCACGGCTACAACCGTGTAGACGGCGAAGAGGTCTTCTTCATCGCCAATCCGGGACTGGGGCTCTGGGCGCATCGCACCAGGATTGCAGGGGTATAACGCATGATTCTGATCTTGATGGGTGTCAGCGGCATCGGCAAGACGACCATCGGCAAGTTGCTTTCCACGCGCACCGGATGGAAATTCGAAGACGCCGACGATTATCACTCGCAAGAGAACCGGCAGAAAATGGCTGCGGGCATTCCACTCAGCGATGCCGACCGCGCGCCCTGGCTCACCATTCTGCATGAGCGCATGGCGCAGTATTTCCAACAGGGCAGGAGTGCCATCTTCGCTTGGTCGGCGCTGAAGCGGCAGTAGCGCGAACGGCTGGCCGAGGGCTTCGCAGAGAACGAGTTGCGCTTTGTCTATCTCTATGCGCCCGCCGCTGTGGTAAGAGAGCGGATCCATTCGCGCGATCATGCCTACATGAATCCTGACCTGCTAGACAGTCAGATGGCGACGCTCGAGAAACCTTCCGCCGCCTGGCCTGTCTCGGTTGCTGGAAGTCCGGAGCAGTCTGTCAATGAAATCCTTGCCAGGCTGAGGGAAGCAGGCCAGCTTGCAACCAGAACAGAGAAACAGAATGACCGCTCAACTTCTGAGCCTTGAAGGCAAAACTGCAGTTGTGACCGGAGGTACCTCCGGCATTGGACACGCCCTGAGTCTCGGCCTCGCCGAGGCTGGCGTCGATGTCGTCGCCACGGCCCGCCGTCGGCAGTAGGTCGACGAAACCGCCAATGAGATCGAAGCGCGCGGACGCCAAACCTTGCGGCTCGCTTCGGATGTTTGCGATCGCGCCTCCCTCGAAAGGTTGCTGGACGCCGTGCTCGGCCGCTTCGGCAAAGCCGACATCCTGATCAACTGCGCCGGAAAGATCAAGCGCGCACCCACGCTAACCGTGGCGGAAGACGAGTGGACCGAGATTCTTAACACCAATCTGACCGGAACGCTACGCGCTTGCCAGACCTTCGGCAAGCACATGCTGCAACGCGGTTGCGGCCGCATCGTCAACATTGCCTCGCTGAATAGCTTTGTGGCGCTTAGCGAAGTGGCCGCCTATGCGGCCAGCAAGGCCGGTGTAGCTTCTCCGATGCGATCGCTCGCCGTCGAGTGGTCGAAGAAAGGCGTTACGGTCAACGCCATCGCTCCCGGCGTTTTTCGCACCGACCTGAATGCATGCCTGCTTGATAGTACACCTCGCGGCCAGGAACTGCTGATGCGGACACCGATGGGCCGATTCGGCAAAACCGAAGAGCTGGTTGGAGCCGCAATCTATCTCGCCTCCGATGCGGCGTCCTTCGTGACCGGACAGACCCTGGTTGTCGACGGCGGCTTTCTGGCCAGCGGCGTCAACCAGTAGGACCAGCACACCTAGTGTGCTGTCCCGTAAATACGTTCACATAGTCGTTCGACTTTAGCGAAGATGGAATCTGCTGTGGCGGTCCAGACGAAGGGTTGCGCTCTACGGTTGGAATTCTGGACGTAGTGATCGATTTTCTCGACTAGTTCCTTCACGCTGCTAAACGTTCCCCGGCGAAGGGCTTGTTGCGTAATGCGGTTGAACCAAATTTCCACCTGATTGAGCCAGGAGGCATAGGTCGGAGTGAAGTGTATGTGGAACCGTGGCCGTGTGGCCAACCAGCGTTTCACGCGCAGATGCTTGTGCGTGGCGTAATTATCCACGATGATGTGCACCTCCAAGTTCTTCGGCACGTTCTTCTCAATCTCCCGGAGAAAACTCAGATACTCCTGATGCCGGTGGCGCTGGCGACATTTCGTGAGCACCTTGCCGTTCGCCGTGTCCAGCGCGGCAAACAGCGTGGTGGTTCCGTGGCGTCGATAATCGTGAGTCACTCCCTCGACATAGCCCAATCCCAGCGACAACAGCGGTTAGGTGCGTTCCAATGCTTGAATTCCGCTCTTCTCATCCACGCACAAAACCACAGCATTTTCAGGGGGATTTAAATACAGCCCTACAATATCCCGTACTTTTTCCACAAAAAATGGATCGCTCGAGAGCTTGAACTGTTTTTGTCGATGTGGCTGCAAGCCAAACGCTTGCCAGATGCGGTGCACCGTCGATTTCGATACTCCGGTCTCGGCAGCAATTTGCCGGATACTCCAGTGCGTTCCGGCTTTGGGTTTCGTCTTCAGCGTCTTGCGAACTAATTGGGCAACTCGCTCGTCGCTAATCGGGCGGGGGCGGCCCGGACGTAACTCCTCGTAGAGTCCCGACACCCCGTGCTTGAGGAAGCGTCGCCGCCACAGGCCTACCGTGTTCGTGCTCGTCTCCAGTTGCGGGGCAATCTCCCGGTTCGTCTTCCCAGCTGCGCTCAACAAGATAATCTTGGCCCGACGCACCAGCCCCGCCGGAAGAGAACGCGAGTTGGCCAAGCTTTCCAGCTGTTCGCGCAGCTCCGAATCCAAAACCAACGTCGCTTTCGGTCGTCCCATCGGCATACACCCCTCCATTGTGCACGGGAGATGCCTATATTCCCAACAATACTAATGCCAGTTATTTATGGGACGGCACACTAGGAGGAACTTCTCCGGTAACGATCACTGCAGAAGCGAGGCGGGTGCTGGAGAACGTGAGTGCTCCGTCTGACATCTGGCGAGTTCAAGAGTATCTCTCCGAGCATCGAAAGACAGTGGATCGGATCTACCAATACGAGTATTCGGATTTGCTCAGTTCGCCATAAGGTAATAAACATCATCGCTGAAGAGCTCTACTGCCTTACCGTCAGTCGAATCCATCGCTTTGTACCAAGCGGTTAGATGGGCCAACTGATCCGTTGCTGAAGACTGAGCAAACTCAGGTTTAGCCCGGAAATCTCACAAGGGATAAGAGCAAAACGTTAAATAGAAGTGGAAAAAGGCCGCTTTCTCGGGCATAACTGCGTTGTCTGAGCGTAGTTAAAGTCCCAGGAAAGGCGGCCTTTTCAATGACAGAGTGTAGCGAGACTCTCTTCCCGTT
>Ga0208188_1001143_pt1 | contig 12147 bp, 13 predicted proteins | sample June2015DPH_8_50_FD_184698 | JGI IMG/M metagenome (GOLD analysis project Ga0208188, IMG submission 184698) | Peatland microbial communities from SPRUCE experiment site at the Marcell Experimental Forest, Minnesota, USA - June2015DPH_8_40... | ecosystem: Environmental > Terrestrial > Soil >...
TTTCAGAACGGCTCAATTCAAAATGCGGGTGCACCCCGGATTTCAAAAAGTTTGGTTTGGAGTTTTTGCTCGAAGCGCGCGACCTGTTCCCGGTCGTCTGCGAGGCGGTCAGCGGTCAAAATTCGACCGTTTGGGGCTTCCGCGCTGACGGGAAAAGCGGTGCGCGTCATCACCCACGACGACGGGTTGATTAAAAATGCCAACGGCCACATCGCGGCCGGGCCGATGCCGGATTTGCCATCCCAGCCGGAACTGGGGCGGGCGCAGCCCCGATTGAATGGCGCAAGCGGGAGGTCAAAGGTTGCAATTGCGGAATACTATCGTCAATCTGCGCGATTAAGCACTAGCAACCGGAAAAGTCTGAAACCACTCTGGATTTGTCGAGCCGTTTAGTTAATCCTGCTTTCAGAAAAAATGAGCAAGCCAAAGAGACAAACTTGCGCGTTGTGTCAGCAGAACCGACTCCTGCGGAATTCCCACATTATTCCAGAGTTTCTTTACCACCCGCTTTACGATGACGATATTCACAGGTATAACACCTTTGGGCAGGAAGGCAGCCCGGAGTTAGGCCAGGCGCAAAAAGGGGAGCGAGAATACCTGCTCTGCGATGAGTGTGAACAGCATTTTTCTGATTATGAGCGATACGCGGCAGTTTTTTACCGTGGCGCAATCGCGGCCTTTTCAGATACGACGAGGTCTGAATCCCTTTGCGGCAAATCGCTCAAGTTCACGCGACGCGACGGCGATGGGAAGCCAACAACCGCTGCCGTGCCTGCACTATTACAGGTCGAAGGGGTTGATTATGTCCAATTGAAGTTGTTCCTGCTTTCGCTATTATGGCGGATGGGAGTGTCGAGCCTTTACTTCTTTCGTGAGGTTGAACTTGGACCTCACGAGGCAAAGATTAGAAACATGCTGCTGAACAATGATCCGGGAGAACCGGGTCTGTATCCTTGCCAATTGCGGTTGGTTGAGGTTGAACAAAGATTGCTGACAGATTGTCAGTTACAGCCGTGTAAGGAACGATTCGATGGTATAACATATTATCGGCTTTTCAGCACTGGAGTCAGATTTGATTTTTGTGTAAGCAATCAGGCTCTTCATCCTGGCAAAGTCGAACTTTACTGCATTAAAAAGCAAACAGACTTTGTCTGGTCCATTGAATCAATCCACCAGAATCCCGATCTTGTTGCGGATCTGCTTATTTTCGGAATGAAGATTAAATCGGATGAATAGCCGAAATTTTCAAGGCACTGATAAAAAATATTCTAGGGCGTAAATGTTTTCACAAGAAACCAGCACATTCCAAAAACGAAACTGCGGCCAAGCCTCGTCATTTCCATTTCCGACAAGCCAAGTGGAAGGTGAGCGCCGGGGCTGACAAATCTAAAAACGCCGGCAAGTCCTTTCTCTTGATCTTCGGTGATGAATCCAGAATTTCGTAAATATGCCAAAACTGCCCCCCAGCTTTTTTCGTCGAAAGTTCCGGCATGATTCGGCAGGCGTGCCTTGGCGATGGATGTTGCGAGCGTTTGTAGCGCGATACGGGCATCTGTGAGAGATGCGTTGAAATTGGGTTCGGTCCTGCGAAATGACTCCGTGGAATCATTTAGTTTTTTGATTATATCGCTCGCGTCAGGAAGCGCGCAATTCTGGAGCGCCCGAGTGAGGTCATCCTCAACAGGTGGCGCTTCAATAATAGCGGGGTCTTGCGGAACCAATTTTCCTTTGTTGATGATGTAGCCGTCCAAAAACAAGCACCGCTCCAAATCGCCAAATCGCTCATCGTGCCGATATCTAGGGGTAATACGCAAGCGAAGGTCATTAGCCGTTTGAACAATCTCACTCAACAATGAATGAAGCTGGGCTTGAGATGATGCGCTGACAGAATCAATAGGAGCATTCAAAACAACTTGCGGGTATGAAACCGTTGAATACGGAATGCCGTGTTTTTCGAGCACAATTCTTACAATTGAGTCATCGTGGAGACCTAGATATTGAACAAGTGACAGCGATGTTCTTCTGCTTATCATTTTTATCTATCCAAGTGGTAAGGGAGAAAAACTATGGCACCGAGCGGATGCGCCAGAAATTGTTCGTAGTCGGGTTGGCCAAGTTGGTGAAAATCAGCAACCCATTGAAGCCGGCGGAATTGGTCATCTGCGGCACCCAGTTGACCGGTGGTAACAGGTTATAGGAACGATCCAAAGCGTAATTTATTCCATTGCTGCCCACAAAAGACAAACGCATATTGCCGCCGCTCAAAAGTTGACCGGTGATTTGATTGAAGCCCGGCAAGGCACCCGTGTATATCACCATGAGGTTCAACGACGCCGACCACCCTTCCAGACTGGCCTGCACCACGGCAGGCGTATTTTGATAGACATTCGCGGCGGTGACGATGCCCGCCGCGTTCACACCGACGATGGGGCCGGTGAATGACCATTGTGCAAAACTGTTGGCGGGCGACACCGTGCCGTCATCCAGGAATTGAGCGGCATACAAAGGCATGGATGTGGCCTCGTTCAAATTGGTGCTGGCAGCCGTGAGCGTGAAGGCCGTTACCTCATACAACTGACCGGCATAGCCGGTGCGGTCGGTTTCTTGTGGAGCACTGGCCGTGACCAGACCGCCGAAGCCGCCGACACTGCCATCATTGGAATACCTGGCGCTGGTCGAATGCAAACCACCGGCATCAACCACATCGGACAGCACCGTGTAATTGGTGCTGCTCTGCACGGCGGCAAAGGCGTTTGCCTCTAATGCGAGGAACAAGAGAAATGCCGTTTTCATATCCGATTTTAATGAGCAACAGCGTTAATAACCGGAAAGCTGATTTTGATCTGCGATGGCAAACATGCCGTTGCCTAAATAAACCAGAGTCAATTCATTATTATTCAGGTAATTGAATGTGGCTCCGCCTGATGTGCCAAGGCTGCTGACGGCAATCAATGCCAATGCATTGGCCGGAAGGGTGGAACAAGGGGTCCAAGTGTTTCCCAAATCTACGGACGTGTAAAGTTGGCCGTAAACGGAGGCAGCCAATTTCAACCCATCCGCTGAAGAAGCGACGGAATACCCCCAATAGGAAGGTGAAGGCAGCCCATTGGTCTGGAGCATCCAAGTCGAGCCTGAATTAACAGAAGTATAAATCCCAACATCGGCCACCGCCACAAGTTTGGTTCCGTCGGCTGATGAGGCAACGGATTCCCAGTATGCGTTCGTCGGTGCGCTGGTTTGCAATATCCAGTTTGAGCCAGAATTTCTAGAAGTATAAATGCCGCTAGTCTCTGTGCTACCGTTAAATTGCGCCACCGCCACGAGCTTGGATCCGTCGGATGAAGAGGCGACTGATGTCCAAATAGCGTTCGTTGGCGCGTTGGTTTGCAGTGTCCAGTTTGAGCCAGAATTTCCAGAGGTGTAAATGCCGCTAGCACTACCATTCCATCCCATAATCGCCACGAGTTTGGTGCCGTCAGATGATGAGGCGACGGATCCCCAGTTTGCGTTTGTTGGCGCGCCGGTTTGTATTGTCCAGTTTGACCCGGCATCCGTTGAAGTGAAAATACCGACACCAGCAACAGCCACAGCTTTGACTCCGTTGGTTGAACATGCAATTGCATTTGGCGAGAAATTTGTGTTCAAAAACCACGATTGCCCGTAATCACCAGAAACGACAACACCACTAAAATAATTGAAATTAACTCCCGCAAATATATGTGAGCCGTCGCTGGATATTTGAAGTGGCCAACAGCTATTGGGTGTCGGCCAAGGTTCCAGTGGCGGTTGTAACGTCCAACTGGCGGTAAAATTGGTTGAAAGGTAAAAACCTTGTCCGGCATTAACCAACAACCGGCTGCCATCAGCACTGGAAACCACCGGAGAGCCGGGGTATAGCGTATTCCATGCTACAATCCTCTGACCCGGATTCTGCAAGATGTTGTAACTTTGACTTTGACCGTTCGCAGTTAGAGTAATTAACCGAATTGTGTCCCCAACATTGGCGATTGTCGGCAAAATGATATTGGCCGAAGTATTGGTGATAAAATAAGTGCCCCCAGCATAGGTTTGGATGTTGGTGCCGCTGGGGATTATGTAATTGGTTGAGCCTGTCACTGCCGAGCCATTGATGACCAAATTGTTGACGGCCAGCGTGCCGGGAATGGAGAGGTTCGATGACAGTTGGCTGCTGCCCACGGCTCCCGGCGCGATTTGAGCGGCACCGACTGCCCCCGCTGCAATCTTTGCCGTGGTAATGCTGCCGTCAGGAACGGTGCCGGCCATGATGGCATAGCCAACCGCCGCCAGCCGTTGATCCGGCGTCAATTGCTGGAAGCCGGTTGTGCCGTCGCTGAACCACACCCGCAACCACACGCCGGGATTGGCGAATACGCTCGCAGGCAGCGCGGTCATGTTGGAAAGCGTGGTGTCGCCCAAAAGCACGGAATAAAGCCCTTTGGTCACTGGCAACGGCACGCTCGCCGTGGGCTGGCCGCCGCTGGAACTGGTGCCGTCATTGCTCCAAAACGTCTGCGCCACGATATTTGCAGTAGGCGCTGAAAAAGAAATGGCCGGCAAACCGGTGTAGTCGCTGCCTGCGCTGTTCACAATGACATTGGTAACGACGCCGCCGGAAATTTGCGCCGTGAAATTGGCTCCGCTGCCACCGCCGCCAATCACCGAAACCGTGGGCAGTGTGGTGTAGCCCGCGCCGCCATCAGTGACAGTCACCTCTACCAGAAATCCATAAACGACCGTCGCCGTGCCGGTGGCGGTGCGGGTGAGATTGGTGCCGCCGTCCACCAGCGCAAACATGAACTGGCCGGTGCCGGTGAAATTGGTGCCGTTGACCGCGATGCGCCCTTGATAATTGAGCAACTGCGGCACCTGGGCCATTGTCGCGCCCGCGCCGAAAAGCAAAACGAGCGCGGCCAAAAAAACTTGATGCAAACTGGATGTAATTCTCATGGCTGTAATTGTTAAGATTGCCTTAATCAATGAGTATCTTTGACTGAAAATTCAATCCGTCAAGCTCGGATATCCGTCTGCTGGAACAGCCCTTGTCATTTAGCAGGCGTGGCTATCCATTCTTGTGGGGGCAGTGCTAAAAGTTTGTGTGGTATTTTATCGTTCTCATCAAATAATTCAGGATAAGTGTCACAAAACGCGTTGTGATATATCGCCGCCCATTCATATTTTGCTCTGATGTATGGCCTGTCCGTAAATTGTTTAAGTTTTGCAACCACGGCGGCTTTGTGTCCTTCGAGGAATTCCGTAAATGGACGATCATCCGGGTAAGCAATCATTACAGTTTGTTCCAGGTAATCAATGAACACACGCTGGTCCGAATCAACAAGAACACCTGGCACCTTCCGTTGGCACTGCCACATTCCTCGAAATGACTCCGCTGCGGTATCGCACAAAATTACTCGCGGATTAACAGCCAGTTCTTGTTCTGCTCGATAAGCTTCCATCAGCGCTGGCCCGAAGATTATGTCCTCATCCACATAGAGATCGCCAACCGAAATCGCCCCTCGAATAAAATATCCCTCCCGCGCTAACTCCATTTGAAAATATCCAATGTAATCCATCACCATTAGTAAAACACCCAAAGCATCACCGTGTGCAGGAATCGGGTAGCCTATCACAAGATTGTCGGTGAAAGAACGCACTTGAAAGTCCAGCTTGCCAGTGAATTTTTGCTTGATTGTTCGTTCCTTCAAATACTGATAGGCGACATCCAAGGCATTTCGCAGCCGAACCAACTCCTTTTCACTTTTCCCCTTCTCTTTGAAAGCCTCGTCAATATAAGCTTTGTAGCCAAGAATATCGAGGTAAGCAGCTACTGATGGGCGCAATTGGGGTGCCCCATTTGCACCTTGATAGCCGACAGTTTCGAGCATTTTCAACTGGCCGGCTTTAATGACGGCGATGGCTTGCGAGCGTTTGACGGAAGGGAATCCATCCAAAAAATCTCTAATGGATCCGCCGCCTTCCAGGGCATCAATCAGATTTTGCAAGGGGACCCGCGTGCCGACAAAAACAGGCGTGCCGCCCATGATTTCCGGGTCGGAGTGAACGACGCCTTTCAAATCTTCCACGGTCATAACATGGCAAAATACCCATGATGGCAAAATTGTCACCTGCAAACATGGACGTGGTGCGTTCGCCAGCTTTAAGAATTCAACGCCGCTCACCCCGGGCTTTTTCATCCGGTAGTGCGGCGATGCGGGACTCAAGCTGGGCAAAGCTGGCGAGGCCGGCGAATAATTTGCTCCGAACAAATGCCGCCGCTTGGAAGTGCTTTGCCTTTGGCATGACCACAAAATTAAGCCGATTGAACGGTGCGGACAATTTATTTATGCTCAACTCATGCCCGTCACGCTGCCGCAACTCACGCGTCGTGAATTTCTGAAACGCGCTGCGCTTGCCGGCGTTGGCATGGGACTCGTGGAACTCGCCCCTCCGAAAAGCCATGCCGGGCTGTTTGGCAAATCGCGGGACAAAAACACATTCGCTTTTTTCTCCGACACGCACATCGCCGCTGATGCCACACTGAAACACAGCAATGTCAACATGGCGGACAATCTCGCTGCCTGCGTGCGCGAACTCGCCGCGTGGCCGGTAAAACCCGCCACGGTCATCGTCAACGGCGACCTCGCGTTTGAGTCCGGACTGCCGGAAGATTACGCGACGTTCGGAAAGTTGATCGAACCCGTCCGCGCGTTGGCACCCATTCATCTTTCCCTCGGCAACCACGATGAGCGTGAAAACTTCTGGCAGGCTTTTCCACGCGATGTGACAAAGCAGAGTTCCCAGTTGCATCGGCAGGCCACGGTTTTTGCCAGTGACCGCGCGAACTGGTTTCTGCTCGATTCGCTGGAGGTCACCGATGCCGCGCCCGGCGAGGCCGGCTCCGTGCAGCTTGACTGGCTGGCGCGCGAATTGGATTTGCGCCCGGACAAACCGGCCCTGATCGTTTGCCATCACAACCTGCAGGCGCCCGGCGGCACGACGGGCTTGAAGGATACGGCGGCGTTGGAGGAATTATTCGCGCGGCATCGGCAGGTGAAGGCGTTCATCTTCGGTCACACGCACAACTGGCACGTGGAGCAGCACGCGAGCGGCGTGCAGCTCGTCAATCTGCCGCCGACGGGCTACGTCTTCAAGGAAGGCCGTCCGAGCGGCTGGGTGCGGGCCACGCTCGCTCGCGACGGCGCGGAATTTGAACTGCGCAGCCTCGACCCGCAGCATCCCGAACACGCGCAGGTAAAGCAGTTGCAGTGGCATAATTCAACCGGGTGAATTTTACTTTGAGTTTTTTAACCACGGATTAACACGGATAAAACGTGGAATGGTAGGGCGGGCAGTCCCTTGCCCGCCGCTCGTGGAAACGCCAACCACGGCGCGCACGGAGTGACGCGCCCTACCTTCAAACGTTTTATCCATCCTTGGCTAATAATTCGCTTTCCTTGCTTCGGTTCTCTGTTTTCATTATCGTTTCACCTGCATTTTGAGACATCATGGCATTGCTTAACGACAATTATTTGAAGCTGAAGGCCGGCTACCTTTTTCCCGAAATCGGCCGGCGCGTGAAGGCGTTTTGCGACGCGAACCCCGAGGCGGCCCAACGCCTCATCCGTTGCGGCATCGGCGATGTGACCGAACCGCTGCCGCCCGCCGCCATCGCCGCGATGCACAAGGCGGTGGATGAAATGGCTGTGCGCGAGACGTTCAAAGGCTACGGTCCGGAACAGGGCTATGAATGGCTGCGCGCCGCCATTGCCAAAAATGATTTCCGCGACCACGGCTGCGACGTGGCCGACGACGAGATTTTTGTCAGTGACGGCACGAAGTGCGACACGGGCAACATCCTCGACATCCTCGGCCACAAAAACAAAATCGCCGTCAGCGACCCGGTTTATCCGGTTTACGTGGACACAAACGTCATGGCCGGCCACACCGGCGAGGCCAACGACGCGGGCGCTTACGCCAGGCTCGTTTATCTGCCATGCAAACCAAGCAACGGTTTCATTCCCGAACCGCCCAAGCGGCACGTGGACGTGGTTTATCTTTGTTCGCCGAACAACCCGACCGGCGCGGCGGCCAATCGTCCGCAACTCGAAGCGTGGGTGAAATACGCGCTCGAACACAAGGCCGTCATTTTGTTCGATGCGGCCTACGAGGCTTACATCACCGACTCCAATTTGCCGCATTCGATTTACGAGATTCCCGGCGCGCGCGAGTGCGCCATTGAATTCCGCAGTTGCTCGAAGAACGGCGGATTCACCGGCGTCCGCTGCGCGTTCACCGTGGTGCCCAAGCCGCTCAACGCGCAGACTAAATCCGGCGGGTTCCAGCCGCTGCATCCGCTCTGGCTGCGGCGCATGACGACGAAGTTCAACGGCGTGAGTTACATCGCGCAACGCGGCGCGGAGGCGCTTTATTCGCTGGAAGGCAAGGCGCAGGTGCAGGCGCTTATCGGGCATTATCTCGGCAACGCGAAAGTGTTGCGCGACGGGGCGAAGAAAGCCGGATTGAAGGTTTTCGGCGGTGTGAACGCGCCTTACATCTGGGTGAAAGCGCCGAAAGGCGTCACGAGCTGGCAGGCATTCGATAAAATTTTGGGCGAAGCCAACGTGGTCATCACGCCCGGCAGCGGTTTTGGCTCGAAGGGCGAAGGTTATTTCCGCATCAGCGCGTTCAACAGCCGCGCCAACGCGGAGGAAGTCGCGTGCCGGTTGCCGCAATTGAAGTGGTGATTTTGCAGATGAACAACCAAGAAACGAGATTTTTGCGGCTGGTTTTCACAGTTGGTTTTCACAGCTTGCCGGGTATGGATGTATGAACTAGACTATCACCATGATAACGGTGGAAAGCACAAACACGGATTTGCGAGTGTCGATCCCAAAGGATGCCGTGCCTCCGGAACAGTTCAATGCGTTTGTAGATTGGTTGCGTTTTGAGGAAGTTGCCCAGCGCAGTCGTTTGACGGAAACGGATGCCGACCGGTTGGCCGAAGAAGCAAAGGCTGATTGGTGGACGGCCAACAAGGAGAAGTTCATACCGTCGTCGGAACGATGAACGCGGCGAGCGTCATCGTTGACGCGAACATCGCGTTCAAGTCGCTCTGCACGGGGCGCGGTGATTTGCGGCGGCGGCTCGCCCCGGATTCTAATTTGAAGTTTTACTGCCCGCGGTATCTTTTTGTCGAATTGTTCAAACACAAGGAGCGGCTGGCGCGCGCGACGAGTTTGACAGAGGCGGATTTGCTGGAAGGACTCTATGCGCTGGTAAGCCAGTTGGAGTTTGTCAACGAAGTAAACGTCCCGATGGGAACCTGGGTGGAAGCGTATCGGCTTTCCAAAGGGATTGATGAAAAAGACACGCCTTATCTCGCGTTGACCTTGCACATGGATGGCCGGCTATGGACGGAAGATCGCGAGTTGAAGACCGCCCTGCAAGCGAAAGGGTTTAATCGGTTCTTCGAGCCGTAATTGCTGGAAAGGAAGCCGCGCCGTTTGCGGGAACCGAACCGATGAGTTTTGTTGCAACAACAGCAGCGCTGCTGATTCTCGCCCGGCTGGCGGCGGAACTCTGGCTGGCCTCGCTCAACCGCCGCCATGTACTGGCGCACGCCGACGAAATACCGCCGGCTTTTCGCGGAATCATTGACGAGCCGACTTACAAAAAATCCGTCGCGTACACGCTGGCCAAAGGCCGGTTGGGAAACATTGAAGGTATCTACAACACCGCGGTCTTGCTGGCCGTATTATTCAGCGGTGTTTTGCCGTGGGGGTTTCATCTTTTCTCCCACGGGCTGGGCCAGTCGGCGTGGGCGATGGCGGCGTTTCTCTTTGCGGCCGGGCTGGCGGTGTCGCTGCCGGGCTGGCCGTTCGATTGGTACGCGCAGTTCCGGCTCGAACAAAGATTCGGGTTCAACACCACGACGCCAAAAATCTGGTGGTCCGACCGGTTGAAAGGTTTGTTGCTCGCCCTTGTGCTTGGGTATCCGCTGCTGCTGCTCATCTTGAAAATTGTCCAGTGGACGGGAACGGAGTGGTGGCTGTGGGCCTGGGGCGCGGTGCTGGCATTTCAACTCCTGATGAGCGTGCTCGCGCCGGTTTTGATTCTGCCGTTGTTCAACAAATTCACGCCGCTGCCGGAAGGCGGCCTGCGCGAACGGCTGCTCGAGCTGGCGCGGCGAACCCAATTTCACGCCCAAAGCATTCAGTTGATGGATGGCAGCAAACGTTCGCGGCATTCGAACGCGTTCTTCACCGGTTTCGGGCGGTTCCGGAAAATCGTGCTGTTCGACACGTTGGTCCAGCAACTGACCGGGCCGGAACTGGAAGCGGTGCTCGCGCATGAAATCGGCCACTTCAAGAAAAAGCACATCCCGAAAATGCTGGTCTTCGCGGCGGTCAGCTCGTTCGCCGGCTTTTATCTCATCTCCATTCTGGCCCGGCAGGAATGGTTTTGCCGCGCCTTCGGTTTTGAACCGGGAAACGTTGCCCCGGCGTTGCTGTTGTTTGGACTGCTGGCGGGGACGGTCACGTTTTGGTTTTCCCCGCTGCTCCATTGGTGGTCGCGGCGTTATGAATATCAGGCCGACGCCTTCGCCGCGCGGGTGATGAGCGGGACGCAATCACTGATTGGCGCGTTGCGCAAGCTGAACGAGAAGAATTTAAACAATCTCACGCCGCATCCCTTCTATAGCGGATTTTACTATTCGCATCCCACGTTGCTGGAGCGGGAGCAGGCATTGGCGGGGAAGACGTGACCGGAATTCTGGTTCGAAGGTGAGGGCTGTTTCCGCATCAGCGCCTTCAACCGCCGCGCCAACGCGGAAGAAGTCGCGAACCGGTTGCCGGGATTGAAGTGGTAAGGGACACGCTGACCCAGGCTGCGCCGGAGGCTTCGCCGAGGCGAGAGCGTGAACTCCAACCTCGACCGCGAGTCCCGACAGGTCGGGAGAGAATGTGAATTACGTGGTGAAGAGTTGGTAGGGCGGTCGCTGCCGCGCCGCCTTGATATTGGGGCTGCGCAGCAACGCAGCCCTACCACGCCAAATTAACCATTGGCAATTAATCCGCAGGTCTGATATATAAACCGTCCGCTTTTTGTTTAGGCGGCTGAACTTTAACCAAAAACAATTTATGTCACAGCATCGCAGTCTGCGCGCGGCGTCCAAACTCGGCGGCAAGCGCAATGTCCTCAAGCGTTTCGAGCGCACCGAACTTCTCAAAAAGCGCGGCCAGTGGAAGGAAGGCGACCGCATCACCGGCCTCCGCAAAACCAAGCCTGACGTGTAAACAGTGGCGAGTGGCGGGTGGCGGGTGACGCGCGTTCACGCTACTTGTCACATGTCACATGTCACTTCCCGTGGTCCGACTTCAAAAATTCCTTGCCGACGCCGGCGTGGCTTCGCGCCGCGCTGGTGAACAAATCATTCTGGCCGGACGCGTCAGCGTCAACGGCCAGTTGGTGCGGTTGCTCGGAACCAAAGTTGATCCCCTCCATGACGAAGTGACGGTGGATGGCCGGCCCGTCCGCGCCAAACGCAAGCTTTACGTGGCTTTGCACAAGCCGGCCGGCTGCGTTTGTTCGGCCCGGGATGAATTGGGACGTCCGGCCATCCACGATTTATTGCCAAAAGAGTGGCAAAATCTGCATTCCGTTGGCCGTTTGGATTTCGACAGTGAGGGATTGATTTTTCTGACCAATGATGGACAATTCGCCTTGCACCTGACCCACCCGCGCTACGGTGTCCGCAAAAAATACGTGGCTACTGTCGAAGGCCGGGTGGACCAGGCGATGCTCGGGCAGTTCACGCGCGGCGTGTGGCACGCGGGCGAAAAGCTCCAAGCGCAGGCGGCGCGGCTCGTTTCCGCCAGTCGCGCGTGGAGCGTGGTGGAGTTGGAACTGGGCGAAGGCAAAAACCGCGAAGTGCGGCGATTGTTTGAATCGCAGGGTCTGGCGGTGAAACGGTTGCAGCGGACGCAGATTGGCAAAATCAAACTGGGCGAGTTGAAACCGGGCCGATGGCGGACATTGACAGAGACAGAAATAAGGACTTTACTTCAGGAAATATGAAAATGAATTGCTGGTTGACCTTGGGCGTGATGCTCGCGATGAGCGCGGTCG
>Ga0208188_1001149_pt1 | contig 12088 bp, 10 predicted proteins | sample June2015DPH_8_50_FD_184698 | JGI IMG/M metagenome (GOLD analysis project Ga0208188, IMG submission 184698) | Peatland microbial communities from SPRUCE experiment site at the Marcell Experimental Forest, Minnesota, USA - June2015DPH_8_40... | ecosystem: Environmental > Terrestrial > Soil >...
GCGGCATGTACTTGAGCGGCGCGGCCGGGAACAGCTCGCGGACCAGCTGAGCGTGGGCCAGCTCCAGCAGGAAGGAATCCGGGACCGCCGGGTTGATCTCGAACGCGTGGCCCAGGCCGAGCTGGCCGTCGGCGAGCCCGGCCTCCTTGCCGAAGTACTCGTTCAGCAGCTGGCTGACCACTACGGTGTGCGCCGCGTCCACGGCGTCCGCGGTGGTGAGGTAATTGTCCTCGCCGGTGTTGATGATGATCCCGGCGCGGGCGTGGATCTGCCGGGAGAATCGCTGGTCGATGAAGGTGCGGCGGGGGTTGATGTCGCGGAAGATGATCCCGTACATGCAGTCGTTGAGCATCATGTCGAGCCGCTCCAGGCCCGCCAGTGACGCGATCTCCGGCATGCACAGCCCGGATGCGTAGTTAGTCAGCCGGACATACCGGCCGAGCTCGCGGGAGACGTCATCCAGAGCCGCCCGCATCAGCCGGAAGTTCTCCTGGGTCGCGTAGGTGCCGGCGAAGCCCTCCCTGGTCGCGCCCTCGGGCACGTAGTCGAGCAGCGACTGCCCGGTCGAGCGGATGACCGCGATGATGTCGGCGCCCTCGCGGGCCGCGGCCTGCGCCTGCGGGATGTCCTCCTGGATGTCACCGGTGGCCACGATCAGGTAGATCCATGGCTTCGGCGGCTCGGAGGTGGCCGCGATCATCTGGTCGCGCGCCGCGCGCTGCGCGTCGATCCTTCCTATCCCCCTGGCCAGGGCGGCCGTCGCGGCCGCGCGGGCGTCGCGGGCATCGGCGCCGCCGGGGATGCGGAACTTGACCCGGCCCGCGGCGGCGTCGCGGGCCAGCGCGGCCAGGTCGGCGTAGCCGCCGGCGCGCAGCGCATCCCAGGCCGGCAGCGCCACCCCGTGCTCCAGCCCGGTGGCCTCCCGTACCGCGTCGGTGAGCCGGTTCACCCACGGCATCCCGTCGTCGTCGGCGCCCTGCAGGCCGGCCAGCCGCAGCACGGCCCGCTCCACCGAGACCGTGGTATGGGTCCTGGCCATCTCGACGATCGGCTGGCCGGCCCGGCGGGCCAGGTCCCTGGCCGCCGCGACGACGGCCGGGTCAAGGCTGAGCCGCCGGGTGACGGCGCTCCCTGTTTCCATGCTTGCTCCCTCTGCTGCAGCGAACCCTTGGTCAGCCAGCCGGCTGCTCATCGATCCGGCGGGTGAACAGTTCCCGGACCCCCGGCTCGGCCCGGATGAGATCCAGGGCCAGCTCGGCATGTCCCGGCACGTAGCCGTTGCCGACCAGCATCGTCACGTCCGCGGCCATGCCCTCCGCGCCGAGCGCCGCGGCCGAGAACGAGGTGGCCATCGAGAAGAAGATGACGGTACCGCCCTGCGCGGTGGCCAGGATCGCGCCGCCCTCGCAGCCCGGCACGTCCACGCAGACCACGGTCACATCCGAGGGGCCGCCGACCTGCTCGATGGCGCCGGACACCGCCACCGGATCGCGGGCGTCGGCCAGCACGACCTCGTCGACGAGCCCGTGCCCGTCATCGGCGGAGCGGGCGGCGCGCAGCAGCGCCGCCTCTCCCTCGTGCGGCACCACGCCGATGATCCGGGCGGCGCCGGCCCTCCTGGCCGCGGCGGCGGACAGCGAGCCGCTCTTGCCGGCCGCGCCCAGGATCGCGACGACAGGCGGCGCGCCGGCCGCCCGGTCCGCTGCCGCGCTGACCACCCGGTGCGTCAGGGCCGGCGCTCCGCAGACGTCCATCACGGCGAGTGCCAGCCCGGCGGGCAGGTCGTCCGGGAGCACGGCGGCGATGGACCGGCCGAACAAGATCGCATGCCCGTCGCACGGGACCTGCTCGGACCGGCCGTCCCACTGCTCCAGGCCGTCGGTGATCACCAGCGGCGTCAGGCTCAGCGAGACCAGGGTGGCGATCCGGTCGCCCGGCTTCAGGCCGAGACGCGAGGCGGGGCCGGCCTCCTCCACTACTCCCGTCAGCATCCCGCCCGAGCCGGTGACCGGGTTCTGCATCTTGCCCCGGGTCGCCACGATGTCCAGGACGGCGGCCTTGACCGCGGCCGGGTCGCCCGCGCTGGCCTCCTGCAGCTGCCGGAACGAGGCCGCGTCCAGGTTCAGCCGCCGCACCCGGACCCGCACCTCGTCCGGCCCGATCTGCGGGCTCGGATCGAGCCGCCAGGCCGCCTGGGGCAGGACCCCGGCCGGCTCGAGCACCCGGTGCAGGCCGAGCGGCGAGCGGTCAGGATCCGGCCGGCCGGACATCTGCGGCCGCTGGTCCAGCTGCGAGCTCCTCACGTGGTCAGTCCTTCCCGCCGGCGCGCTGGCGCAGTACGACTAGGGGGTGATGGCTTTAGGCCCAAGAGCCGGTAGAATTTGCTGTCTAGAACTATACAGACAGTAGCTTCTTGCGTAGCCTGCTCATGCCGCAGGCTATTTACCTGAAATCGGCATGCGAGGAGAGGCAGGGAACGCCGTGATCGATCAGCCCTACGTCTACCGACACAAGGAGCTGGCCGAGCCCGACTGGCGGCGGCTGCCCGGCTGGGCTGATGTCACGCCGCAGGAGTGGGCCTCGGCCCAGTGGCAGCGCGCGCACTGCATCAAGAACCTGCGCCAGCTGCGCCAGGTGATCGGCGCCGGGCTGAGCGAGGCCTTCTGCGCCGACCTCGAGCGCGACCAGGCAGAGCGGGCCACCATGTCGATGCTGGTGCCGCCGCAGATGATCAACACGATGGCGCCCGGCGTCGCGCCGGACCAGCCCGGCTTCACCGAGGCGTTCTACGCCGACCCGGTGCGGCGGTACATGATCCCGGTGTTCAGCGACCGCAGGACCGACTGGCCGTCGCACCCGGAGGCATCCAGGGACTCGCTGCACGAGGCGGAGATGTGGGCGGTCGAGGGGCTGACCCATCGCTACCCGACGAAGGTGCTGGCCGAGCTGCTGCCCACCTGCCCCCAGTACTGCGGCCACTGCACCCGGATGGACCTGGTCGGCAACCCGACGCCGGTGATCGAGAAGCACAAGTTCGGCCTGGCCAGGGAGGACCGGCTCGGTGCCATGATCGCCTACCTGAAGGCCACCCCCGGCGTCCGGGACATCGTGGTCTCCGGCGGCGATGTCGCCAACCTGCCCTGGCCGCGGCTGGAATCCTTCGTCGCTGATCTGATGGAGGTGCCGACCGTGCGCGACATCCGGCTCGCCACCAAGGCGCTGATGGGCCTGCCGCAGTACTGGCTCACCGACGAGGTGCGCGCCGGGATGGAGCGGCTGGCCACGACGGCCAGGCAGCGCGACATCAGCATCGCGATCCATACCCACGTCAACTCAGCCCAGTCGGTCACCCCGCTGGTGGCCAAGGCGGCCAAGGCGATGCTGGAGACCGGTATCCGGGACGTGCGGAACCAGGGCGTGCTGCTGCGCGGCACGAACGACAGCTCCGCGGCGCTGCTCGACCTGTGCTTCGCGTTGCTCGATGACGCGAAGATCATGCCGTATTACTTCTACATGTGCGACATGATCCCCAACAGCGAGCACTGGCGGCTGTCGCTGGCCGAAGCCCAGCAGCTGCAGCACGACATCATGGGCTACCTGCCTGGCTTCGCCACGCCGAGGTTCATCTGCGATGTCCCGTACGTGGGCAAGCGGTGGGTGCACCAGGTCGCCCGGTACGACCAGGAGCTGGGGATCTCCTACTGGACGAAGAACTACCGCACCGGCGTGGAGGCCGCGGACCCGCTCGCGCTGCAGCGCCAGTACGAGTACTACGACCCGATCTACCTGCTGCCGGAAGCCGGCCAGCAGTGGTGGCGGGCCCGGGCAGCGGCCGCGGCCGTCGGCGCCGCGAGCTGACCTGGCGCGGCTGGCCCGGCCTGGCCAGCCCGGCGCCCTCCGCCTGGCCCTGAGCCAGCCGCTGGCTACGGCTCCGATGCGCTCGTCGGAACGCTGGTGCTGCTCGCCGGTCCTGACTCGCCGCCCGGAGCCTCGGCGCCGGACAGCTCGGCCCCGGCAGCCTCGCCACCAGCCGCCTGGGCCTCACCTGCTCCCGGCCCGCCGCCGGGTCCGGCGGGACCCGGTTCCGGCCCCCGCTGGATCACCGCGAACCAGATCAGCCCGGCCAGAGTCCCGACGATGGCGACGAAGAAGTTCAGCCGCAGGCCGAGGATGTGCACGGAGTAGTCGATCCGGATCGTCTCCTCGAAGATCCGGTAGGCCGAGTAGCCCGCCACGTACAGCGCGAACAGCCCCCAGGGCCGGATCCGGCGATGGTGGCCGAGCCACACCAGCGCGGCCGCCAGGGCCAGGTCGAAGATCAGCTCGTAGAGAAACGACGGCTGGAACGTGCGGTAGGCGAGGTAGCCGGGCTGGCGGTGCGCCGGCGCGATCTCCAGCGCCCAGGGCAGCGTCGACGGCTTGCCGAACAGCTCCTGGTTGAAGTAGTTGCCGACCCGGCCGATCGCCTGGGCCACCAGCAGCGCGGGCGCGACCGCGTTGCCGAACAGGCCAGCACTGGCACCTGCCCGCCGGATCCGCCAGATGCCCGCGGCGGCGCCGCCCGCGATACCGCCCCAGATGCCCAGCCCGCCGGACCAGACGGCGAGGACCCCGTACCACACGTGCGGGATCTGGGACGGGGTGGTGATGTCGAAGTAGATCCGGCCGCCGATGATCCCGGCCGGGACGGCCCAGAGCGCCACATCGCCGACGAGAGCCGGGTCGCCGCCGGCCGCGGCCCAGCGACGCCGGGTAATGAACACCGCGAATGCGATCCCGATGACGTACATCAGCCCGTAGAAGTGGATGAACAGCGGGCCGAGATGGAATCCGTTGATCGCCGGGCTGGGCAGGAAGCTGAGGGCCGGCACGTGCGAGCGCATGCACCGAGGGTAATCCCGGCGAGCAAGTGACCTAACGGGAGCCGTCGTGCATCGCGATGACAATTCAGGCACGAGACGGCAACGCAGCCGCCAGGGGTGCCCCGCGGGCTGGCCCGCGGCCGCCGGCTAGCGTGCAGTCCGTGACCCGCCGCAGTGAGCAGCTCAGCCCGGAACTGCACGACTACCTGGTCGCCCGCAGCACGCCGCCCGATGCCGTGCTGACGGCGCTGGCGCAGGAGACGGCCAGCCGGTTCCCGGACGCGGCCGGCATGCAGATCGGCCCCGAGCAGGGCACCTTCATGACCCTGCTGACCAGGCTCACCGGCGCCCGCACGGCCCTGGAGATCGGCACGTTCACCGGCTATTCGGCCATCTGCATTGCCCGCGGCCTTGCCGAGGGCGGCCATCTCACCTGCTGCGACGTGAGCGAGGAGTGGACGTCAGTGGCCCGGCGCTACTGGCAGCAGGCCGGCCTGGCCGGGCAGATCGAGCTCAGGATCGGGCCCGCGCTGGATACGGTGCGCGCCATGCCCGCCGGCGCCATCTTCGACCTGGCGTTTATCGATGCGGACAAGACCGGCTATGTCGGGTACTGGGACGAGGTTGTCCCGCGCATCCGGCCCGGCGGCGCGATCCTGGTGGACAACACGCTCTCGCACGGGCGGGTCATCGACCCGGACGCCGGCGGCGACGCAGTCCGGGGCATCAGGGACTTCAATGATCACGCGCGAGCGGACGACCGGGTGGATCTCGTGCTGCTGCCGATCGGCGATGGCCTGACGCTGGCCAGGAAGAGGCCCTGACACCGGCGCCCCCGGCTGGCCAGGCCAGCCAGGGGCGCCCGCGCTGCCAGCTAGGAGGGGCGCTGCGCGCCCGCCCGGATGCCGGCGTCCTGGTCCTCCAGCTCGATCCGCTCCTTGCGGATCTCGTCGCGGACGGTGCGGTCCTCCGCGACGCGCCTGGTCACCAGGCGCACGCGCTCGACCGGCACGGCCTCCTTGCGCATGAACACCTGCTCCTCGTGCAGGATGATCTCCTGCTGGCCCTCGCCGATCTCGCTGCTGACGTGGTCAGCCGGGGTGATCGGAGTGCGCTCGATCTCGTACTCCTCGTGGTAGACGTGCACGGCCTGCTCGACCGGCTCCACGTCCACGTACTTGTGCAGGCGCACCCGCCCCGACTCGCGCATCTCCTTGCCGAGGTCCACCCGCTCCTCCGAGCGGATCAGCCAATCGGTGTCGGCCGGCCCGCCCATCCCGCTGCCTGTGCCCGCGGCCGTGTCGGTGCGGGTCCCCGCGGCCATGTCGGTTCCCGTCCGGCCGGCCTTGTCGCCGCCGGCCTTGTCGCTGCCGGCCTTGTCGCTGCCGGCCTTGTCGCTGCCGGCCTTGTCGGTGCCGGCCGCGGTGTCGCTGTCCGGCCCGCCCTGGGCCGGGACGATCAGGCCGTAGTAACGGCTGAGCTGCTCTGCCTGCGCGGCGGACATGTGCCGGTCAGCGGCGATCTCCGGTCCGCTGATGATCTTCTGCGAATCGAACGGGACGGCGAGGCCGTCCGGGGTGACGCGGCTGCCGCGCAGCGGCACGAACCGGCCCGCCTTCCCCGACCGGACTCGGGCCCACGCGGGCGTCCCGTCAACATCATCATTGAACACGAGCTCAACCGTGCCGACGACCTTGCCATCGGCCCCCGTTACCCGAGCTCCCATGAGCTGTTCCGCTTGCATGGTCATGGTGACATCTCCCCCCGAGTCGCTATCACCGGCCGCTGGCGGCATAAGGTCGCCGCGACAGCCCATTATTGCCCACTAGATGTAATCGTTCCACTACAGATTGACTTCACACCCTCAGATCGCATCCGCCGCGAAGAGCCAGCCCGTCCCGGACTTCCCCCGGCGCGCGCGTCGGCTACCTGCGTACCCGGGCCAGGCCGGCTCGCTAGCATGTCCCGCTATGGCGGCATTGTTCAGCCGGATCATTCCGATTCTCTTCGTCAGCGACCTGCAGGCCGAGCGGGACTTCTACGTCCGTCTCGGCTTCCACGTCACCTACGAGGGCCCGGAGTACCCGTATTTCCTCGCGCTCGGTCACGGACCGGTGGAATTCGGGATCGAATGGCGGGACAGTTTCCTGCCTCAGCGCCCTGATCAGGTGCTGACCTGGCAGTTCGGCGTGAGCGACATTGAGCTGGCCAAGAAGCGGCTGGAAGATGCAGGCGTCAGGTACCGGGAGGAGCTGATGACCCCGAGCGAGGACTGGCAGTACCGCGTCCTGCACGCCCGCACGCCGAACGGCTATCACCTGCTGCTCGAGGAAGGCAGTGCGTAGCGGGCCGGCAAAATCCCCGGTTGCCAGCATCCTGCCCGCTGTTTCGGTGACAATGGCCTCGGCGCAGGTGAGCCACGGCAGGATGCTGCCGGACTAGCCAAGGAGATCGGCAGCCGATGGGCACGTCTACGGATCCGGTCTACCTCCGGGTACTGGAGGACCTGCGGATGCGGATCCGCGAGGGCATGCTGGAGCCGGGGGCGAGGATCCCGTCCCGCAACGCGATCATCGCGCGGTACGGGGTCGGCGAGACGGCGGCCAAGCACGCGCTGCAGGTGCTCACCACCGAGGGCCTGATCGAGGCCAGGGCGGGCTCGGGCTCCTACGTCCGCAAGGTCCCGGCCCCGCGCTATCTCGAGCACGACCGCCTGCACTTCCCCGGTTCACCGTTCGGCGTCCGGGAATCCGGCGCGGACGGCCAGAACGGCCGACCGGACGGCGCCGAGCCCGCCAGGCGGCTGTCCTGGGAGCACCAGACCGAGCAGCTCCAGCAGCCGTCCCCGTACATCGCCAGGAGGCTCGGGCTGCCGCCGGGCGGGAGCCCGGTGACGGTGACCCGGTACCTGCTGCTCGCCGACGGGGCTCCGGTGCAGCTCGCGACGAGTTACGAGCCGGCCAGCCGCACCGCCGGCACGCCGGTGGCGGTGCCCGAGCAGGGGCCGTTCGCCGGCCGCGGGGTGATCGAGCGGATGCGGTCCATCGGGGTCGAGGTCGACCAGGTGCTGGAGGAGATCTCGGTCCGGCCGTCGCTGCGGGCCGAGGCGACCGCGCTGGCCATCCCGCCCGGCACGGCCGTGCTGCTGGTCGAGCGGGCGCACCTGTCGGCGGGCCAGGCCGTGGAGGCCGGCGATATCGTCATTCCCGCTGACCAGTTCCGGCTGCGGTACCGGTTCGACGTGCCGGGGATGCCCGCGTGACCGGGCAGGCCGTGATCAGGCCGGCCAGCCCGGCCGACGTGCCGGCCATCCACCAGCTGATCCGCGAGCTCGCCGAGTTCGAGCGGTCGCTGGCCGAGGTGACGGCCACCGAGGCCGACCTGCGGGCCGCGCTGTTCGCTGCGCAGCCCGCGGTTTTCGCGCATGTCGCTGAGCTCGACGGGCGGATCGCCGGGTTCGCGCTGTGGTTCCTGAACTTCTCCACCTGGGTCGGGCGGCACGGAATCTACCTGGAAGACCTGTACGTCACGCCCGCGATGCGCGGCAGCGGCATCGGCCGGGCCCTGCTGGCTGAGCTCGCCGCCATCTGCGTGCAGTGCGGCTATGGCCGGCTCGAGTGGTGGGTGCTGGATTGGAATTCCCCGGCCCGTGGCTTCTACCGGTCGCTCGGCGCGATCCCCATGGATGAGTGGACGGTGCACCGGCTGACCGGGCCCGCGCTGCGCGCGCTGGCCGGCCGCGGCTAGCGCGCTGCCTGCCCGCCCTGGCCCGGATCCTCGAAGCCCGGCTCATCCGGGCCGAGACCGTCCGGCACCTCCGCGTCCTCGCTGACCAGCTCCAGGCCAGCCGACTGCGCCTGCAGCTCGAGCAGGGCGGCAAAATCCTCGTCGCCGTAGCCGTGGCCGATCAGGCTCTGGACGATCTGGCGCACCAACGCCGTCACCGGCAGCGGAACCTGCTCGCGGCGGGCCTCGGCCAGCCCCAGGTCCAGGTCCTTGAGCAGCAGCTCGCCCGTGAAGGTGGCGCTGAAGTCCAGGTTCACCATGGCCGGGGACTTGTACCGGGTGAAGGCCGAGCCCATCACGCTGCTGTTCAGGCAGTCGAGGAAGGCCGCGCGGCTGATGCCGCTCTTCTCGGCCAGCACGGTGACCTCAGCCATCGACTGGGCGGCGATGCCGAGGAAGATGTTGTGGCAGATCTTCACGATCCGGGCGCCGTCCCCGTCGCCGATGTAGGTCGCCCCCGCGCCCAGCTGATCCAGCACCGGGGCAACCGCCGAGAACGCGGCGCGCGGCCCCGAGACGGCGAAGGTCACCCGGCCCGCCTGCGCCACCCGCGGGTTTCCCATGATCGGCGCGGCCAGGAACTGCGTGCCGCGGCTGGCCAGCTCCCGGCGGATGTGCGCGGAGGCATCCCTGGAGATCGTCGAGCAGTCGACCACGACGGCGGGCGCCGCCGTCCCGCTCAGCAGGCCCGCCGGGCCGAGGAGCACGTCGATGACATCCTGAGACGAGCTGACCGACACGAAGACGATGTCCGCCGGGGCCAGGTCCGACGGCGCGGCCACGACCCTGGCGCCGCCGTCTGCCAGGGCGTCCGCGCGCGACCGGGTCCGGTTGTAGACGGAGACGTCATGGCCGGCTGCCAGCAGGCGGCGGGCCAGCACCGAGCCCATCCGGCCGGCGCCGATCCAGCCGAGCCGCGGCGCGTCCCGATATTCCGCCATCACCCTCACCACAATCGTTTGCTGGCCGGGACGCACTACGCTACCGGATGGGCAGCCGCACGGATCACCCGGGGCTACCGTATCCGCCGGCGTCAGCCTGCCGGAGCGGCCGTGGATCCGCGCACCACCAGATGCGGCGCCAGGTAGAGGACCTTGACCGGGTGACCGTCCCCGGCCATGCGGTCGAGCAGCAGCTCCGCCGCCTCGGCGCCCAGCTGGTAGTGCGGGAAGGCGACCGTGGTCAGCGGCGGCCGGAGCCGGTCGACGAAGGGCATGTCATTGAAGCCGACGACCGAGATGTCATCCGGGCAGCTGCGCCCGGCGTCATCGAGCGCCGCGTAGCAGCCGACCGCGAGCATGTCGTTCCCGGCCGCGATGGCGGTGCACGGGGGCCGGCTGGCCAGCAGCTCCTGGCAGCACCGGCGGCCCTCCTCGACCGAGAACGCGCGGGCGAAGACGATGCGGTCAGGATCGGCGCTCAGGCCCGCCGCCTCCATCGACGTGATGAAGCCCTGGTACCGGCTGAGCCCGGTGGACACGTCCTGCGGCCCGGCGACGTAGCCGATCCGCCGATGCCCGAGCTCGGTCAGGTGCCCGATGACCATCTTGATCCCGAGCTCGTTGTCCACCGAGACCGACGGGAAGCTGTACTCCTCGGCCAGCCGGTTGGCCAGCACCACCGGCAGGCCCGACTGCGCCGCCTCGGCCAGCAGCGAGCCGCGCAGCTGCGCCGTGGTCAGGATGCAGCCGTCCACGTTCCTGTCCCGCATCCGCTCGAACAGCATCTGCTCGCGGTCGGTGTCGAGATCGGTATTGCCGATGAGGACGACGTACCCGTCCGGGGCGAGCCGGTCCTCGATCCCGCGCACGATCGGCGGGAACAGCGGATTGCGCAGGTCCGGGATCAGCACGCCAACCGTCATCGAGCGCTTCGTCCGCAGGCTCCTGGCCACCGCGTTCGGCCGGTACCCGAGCTCGCCCGCCGCGCTGAGCACGCGGCGCGCTGTCTCCTCGTTGACGAGCGGCCGGGTTTCCGGGTTGAGCGCCCGCGAGGCGGTCGCTGGGTGCACGCCAGCCCGCTGGGCCACGTCCCTGAGCGTCACTGGCTCAGCCATCGACGGTCACGCTCCGGCTCCCGGCAGCCCGGCCTCGGCCTGCTGCCCCGCCCCCAAGCAGGCGAATCGTAAGGTCTTACCGCAGGATAAGGCCTGCCGGCCGGCCAGGGCGGTTCCGCCGCGGCGACTCGCGGTCGATCTCCGCCTGCCCGCCCGCCCGTGCGACGATGGCTGCCATGCGGATCGGCAGCCTCACCTCCACTGACCTTTTCTGCGGAACGGCGGCCCGGCCGCTCCAGATTGTCCGGGTGCAGCTGGCCGGCACCGGCGGTCAGCGCCCCGGCGATGCCCGCCGGGCCGATCCGGCGGATGCGGTCCGCGTGCGCATCGAGGGCCCCGGCGTGACCACGCCGGAGCCCGCCCGGGTCCGGCCGGACGGCGCCGGGGCCGCGGTCGAGGTGGGCGTGGCCGTCGCGGCGCCCGCGCTGCCCGGCAGCACCCGGCAGGTGACAGCGATCGCGACCGGGCCCGCCGAGCGGGCCGAGCTGACCGGCCTGATCACGGTGGCCGAAGCCGGCTGGACCATGTGGATGATCAGTCACTTCCACTACGACCCGGTGTGGTGGAGCACGCAGGGCCAGTTCCTGGAGTCCCGGCTGCTGCTGCCGGGCGAGGACGGCAGCCTGCCGGATGTGCGGACCGCCTTCGAGCTCGTCCGGCTGCACCTGGACGCCGCCCGCCGCGATCCCGACTACAAGTTCGTGCTGGCCGAGATCGACTACCTGAAGCCGCACTTCGATGCCCATCCCGAGGACCGGGCCGACCTGCTCGCGTTCATCGCCGAGGGCCGCATCGAGCTGGTGGGCGGCAGTTACAACGAGCCGAACACCAACCTCACCTCCGCTGAGTCCACGATCAGGAATGCCGTCTACGGGCTGGCCTACCAGCGCGCCGTGCTGGGCGGCGACCCGCGGGCCGCCTGGATGCTGGATGCCTTCGGCTTCGATCCCGGCTACCCGGGCCTGATGGCGGCCGCGGGCCTGGCCGACTCGTCCTGGGCCCGCGGGCCTTTTCACCAGTGGGGGCCGAACCGGACCGCCGGAGACAACCGGCTCATGCAGTTCGCGTCCGAGTTCGAATGGCTCTCGCCATCCGGAGCCGGGCTGCTGACCAGCTACATGGCGAATCATTACTCAGCTGGCTGGGGCACGCAGCAGGCGGCCGACCTGCCCGCCGCCGAGCAGGACGCCTACCGCCAGTTCAGCGAGCTCGCGCCGGTCGCTGCCACTCGCAACGTGCTGCTGCCGGTCGGCGGCGATCACGTGATCCCGTCGCGCTGGGCCACCGCCATCCACCGGGACTGGAACGCGCGCTACCTCTGGCCGCGGTTCGTCACGGCGGTGCCGAGCGAATTCTTCGCTGCCGTGCGCGCCGATTCCGCCGC
>Ga0208188_1001153_pt1 | contig 12053 bp, 10 predicted proteins | sample June2015DPH_8_50_FD_184698 | JGI IMG/M metagenome (GOLD analysis project Ga0208188, IMG submission 184698) | Peatland microbial communities from SPRUCE experiment site at the Marcell Experimental Forest, Minnesota, USA - June2015DPH_8_40... | ecosystem: Environmental > Terrestrial > Soil >...
CCGGACCGTGAATGGAGCGGTCTACGTGGCTCTCGGCGGCGAAATGAACAATGGCGCGAGGACGCTCGCGTTGCAGGAGGCTTCCGACCAGATCGCGGTCGACGATGTCGCCTTGTTGAAACCGGTACGCCGGGTGCGCCGCGACGGATTCAAGATTGCGCGGGTTGCCTGCATAAGTCAGCTTGTCCAGATTCAGAACGAGGGACGATTCCTGCTCGATCCACTGTAGGATGAAATTCGATCCGATGAACCCCGCGCCGCCAGTAACCAGAATAAGATTCCGCATGTTCATTTGCGTCGAGGTGGAACGAACGCCGAAGCTCCTATGTTGAACGGTGTTGGACAGCGAAACGCATGAATCGTGTCAGCGACTGTGAGACTTGAGACAAATCAATCTCTATTCTACTAGACGGGCGATTCGAATTTCTCTTGGCGGTCAAGAGTCACACCTGTGGTCGCAGCAACTTAATCAAAGCAGGGACTAGAGCGAGAACAAAAAAAGTCAGGCCTGCTTGGCGAGCGAAGATACTCGCAAAGCAGGCCAATTTTTTGTGCCGTCTGAACTTATGATCGTGTCGGCTTTGCTGCCCGGGATCGGAGGAACATCGCCCCGAAACATGTGAGCCCGGCTGCAAGAAGGTAGATCGCGGTGGAGCCACCCTCCGGCGCTTTCAAAACGTTCGGCCGGGGCCGATCAGCAGCAAGCGCCGCGGGAACCATACAACAGACCGCGACAATTGCCAGCAACAACTTTCTGTTTCTATTCTTCATGCACTACTCCCTTTAGATTCAGTAAGTTAGCGAACCACGTTGGAAGGGGGAGTATCGGGGGTGTAGTACTTTCCAGCGATTCTTTTGAATCTAATACATTGGACTGTATCTGTAACTTGCTGTCAAGATGATACTTTTTGCGACAGTTGCAGGGAAATGCAACCCCCTCCCACATTTGTCTCGCTGGGACACAATCTCCCAAAAGGTCTAACCGGCTCAACCGGGCAAATCCGGCTATACTCGATAGACAACAAACGATAGAAACCAATGAGGACTGGCCCATTCCGGCTCTTGCTGGCGATATGTGCTCTGCTCTGCGTCGGCCTCGCGTGCTGTCACAAAGCCCCGCCTCCCAGCGTCACGCTGATGTGGGAAGCGCCCCCGGCCGTTCCGGGAGTCTCGGTCGCCGGATACAACGTGTATCGGAGCACGACCTCTGGCGGGCCATTCGTGAAAATCGCTTCCCAAGTGCCAGGCCCACCGTATGAAGATCGCCTGCTGGGCAGTGGCCGTACTTACTTCTACGTTGTGACCGCCCTGGATCAAGCCGGCCGCGAGAGCAGGTTCTCCGGCGAAGCACGAGCCACGATTCCATGAGTTGGCGGGGCTTGGTTGGCGGGTCAAAGGTCAGCCGGCCGTGCTGAGCGCGACGTTAAGGACTAGGAATGACCGCCTGCGCTTGATTCGAGTATCCGCTTTCATCCCCGCTGGCATTCACAGCCGTCGCTACGTAGTAGTAAGTGTCGCCGGAAACGACTGAGCTGTCGGTGTATGCGGTTGTGCTGTCGAGCGACGTGTTGATCATCGCGTATGGACCACCCGGCACGGTGCCGCGGTATACGTTGTAGCCGACCGCGTCAGTCGAGGTGTTCCAGGTGAGGTCCACGGTGTGCTGAGTCGGCGCCGTCCCCGTGCCCGTCAGCGATTGCACGGCTGGCGAGTTCGATGCGTTGCTCGAGAACGACAAGGACGCCGAAGCGGCTCCACTCGCTCCCGGCGTGAAAGTGACGGTAAAAGGAGTGGATTGACCGGCGGGAATCGTTGCCGGGAGCGAAATTCCGGAGAGCGCAAACTCACTGCTGTTAAAACTTGCCGATGTAACCGTGACCGGCGCGACGGTGGCGTTCAGGCTGCCACTGAGTGGCGAGTTCGACCCCACGACCACGCTGCCAAAAGTGAGACTGGTTGGAGACACCGTCAATTGGCCCGCGGCCGTTCCGGTTCCAGAGAGCGCGATATTGAGCGTCGAGTTCGATGCGTTCGACACCACGGACAGGCTTCCGTTCGCCGCAGCGGCACTGGCCGGCGTAAAGGTCACAGTAAACGTCACGCTTTGGTTTGCCGTGAGAGTGAGGGGCAAGGTCAATCCGCTGGTCGAGAAAGCCGCCCCGGTTAAATTCGCTTGCGAGACGGTCACCGACGATCCACCGGTGTTGGTCAGCGTTTCAGGCTTACTGCTGTTGCTGCCCACCTGGATACTTCCGAATGCAAGGCTGGAAGAATTGGGAGAGAGTGCTCCGGCCCCGACCTTGCCTCCGCCGGTCGAGCCTCCGCTTAAGCCCTGGCACCCTGTGAGTAGCAACAGGCCACCAGCAATAACCAGGGACATAGCCAAGCGACGATTCAACTTATAAACCTTCAATGCGACCTCTGTTTGCCGTCTCCGCATACTAATACAACGGCGGGGGATTTTGCGCCACCGGAAGCCATAAAATTTTAACTCCGGCAAGACCAGTGTCGTTCTTGGTGGCCGCGAGCCATAGATTGCGAAAGACCCAGATGGGCGCGGCATCTGGCCCAGTTGTGCCTGGCCAAATCTCGTTTCTGGGATGAACTGCGGTGCGAAGAGAAGAACAGGGTGCTATAGCCTATAAGCTGTTGCTAATAAATGGCAGAACAAATAGCCACGTCCAGATGGAGGTTCCCGCGGTAACGTTTCGGGAGGTTACCCGCCAGACACTGGAGAAATCGACGGCAATGTGCAGGACATTGCATATCGAACCCATCCTGCCGATCGCCGTCGGTGTCGCAGCGAACCGCTGCCCTGACTAACCCGTTCGCTTTCTTTCCGTTTTCGCGAGTGCTTTCCAGTGGTGGCGGGTTTAACATAGAAAAGACGGGAGCGCTGGATGGCAGCGCGCGTGCGTCTAAGGACAGGTGGCTCGAGGTTCCGGAGCAGGGGATCGCGGATTAGGGGATTAAAGATGAGATTTTCGCTGGCGGTTGCGGTCGTTCTGGCGGGTATCGGCGTGAGCGGCCTGGCGCAGGAAAACAACACATTCAAGGTCAAGCGTGCAGCCCCCGAAAAGGCGGCGAAACCAATAAGCGCGCCCATCGGCAAGACGGCGAGTCCAAACTCCAAGGATTTGCAAGATCTGGAGCGTCAGACCGCCAAGGCTTCCGCGCCGCCTCGATCTGCGGGACAGAGGACGGCACCCGCGCTGAAGCCGGTAAAAGATAAGCCCAATCCACCGATCAACTTTGGTGGAACCGGCGGCGGCAAGAGTGCAGGCTCGACCAAACAAAGTTCGAATCCCTACGCAGGCCGGCTCAAGGAGAAAAGCCCCCACAATTAGCAGAAAGACCGCTTCACGCGAGCCTCATCGAGAAATGGTTGAGCGATCCGGGGCCGGGACGGCCTGCGCAACGGCTTTTACCCTGGGCTCTTTGAGGGAGTACTTCAGCAGGCAATACAAGGCTCGCACCCCGTCTTTCCATCCGATCTTCTTACCCTCCTCGTACGTGCGCCCCCAATAGCTGATTCCCACCTCGTAGATACGCAGGTTTCGCCGCGCAACTTTCACCGTGATCTCGGGCTCGAATCCGAAACGATTCTCCTCGATTGGGATCGACTGAATCACTTCGCGCCGAAAGACCTTGTAGCAGGTTTCCATGTCGGAAAGATTGATGTTGGTGAGGCAATTGGAAAGCAGGGTGAGCGCCCAGTTGCCGACCGAATGCCAGAAGTACAACACGCGATGCGGCGCACTGCCCAGGAAGCGCGAGCCAAAAACTACGTCGGCCTTGCCTTGAATCAAGGGTTCGATCAGCAGCGGATACTCCGCCGGATCGTATTCCAGATCGGCGTCCTGAATAATGACGAAGTCGCCCGTGGCTTCCTGAATGCCGCGGCGGAGCGCTGCTCCTTTGCCCATGTTATGCGGCTGAAGAACAGTGCGGATTTGCGGATACTCAGACTGAAGTTCGGCGAGGATCTCGCGCGAGCCATCGCGCGAGCCATCGTCCACGCAGATCAACTCGATCTCCAGGGGAACCGAAATAACCTTCTCGACCACCTCGCGGAGCGTGGCGCGTTCGTTATAGACGGGCATTACGACGGAAAGTTTCATGGCGCGCCCAGCGACGGCGAGACTCCTCTCAAATCCATTACGATTGTAAACGGTGCGCTTGCGGCTGGGAATTACGAGCTGGGGCCGTCGTTTACTTGTCCATAGTGGGTTTATCCGAGAAGGATTGACTCCTGGCGTAATCAGGGCAGTAGACGTGCTCGGCTGGAAGCCTGGTCACTGGGCGGCCGCTGGGGACTGAGTGGGGCTTCGCTGACGGAACCGGCGGCGCTTGCCAATCCTCTCGTCTGCAGCGCCAGCAATTGCTGCAGAAGCACCAGATCGCTTTCGACATCAGAGCGAGCCGTCTTTCGGGCGGTTGCGGGTTTCAATTCCTCGTGCAGGCGCGCCTCCACGAGGCCAGCGCCAAACTCGAAACCCCTCAGGACGCTGAGAATATTGGCTCGCGCAATACCCACGGGCGTGACCTCGCCATCCAGGCGCACCTGGAGCGTGGGTCCTCCGGAAGCATCGAGGTTGGGCTCGGCCGCGGCGCGCAAGGACGCCCAGCGCCGCTCGTCTTCGGCAGCGTCAGACGAAGACGTGGTTCGAACCAATTCGCTTTGAATCATTTCCTGCAATCGGTCCTGAAAATTACGTCGATCGGCCCGCGTTGGGGGCACGTCCAATTGAAGGTTTGAATCGAGGATCAGCGCGTTCTTCGACGGGTCGAAGCGCCCGTGCCCCAAATAGCCCGCGATCAGGCTGCCCGCGATGTACGGGTGCAACGCGAATAGCGGCAGCATGTATTTTTTCGCCGTGAGTGTGCACTCCAAGACGCCATGGACCGGCTTGGAGCGCGGCACCGTGCCTGGAACTTGCGGAATTACGAAGCTCGATGTCTGCAACTCGGGATGATGGCGGCTGTACTTGGAAAGCGTTCTTGCCAACTGTTTCGGCGTGGTGACGCCCATGTCGCCGATGATGCTGCGGTGCACGGCATGTGGGTGGTAGAAATCGATGATCTCACGCGCAAAGTCGGCACAGTTCGCCGTAACCAGCTTCCAGCGCCGATGGTTGGGCCGGTTGTTGAGCTTGCGGATCAGCGCGGCATCCTGCTCCGGGGTGGTCGCAATCTCATACGCGTAGATGGTGCGGAGGTACGAGGCCCCGATCAACTCATACCAGTCTCCATCCGGTGTCCCGCCATCGGGAAGATCGGCAGCGAGCTCCTCCAGGTGATTGCGCCGGTAGCGGTCGCGCAAAAACGCGATCATCTTTTTGTCGGCGAAGAGCGGGATGTCTTCCTGTTTTTCCACGGCGTACAGGTAAGGGATGAGAGGAATTGCGATCCAGTCGTATCCCGCGACATGGTGGTAACGGCTAAGGACGATTCCGGTTTCGCCCGGCGCGCAGGGACGCAGCACGACTGGGGATGCAGCGCAAACGCCGCTGAGGTAGACCGCGGCATGGCCTGTCCCGGCGAGAGCGCCATCGTAACTGTAGGGCTCCGCCAAGAACAGCGTTGCCTCAGCCCGCGCCCGGGGAATCGAGCACAGGCAGAAGAGCAGAATGGCCGTCAGCTTCCTCAATCGCAACACCGCCTCCACGTTGACCGTCCGCCCTTATAGAAAAACTTATACCTCCTTAGATGTCGGTTCCCACGCTTTAGTTTTACCTCGGTAGTAACTTTGGTACTTACAACTCGGGAGCGCGCTGCACAAGCCGCCGTCGCTGTGGCACTGCACTCAACGCTGGCGAGAGCTATACTCACTTGTCGCGCGGGAAACTGGATCACATCTCGCCCGGCACGGAACGTCGGAACGAACGACCTAACAACGGAACGATGAGGACTTTCCGCAATCTCAAGTTCCTCGCTGCCGCGCTGGCCTTCGTGGTCGCCCTCGGCACGCTTGGCTTTCACTACATCGAGGGATGGCCCTGGTTCGATGGTTTCTACATGGTCATCACTACGCTGACCACCATCGGATACCAGGAAGTACATCCCCTGTCTCACGCCGGGCGCGTGTTCAACGTCTTCATCATTCTGGGTGGAGTCTCGCTCGTGTTTCTCGCCATCGGTTCCCTCACCCAGGCTTTGCTAGAATTCGAACTGCAGAACTTCTTTGGAAGGCGCCGCATGGAGCGCGACATAGGCCGTCTCACCGGTCACTACATCATCTGCGGCGCCGGACGCGTCGGCCGCAGTGCCGCCCGCGAGCTGGCGCGCCGTCCCGCTCAGTTCGTGATCATCGAAAACAACGAGTCCAAGGCGCAGAAATTCGCCGGCGAGAACTGGCTCATGCTCATCGGCGATGCCACCCAGGAACAGACTCTCCGCGACGCACATATCGACCGCGCGCGCGGTCTGGTCGCTGCCACCACCACCGACGCCACGAATCTTTATATTGTGCTGACCGCCCGCAGTCTGAATCCGGGCCTCCGCATCATCGCTCGCGCCAGCGAAGAGATGGCGGAGAAACACCTGCGCAGCGCGGGCGCCGATTCGGTCGTCTCTCCCTATGTTTTTGCGGGACAACGTATCGCCCATTCGTTCCTGAGTCCGCATGTGGTCAGCTTCCTGGACACCGCGACTACGCATCTCGGCATGGATCTCGAGATCGGCCAGGTACCGATCACTCCGCGCAGTCCGTTTGCCGGCAAGACCATCGAGAACTCGCGCATCCGCCAGGACTGCGGCGTCATCATCCTCGCGATCAAGCGCGAGACGGGCATGCGCTTCAACCCCGCGCCTGGCGATCGCATCGAAGCCGGCGATTTTCTGATCGCGATGGGCGAGCCGGAACAACTTCGCGAACTCGAACAGACGGTCGGGGCCGAACCATGAAAATCGTGAGCGCGGCGGAAATGCGCGAGATCGATCGCGCCACCTCAAAGCGCTTCGGCGTGCCTTCGTTGACGCTGATGGAGAACGCTGGCTCGGCCGTCGCGCGCTTCGTCCTTTCCGGTTACCCGCAAGCCGAGCGCGTCGGCATTCTCTGCGGCAAAGGCAACAACGGCGGCGATGGATTCGTCGTGGCCCGCAAGCTCGTCGAAGCGTGCCGTGCCGTGCGCCTTCTGCTGTTGTCGGATCCCGAAGAGCTTCGTGGAGACGCGGCGGTGATGTTTCAGAGCATGCTGCGGAAGCTCCAGCCGCTGAACCTTGCGCCTGTGATCGTGCGCGACGTGGGCGGTCTCGATTCGTCCGATGCAGCGGAGATCTTCACTGCGGACGTGATCGTGGACGCAATCCTCGGCACAGGATTTCGTCCGCCGGTCAGCCCGCTCTATGCCGCAGCGATCGCGAAGATGAATGCGGCGCCAGCTCCAATTGTTGCCGTTGACATTCCCTCGGGCGCCGATGCCGACGCCATGCGGCCGCCAACCGCGCCTGACTCTCGTGCCGATGCCATTGTGACCTTTACCGCGCCGCGTCCGGCGCATGTTTTTGGGGAGTTGACGAGCGGGCCCACCGTGATTGCGCCCATCGGTTCACCGCCAGAAGCAATCGCCTCTGAGCTCGGACTTCATCTGAGCACTCCCTTCGATTTCGCTCCGCTGCTCACGCCCCGCGCGCGTGACGCCAACAAGGGCAGCTACGGACACGTGCTGGCGATCGGCGGGTCGCTCGGCAAAGCGGGCGCAGCGGCAATGGCGGGATTCGCGGCGCTCCGCGCAGGCGCGGGGCTTTCGACAGTAGCCACGCCGAAATCCGTCCTCGCAACGGTTGCGTCCTTTCATCCCGAACTAATGGCCGAGCCGCTGGCGGAAACCGAAGAGGGCACGATCTCATTGCGAGCGCTGGGGCCCGGACTCGATGCGCTGCTCGAGCGCAAGACGCTCGCAATTGGCCCAGGCATCTCGCGCAATCCCGAGACCGCCGAATTCGTGCGCGCAATCGTCAAGGGCCGCGAGACTGCGACCGTGGTGGATGCGGACGGCTTGAACGCTTTCGCAACTGCCGAGCTGCGCTCGGCTTGGACGGGCGAGGGCGCCCGTTCCCACACGAACGGAGCGGCCGAGAAGTTGAACGGCCACGGGCGAACTCTCGTTATCACTCCGCACCCGGGAGAAATGGCGCGCTTGACCGGCCTGACGATTGCCGAGGTTCAAGCGAACCGGCTGGAAGTCGCGCGAAAGTTTGCTCGCGAGCACGAGTTGATTGTCGTGCTCAAGGGACATCGCACACTGATTGTCGGACCAACGACCGCAGCGCCAGATGGAACAGTCTGGGTGAATCCCACAGGCAATCCGGGGATGGCAACCGGAGGTACGGGAGACATTCTGACGGGAATGATCGCCGGCCTGATCGCGCAACATCCGCAGCACGCGCTCGAAGCAACTGCTCTCGCGGTCTATCTTCATGGACTTGCCGGGGACCTGGCCAGCGAGTCTATCGGCGAGAATTCCCTGGTGGCGACCGACCTGGTGCGCTTCCTGCCGCAAGCGTTCGCCGAGACGCGGAATCGGAAATCCGAAGAGATCCGCATTCACGCCTAAATTAGCGCGGAATGCAGCTGTCGAGCAGCGGAAAGAGCTGCGACCCAAGCTTCATCACGCGCGCCTGGGCGGCCTCGGGAGACTCGCCATCGAGCATCGGGGTCATCAAGCGCACCATCCCGCCGTCGCTGCGATTCATGCGAATGGAATCGTAGATCAGATAATACTTGGCCCACCACTCGCTGGACACGACGCGGCCATGAGCTTGAAACCAGTACAGCACCAGTTGCCGCTCTCCCAATTTTGAAACCACGTAGCGGTTGACGGGGAACGAAGAGCCGTCGGGACGCGTAATCCGCACCCTCTCGCGCGAAGTCGGAACCCATCCCGCGCCCGGCAGGCAGTTTTCCGGCGAATGGATGGTATCGCCAGCCTTCTGGGTAGGAAAGTATGCGATGTAGAGATTGATCAGCGGTTGGCTGGCGTTCCTGTAATCGCGCAACAGAAACTTGCCCGGCCCTAGGATGTCGAGGGTCTGCTGGTCGATAAGTATGTCGGTTCCCGTCCACCCATCAATCTGCAAGGGCAGAGAACTCGGAGGATCGCACTTCACAATGATTTCCTCGCGAGCCTGCAGGCCGATCGCCGTGGCCAACATGATCGCAGCCACAATCCAGAAGCGAGCCGCTCCGGCCTTTATGCGGATTTCGCTTCCGGGCTGCTCTGCCAGATGCCCGAGACTACGCGCCGCTTCCGGGCGACTCTTCCAAATGAGCGAGATCACGCGGTGCACTGCAAACAACATGATCAGCGCCACCACGAAGATCAGCCATCCCGAAAAGGCATGGTAAAAACCCTCTGCTTTATCCGGATCCCAGTACTGCACCAGCAGCCCGGTACCAAAAATGCGAAAGCTATTGGCCACCACTGCGATCGGCACCGCCGAACATGCCAGCGCCACTCGCACCCAGTTCCGAGTCTCCATCAGGTAGCCGTAGATAATGGCCAGCGTTACCAGGGTAAGAAGTGACCGGATCCCACTGCATGCTTGCGCGACCTCCAGTGGCATCTTCGCAAGTACGATCGTGTTCCCCAGTTGCAACACGGGAACTCCGACGAGTTCCAACAGCCACGTAGCCAGCCTCGAGGCCAGCAACTGAAGCGGAAAGGTGACGTGCTGCATGATCAGGGTCGGAATCGGAACCATCAGAATAAGAAAAGCCCAGGGGAAGAGGACCGCGTGAAAAAACGTCCATCCCTGAAACAGAATGATCAGACCCGCCAGCAGGATCAGCAGCGATACTCGCGAAAAAAACAACTCCGCGCCCAAGACTCCCAGAACCAGCACAAACAGGCTCAGCATCACCAGCGGAAGGCCAGCCCACGATGGGGACGACGAAATTGCAGTTAGTTTCTTCCGGTCCTGCCAGAGAACAAACAAGGCAAAGAGGGGGACGAAGATCCCGTGTTCGAAGTTCGGATCGTGGTGGGGTCCGACCCACTGCAGGAAAAGGCGGGCGAGGATCGAGGCGTAAAGCCATGCGATCAGCAGCAGCAATGCCACTCCCTGCCAAGGGGGCAAGCCGGGAGACCGGCGACCCCTGTTCGTCGACGGGGGCGGAGCTGCCTCTGCTGAGTTACTCATGTGGCGCGCGCTTGCATCAGAGAATATGCCAAAGTGGGTCCTCGCGCAAAATAAAACCGCACTGGGCACCAGCACTTCCTGCTACAAGCAGAAGTGCCCTTCGGGCCGGGCGCCTCCGCTCGGGCACGCGACCGGGAGAGCGCCATGTGCCTGGAAGAAAATGGGAAACTATTTCCCATTCCACCCGAGCACATCGTCAGCGGCCCTCGTCCCTTTAGGCGGACGCCAATGTGCTAGTGCTTACAGGCAGTTGGGACTTTATCCCCAAGACAGTGGAAACTAATGCCCACGGATTACATAAGATGTGGGCAATAATTTTCTCATTTGTCCGCAATGTGGTGACGTATGGGCCACGTCGCCATCTAGGGTCTCGATTGCAAGTAATTGAAACATAAGTATATATTGTTCTAGTGGATCGCGGCCATTTTGGCCGGATTGGCAGCGCGTGTGCTCTAAACTGCATAAGCCTTTGTCCAAGACGTCTCACCCCCGCTGTCTTGGTCGCGAAATGGTGAAGCGAAACAGCATGGGTCTCGACAGAACCGAAATCCTGGCAACTGCCGGAGCATCGCAAAGCGGCGGCGCTCGAGTCTGGCTCGAAAGCGTCAGCGCCGGCATGCGCACCGTCGAAGCCGTGATCCTCGAGCTGTCGCAGAATGATGTTCCCGTGCTGGTGGTGGCCGAGCACGGTTCCGGCAAGGCGGCGGCGGCGGCGCGGATTCATGCTCTTTCCAGCCGCGCTGCGGAGGCGTTTCAGGTTCATCAGGGTCATGAAGCCAGCGCAGAAATTCTGGCTGCTCGCGACGGTCAAGGTGGAACCGTCTATCTTCAGGAAGTCGGAGACCTCGCCGCAGCGGCCCAGAAGGAGCTGGTTCGCCAGATTGGTTTGAGTGGCAAAGGCAATAGCGATGACCAGCGCCGTGTGCCTCGTTACATCTGCGGAACCTCGCGCGAGTTGGAGCCCGAAGTCAAGGCCGGCAAGTTCCGCGAGGACCTCTATTATGGAATCAGCGGAGTTTGTTTGCGGTTGCCTCCCTTGCGCCAGCGGAAGGAAGATATTCCGGTTCTGCGCGATTGGTTCCTTTCGGCCGCTGCCCGTGATTTTTGCCGGGCCGTGCCGGCGCTCAGTCCCGAGACGCAAAACTTTTTTCTGGAATATAGCTGGCCGGGGAACATCCGCGAACTGAAAGACGCGGCTCGAGCCATTGTCGCGCTCGGCGATGAAACGCTGGCCATGGGAGGATTGCGCTCTCTTTTGCGGCGCGTCGATCGCGGCGGCAATGGCGAGAAAATTTCCCTCAAAGATGCGGCGCGCGCCGCTTCCCGCGAGGCCGAGAGGGAGCTCATCCTTCAGGTGTTGGCTCGCACGCGCTGGAACCGGCGCCGGGCCGCGCAGGAGTTGCAGATCAGCTACAAAGCGCTTCTTTACAAGCTAAAGCAGATTGGGTACGAAGAGTACGGGGCCTGATGGCAGGGTTTCAAAGTTTCAAGGTTTCAGAGTTTCGCGATTCGACCTTGAAACCTGAGAGAAGGAGAAGATATGAAATCAACATGGAAAGCGGTGGTTGCGGCACTGTTCCTGATCGGCAGCATCGCGCTGGCCCAGGATGCGCCTGCCCAGCCCGCCGCCAATCCCGCTCCCAGCAAGACCGCTTCCGACAAGACAACGAATGCGGCTTCCAGCAGCCAAACCGGACCCGAGTATGTCATCGGGCCCGATGACGTGCTCCACGTAGCCGTGTGGAAAGAAGCCGACCTGACTGCCACTTTGCCGGTGCGTCCGGATGGCAAAATTTCTCTTCCCCTGCTCAACGATGTGCAGGCCGCGGGCCTGACGCCTCAGCAGTTGGGCGTGTCGCTGACGGAGAAGCTAAAAAAATATATCGCCGACCCGCGCGTCACCGTGGTCG
>Ga0208188_1001158_pt1 | contig 12003 bp, 9 predicted proteins | sample June2015DPH_8_50_FD_184698 | JGI IMG/M metagenome (GOLD analysis project Ga0208188, IMG submission 184698) | Peatland microbial communities from SPRUCE experiment site at the Marcell Experimental Forest, Minnesota, USA - June2015DPH_8_40... | ecosystem: Environmental > Terrestrial > Soil >...
CAACTGGGAATTGAGCAACCCGGAGTATGTGATCATCACATTCAAGCCGGACGCCAATCCAGCGCGCTGAATTTCATTTCCGTGTTTGCTGCATGTTCAATCCGTGGCCAAATGAATTGAAATGTTGATGAGCAAACCAGCCAAATCGCAATGGGACTTCGGCGGGGTGTTCCCGACGGAAATGTTTTGAGGAATGCTCGCCCTCACCCCGGCCCTCTCCCCCGGGGAGAGGGAGAATCGTCGTCCGTCTTCTGGCAAATCGCTCGTGGCTGGAAACAAAGTCCACTGGACGGCGTGAGCGGGGGAATCCCGCGAACTATCAAGCAAGCGTGCCAATGCTTTTCCCTCTCCTGGGGTAGAGGGTAAGGGTGAGGGCGGGCCAAAAAACCAACTTCAACCATTTCCTTGTTTCATCCGCGTTCAATCCGCGCCTTCGCTTGCTTTGGCGCGGCGAGCGTGGCTTAATGACCTTGAATCTGATGAGCAAACCAGCCAAATCACTCGGCGCTTTCATTTTGTTCGCCGCTTTTATTGCCAATTGCGCCGGGACAAAATTCGAGCCGTTGCCGGTGAATGGTTCAACGAATGATTGGAAACTGGTCTGGCACGATGAATTCGACACGAACGGCCCGCCCGACCCGGCGAACTGGAATTACGAGCGCGGCTTTGTGCGCAACCAAGAGTTGCAATGGTATCAGCCGGAAAATGCTTTTTGCACGAACGGCCTGCTCGTCATTGAGGCGCGCCCGGAACACAAACGCAATCCGCAGTTCGTCGCGGGCAGCAACGACTGGAAGACGAGCCGCGAGTGGATTGATTACACGTCCGCCAGCATCACGTCGCGCCGCCTGCGCGAGTTTAAGCATGGAAAGTTTGAGATGCGCGCGCGCATTGACACGCGTCCCGGCAGTTGGCCCGCGTTCTGGACGCTCGGCGCAACCCCCGGCATCCGCTGGCCCGCGTGCGGCGAGGTGGACATCATGGAATTTTACACCGGCACCGTTCTCGCCAACTTCGGCTACGGGCTCGACGGAAAAACGAAATGGCTGGCGGTCAGGAAACCCGTCGCCGAACTCGGCGGCGATGCGTGGTCGAAAGAATTTCACATCTGGACGATGGAATGGGACGAAAAGAAAGTTGATCTGCTGCTCGACGGCAAACTGATGAACCATCTTGAGGTCGCAACCGCCGACAATGCGGACAGAGGCAATCCATTTCACAGGCCGATTTATTTCATCTTGAACCAGGCCATCGGCGCAAACGGCGGCGATCCGTCGCAGACAAAATTTCCCATCCGTTTCGAGGTTGACTGGGTGCGCGTTTATCAGCGCAGCCAATAAATTTCGGCTTCAGGCGCGACAGTTGCGCACTTTTATTTTCCATCTGATTGGCTATTCTTCGCGCCTGTGTTAAGGACGCTGCGCAAAGCCGAATATACCGAACTGGCGGTGCTGTTCTTCATCCAGGCGGCGGCGATGAGCATCTGGTTCGTGCCGCTCGGCCCCGTGCTCGACGCGCATGGACTGCACGCGATCAAGCCGTTCGCGTTCGCCGCCTCCGCGGTGGCGGCGTTTGTCTCGCCGCTGATTTTTGGCGCGATGGCCGACCGCCACACGTCGCCGGTGAAAGTGCTGCGCGGCCTGGCGCTGGCCGCCGCCGCCGCCCTGGCGCTGGTCAGCACCGCCATCAAAATGAACGGCCATCCGTGGCTGGTGCTCCCCTTGACCCTGCTTTACTCGCTCTGTTCCGCGCCGATGTGGAGCATTTCCTCGACCATCGTTCTCGCGCGGTTGGAAGACGCCAAAAAGGAATTCGGCCCCCTCCGCGCCATGGCCACGATTGGCTGGATGACCGGATGCCTGCTCGTCAGCCTGTTGAATGCGGACACTTCGTCGCTGGCCGGATATACCGGCGCGGCGACGTGGCTGATGGTCGCCGGGGTCACGTTTTTCCTGCCGGTCCTGGAAACGCCAAAATCCGCCGAACATCTTTCGTGGCACGAGCGCCTGGGCCTGGACGCGCTCACGCTGTTGAAAAATCGAGACCACCGCGTGGTCTTCATCACCACGACGCTGTTCTGCATCCCGCTAGCGGCGTTTTATCCGTATGCGCCGACGCACTTGCGCGACCTCGGCCTGCAACACACAACCGCCTGGATGAGTCTCGCGCAAGTGACCGAAATCATCGCCATGTTCAGCCTCGGCGGACTGCTGCTGAAGTGGCGGTTGAAATGGATTTTCGCGTGCGGCATGGGCTTCGGCGTGTTGCGATTCGTCTTGAGCGCGTTCAATGACCGGGCGGGGCTGCTGGCGGGCGTGGCGCTGCACGGCTGTTCCTTCGCCCTCGTGTTCATCACCGCGCAAATCTATCTCGACCAGCGCGTGGACACCGCATGGCGCGCGCGGGCGCAGGCGTTGATGTCGTTGATGAACAGCGGCGTGGGCAACCTCATCGGCTACCTCGGCACCGGCTGGTGGTTCGTCGCCTGCGCGCGTCATGCGGCACGCAATGGCCGCTGTTCTGGGGCGTCCTGGCCGCAGCCGTGGCGGTGGTGCTGGTCTATTTTCTGGCGGCGTATCAGGGACAGAAGCGGGGCGTTTAGTTCGCTCCCTGGAATTGATGCTGGATCTGACCCAACGGAGGCGGACATAACCAATTTTGGCTATTCAACCGGACCTCGTTTTAGTCTAACTTGGCGCGCACCTGTCAAATGACGAGCCGCCAGCCAACTGTGCGAGTCTGGGCCAAGGATGTGGTCATTCCCACCTGCCTGCCACTGGCCCCGGACAAAAACCCGATGTTTTTGGACAAGTGCGTCATCAAACCCGCGCCCGTCGGGCTGGCCGGACAAACCGAACGCTTATGAAATCCATGACCTCACGCGAACGGCTGGCGGCGACGTTGAATCATCAGCCGACCGACCGCCTTTGCGTTGATTTCGGCGCGGGCTTCCAGACCGGCATGGGCGCCGGCGCGGTGCATCGGTTGCGTCAGGCGCTTTTGGGTCCATCCAATCACCGCGTCAAGGTCATCGAATCCTGCCAGATGCTCGGCGAGATTGACGAGGAACTGCGCCAGGCGCTCGGTCTGGACGTGGTGGGCGTGCATGGGCCGGGCACGATGTTCGGCTTTAAGAACGAAGGTTGGAAGCCGTTCACGATGTTCGACGGCACGCCGGTGCTCGTGCCGGAAAAATTCAACCTCACGCCCGCGCCGGACGGCGGCTGGCTGATGCATCCGGAAGGCGACACCGGCGCGCCGGCCAGTGCGTGGATGCCGAAGGATGGCAGTTTTTTCGACGCCGTGAACCGACAACAGCCGCTGGACGAATCGAAGCTCGACCCCGCCGACAATTGCGAGGAGATGGGCGTGGTCGGTGAAGAGGAAGTGCAGCACTTTGCCCGGCTGGCGAAGCATTATTACGAAACGACCTGCTATGGCATCTACCTGACCCTGCCGGGAACCGCGTTTGGCGACATTGCGCTGGTGCCGGCGCCGTGGATGAAAAATCCCAAAGGCATCCGCGGCGTGCCGGAATGGTATATGGCCACCGTCACGAACCGCGATTACGTGATGAAAGTGTTCGAGGTCCAGTGCCAGGCCGCGCTCAAGAGCATTGAGAAACTGGCCGCCGCCGTCGGCGACCGCGCGCAGGTCGTCTTCGTGAGCGGCACGGATTTTGGCACGCAGACCGGGCAGTTTTGCTCGGTGCAGACTTACCGCGAACTTTACCAGCCGTTTCACAAGGCCGTGAACGACCAGATTCACAAGCTGACGAAGTGGAAGACGTTCATCCACAGTTGCGGCTCGGTGTGCCCGTTCATCCCGGAGTTCATCGCGGCGGGCTTCGACGTGCTGAATCCCGTGCAATGCTCCGCCACCGGCATGGACCCGCGCTGGCTCAAGCGTGAGTTCGGCCGGGACATCGTATTCTGGGGCGGCGGCGTGGACACGCAGAAGACGCTGCCCTTCGGCACGCCGGACGAGGTCTATCGCGAAGTCCGCGAGCGCATTGAGATCTTCACCGAAGGCGGCGGCTTTGTTTTTAACAGCATTCACAATGTCCAAAGCAACGTCCCGACGGAGAACATCCTTGCGATGTTCCGCGCGGTGAAAGACCACATGAAATCCTGACCGCCCAAACCACTGTCCATGATCACCACCCCGCAAACCGAAGCCTCCCCACTCAAGGCCGAATACAATTTCAGCTACATCTGGCTCATTTCCGTCGTCGCCGCGCTGGGCGGACTGCTATTCGGGTACGATTGGGTGGTGATTGGTGGTGCGAAACCCTTCTTCGAACGGTATTTTCATCTGACTGACGCCGCCCAATCCGGCTGGGCCAACAGTTGCGCGCTGATCGGCTGCCTGGCCGGAGCACTGATTGCGGGCGCGTTAAGCGACAAGTTCGGCCGCAAACGGCTGCTGATCGTTTCGGCACTTTTGTTTGCCGTAACTTCCCTGGGCAATGCACTGGCATCGAACTTCACCATTTTTGTCGCCTGGCGGATGCTCGGCGGCGTGGCCATCGGACTGGCCTCGAACCTTTCGCCGATGTATATCGCCGAAATCGCGCCGGCGCCGATGCGCGGCAAACTCGTTTCCATCAACCAACTCACCATCGTCATCGGCATTCTGGCGGCACAATTCATCAACTGGAGCCTCGTCCGCAACCTGCCAGCGGGCGCAACAGATGAATTCATCCAAAACTCCTGGTACGGCCAGGCTGGCTGGCGCTGGATGTTTGGCATCACGGCAATCCCATCGCTGCTGTTTTTCGCAGGCATGTTTGCCGTGCCGGAAAGCCCGCGCTGGCTGGCCAAAAACGGGAAATCGGAGCGCGCGCGTGGCGTGCTGGCCAAAATCGGCGGCGGCAGTTACGCAAACGACGCCCTCAAGGAGATTGAATCAACGCTGGTCAACGAGATAGAAACGGTGAACTTCCGCGATCTGCTCGAGCCGAAGATGAGAAAGGTCCTGCTGCTGGGTGTGGTGCTGGCCATGTTCCAGCAATGGTGCGGCATCAATGTCATCTTCAATTACGCCGAGGAAATCTTCAAAGCCGCGGGTTACGACATTTCGACCGTGCTCAAAAACATCGCCTGGACCGGTTCGGTGAATCTGGCGTTCACGTTTGTCGCGCTCGGCGTGGTGGACCGCGGCGGGCGCCGCCCCCTGATGTTGTTCGGCGCCGCCGGCCTGGCCGTCATCTACACGGCGATGGGATTTTGCTATCACGACGGCGTGAAGGGACTGCCGATGCTGTTGCTGGTGCTGGCGGCCATCGCGTGTTATTCGATGTCGCTGGCCCCCGTCACCTGGGTCGTGATTTCGGAAATTTTCCCGAACCGCATCCGGGGTGCGGCGATGGCCGTGGCCGTGGCGGCGTTGTGGCTGGCCTGTTTCATCCTGACCTACACGTTCCCGATTTTGAATTCCAACCTCGGCCCGTCCGGCACCTTCTGGCTCTATGCCGCCATCTGCGTGCTTGGATTCGTCTTCATCTGTTTCAAACTGCCTGAAACCAAGGGCAAAACGCTTGAGCAAATCGAACGCAAACTCGTGGATGAAAACCACCAGCCGAAACTATGAACCCGAAACATCTCCTTTCCCGGACCACGCTGACGGCGCTGACGTTGACGCTGTTTTGCCTCACGCCGGAGCCACTGCGCGCCGCCGGCACGACTTCACTCGCCGGTGAATGGCGGTTTGCCCTTGATCGCAACGATGTTGGTACGAATGAACAGTGGTTCGCTAGGAATCTGCCGGACAAAATCCGGCTGCCCGGCGTGCTCGAAGCACAGGGTTACGGCGACGAAATTGGCATCCACACGCCGTGGGTGCTGACACTCTACGACCATTTCTGGTATTTGCGCGCGGATTATGCCGCCTACACGAACGCGGGCAGCGTGAAGGTGCCGTTCCTCTGCCAGCCACCGCGGCATTATCTCGGCGCAGCGTGGTATCAACGGGATATTGTGCTTTCACCTGATTTGAAGAACCGCCGTGTGCTGTTGTTCCTGGAACGGCCGCACTGGAAAACCACCGTCTGGCTGGATGACCGGGAAATCGGCTCGGACATCAGCCTGTGCACGCCGCACGAATACGATTTTGGCATCGTGCCGCCGGGCATACACCGCATCAGCATCCGCGTGGATAACCGGATGATTCTCCCCTACCGCCCGGACGCGCACAGCGTCTCGGATTCGCTCGATGATGCGTGGAACGGCATCGTCGGGAAAATCGAGTTGCGTTCCACACCGACAGTGTGGGTTGATGGCGTGGAGGTTTTCCCCAACCTCAAAACCAAGAGCATTCGTGTCCGGTCAACCTTCCACAACAGTTCGGGTAAAATGGCGGAAGGAAAAATTTCGTATTTCATCGAATCCGGCCCGGCGACGGCGCCCCTGCAAGTATTGCCCGTCAGTGAAAACTTTAACACGGCTGAAACCAATATGATCGTGGAGAACGAAATCGCCCTGGGAAACCAGGCAAAAACGTGGGACGAATTTTCCCCGGCACTTTATAGACTTCGAGTCAACGTACGGGGAGAATTGAATGACCGGCTTTTTGAAAAAGACACGGAAACAACCTTCGGCCTCCGTGATTTTCACGCCGATGGAAATCAATTCATCTTGAACGGCCATCCGATTTATATTCGCGGCACGCATTTCGGCGGCGATTTTCCGCTGACCGGTTATCCACCGACGGATGTTGAATCGTGGAAAAAGATTTTTCAGACGTGCAAAGATTACGGCTTGAACCACATGCGCTTTCATTCGTGGTGTCCGCCCGAAGCCGCGTTTGCGGCAGCGGATGAACTTGGCTTTTACCTGCAAGTCGAGTGCGGCATGTGGAACGAGTTCACGCCCGGCGGCGAAATGGAAAAAATGCTATACGCCGAAACCGAACGCATCATCAAAGCCTACGGCAACCATCCATCGTTCCTGCTGCTCTCGGCCAGCAACGAAGCGCACGGTCGCTGGCAGCAAGTCCTGCCGCAATGGGTCGAACATTTCCGCGCCACCGATCCGCGCCGTCTTTACACTCCGGACACCGGCTGGTCGCTGATTGACGAACCTGGCCCCGTCAACGGCGCGGATTATCTGGCGGTCGGGCGCATCGGCCAGGGCCGCACGCGCGGCGAATCCGGCTGGTTCGGGCGCGATTATGGCAATGCGCTGACGGGCGTGAACGTGCCGGTCATCGGGCATGAAGTCGGTCAGTGGGTTGCCTATCCCGATTTCGACATCATCAAAAAGTTTACCGGCTTCATGCAGCCGGGAAACTATGAAATTTTCCGCGATTCCGCCGCCGCGCATGGGTTATTTGTAACGAATGACAACCACGAATTGCGTGAAGCTGGTAGGGCGGGCAGTCCACTGCCCGCCGCTCGTCCGAACGCGGATGACGGCGCGCACGGAGTGACGCGCCCTACCTCAAAAGATTTCGCGTGGGCGTCCGGCCGGTTTCAGATCGAATGTTACAAGGAGGAAATCGAGGCCAACCTGCGCACGCCTGGCCTGGCGGGTTTCCAACTGCTCGATTTGCATGATTACACCGGCCAGGGCACGGCGCTCGTCGGTTTGCTGGACCCGTTTTGGGAATCCAAGGGCTGCGTGACGCCGGAGGAATTCAAACAATTCTGCAACACCGTCGTGCCGCTGGCGCGCCTGACAAAACGTGTCTTCACGACCGCCGATGTCTTTGAGGTGAACGTTGAGGTCGCGAATTTTGGTGAAAACGCCCTGACGAATGCCGGCGGCATCTGGCAAATCGTGGATTCATCCGGCAAGCTCGCCGCGAATGGCGAATGGCCTTCCACCACCATCCCCATTGGGAAAAATTTCGCACTGGGCAAAGTCACCGTGGATTTGTCAAAACTGCCGGTACCGGCGGCTTACAAGCTGGTTGTCGCTGTGACACATTCGGAGGGCGGAGTTCCACGACGCCCTGAAAAAGATGAGGACTCGCAGAGCTCGCCCCTCCGATTCATGAACGACTGGAATTTCTGGCTGTATCCGGCACCGGTTTCGGATTCAACGCCAACGAATGTTTTCGTCACCCGTTCATGGGACGAGGCGGAAAGGAAATTGTCCGCCGGCGGCAAGGTTTTGTTTCTGCCCCGCAACGCGGATTTGGATTGGTGGAGTCCGCCGCTGGCGCGCGTGCCGGTGTTCTGGAACGCGCTGATGGGACCGACCTGGAGCCGAATGCTGGGACTGTGGTGCGACACCCATCATCCCGCGCTGGCGGAATTTCCGACGGAGGCGAACTGCGACTGGCAGTGGACGGAACTCGTCCGCAACACCCGCGCGGTCAACCTGGACCGCCTGCCGCACGGGCTGCAGCCGATGGTCCAGGCCATTGACGACTGGAACCGCAATTACAAGCTCGGCGTCATGTTCGAGTGCAAGGTTGGCAATGGCAAATTGATGGTGTGTTCCGTTGATTTGAACAACGATTCAAATCCGGTGGCGCGCCAGTTGCGCCAGTCGCTGCTCGATTACATGGCCGGTGAAAAATTCCAGCCGCCGACGGAAATTTCCATGGCCGATTTTGAAGGCTTGCATTTTAACACTCGCATCATGCGACAACTCGCCGCTTCGGCGGAAGCGGATGGACGGAACGCGAACGCCATCATTGACGGCGATCCGAACACGTTTTGGTCGAGCGCCGACGCGCGTGGCAACAGCCCGAAATATCCGCACGAATTAACCGTCCATTTCCCGCAGCCGGTGGCGATGAACGGCCTGGTGCTGATGCCGCGTCAGAACCAACGCGAACACCAGGGCGACATTCACGATTACACCATTCAAGCGAGTGACGACGGGAATCAGTGGCGGGAAATTGAACGCGGCCAGCTGGCTTCGACGTGGAATCCGCAGCAAATCCGTTTTTCGCAGACCGTCACCGCGAAACACTTGAAGTTCACGGCGCTTTCCGGGTTTGGCAATGACCCCTCCGCCGCGCTGGCCGAACTGGCGGTGATTTACGCCGGACCAAAAATCGCGGACACCAGTTCCGGAAATGTCGAATACCAGGGGGTCCGCACCGCCTCGCCGGACATTGACGCAGGCACGGACGTTTCCAACAAACCGCTGAAATCGTCCAAGTGACCGCCGTTGCCCGCACCGGATTTAATTTCAGCCCGTCTCTGAAAAATCGCGTTTGGTGTCCACCCTTTAGGGTGTCATCCCGTCACCGCACGCTAAAGCGTGGACACCAAACGGCTGGGGCACTGATGAAAGTGATGGCAAAACAATTTCTCAGACACGCTTTCAAACCGGCAGGCCCTTGGTCATGACGTAATCGTCCATGACGAAACCGCCACCGATGTCCGTGATCACGGATTCGGCAATGACAAAACCATTCCGTTGGTAGGCAGTGATGGCCTTGGCATTGCGTTTGTTCACAGAGAGAATCAACCGGCGCGCTGCCCCCGTGCGGACTTCGCGCTCGACGTGCTGCAACAGGCGGCTGCCCAGCCCGCGACCGTGCAGCTCCGGCAGGAGATAAAGCTTGTGGAGCTTGAACTCGAAAACCGAAGCTGGCCGTGGCGGCTGTGGCGGTGACGCCGCGTCACCGAAAAGTGAAGGCGCCGCCCCCGGCGCATTTTTCCAAGTCTCAAATGGCGGGTGGTTTTCAGACAGGCGACGGGGCGTCGCCACCACCTTCTGCGACGAGGGCGCCGCAGCTACGCGCAAATCCATCTCGGTTTTCGGGTTGAAAACACCCATTTTCTCCGTCGGGCCGTAGGACGCAAAGCCGGCCGGTTTACCGCCCACGAGCAAAAGGTCATAGCGGATGCCTTGGGAACGGATTTCGTCGCGCAGCACGTCGAGCGAATACATCCGCGCCAGCATGTAATCAATCTGCTCCGACGTGATGATGCCCGGATAACACGCGCGCCAGATGACGCCCGCCAGCTCGGAAATGGCCGGCAGGCCGGCCTCGGTGGCCCGGACAATTTCGATTCGGTTTGGCCGTGTAGCGTTCATTTGCGCCCGCGAAACTCGTCCATCAAGCTGAGGATTCCTTCACGGATTTCGAACAATTCCTTGCGCGCTTCGGAAACCATTTTCTCCGGCAGAAGTTTCTTTGGCGCAACGGCCTCAAGGCCTGCCTGGGCCTTGTGCAGATGGCCGAGCGCGCGCTTCAGGTAGGCAACGGTGAATGCGCCGTCGCGCGGCCCACGGCCCTGGGCAACGCCAGGCAACGCGCCGCCGAGTTTTACGCCCGTAGTTTGAAATTCAAAGACGAACTGCTGCAGATCGTCGTCTTCGGATTCCTTGAGGCCCAATTCATCGCATTCGTGCCAGACCTTCATCGCGCTTTCATGACAGCGATGCGGGAGCGGATGCCGGATGTCGCCGTCGGCGGTGCGGATCCAGTCTATGCCTTCCCGGTGCGGTTCGGGTTCGGGCAACGGTTCGTGCAATGCCTCCTCGGTAATCCGATTCATTTCCTCAACGGTCATTCTGTCGTCTCCGTCGTCCTCGCTTGCCGCGCCGAAGCATTCATGCGAAGGCGGGTCCTCGCGGTCCCACCCCATTTCCTTCGCAATCTTCGCTTCGGCCTCGTCGGAATCGCCGTATTTTTCCTGCAATTCCATGTATTTGTCCGTGCGAGCGTCGCACTCCTTCATGAACCGCTCGTAATCGTGCTCGTCCCACTCCGCCTCCGGATCCTTCCGCCCGCGTTTTTGCTTTTCCAACGCGTCGTTCAACTGCTTGGAGAACATCGCCCAGCCGGCCTCGGCGTCTTTGACGCGCTGTTTTTCCTCGGCGGGTGTCAACCGCCACTGCGGCGGGGAGATCGTCAGTTGGTAATCTGCGCTTTCGATGACGACGCGTCCGTTGCCCTCGCTGAACCATTCGAGGTAAAGCGCGTTGGCGATGCGTTCCGGCGGTTTCTCGCCGCGATCAATCATGGCAAACGCCTCCTCATCGGGAATCGTGAACACCCGCACCTTTTGCGACGCCGAGAGATTGCCGATCTTGCCGCGCTGGAGTTGCGCGAAGACCGGCTGCTTGCGGATGGGAAAAGTTTTGGCCGGGTTCTTGAATTCGAGCCGGCAGCCCGCGAGGTCGGGGCAGGCGTTGCCTTCGAGGTCGAGTTTCACCGGTTCGTCAAGGCCATCAAGCCAAAGTTTGCCGCGCACACGACCCTTCAGGCGATTGTCAATCTCGCCACGAATCACGCTGTCCTGAATCCGAAAGGCCATGACGCATGATAATGCACGGTAACCGCACGGGGCAAAAAGAGTTTTTACCGCTGATGAACACGGCGTAAAGCCGCGTGGCCCCGAACGCCTTCGGGGCTATACGCGGACCTCGGATTTCGGCCTTCGGATTCTTCTCGTGCCACCGGCCTGCTATTTGTTCCCGAGCAGCTTCGCTTTCTGGGCTTCGTATTGGTCGGCCGAGATGGCTCCGGCGTCCTTGGCGCGCTGCAGGTCAATCAACTGCTGGCCGACGGTGGGGTTCTGGTACTGGGCTTCAGTCTTGGCGCCGCCGCCGAGATGCAATTCCAGGCAGCCGGTGAGCAACAACACGGCGGTCAACGCCAGCGAGGCGGGAATGAACAATTTCTTCATAAAGCGACGTTGTTTGTAATGCGATTGGTTTGATTCAACTTGACGGGACCAACCCTGAATAAGATGGCCGGGGCTGTCAAGTTTTCAACGCACCCGCTGCATTTTTACACGGATGACGCGGATTCGGTCTCGTCCTCGTTCCTTGGCGCGGCGAAGTGTAACGGAGACGGCTCGTCCATCGTCCTCGAACCGATTCGGAAAAACGAGGACGAGCACGAGGACGAGGAGGATGGTTGCCCCATTCGGTGGCCCACATCCAGTGGGTCGTCCGTTTCAAGTTTTACCGTGCCGGAGTCCAGGTGTCGTCCGGGTCATAAGTGGTGATGGCCTTGGCGATTTTCACGGTCTTGGGTCCGAGGTTCTTTTGATAGACCTTGCCTTGTTGATTGACGATGAATGTCATC